>Ga0302314_10013425_pt1 | contig 14086 bp, 12 predicted proteins | sample III_Palsa_N2_3_FD_200533 | JGI IMG/M metagenome (GOLD analysis project Ga0302314, IMG submission 200533) | Peat permafrost microbial communities from Stordalen Mire near Abisko, Sweden - III_Palsa_N2_3 | ecosystem: Environmental > Terrestrial > Soil > Palsa > Peat permafrost | place: Sweden... | reverse complement strand
CTCCGCGGCGAACGCCAGGGCCTGGCCGGCGGTGAACGCGGTCTTGGCCGCCAGCGAGCGCTTGGCCGCCTCGTATTCTGCCGCCAACCGGCTCACCAGCTCGCCGGCGCTCACGACGTCCTTCACCGCCCCGATGCCTTGGCCGCAACCCCAGATGTCGCGCCAGGCCTTGGCGTCCTGGTTGCCGCCGGAGCCGAAGTTCATTTTCGAGGGATCCGATTGCGGCAGATTGTCGGGATCCAGCCCCGCCCGTTCGATGCTCGGGCGCAGATAGTTGCCGTGCACACCGGTGAACAGGTTGGTGTAGACGATGTCCTCGCCGCCGCGCCCGACGATCATCTCCTTATAGCCCTCGGCGGCGTTCGCCTCTTTCGTGGCGATGAAGGCCGAGCCGATATAGGCCAGATCCGCGCCCATGGCCTGGGCGGCCAGGATCGCTCCGCCGGTGGCGATCGCGCCCGACAGGGCGATCGGCCCATCGAACCACGCGCGCAGCTCCTGGACCATCGCGAACGGCGAGAGCCGGCTCGCGTGGCCCCCGGCGCCCGCCGCCACCGGGATCAGACCATCGGCCCCTTTCTCGATCGCCTTGTGGGCAAAGAAATCGGAGATCACGTCGTGCATGACTATTCCGCCCCAGCCATGGACGGCCTGGTTCACATCCTCGCGCGCGCCGAGCGAGGTGATCACCACCGGCGCACTGTACTTGGCGCAAAGCTCCATGTCGGCTTCGAGCCGATTGTTGGTCTTGTGCACGATCTGATTTACGGCGAACGGCGCGCTCGGCGCCTCGGGATGCGCGCGGTCCCAGTCGGCCAGTTCCTCGGTGATCCGGGCCAGCCATTCGTCCAGCTGGGAGATCGGTCGCGCGTTCAGTGAAGGGAACGAGCCCACGACGCCGGCTTTGCACTGCGCGATGACCAGATCCGGCCCCGAGACGATGAACAGCGGTGAAGCGATGACGGGCAGGCGCAGACGATCGCGCAGGACGGGCGGCAGAGCCATGGCTGTTGGTCTTCCCTAATATGAACAGCGTTCACGCATAGCGGCTCGCGAAACAGACGCCAACCTACCCCTTGGACTTCCGCCGCGATGTCGGGGCGCCTTCGGCCTCCGCCGCGGCGTCACGGCTGTCCTGGCGCGCCTTGCAACCAGCGATGAACGCCTTGATCGTTTCGACGAACAAGCCCTCGTCGTCGAGACTGTTGGCGCGGATCGCCGCCGCCAGGCTGGGGAGTCTGGCGTGGTCGAAGGCGGGCATCGGCTCGATCGCGCGCGCCCGCGCCGCCGCCTCGAAGAAGGCCGACCCAAACGTCAACTTCTCCAAACCCTCGATCATCATCATCCGCCACTCGACAGGTAGAGGGTATCCGGCGGCATAGCGGTCATAGGTCGGCAGCAGCAGCTGCTTGGGGAAAAACTGCAGCAAAAGGGGCGCGGCGTTGGGATGGCGAAGGATCGAGCGGCGGACGGCGACCAGAAGCCGTACGACGCTCTCCTCCCACGCGTCCGCGTCCCATTCCGGAAGTTCGACATCGACCAGCAACAGGCGCGCGACCTCGCTCAGCAGCTCAGACTTGTCCTTGAAATGATAGTACAGCGATGGAGCCTTCACGCCGATCCGCCGCGCCACGAGTTCCAGGCTGAGCGAATCGAGCCCCTGCACATCGATCACGCCCAGCGCCGCGCGGGCGGCGCGTTCGCGGGTGATCAGCGGTTTGGCCGGTCTGCTCAAGGGAGGCCCATCGACGATTCCTGGAAGGACGACTGATTCGGCCCTACGCGGATAATGTCGCACTAAGCAAGCGCGCCACGGCGAGTCTTTTATCTAATGTCCATAGGTTAAGGATCAACGCTTGCCAACAATATCTCGCGCCGCGCTTTCCAGCAGTGGACGGAGTTCCTCGGCTTCGATCGCCGCAAGTCGCACCAGCACCGCCGGAAAGCCGCGATAGTGATCGTCGTCGAAGTAGATCTCCGGCGCCGCGTCGATCAGCATCTCCTTGCGCTCGATCGCGCAGCGAACGGCGAGAACGTCTGGCCGCGCGACCCGCGGCTTCTTCGGCGCGATCCTCTCCAGAAACGTCCAGGCGAACGACTTCCCCCGGTAGGCAAACGACAGCCGCTCTCCGTTCGATTCGTCGGTGACGTCCGGCGTCCCCTCGACAAGGCGCCGGACCGATTTCGGATCCACCATGCCCCGCTTCCTTCATCTCAACAGAACGCTTACTGGTTGGCTCGGCCCGTTGGGCCGATGCCCGGACAGCTGCGTTTTCACTCGGCGTCAAGCTCTGGATAGTGCCGGAATACGCCGGACTCATTGAACGGTATGCGGCGCTCCGACGATAGGTAGGCGGCGATGTTCGGTCGAGCACGGACCTTTTCGCGCAAGGCGGCGAGCGCCGGGAAGCGCGCGTCAAAATCGGTCGTGGCGCGCGGAAACGCATAGCTCAGGCCTTCCATGACCTGGAAAAGCGACAGGTCGACATAGCTGATCTCCGCGCCGACAATGCATCCCTTGCCGTGCGGATTCCGCGTCAGCACGCGTTCGAAATAGCCCATGAACGCCGGAACGCGGTTCTCGAGGAAATCGGCCGCGGCCGCCTTGGCCGCGTCCTTCTGGTCCTCGTAGTAGAGCGAGTTGGCGATAGGATGGTGCGTGTCGTGAACCTCCGCGACCACGTCGGTGATGGTCAGTTGGAGGCCGTTGGCGAAGGCGCGGTCAGCCTCGGCCTTCGGCGCCAGGCCGAGCTTCGGACCCAGATGGAAGAGGATGTTGGCGACGTGCGAAACGATTACATCGCCGTCCTTCAGGAACGGCGGCGCGAACGGGGCCTGCGGCTCGGCGCCACGCAGCACGCGCGTCATCGCTTTCATCCCTTCCTTGCCCCGCGCGACGTCTACATAATCGGCGCCGGCGTCCTCCAGCGCCAGCCGCACGAACTCGCCGCGCCCTTGGATTCCAGGCCAGTAGTAGAGTTCATAAGCCATCGTTCGTTTCCTTTCCGCCGAGCCCGCCCACAAGCATGAGCGAATACCAGTACTACGAGTTCCAGGCGATCGATCGCATGCTCCGCCAGGCGGACCGGGAGGCCCTTCGGAAAATCTCCAGTCGAGCGGCGATCACGTCGACGCGTTTCACGAATTCCTACGAGTGGGGCGATTTCAAAGGCGACCCCAACACGTTGATGGAGCGCTGGTTCGACCTCCACTTTTACCGGGCGAATTGGGGTTCACGCCGATTGATGCTCAAGCTGCCGACACGGATGGTCGATCGCGACGTGCTCGACCGATGCCTCGGCAAGACGGACAGCGTCGAAGTCTGGGAAGCGGGCGATAGCTTGATCCTGTCGATTGCCCGCGATGAGCTCGATATCGAAGACTGGGACGTGGAAGACGACGGCCGGCTCGCCACCCTGGCGCCCCTTCGATCCGATGTGCTCGCTGGCGATACCCGGCTCTTCTATCTTCTATGGCTTATGGCCATCGAAGATGGGGAAGTCGAGGACGAGGCGCTGGAGCCCCTGCCCGGTATCGGACCGCTGACCGACGCGCTCGAAGCCTTTGCGGAGTTCTTCGGCATGGACCCCGACCTCGTCGCCGCAGCCGCCGAGCGCACCGGCGACCCGATGGCCGGACGGTCGGCCAGCTCGGAGGCGGTTCGGCAGATCATCTCCGCGATCGCCGAAACCGAGAAGACCGACCTGCTGGCACGGCTGCACGATGGCGACGGGCTCGTGGCCAGCGAACTGCGGGCGTTGGTGCGTAGACGCCAGGCGCCTGCGACCGATGCTCCGCTCCCGGCGCGCTGCGCCGGAGAGCTGCGCGCCCGCGCCGAGGCGATCAGGCTCGCGCGGGAAAACGCGCAAGCCGCGGAGGCCGCGGCGGAGCGCAAGCGGTTGGAAGAGGAGGCGGAGCGCAATCGCCGCGTACGGCTCGACGCGCTTATTGGGCGCGGCGAAAGCGTCTGGAGCGACATCGAGGCTGAGATCGAACGCCGCAACGCCCGCGGCTACGACAAGGCCACCGAAATCCTCCTCGACCTGCGGACGGTCGCTGAAGAGAGAGGCACGACCAAGGATTTCACCGGTCGTCTTGAAGCGATCCGCGAGCGGCATGCAGGAAAGCGGCGGTTTATTGATCGGCTCGAAATGTTGGCGTAACCGTGTCGGAAGGCTCAACCCACGATGGGGAGTGTCTGATCCTTGCCCCCAATCCGTATGGCCCGGATTTCTAATCGCCCGATCAGCCCACCTCCCTCTTAACCGCGTCCGTATCTTCCCCCACCCGTCTCGCCGGCGCCGGCGCCGCCACCTCCACCGCCCCAAAGCTCACCGGCGGCGCCATCTCCCAGAAGTCCCCCTCCGTAGGGTGCGTACGCTTGGTGAAGAAGCCCGTTTCTCTCAGGTGTGGGTCATCCAGCATGTCGGCCAGGTCGCGCACCGCCATGGCCGGCAACCTCGCGGCGGCGCAGCGGTCCATCCAGTCGGCGGTGGGGCGCGACGGGGTCAGGTCGGCGATGATGGCGTAGACCTCGGAGATGTTGTGCCAGCGGCCGCCCGGCGTAGCGTAGCGCTCCTGCTGCAGGACATCGGGACGCTCCAGCACACGGTTGAACAGGATCTTCAGGCTCTCGTCGGTATACGGCACGATGCTGATCCAGCCGTCCGCCGTGGGGAACGGCTGGCGGTTGGGGTCGAGCTGGCGTGGATAGCCGACGCCGCCGACCGGCGGGTCGAAGGTGGCGCCGTAGAGGTGCTCCTTCAGCATGAAGTGGGTGAAGGCCTCGAACATCGGGACCTCGACCTTCTGGCCCTCACCGGTGCGCAAGCGATGGATAATCGCCGCCATGGTCGCATAGGCGCCGTGAAGGCCGGCGATCTTGTCGGCGATCAGAGAGGGTACATAGCGCGGGCGCGGGTCGCCGTCGACGCGGGAGGCGAGGCTTGCCGTCCCCGAGGCCGCCTGGATCACGTCGTCATAGGCCTGCAGGTCGGCATAGGGGCCGCTGGAACCGAAGCCGACACAGTGCACATAGACGATGTCCGGTTTCAGCGCCTCCACCGCCTCGTAGGAGAACCCCAACTTGTCGATCGCCCTGGCGCGGACGTTGTGGATGAAGACGTCGGCGGTCTTTAACAGGCCGCGCATGGTCTCGCGGTCGGCTTCGCTCTTCAAGTCGAGCACGACGCTGCGCTTGCCGCGGTTCAGCGTCATGTGGCCAGGGCCCATGCCCTTGGTCACCGCCGGCTTGCCGGCGAAGCGGAACCCGTCACCCTCAGGCGGCTCGACCTTGATAACGTCGGCGCCGAGATCGGCCAGGGTTTGGGTGGCGTAGGGTCCGAACACGACAGTGGTCAGATCAATGACGCGAATACCGGTCAGGAGAGGCTGGGCGGAGTCGATCGTCATGGGGACCAGTCTTTGCAAATGTTCAGATCGTTGGCTCAGTCGCTCTCTACCTCACAGCATCTCGTTCGCGAACACCGCCGAGCTGACGGTGGGGGCGCCGGGGCCGCCGGCGAGGAGGCAGGTCTTTGCGTTGGGGACGGGGTTGGCGGATTCGCCGCGCAGCTGGCGCACCGCCTCGACCGCGCAGCCGACGCCGTGGATGAAGCCCTGGGCGAAGTTGCCGCCGTGGGTGTTGACCGGCAGCTTGCCCGTCGGTGCGATCAGGTTCTCGAAGCGAACGAACTCGCCAGCGGACTCGTAGTCGCAGAACCCATGGTCGATCAGCGAGGCGACGCCCTGAGCGCTGAAGTTCTCGTAGATCTGCGCCACGTCGATGTCGGCCGGCTTCAACCCCGTCTGTTCCCACAGCCGCCGCGCGACCGGACGGAACCCGGCGGTGGCATAGACGTCGGCATCGTCGTTCTCGATCAGGTCGCCCCAGCCCTTCTCGGTCCCCTGGGCGACGCCCGCCAGATAGACCGGCGGCTTGCGCAGGTCGCGCGCGCGCTCGGCCGAGACAAGGATCAGTGCCGCCGCCCCATCGTTCTCACGCGAACAGTCGAACAGGCGAAATGGCTCGCTAATCCAGCGACTTGTGCGCAACTGCTCAGGATCGAACCGCACCCCGTAGGCCACTGCCTCGGGGTTGCGGGCGCCATGGTAGTAGGAGGCGCGCACCAGTTCCTCGGTCACCTGGCGGGGAACGCCGTGATATTCGAACATCCGTTGGGCCCGCAGCGCGCATGGCTGTGCCGGCGCCAATATGCCCGCCCCCATCATGTGGTCGTTCAGATGATGGGCCATCACCGCCGCCGACAGCCGGCCGCTGTCGCCCTGCGCCAGGGCGCGGAACACCACCACCGTCTCCGCCTGCCCGGTCAGGATCGCCGCCGCCGCGATGCCGAAGGCCCCGGCGATGCCGCCGCCTCCCCCGCCCCACACCGCGCTCGACCAGCGCAGTTCCCTGGTGCCGAGGTCCGGCATCAGTCGCACCGGTTCGTTGCGATCGTCGCCATAGGAGACGAAGCCGTCGACGTCCGCAGGACTGATCCCAGCGTCCCCGCACGCATCGACGATCGCGTGGACTAATACGCCCCGTTCCGGCAGAGGCGCCTGAGCGCGCTTGTATTGCCGCAGGCCCAAACCCACGACCGCAGTGGCGCTGTTCAAGCGGATCATGCCCTCAGACTCCAGCGGATCGACGGCACGTCGTCATCGCCGATGCGGGTGACGCTCGCCGTCCCCTCCACCGCCGCGCCGATCCGCACGTCGGCGTCGGTCTCCGCCAGCAGTCCTGTCAGCCGCACCGGCGCATCGTCCAGTGACACCACCACCGAGACGAACGGAACCCCGATCGCCTCCGTCCCGCCGAACGGATGCCAGGTGCGCGTCCAGGTGAAGATCGTTCCCCGCATCGGAACCTCCCTCCACGCATGCTCCCAGCTCCCGCACTCGCCGCAACGCCACACTGCCGGCCAGTGCCATCGTCCGCAGGCCTGGCATACCGGCAGATCGAGACGACCTTCGCTCAGCGCCCGCCAGTATTCCCCGTCCGCGCCGGGCGTCGACCTCACGCCGCGACGTCCCATTCCAGCGGCAGCGCCTCCAGCGCATGCACCGTACCGATCCGAAAGCCGTGCCGCGCGCCCGGCGTCGCATGGAACCGGGGGATGCGCTTCAGCCATTCCTCCGCCAGAATGCGGATCTCCGCCCGCGCCAGGATGTGGCCCAGGCACAGGTGCGGCCCGGTCGAGAAGGTCAGGTGGACCTTGTTCGGGCGGTCGATGTCGAACACGTCGGCGTGCTCGTTCACCCGCCCGTCGCGGCCGGCCTGCGAGAGAATGTTCAGCACCATGTCGCCCGTGCGGAACGATACGCCGTGGCGGACGCAATCCTTGACGACCACCCGGGGGGTGCAGATTACCCCGTGCAGGCGGATACCCTCCTCGACGAAGGCAGGGATCAGCGACGGGTCGGCCTGCAGCCGCGCCTGCAGCACCGGCTCCTCCGCCAGCCGCTGGAAGGTGAAGCCGGAGACGTTGGTCACCGTGTCCATTCCGCCCAGGAACAGCACCAGGCACATGGCCAGGATCTCGTCGCGCGTCAGCCGGCGGCCGTCGACCTCGACGGTCATGAGGCTGGTGATCAGGTCGTCCTTTGGATCCTCGGCACGCACGTCCATCAGGTCGATGAAGATGCCCATGATCTCGCCACCCATCCGGGCGATATCCTCATTGGAGCGGGCGTTGAAATAGGCGTCGGCGATGACGCGGAAGTCGCGCAGCCGCTCCAGCGGCAGGCCCATCAGTTCCATGAAGATCGACACCGGAAACTGCGAGGAGATGTCGCGAATGAAGTCGCATTTGCCCCTGGTAACGACCGCGTCGACCAGCCTGGCGGCCACCTCGCGCATATGCGGCTCCATCTTCGCCACCTCGCGCGGCGAGAACTTCGGCATCAGCGCCGCGCGATACGGCAGGTTGGCCGGCGGATCGACGCTGAGCGGGATCATGAACGGGGGGTTGGGCACGCGCGGGATCTGCATCTCGCGCGCCGAGAACACCTCATGGTCCTTGACGATCTCGGTGATCAAGTCGCCCCGCTGCACCATCCAGTGGCCGCCGTTGGCTGGCGTCCAGAAGATGTCCGGCGCCGCGCGCAGGGCGGCCGCGTAGCTCCCCTGCACGTCGTCGGTGATGCGCGGGTCGGCATAGATGTCGAACTGATAGACCTGCTCGGGCTTCACATGCGCCGGAACGACAAGGGTCATGGCGTTCATGAGGGGCTCCTCTCTAGAAGGAAGATCACCGCACCCGCTCCAGTGTCTCGTGCGCGTCCTTGTACTTGGCGCGCAGGATCGGCTTGGAGATCTTCTGCGTAGCCAGGCGCGGCAGCGGTTCGGATTCGAACGCGACGTATCGGGGCACCTTAAAGTCCGCCAGGCGCTCGTTGCAGTGGGCGATCAGCGAGCCGACATCGATCAGAGCCCGCCCGTAGACCACCGCCAGCGGCGTCTCACCGAAGCGCGCGTCCTTGGCGGCGATCACCGCGACCTCCTCGACACCCGGATATTCGCTGACCGCCCGCTCGACCTCGGCCGCCGAGATGTTCAGGCCTCCGGAGATCACCAAGTCCTTCATCCGGTCGACGAAGGTCAGCAGGCCGTCTTCGTCGAGCACGCCGATGTCGCCGGTGTAGAGCCAGCCATCTTTCAGAACCTCGGCCGTCGCCTCGGGGTTGTTCCAATAGCCGAGCATCGTCCCCGGCCCGCGGATCAGGATCTGCCCCGCCGTATCTGGCGGCAACGTGTTCCCCTCGGCGTCGACGATGCGCAACTCGGTGAAGATACCGCCACGCCCGCACTTTTCCGGCATCGCCGCCGCCAGGTCGGCCGGCATCAGGGTGGCGTTGCCGCCGCATTCGGTCTGGCCGTAGATCTGGCGGATGGTCACGCCCTTCGCCGCCCAGGTGTCCTGCAAAGCGCGGGCGACACGGGAGCCGCCGGTGGTCGCGATCTTCAGGTTCGACAGGTCCGCCTCCGCGAACCCCGGCGCCGCGGCGATGCGCTCGAAGAAGGTCGGCACCCCGCCAAACCCGACAATCTTCTCGTCCACCAGGATGCGCAGGAACCGCTCTGGCGTGAACACCGGCTCCATGAACAGCGAACAGCCCAGCACCGTATAGTGGACCAGTTGCACCATCCCGGCCGAGGTCGTCAGGGGCGCGACATTGACCACCCCGCCGCCGGCGGCCAGCGCCGATTCTTCCAGCGCATAGCCGGAAACGTAGGACAGCATGGTGCGGTGGCTGTACATCACACCCTTGGGCCGGGCGGTCGATCCGCTGGTGGAGATGATCACCACGCAGGCGTCCGGATCGAGTTCACGATCGATGGTGGCGGGCGAACCATGGCGCAGCGCCGTCACCGAGCCGATCGGCGCCACCGGAACGCCGAGCCCCTCGACCTTGGCCACCTCATCGGACCCGGCGACGATCAGCACCGGCGCGTGATCGGCGGCGATCTCGGCCAGTTCATGCGGCGTGTAGCGGGCGTTGAGCGGGGCGACGATGGCCCCGGCCCGCATCACACCCATGGCCAGCGCGCAATATTCCAGACTGTTGGCCGCGCAGATCGCGATCCGCTCGCCCGGCTGCACCCCTCGCCCGATCAGCCAGGCCGCGACCCGGTCGATCCAGGCCGCGTAGTCACGATAGCTGACGCGATCACTACCGAGCGCGAGCGCGGTGACCTGCGCCCGGTTCTTGGCCCACCACGCGATCGCGCTGTTCAAGGTCTGCAAGCGTTGCTCCCGGATTCTTATGTCAAAACTTATGCCGTTAGGCGGCGTTCAAGGTACTCATAGTAGATCGGGATCGTCGCCTCCAGGCCAGAATAGACCACATCGTCCAGCGCGCCCGAATCCAGACCGACCTGTGAGATCTCCGCGGCCCGGAAATCCTCGCCGCCGAACACGCCAAGGATCATCTCGTACGAGCGCTCGTAAATCTCTTCGCCCTTGGGACTCTCGGCCGGCAAGCGGGTCAGCATGTAGTAGTCGACCCGTGTCTTGCGCACGTCGTGCGGCATGATGAACATCACGCTCATGTAATAGGGGCTGGTGACGACGACGGTGTTGGGAAATACCTGATAGGCGTGCGTCACCGTCTTGTGGATGTTCTCGCCGGGGATATCCAGGTCGCTGGGATTGAACTGCGCCTTGCCCGAGATCTGTCGGATATTGGCGCCGAGCCGGTCGACGACGTTGGGCACGTCGGCGAACAGCGGACCCACTGTGGCCGCATGCAGGCGCTGCACGTGATAGCCCTCCAGGAACGGCTCCAGGACCAGTTTCCAGTTGGCGTCCAGGTGAAACGTCTTATGCCCATAGACATGGGCGCCGGGGATTTCGAACGCGCTCATGTCGGCGACCAATCCATCATCGACATATGAGAAATCCGGCTCCGCATGCCGGTCGAGCATCACCCAGATGAAGCCGCCGGCCTCCCTGGACGGAAGCTCGACCAGATTGCGCTTGGACTTGTCTAGGTTGAGGAAGGTCTCGGGCCTCGCTACGCCGATCAGCGAGCCGTCCAGGCCATAAGTCCAGGCGTGGTAGGGGCACGACAGGCGTCCGGGTTTCACCGGATCGCAGGTCTCGAGCAGCTTCGATCCCTTGTGCAGGCAGGCGTTGAGGAAAACGCGCAGCGTTCCGCTCTTGTCGCGCGCGAACAGCATCGGCACGCCGTAGCCGTCGTGGGCCATCGCCGTTCCGGGCTCGGCGACCATGGCCGACAGCATCACCGGCACGGCCGACTTGCGGAACACCTTGGCCTGCTCGAGGTCATAACGCTCCCGCGAGGTGAAGATCGACGCGGGGCGGGTGGCTTCGATCTGCGGCAAGAACGTCTGGTCGTGCGCCGGAATCTTGCGGATCGCTGTAATCTGCCCCGCTGTCAGGGCGTCGAGCGTCTGGAACAGCGGTTTGCCCTCGGTGGGCGCCGCAAGCGTGTGGGTCATTGGCGTCTCCTCGCGCGATCCAACGGAAAACATGCTTATCAGGCCTTAAATCTAATAACAATAGATTTTACTTCTGGGCCGGTGGAATCTCTATGGTCATGCCCGCCATGGCGTCGGTCACGACGAGCTGGCACGAGAGACGGGAATTGTCCCTCGGATAGAGACCGTATTCGACCAGCGCAGCCTCCGCGGCCGACGGCGGCGGCAGAGCGCCGACCCACGGTTCATCGATGAACACGTGACAGGTCCCGCACACCATCGAGCCGCCGCAATCGGCGTCGATGCCGGCCACGTTCCACGCCTTGGCCTGCGACATCAGGCTCTCGCCCGCCTTGGCTTCGATGGTCGTCGTCCCGCCGTCCTGGCTTCGAAACGTGATCGCGACCATTCTCCCGCCTCCCTACTCGACATGCCCGATTGCCTGGCTTTTAAATCTATGAAAGATAGGTATCTACAAAATTCCGCGTCCGATCGGTCGCGGGGGAGGACATCGCCATGACCGCCTACGACTACATCATCGCCGGGGCCGGCGCGGCGGGCTGCGTCCTCGCCTATCGGCTGTCGGAAAATCCGGCGATCGAGGTTGCCCTTATCGAGGCGGGGCCGAAGGACACCCATCCGTTCATCTCCATGCCCAAGGGCCTGGCCAAGGTGATGAACGACCCCACCCACCTGTGGATCTACCAGAGCAAGCCTGAGCCTGGCACCGCCATGGTTCCCGAGGTCTGGGTGCGCGGCCGCGTGCTCGGCGGATCGAGCTCGGTGAACGGCATGATGTATGTGCGCGGCCAGCCCGCCGACTTCGAGGAGATCGCCGCGGTTTCCAGCGACGACTGGGGCTGGAGCCACATCGGCGCCGCCTATGCCGCGCTCGAGAGCCACGAACTCGGGCCCGCGCCCACGCGCGGCGCATCGGGTCCTTTGAAGGTCACCCTGCCGACACTGCGCGACGCACTGAGCGAAGCGCAGATCGCCGCCGGCGCCTCGCTCGGCCTGCCGGTCAAGGAGGATGTCAACGCGCCGGACGATGACGTCGGCATCGGCTATGCGCCGCGCACCATCTCCAGGGGCCGCCGGCAGAGCGCCGCCGCCGCCTTCCTTCGCCCCACGTCGAAGCGCGCGAACCTGACCATCCTCACCGACTCGGTGGTCGACAGGATCCTCTTCGACGGCCCCCGCGCCACCGGCGTCAGCATCCTCCGGGAGGGTCGCGCAGAAACCGTCTCGCTCGTCGCGAACGGCGAAGTCATCGTCGCGGGCGGGGCCATGGCCAGTCCCGGCCTCCTCGAACGCTCCGGCATCGGCGATCCCGACCGTCTCGCGGCGCTTGGAATACCGCTCGTGCACGCCAATCCCGCCGTCGGCGAGAACCTGATCGAGCATCGCGGCATCATCGTTCAATGGAAGCTCAGAAAGGACGTTTCGCAGAATAAGGAGTTCAGCGGCTGGCGGCTGCTGAAATCGACGCTAATGTACTACCTGACCCATGACGGTCCGATGTCATCGGCCGTCTATGAGATCGGCGCATGGTTCAAGACCCGTCCGGGCCTCAACCGCCCCGATGCCCAGGCCCTGGTCGCCCCGTTCAGCTACGATTTCGCCAAGAACCGAACCGCCCTGGAATCCTTCCCCGGCATGCACGTCGTCGTCTATCCGCTACGCCCCAATTCCAGAGGCCGCATTCACATCGACAGCCTCGATCCCAACGCCCCGCCAGCGCTGGAACCCAACTATCGCGCCACCGAACAGGACCGGCAGGCCATGATCGGCGCAGTGCGGGTCATGCGCGAATACGTAAAACAACCCGCTCTGCGCGAAATCGTCGAGATCGAGACCATGCCTGGGGCCGCCTACGAGACCGACGCCCAGATCCTTGAGGCCTACGACAAGTTCGGCACCTGCGCCTATCACGCGATCGGCAGCTGCCGCATGGGCTCGGACGAGGGCTCGGTGGTCGATCCCCAACTGCGCGTCCGGGGCGTAAAGAGCGTGCGGGTCATGGACACCTCTATCATGCCCCAGATCCCGGCCGGCAACACCAACGGTCCGACCATGGCGATGGCTTGGAGAGCGGCGGACATCATCTTGCGGGACCGCCTCTAATCTTTCTCCCCGCGGGACAAGGAAGTGGCCCTGTGGCAAAAACATCGCTTTTGTTCCGCCATTGTCTAATGATATTAGATTTAGGTTGACCCCACTCAATCCTCCAAACTATGAATGTGAACAATCCTGAACTCGGTCCACCATGGACCCTATGAACCTTAGGGGAGGAACATGACGTTGATCCGCACATTCACGACGCGCGCCATGCTCAAGAGCGCCACCGGCCTTACCGGCGCGGCCCTGGCCTTTGCGTGCGCCGCCCCGGCTATGGCCGAAACCGTCGCCGCCGCGACGACCGCCGACATGGGATCTTCGGTCGAAGAGATTGTCGTCACAGCCCAGAAGCGTACGGAATCGCTGGTCAACGTGCCGATCGCCATCGTCGCCGTGTCCGGAGCGAAGCTGGCCAAATCAGGCGTCAACGACATGTCGGACCTCGCCGCCGTCGTCCCCGGCCTGCACATCGACGATGCCGGCGCCTTCTTCCAGCCCTCGATCCGCGGCGTCGGCACCGCCATCGCGGGGGCCGGGGCCAGCGCCAACGTCGCCACCTACGTCGACGGGATCTACAAACCGGAAGCGCTGTCTAACGACTTTAATTTTATCGACATCGATTCCGTCCAGGTGCTGAAGGGACCGCAGGGCACACTGTTTGGGCGCAACTCCACGGGCGGCGCCATCGTCGTCACGACTCGCTCGCCATCGTTCACGCCCCAGTTCGAGATGCGCGCCGGCTACGGCAGCTTCGGCACCGTCAACGGCGCCCTGTTCGCCTCCACCGGCATCACCGACAAGCTGGCGGTCAGCCTCGCCCTCGGCGGCCAGCATTCGGACGGCTGGATCAAAAACATCGCCACCGGCCGGCAGGCAGACAAGAGCGACGATTTCTCCGGACGCGGCAAGATCCTTTACAAGCCCACCGACAGGATCAAGTTCACCCTGACGCTGGACGCCTACCGCACCAACGATCCGGGCGCCTACATGGCCAGTTCCTACAGGGGCTGGTCCGACGCC
>Ga0302314_10013423_pt1 | contig 14087 bp, 16 predicted proteins | sample III_Palsa_N2_3_FD_200533 | JGI IMG/M metagenome (GOLD analysis project Ga0302314, IMG submission 200533) | Peat permafrost microbial communities from Stordalen Mire near Abisko, Sweden - III_Palsa_N2_3 | ecosystem: Environmental > Terrestrial > Soil > Palsa > Peat permafrost | place: Sweden... | reverse complement strand
CTGCACAAGGCGCTGATCACCTGCAACAAGAACGCGATCCCGTTCGACCCGGAAAAGCCGGCCGTCACATCGGGCATCCGTCTGGGTTCGCCGGCTTTGACCACCCGCGGCTTTGGCACCGCCGAGTTCGAGATCGTCGGCAATCTGATCGGCGATATTCTCGACGCGCTGGCCGAAGGCCAGGAAGACGGCCCGGTCTATGACAAGGTCCGGGCCGGCGTGGCTGACCTGTGCAAGAAGTTCCCGGTTTATCCGGGTCTGTGATCGGTAGTTACGCTGGCACAGCGCTAATCAGCGCCGCGCCCGAAATGCCGGCAGGGCGCTGATCAGCGCCCTGCCCTAAAGATCATCCCTTAGTCAGGCGTGTGCTTATCCGCGCTGTGCTCGATCGCCTTGCCGGTGTCGGAGATATCCTCGCCGGCGCCGGCGGTGGTGTGACAGGCGCTTAAGCCCGACATCACGGCGATCATCGCGAACAGGGCGAGAGCCGTCAGAGACTTGGTCTTGATCATCTCTTCCTCCTGGAAAAGTCCATCACGACAATAGGACCCGCTGGGAAGAGCCGGTAGACTCGGGATCTACTCAAATATCCGCCGTATACTTAGCCGCCGCCGCGTCGAAGCTCATAGTCGGCGCCAGAATACCCCCATCCTTCAGCGCCTTGCCGCCCAGCGGATCGAGGGCGGTGATCTCATAGCGCTCGCCTTTGCTCGACAAGCCGTCCACCACCACATCCAGCGTCATGGCGGGGCCGCCCTGCGGCACGAACCAATGCACATTGTGGCGCTCGGCGCACATGGTGGTGATCCTGCCCACCCCGGCGACGAAATCCTCGGCCGGCTTGATCACGATCCCGCTTTTGTCGTCGCGCACCCGGTCATAGGTGCGGACACGGAACGAGCCGTCGACCACCAGATGGGCCGACACCATGTTGCGGTGGGCGTGCGGCGTGATGACATTCTCCGGCTGGAAGGCGAACAAGGCGGCGCCATAGGTCAGGCGCCTTGGCCGGCCCGACGAATCGGCGAAGCGGACCACTCTCTTTTGCGGATCGTTGGGGCCGCCGGGCTTGGCCATGTCGTCGGCGGCGAGGCGGGCGGTAGCCAGCAATTCGGCGATGTCGACCTGGGCCGACAGGCTCTCGACCTCGCGGCACCAGCCGAGCGGGTCGATCTGGCCGGCCGCCAGCGTCTCGGCCAGTTCCTGATGCTGGTCGATCCAGCTCTGCGGGTCATCCTTGCCCGACTTCGCCAGGGCGCGGCGGCCTTCGCCGAGCAGCGCGTAAATCATGAAGGCCGGAAAGGCGGCGGTCAGCATCCCGCGCCGCGTCAGGCCGAGGATCTCGCTGGCCGGCTTTTCATTAAATTCCTTCATGGAACTTCCCTCCCGTTCGCGCTATGCAAGAGAATAACCGCAAGATCACAAGCCTCAAGCGCAAAAACGCTGGGGAAGGGTATGAGGAAAACTAATCGATGACGCGTCTGACCGCGCCGCTCAACGCCTTGCGCGCCTTCGAGGCCGCGGCCCGCCATCTGTCCTTCACCCGCGCCGCCGAGGAACTGTGCGTGACCCAGGCGGCGATCAGTCATCAGGTCAAGGGATTGGAGCGGCGCCTGGGCGCCGCTCTGTTCCGCCGCTCGCATCGCGGCCTGGTGCTGACCGACGAGGGGCTGGCGCTGGCGCCGGCCCTGTGGGAGGCCTTCGGCCGTATCGACACGGTGCTCGAGCAGTTCGAGGCGGGCGGGGTCAAGGAGGTGCTGACGGTCAGCGCGGTGGGCACCTTCGCGGTGGGGGCATTGTTGAAGGAACTGCCTGCCTTCCGCTCCGCGCATCCCTTCGTCGATCTCCGGTTGCTGACCAACAATAACAAGGTCGATCTGGCGGCGGAGGGGCTCGACTACGCCATCCGCTTCGGCGACGGCGCCTGGAACGGCACCCAGGCCGAGAGGATTGCGGCGGCTCCCTTGGCGCCGCTCTGCGCGCCGGCGCTGCTCGATCTGCTGCGTGAACCCGCCGACCTCGCCCGGGTGCCGCTGCTGCGCTCTTACCGCGCCCAGGACTGGCCGGCCTGGTTCGCGGCGGCCGGCACGCCGCCCATCGCCGCGCGCGGGCCCCTGTTCGATTCCTCGCTGATCATGGCGCAGGCCGCCATGCTGGGCGAGGGGGTGGCCCTGGCGCCGGTCACTATGTTCCGCCGAGAACTGGACTCCGGCCAGCTGGTGCAGCCTTTCGCCGCCACCGCCGATGTCGGGTCTTATTGGCTGACACGGCTGAAATCCAGGGTGCCGACGGCGGCGATGCTGAGCTTTCGAGATTGGCTGTTAGGACCTTAAGAACATTTAATTATTAAGCGCCTCAACCTTGGGGCGAGTTGCGGTATTATGACGATGTACTTCCGCCGGTAGTCCGGCGTGCCCAGGAGGCAGCCATGATGCGCAAGACACTCGCTTTGATCGTTACCGTAATGCTGTGCGCTACCCCGGCGCTCGCTTCCACCAGTTCCGGTGGTGGCGGTTCCAGTGGAGGCAGCTCCGGTGGCGGTGGCGGCGGTGGTCACGGCGGCGGTTCCGGCGGCGGCCATTCGGGAGCTGGCGGTCACTCAGGCGGTTCCGGTGGCGGAGGCCATTGGGGCGGCGCCGGGGGGCATGTCGGTTCAGGCGTGCAGGCGCGGGGCGCGGCCCATGCGGTAAGTGCTCGTGGCACGGCGGCGAGCGCGGCGCACCACTTCCACCATCATCACGTCGTCAATTCCAGCGGCGCATACAACTCCGCGAACAACGCGCACTGGTCGCCTTGCTCACCCTTCGCCATTCAAGCGATCCAGGGGCGCCAGGTCTGCGGCGCTCCCTCCAAGGTGTCGCCTGACGAACTGGCGCTGCTGCGCTAGACCGTGAGGAACCGCCGTCTGCTGATGGCGCCAGTCCTATGGGGGCTGGCGTCCTGCGCTCTTGCTCAATCCGCTCCACCGCCTGACGATGATGTGGGCGACGATCCTCCGATCGTTCTGCCCGCCCCGGACGCACCGGATACGCCCGGGACCGTCAGGGCGCGTCTGGCCTATGCGCAGTCACAAGTCGAAGCCGAGGGCGGCGATTGCGCCCAGCGGCTCGCCGCGGCGCAGGCGCAGCGCGATCTCGCCGTCGCCAGCCCGCTGGTCGATCTGGTGGTTTCCGCCGGCCGCGCCCGTGTCGCCTCTATCGATTATCGCCTGCATCTCGACCGCGCCTATTGCGGCACTGGCGCCGCCCCGCGCCTGGACGAACTCCGGGCCGCCCTCGACGCCGCCCAGTCCGCCGTCTCCCTCTATCGCCAGGGTTATGACTATCAATCGATGGCGGTCATGCAATATGACGTCGCCACCACTTGGCGGCTGCTGGGCGATCGGGACAAGGCGGTCGCCGCCCTGACCGAGGCGCTCGGCATGGACGGCGAATTCGGCTTCGCCGCGGATGCCGCCGAAAATGGCGAGTTGCTGCGGCGCTGGCAGGACCAACCCGCCGTCCCGCCGCCTGCCGCCGCGCCGCGCTCTGTCACGCTCAAATTCGCCTGGATGCCGGCCGAGGCGGGGGTTGTCGTCAAGGCCGATTATTTCGCTCTGGTGAAGGGCGCCGTGCTGCGTAGCGCGGCTTCTGCCACCAGCATCCGCCATGTCCGGGCCGATGGCGACGATTGGATCTTGTCGTCCGAGCCGGGCGAGCGGCGCTATGATTTCGACGAGTGGCATGATCGGCCCGATCCGTCGCGCCAGCGCACCCTGGCGGCGCTGGCCGCCGGACAGATGGTGGAACCCGGCATCAAGGTCGGCGCCACGGGTGATTTCAAGGATGTCGTCGATGCCGCCAAGACGACCGAGATCGTCGCCGGGGATCTCGGCGAGGTGACAGGCGACCTATCGCTGCCGATGGAGAATAGCAATAGCCTGGATCTGACCGAGCTCTATGGCCGCAGCGTGGAAATGCTCTCCGTATCGGACGGGCTCAAGGCCAAGGCGAGCGCCGATTACGCCATCACGACCTCGACCTGGATCGACGCCACCCTCGAACAGGGCGTCTGGTATGACATGACGGCGTCGCTGTTCGCCCCCGCCATGGCGATGTGGATCGACCATGACATCCAGTTTTCCTATTCGCGGCCGGTGCCTTGCACGGAGGGCGTGGCCAGAACGGCCTGCGTCGAGATCCTGGTGCATGCGACACCGAACGCGCAGGCCCTCGCGGAAAATATTGGCTATATGAAACGGGCTCTCAGGCTTGGTCAGGCCAGGATGCGATACGAATCGGCGACGGATCTGCGGCTGGTCGTCGACCCCGCCCGTTTGTTGCCTTACGGGAGCGAAGTCCGCGCTCATTGGTATTTCTCTATCGAGGGCAAGGGCGAGCCGCTGATCGGGTCGGAGACGCTGGTTTCGACCTACGCTTACCGTTAAGTGGTCCGCAAGCGCGGAAAAGCTCCGCTTTTCCAGGGCTCAAGCGCCGCTCCGGCTTAACGCTTCATCTTCCACAGATCGCCGATCCAGCGGTCGGTGCCGCCCGGCCAGAAGGGTTCGAGGCCCGAGGCCGGGGTGGTGGTGACCTCGCCGAACAGGATGCGGTCGCCGACGGCATACATGTCGATGCGCAGGAAATCGAAGCCGGCGCACAGGGCCTCGGCGACGCGGATCATCTCGTCCAGCTTGGCCGGCCGCTCGACCGGCTTGTCGCTGCAGGAGCGCTGGAAGCCGAAATTCAACCGGTTCCAATCGCGGTCATACATGTTGCGGCGATGGTCGCCAAACCGATCGAGATCGACGCTGAGAAACTGGACCCGCCCATCGAACACGAAGAATTTGATGTCGTAGGGGATGCCGCCGTCGCCGTCGTCGAGCAACTCCTCGACCATGATGCGCGGCGGGATGTGCTTGTAGGCCCACTCGCCGGCCACATAGAAGAAGTTGCGGGACAGCCAGTCGGCGCAGGTGCGCTGCACCTGGTCGAGATCGACGGTGGATTTGTCGCGCACGATCTCCAGCCAGCCGCAGCCATGGGTCGGCTTGATCACGAAGCGGTCGGGCAGGGAGCCGAGCGGAATGTCGCGCGGGTCGGTCGTCAGATGATAGAGCCGGGTCAGATAGTCACTGCCGACGCGCTCGCGTACGAAGTCGCGCACCGCATATTTGTCGGCCAGGGTGACAAGAATCGGTCGGCGGTCGAACAGCTTGCGATGTTGAATCTTCTCGCTGAAGCTGCGCGGGCGAAAGATATTGGGATAGGAGCCATGCCCCATGCGAAAATCGATGAGACATTTTCTCAGTATATAGAGCCTGTCCGGCGTCCAGGACCGCAGAGTATTCTTGGCCCTGGAGAAACCCGCCTTATCCTCTTCCGGCGGATTATGCTGGGCGTTATCCCCGAATAGTGTGGGGCCTGCTGCATATGTCGCCATGCCGGCGCCTCTCTTTATTATTCTAACTAGGCGAATTACTCCCGGCTACTATTAGGGCACCAACGCCGATCTTCCGTGTGTGATCAAATTGTAATCGGCGCGGCTCCCGGTCAATCCAAGGCTCCATAGTCGCGGTTGCCCGCCTGGGCCGCATCGAGCAGCTTGCGGGTGCGGCCGGCGCACTCGGCCAACACCTTCATCCGGTCGACCCAATTCTGCGGCGTCATCTTCTGTGACAGCCGGGTCTGCCCGGCCTTCGTGGTTCTGACGTCGCGGCGTGTTGCTGCCTCCCGGCAGCGCATGTCGACGAGTTTGGTCATGGCGGTCCAACCCTCCTTCTCTCCGGCGCACGGCGCTCTTGTTTGTTGCCTGACCGGTTTAACCCGTGGGGGCAAGGCGCTGTTCCGGCTTCGGCTGTGGCCAAACCGGGCTTGACGAAGAAAGAGGGGCAGGAGCTGAGAAGGGGGCGGCGATTGCGGTCGTCGTGACCAATTGCTGTCCGGGGCAACCCGGATCCGCCAGCCTGATCGGCCGGCGCCAGGCGCGGGCCCTCAGGGCGTTCGTAGAGGTGTGTCTTGGGACAGGAAACGGGGGAGACGCCTGGCGTCTCCCCCGGACCGGACGGGTCTTAGCGCGGGCCGTTGGAGGCCGCGTTCGTGCTGGAGTTGTTTAGGCCGCCGGCCGGCCCGTCGCCGACGCTCGGATCGACCGATTCGCTGGGGAGGCGGCTGCCGGTATTCATGTATTTACGGCGCGGCTTCGGCTGGTCCTGGCTCGAATCGGTGGTGGCGGTCGAGTCGCTCGTCGTCGCGGCGGCCTGATTGGCCTGGACAGGAGCAGCGGGAGCCTTCGGCGGCGAGCTGCAGGCGGCGAGGCTGAGAATGGAGAGGGTGGTGACGACGAGAGACAGACGCATAATGACTTCCTTTAGTTGAGCCCAGGATTATTTACTCACGAGAGATCACCGCAATGCAACACTCAAAAAAACCGTTTTCAACACAACGGGCCGCATGAGGTTTCCCGCGCTTTTGGGGATTAATTGCGGCCCGGCGGCGCCCTTGATTCCGCGACAGGCGGTCACACTTAAAGTCGCATCGATGCGAGGAGAGACGAGATGAGCAGCATCAAGACGGTTAAGATCCCCAGCCCCGATCACCCGATCACCATCGAGCCGACGCGCGGCCGCGTGACGGTGACGGTGGCGGGCAAGATCATCGCCGACAGCCGCAACGCGCTGACCTTGCGCGAAGCCAGCTACCCCGCCGTGCAGTACGTCCCGCGCTGGGATGTCGAGATGGGCCTGCTCGAGGCCACCGATCATGCCACCTACTGCCCCTATAAGGGCGATTGCTCCTATTTCAGCATTCCCTCGGGCGGTCAGCGCGCCGTCAATGCGGTCTGGAGTTACGAGGCGCCCCATGAAGCCGTCGGGCAAATCAAGGAGTACCTCGCCTTCTATCCCGACCGCGTCGAGGCGCTGTCGGTCGACCTGGATCACGGCGTGGCCGGCGGAACGGAAGGCTGACGGGCGGGCGGGGCGCTCCGCGCGGCGACGGTCAGATAGACGGCCAGGGACAGAACCACGCTGGCGCCGCCGGCCCACCCCAGATCGGCCACCGAGAAGGACCGCATCACCAGGGAGCCCAGCGTGGCGCCCAGCGAGAAACCCAGATACATGGCGGACGCATTCAAGGACAGGGCGACCGAGGCGGATTTCAGCCCGGCCAGGCCGATCAGGCGGGCTTGTTGCGCCGGCCAGAAGCTCCAATGGGCCATGCCCCACACCGCCACCGTGATCCCTACCGGCACCAGGGCGGCGCGCGGGCTCAGCAGATGGGCCCAGTTGGATAGGCTGGACAGGGCGATCGCGGCGGCGACCAGGGCGGCGGCGGTAATCCGGCGGCTGCCGAAACGGTCAGTGGCCAGCCCGCTCAGCACCAGGCCCAGAGCGGCCGAGGCGCCCCACAGGAACAGGACGGCGCCGATGTCGCCGCCCTCGATGCCGACGGCGCGGGCCATGAAGGGGGCGATATAGGTGTAGACCGTGTAGGCGCCCACCGCCCACAGCAGGGTGACCAGCAGCGAGGACGGGATGCCGGGCTTCACGGCCACGTCCAGCCGCTCGCGCAGGCTGGCGGTGGTCAGGCCGGCGCCGACATCGCGCGGCAGGCCGAAAATCAGGCCGAGCAGCGCCAGGCCGGCCAGGATGGCGACGCCGATGAAGGTCATGCGCCAGCCCAGGGTATTGCCGACCACGGCGCCCAGAGGCACGCCCAGGGTTACGGCGATGGACAGGCCGCTATTGACGATGGCGAGGGCGCGGCCGCGCCGCTCGGGCGCCACCAAAGCGCCGGCCAGGGCGTTGGCGCCCGGGACGAACAGGCCGGCGGTGAAGGCCAGCAGCACGCGGGCCGCCATCAGGGCGCTGTAATTTGGCGCGGCCGCGGCGAGCAGGTTGGCGACGGCGAAGGCCGCCATCGAGGCGATCAGCAGGGTGCGGCGGCCGACGCGCCCGGTGAGGGCCGTCAGGATCGGCGAGCTGAGGCCGTAGGAAAGAGCGAACAAGGTGATGATCTGCCCGGCGGCGACGACGCTGACCGAGAGGTCGGATGCAATCTTGGGAAGGATCGCGGCGACCATGAAGCCTTCGGTCCCGATGGCGAAGGCGCCAAGCGCCAGCCAATAGAGCGGCGCGGAACGGGTTTCGGTGTGAGCAGCAGACATGATGATCGTCCTGGATAGGAGCGGGCGGCGCGAGGCCGCCTTGCCCGGTCGTTCAGAGCTTGGAGCCGCCATCGACGCGCAGCGTGTCGCCGGAGATCCAGCGGGCGTCGTCGGAGGCGAGGAAGGCGACGGCGCCGGCGATGTCGTCCGGCTGCGCGACGCGCTTGATCGCCTGCATGCCGAGGGTGAAATCGCGCCCCGACTCGGTCTTGGCGAAGTTCGACATGTCGGTCTCGACCACGCCGGGCGCCACCGCGTTGACGCGAATGCCGCGCTCGCCGAGGGTCTGGGCGAAATGCTTGACCAGCGTGTCGATGGCGCCCTTGGTCGCGGCGTAGGCCGACAGATTGCCGACCGCGGCGCGGGCGGCCAGCGACGAGACCAAAACGACGCTCGCACCCTCGCCGAGGATCGGCAGCAATTGCTGAACCAGGAAATAGGGGGCGCGGACATTGACGGCGAACAGCCGGTCGAAATCCTCGACGCTCAGCTCTTCGATGGTGGCCGCTTTCGAGATGCCGGCATTGGCCACCAGAATGTCGAGGCGGTCGCCGACGATGTCGCGCACCTGCTTGGCCAGTTTGTGGGCGCCGTCCGGGGCGCCGAGATCGGCTCCCACCGCTTCGGCGCGGCCGCCGGCGGCGCGGATTTCCGCGACGACCGCATCGGCTTCGGCTTGGGCCTGGCCGTAATGCACCAGCACCTGGGCGCCCTGCTTGGCGAGGGCGAGAGCGCTGGCCCGCCCGATCCCGCGCGAGGCGCCGGTGACGAGAGCGGTCTTGCCGTTGAGCTTGGTCATGATCTGGTTCCTTCAGGCGTGAAAAGCATCGGATGACGAATTGGTACGCCAGGCTGGCCTTTTGGAAAAAGACTTTGTAGGCTTGTGGGTATGCCTGGAAAGCATGGGGCTGAGCATGGAGCTACGTCACCTTCGCTATTTCGTCGCCGTCGCCGAGGAGGGCAGCGTGACGCTGGCCGCCGAGCACCGGCTGCATACGTCGCAGCCGTCGCTGAGCCGTCAGCTGCGCGATCTCGAATATGAAGTCGGCGCCGATCTGCTGATCCGCAGCGCTCAGGGCGTCACCCTGACAGCGGCGGGACGGGTTTTCCTCGATAATGCCCGCCTGGCTCTCGCCCAGGTCGAGGCGGCGGTCGACGCGGCGCGGCGCGCCGCGGTACCCAGCAAGCCGGGTTTCGCGTTAGGCTTTCTGACCGGCCAGGAAATGGATTGGCTGCCTGGCGCGCTCAATCTGCTGAAAGACGTGATGCCCAATATCGAGATCACCGTCGCGAGCCAATATTCGCCCGATCTGGCCGACGCCCTGCAGCGCAAGAAGCTCGACCTGGCCTTCATGCGGCCCGAAGCCGGCGCCGAGGATCTCGATTACCGCATCGTGACGCGGGAACCCCTGGTGGTGATCATGCCCTCCGACCATGATCTGGCGGCCAAACAGGCGATCGAGCCCGGCGAACTCTCCGGCCAGACTTTCATCAATGTCTCGAAGACGGCGCCGCATCTGCGGCAGGTGATCGACGCCTTCATCGAGAAGACCGGCATCGCCGTGGTCAATGATCACCAGGTGGACAATATCGCCATGGCCATGTCGCTGGTCGCCTCGACCCGCGGCGTGGCGCTGCTGCCGGCCTATACCCGCAATTTCATGCCCTGGTCGGTGGTCAGCCGGCCGCTGGCGGTCGAAGCGCCGACCATCGATCTGGTGGTGGGCTATCACCGCGGCAACAATTCGCCGACCCTGAAGCTGTTCCTGTCGCGCGTGGGCGAATTGGCCTGTAATTTCGCCATGAAGACTCCCTGATGCGGTCGCTTTTCTTCCTTCTGCCGCTGCTCGTCGCCCTGGCGGCGCCGGCCCCCGCCAGGGCCGATGCCTGCGGCGGGCGGACCATCATGTTCGCCGGCATCAATTGGGAAAGCGGCGAATTCATCACCGCCGTGCTGCGCGCCCTGATCGAGAAGGGCTATGGCTGCCGCACCGATTCGATCCCCGGCAACACCATCACCCTCGAGCAGGCCGTCGCCAATGACGACGTGCAGATCTTCGCCGAGGAATGGGTGTCGCGCAGCGATGTGTGGAGGAAGGCGGCGGCGGAGGGCAAGGCGCGCGCTATTGGACATCCCTTCGCGGGGGCCGAGGAAGGTTGGTACGTGCCCGATTATCTGGGCGAGGGGCTGCGGTCGGTCGAGCAACTGCGCGACCCCCGCTATGTCGCCCTGTTCCGCGACCCCGAGCAGCCCGATCATGGGCGTTTCCTCAATTGCCCGTCCGGCTGGACCTGCGAGGGCGTCAACAGCGCGAAATTGAAGGCCTATGGGCTGGACCGGCTCTATGTCGATTTCCGCCCCGGCACCGGGCCGGCGATGGACGCGGCGATCACCGCCGCCTATCTGCAGAAGCGGCCGATCCTGTTCTATTCCTGGTCGCCCAGCCCGATCGCCGGGCGGCTGAAGCTGGTCCGCCTGGCCGAGCCGGCCTGGAGCCAGGCCTGCTGGGACGATCTGACCAGCGCCAAGGGCCGCCACACGCAAGGGTGCGCCGCGCCCGAGGCAGATGTCGCTTATGGTATCTCGACGGCCTTCGCCGAGGCCAATCCCGATCTGGTGGCGGTGCTGGAGAAAGCGACCTTCCCACTCGACCGGCTCGACGCCGCTCTGGCGCGGATGGCGGAGCGCAAGGCCTCGCCCGAAGCGCAGGCGCAGGATTTTCTCAAGGACAGCCGCGATCTGTGGCAGGGCTGGGTCAGCCCGGAAGCGGCGCAAAAGATCGACGATGCGCTGGCGGGCAATGCCGAAGCGCCGGTCCAGGCCAGCGCCTTTCCCGCCGGCTGGGTGATCTCGCTCCGCCAGCCGGTCGACGACGCGCTGGACCGGCTGGTCAAGGATCATAGCCGCGCATTCCGCGCCATTGCGCGGGCAGGGCTGGCGCTGATCGGTCTGTTGGATCGCGGCCTGGCGGCGCTGCCCTGGTGGCTGTTGGTGGCGGTGTTCGCCGGTCTCGCCTGGGCGGGCAGCCGGCGCCCGACCTTGGCGGCCCTGGTCGCCCTGCTGATGACCGGGCTGGGAGTCCTCGGCCTGTGGGACCTGATGCTGCAGACCCTGTCGCTGATGCTGCTCTCGACGGCGATCACGCTGCTGATCGGTTTGCCGATGGGAATCCTCTGCGCCAAGAAGCGCGGCGTGAAGGCGGTGGTTCTGCCGGTGCTGGACGCCATGCAGACCATGCCGAGCTTCGTCTATCTGATCCCGGCCCTGATGCTGTTCGGCCTCGGCAAGGTGCCGGCCATGCTGGCCACCATCGTCTATTCCCTGCCGCCGATGATCCGCCTCACCGCGCTCGGAATCGAGCAGGTCGATCACGAAATCAAGGAGGCGGCGACCTCCTTCGGCGTCACGCCCTGGCGCATGCTGCTGGCGGTCGAACTGCCGCTGGCCCGCCCCACCGTGATGGCCGGAATCAACCAGGCCATCATGCTGGCGCTGTCGATGGTGGTGGTGGCATCGATGATCGGCGCGCGGGGCTTGGGCGAGCAGGTGCTGAACGGCATCCAGACGCTCGATATCGGTCTCGGCCTCGAAGCGGGCATCGGCATCGTCGTGCTGGCCTTCGTGCTCGACCGGGTGACACAGGGGTTCGGTCGCGATGTCTAAGATCGAACTCAAGCTTCTCACCAAACTGTTCGGCGCGCAGGAAGCCGAGGCCGTGCCGCTGGTCGAGCAGGGCGCCGACAAGGCCACGATCCTGGCCGAGACCGGCTGCTCGCTGGCATTGCGAAGGGTCACCCTCGATATTGAGGAAGGCGAGATCTTCGTGGTGATCGGTCTGTCGGGATCGGGCAAGTCGACCTTGATCCGCCATGTGAACCGGCTGATCGATCCGACCGCCGGCCAGGTGCTGGTCGACGGTCAGGATGTGCTCGGGCTCGGTGCCGAGGCTCTGCGCGACTATCGCCGCCGCTCGGTCAGCATGGTGTTCCAGGGTTTCGGCCTGATGCCGCACAGAAGCGTGCTCGACAATGTCGCCTTTGGCCTGCTGGCTCGCGGCGAGGACCGGCGTGCGGCGCATGAAAAGGCCAAGGGCTGGATCGAGACGGTGGGACTGACGGGCTATGAGCAGGTCCGCCCCGACGGCCTGTCGGGCGGGATGCGTCAGCGGGTCGGGCTGGCCCGGGCGCTGGCGGTCGATACCGGCATCCTGCTGATGGACGAGGCCTTTTCGGCGCTCGACCCGCTGACCCGGGCCGACATGCAGGACCTGCTGCTCGATCTGCAGGCCCGTCTCGACAAGACCGTGCTGTTCGTCACCCACGATATCGACGAGGCGGTGCGACTCGGCAACCACATCGCGGTGATGCGCGACGGCGAAGTGGTGCAGACCGGCACGCCACGGGAAATTCTGACGCACCCGAAGGACGATTATGTGCGCCGTTTCGTCCAGGTCCGCAGCACGCTTGCCAAATTCGGCGAGAACCCCTAGAAACGCCTCGTTCGGGGTGTAGCTCAGCCTGGTAGAGCGCTAGCTTTGGGAGCTAGAAGCCGGAGGTTCGAATCCTCTCGCCCCGACCAAGATTTCCTGGAACATTGAAGATTGGTGCCGTGGTCGTCCTTCAGGCGTGGCTGAGGGGCATGCGAAACTCAAAGCAGGTCTCGCTATCGGGACTGTTCTTGAGTCGACGAAAGGTGCTGGTCGACCGACTCCGCGCCTTTTTCCAACATGAAAGCGACCAATCGGACGAGCGAGTCAAATCCGAAGGGCTTCTGCAGGACGAGGAACTCCCCGCCGGCCTGCGCGGCCTTTGCCTGGTGCCCCGTCATCAAGAGGATCGGGATCGCTGGCTTCCACTCTCTGAGGTGTCTGGCGAGGCTCAGGCCATCAACGCTGCCGGGCAGTCCGATGTCGCAGAGGACAAGGCGGATATCGCGGCTGGTGAGAATTTCCAAAGCCGTATCGATGGTGTCGGCCCGCTGGACACGATAGCCGTACTCTTCCAGCATCTCGGCGGTGACATTCGCGACGAGCGAGTCGTCCTCGATCAGCAGGATGGTCGCGGCAGGAGCCTTCGATGCATCCGTCATCATTAAGGTTCCAACGAGAAAGTTAATATTTTTACCCTAGGCGTCTCCGGTACCGATTTCCAGTGAAAGTGGAATAGCTCTCAGGACGTCCACCCGTGGAGCCACCCAGATAATTTGTCACAGCGAAAAATTTGGCTCAGTCGTTCGCTGGACCCAATCATTTAGCCAGGAAACTTCAAGCAGAGCACCCGATGCTCGGCGAGGCTCAATGACGGAACAAGCGCCTCCCAGTGAACGCGATCAGGCCTCGGCCGCGAGCCGCGCGCAGGAAATTGAACGGGCCCTCTTCAAGAGCGAGGAGCGTTTCCGCCAGGTCGTGGAATCGGCGCCGAACGCGCCCGGCTATGAAGGGATTGGCGCCGGGCAGTATATCTGCATAGCGGTGACCGATAGCGGCTGCGGGATGGACCACGAGACGATCGATCAGGCGTTCGAGCCCTTTTTCACCACCAAGCCGATCGGCCAGGGCACCGGCCTCGGCTTGTCGATGGTGTATGGGTTTGCCCGGCAGTCCCAAGGCTATGCCAGACTCAAAAGTGAAGTTGGGCGAGGAACGACAGCCAGCCTTTACCTGCCACGGTTCCATGGGGAGGTCCCGGCGGACTCCGGGGACGTGGCACCTGCTCCGCTGCTCAAGAAGCTTGAAGGCCTGTCGCATATCGATCTTTTGCTGACCGATGTCGGTCTGCCCGGACGCTAGGTGGCCGACGCGGCTCGGCTAGTTCACCCGGAGCTGAAAGTTCTTTTCATGACTGGTTAGGCCGATCGCGTGACATAATGCATCCTTTCTTTCAAATGCCCGGCAGCTGCGGCACCCCATTTATTTGATTTTTATACAGATTCTTTGGACGAC
>Ga0302314_10013421_pt1 | contig 14088 bp, 10 predicted proteins | sample III_Palsa_N2_3_FD_200533 | JGI IMG/M metagenome (GOLD analysis project Ga0302314, IMG submission 200533) | Peat permafrost microbial communities from Stordalen Mire near Abisko, Sweden - III_Palsa_N2_3 | ecosystem: Environmental > Terrestrial > Soil > Palsa > Peat permafrost | place: Sweden... | reverse complement strand
GGGCGGCGCAGGCGCAGCCCGAGATCGGCCTCTACCGCGATCTCGATCACCAGTCGCAGGACGAGCTGAACAAGCTCCTGGTCCAGCGCCAGGACCTGTTGTCGCGCTACCTTCCCGGCGCCCAGCCGATCCGCGACGTCGACCAGAAGATCGGCGCCCTGCAGGCCCTGATCGCCCGCGGGCCGGCCGACGGGGGCGCGAAACGGATCGGGCCGAACCCGATCTACCAGAGCCTGATCACCGACAAGGATCAGCTGGAAGCCCAGGTCGCCTCCTACAAGGACCGGCTGGCCGAGGTGAAGGCCTCGCTGACCGAGGTGGCCGAGCGCCGCCAGAAGCTGGCCGCCCTCGAGCCGCAGTTCCAGGAGCTGGCCCGCCAGCGCGACCTGCTCACCACCAACGTCAAGACCCTGGCCCAGCGGGCGCAGGAGAGCCAGGCGGCCCAGGCCATGGCCAAGTCGGGCCAGGACAACATCCGCGTGGTCGAGCGGGCGTACCCGGCCGCCAAGGGGACGTCGTTGAAGACGCCGGTGATGATCCTGTCGATCCTGTTCGCCGGATTCGCCGCCCTTTGCGCCGGGTTGCTCTCCGCCGTCACGTCGAAGGGGTACGCGACTTCGGAGACCATCGAGCGGACCCTGAACCTGCCGGTGCTGGCCAGCGCCCGATCAGGCCTGGCGTGACCCGCGACCCCAGCCCCAGCGGGGGCGGCCGAATCGGCAAACCGCGCCTATGGTGGGGCGTGAGTGAGTTGGGGGTCCCGGCGCGGCCCATGTCAGAGCTGAGTTCCGAAATGGCGGCCTTGGCGGAGCGGCTCGGTCCCGCGCCGGGCGCCGTCGCGCGACTGGTCCAGTTCGTGGCGGCGGAGCCGGGCGAGGGGACCTCCACCCTGGCGCGCGCCTTCGCCCTGGAGGTGGCCCGGACCGCGATCCGGCCCGTCTGGCTGATCGAGCTCGACCTGATGCGCGGCGAGCAGCACCATTTGATCAGCGCCGAGCCCGAGGTCTACGGCCGCCTCGGCGATCCGACCCGGGCCAGCCCGGACCACTCCATGTTCTTCACGGTCCAGCCGCGGGCCGACGACCCGGCTGCGGCCGACGACGGCTATCTCGCCGCCTATGCGGTCGGCCGGTCGCGGCTCTATGTGACGCGGTTTCGCCGCGAACGCCTGGCGCCGGGACAGGCCGCACGGATCCTGCCGGGCGCGGCCTATTGGGAGGCCCTGGCGGCGCGTTCGGACTATGTGGTGGTGGATGCTCCCGCCTGGTCGCGCTCACGTGCGGCCGGAGCCATCGCGCCCTCCATGGACGCCAACCTGCTGGTGGTCTCGGCCGAGCGCCGCCATCCCGACGCCGCGGCGACGGTGATGCGCGGCGTCGAAGCCGCCGGCGGCCGCTGGTCCGGCGTCGTCGTCAACCGCGCCCCCAAACCCCCGCCGCGACTGCTGCGGTCCCTGGCGCCGTAATCGTGGGGAGGTCCGCCTCCATTCCTTCTCCCCTGGTGGGAGAAGGAGGAGCCCATGCGCAGCATGGGAGGATGAGGGGCCGCGCGACGGACGCTGCTGATCTTAAGAGGCTGAACCGGCGGCGCGGCCCCTCACCCTCCCGCGAGGGGAGAGGGATATGACGCTGGCGCCTATCTACGCCATCGAACACCCTGCCGACCGCGCCTGGCCTCGCCGCCTGGGCTTCGTCACCGCTGTCCTGATGGTGCTGACCTTCACCCAGTTCTGGCAGACGCCGCTGGTGGGGCCGGACGGGGATCCGGAGGCGTCGAATCTGATCCGCAGCCTGTTCTTCCCGGCTTACGGCATGGCGGCGGTGCTGCTGCTGGCGCGGCCGTGGGCGGCGCTGGGGACGGCGGTGCGTTCGCCGCTGATCTGGCTGCTGCTGGCCCTGGTGTTCGCGTCCGCGATCTGGTCGATCGATCCGTCGACCACCGAACGGCGGGCCATCGCGCTGTTGTTCACCACCCTGGCCGCCCTGGTCCTGGCCTCGCGGTTCGAGTGGCCGGAACTGCTCGAGGTGCTGGCCACCGCCTTCGCCGTGGTGGTGGTGTGCTGCTATTTGCTCGGGCTGTTCGTCCCCTCCTACGGACGCATGACCAGCCTGTTTCCGGGGGCCTGGCGCGGGGTCTATTCCGAGAAGAACGCCCTCGGCGACACCATGACCATGGCCTTCATCACGCTCAGCGCCACCGCGGTGCTGAACCCCCGGCGACGCTGGCTGTGGAGCGGGTTCGCGGCGGCCGCCATCGGGCTGGTCCTGCTGTCGACCTCCAAGACCTCGCTGGTCACCCTGGTGATCGGTTCGGCCTGCCTGGCCTTCGTCTGGCTGGTCCGGCGGGGGCCGGCGGTCAGCATCGCCGCCACCTTCGCGGCGGTGAGCGGCCTGATCGTCCTCGGCCTCGGTATCGTCTTCGCGTCGGACGCCTTCTTCGCCCTGCTCGGCAAGGACGCGACCCTGACCGGCCGGACGGTGATCTGGACCTCGGTGCTGCGGATCATCCACGAGCGGCCGTGGACCGGCTACGGCTACGCCTCGATCTGGACCGACGAGGGCGGATGGGGACCCCTGGCCTGGATCATCAAATGGTCGCACTTCCGGCCCCACCACGCGCACAACAGCTGGCTCGAGACCTGGCTGGCGCTGGGCTATCCGGGCCTTGCGCTGTGGGCCTCGGTGTTCATCCTGACCTGGGGGCTGACCCTCTACGCCGTCTACCGGCGCCCGGGCGGATATTTCGCCCTGCCATTCCTGGTGTTCTACTCGCTGACCACCCTCACCGAGAGCGTCGCCTTCATCTACAACGATCTCTACTGGGTGATCTTCGCCGCCATGGCGTTCAAGCTGGCGGCGGGCGATCGCGTCGCCGCCATAGAGACAGACGAGGACGATCTGGCCGCCGCCAGGCCGTAGAAGCGCAGGGTCTTGAACCAGATCACCTTGCCGAGGCCGTGCGCGGCGCGGTCGGCCCAGGGCAGGGCCCGGGTCCTGCCGAACGGGGCCAGCGCCAGGGCCGCGGCGCCGAACAACCCCGCCTGCACCGCGCCGATCGCCATCCACCGGGCCACGCAGCCCCAGTCGCCGGCCCGGGCGGAGATCTGCGATGGGCTCTGGCCGAAGCCGAACGCGCGGGCCAGGGCGTAGCCGGCGGTCTGGCGATTGGCCGGCGCGTGCTCCCACAGCCAGGCGTCGGCGGCCCAGCCGAAACGGCGGCCCTCGTCACGCAGCACGGCGAACAGACGGTCGTCCTCGCCGCCGGTCTGGTTGGCGGTGATGTCGAAGGGGGCCGGACCCTTGAGCGCGGTGGCGCGGGTCATCATCGAATTGCCGCAGCCGAAGGGATCGTCGATGACGCCGGTCCCCGCCGGGCCTTCGCGCGAGAAGAACCGTTCGAGATAGGTGCGCTTCCAGTCCGCGGCGGCGTCGGCGCGCCCGCGCACCGGCCCAAAGGTGACATCCACGCCGAGACGTTTGTGCGCCGCATGGAGTGCGGCGAGCCAATGCGGCGGCGCTTCTTCGTCGTCGTCGATGAAGGCGATCAGGGGCGAGGTGGTGGCCGCCAGGCCGGCGTTGCGGGCGTTGGACACGCCGGGGTCGCGCGCATGCACATAGAGCACCGGCGCGCCCTGTTCCTGCAGCCGAGAAACGGTGGCGCGGGCCGATCCGTCCGGATCGTTGTCGATCACCGCGATCTCAGCCGCCAGCGCGGCGAGGTTGTCCTGGGCCAGCACCGAGCGCAGGGCGCGCTCCAGGCTTTCCGGCCGGCGGAAGGTGGGGATGACGACGGCGATCGGGCTCATGCGGCGGCCCTCATCTCCACGGTGGTCTGTTTCGGGGGCCCGACGCGCGCCGCGCCCTCGGCGGCGCTCACGACATCGAAGCCCATCGCCAGCGCCTCATCGACCAGACGCGCCAGGGCGTCCGTGGAGGTTCCGAACCGGGTGGCCTGGTCCTCGACGCCGTGGGTGAACAGGATCACCCAGGCGCGCCGCTCGGCGGCCTTGGCCAGCCAGGCGCGGGCGATAGCCTCGCCCTCATCGCCTTCGACGCCCACGGCCGGGGCCTGGTTGAGATCGGTCCCGGGTTCGATCAGCCCGTGATGCAGGGCCCGCGACAGCACGAAGCGCTCGGCCGCCTGCTGCTTGGCCGCGAAGCCGACGTCGCCATAGGGATAGGCGAAGGTCTCAAGATGCTGGGTCACGCCCCAGTCCGACAGCAGGGCCGCGTTGAGTTCGAGGTCGTCGGCCACCTGCACGGCCGAGGCCTGGCCGCAGTCGAGGTGGGAATAGGTGTGGCAGCCGATCTCATGCCCGGCCTCGGCCGCGCGCCGCATGTCGTCGCAGGTCGCGTACTGGCCCATATGGCCGTCCTCGCCGGCCAGGCCGGCGCAAAAGTAATAGGCGCCGTGCACGCCGCGCTGCTCGAGGATCGGCGCGCCGCGCCGCACCGCCGAGGCGGGGGTGTCGTCGAAGGCGAAGGTGACCATGGGCCGGTCGGGCCGGCGCACGGCCGGCCGGCGATTGGCCAGCCGCACCAGGCGGCGGCGGAGCTTGCCCTTCAGCGACGGATCGGCGCGATAGACGCCGAGAGCTTGGATGTCGGCGTTCATACCACCTCCGCATAGAGGGCGGCCCGATAGGCCTTGAGGGCGAACACGCGCGCGGTCAGCGGCGCCGCCGGATTAAGGGCGGTCCACTTCAGCAGGCCCCGCCAGGACTTCACCGCCGGCAGCCGCTTCAGCTGCCGGGCGAGGCGATAGCTCGGATAGTTGGAGATGATCTCGGGGTGGCGGGCGATCACGCGGGCGAAGTTGCCGGCCGATTGCTCGTACTTGCCGGCCAGGGCTGCGGGCGTGTCGAGCCCCAGGTGGGTGGCGGAATTGTCGATGTGCCTCACGCCATACCGGCGCAGCACCCGCATGCCCCACTCCACGTCCTCCCAGCCCCAGCCGGAAAAGCTCTCGTCGAAGGCTTCAGCCTCGAACACGTCGCGGCGGACCAGTAGGTTGGAGGTGAAGACGTATTTCTCCGGCTTCAACTGGCGTCCGGCGGCGTTCAGGCATTCGCCGCGCAGGGCCAGGGCGCGGTGCAGGGCGAAACGGGTCGCCCGGGGGACCTGCTTCATCGAGAAGCCGCCGAACACCACGGCCGGATCGTCCACGTCGATCAGGTCCAGATAGCGCGCCAGGAAATCGTCCGTGTCCGGCGCCATGTCGCTGTCGAGGAACAGCAGATGCCGGCCCCGGGCATGGGCGGCCAGCCGGTTGCGGCCGGGCGCGCGGCCCTGGTTCCGGTCGAGGGCGACGAGGCGGGCCGGGGCGATCAAGTTGCCGACCTGCAGGGCCACGCGGTGCGTGAGGAGCTCGTCGCCGCCGCCGTCGTCGAGGGTGACGACCTCGACCCGGCCGCCCAGCCGCGCGGCCTCGCGCTCGAGCCCGGCGATCAGGGATGTGGGATCATCGCGGAAGAACGGGATCAGCACCGACAGGGCCGGCGCCGCGGTGGCCCAGGTTTCGCTCTGGGTCAGGGTTTCCCGGGGCTGATTGTCGGTGGGACGGGTCATGCGGGCGACCCGCTGCGAAGGGTGCGGGCGCGCAGCAGCTGCAACGCCTCCACGAGGCGGCCTCGGGCGCCGCCGGCGTCGAGCGCCAGCACCGCCGCGGCGTAGACCAGGCCGCCGGTCGAGGCCTTGAGGCCGAGCTCGATCAGGCCGCCGAAGCTCGGGACCGCCAGCACGGCCAGCGCCATGGCCGCGGTCGCCGCGCCGACCTTGGCCAGGGTCAACCAGGGGATCGGCAGGGCGATGGCGCGCCGGCCGAGCAGGGCCGAGGCCAGCAGGCCGAGACCGTAGCTGGCGGCTGTCGCCCAGACCGCGCCGGCCAGGCCGAAGCGCGGAACCAGGACCAGGGCCAGGATCAGGTTGACCGCGGCCGGAATGGCCATGGCCAGCAGCAGCAGCCGGGTCCGCCGGCCGAGGGTGAAGGCGGTGTGGAAATAGTAGGTGGTCGCGCCGGAGAAGAGGGCGCTGAGCGCGATCCAGGGCGTCACCTCCGCCGCCTGGGCCGCCAGGCTTGGGCCGACCATCAGCGCCGAAAGGGGTCGAGCCACCAGGGCGACGCCGGCGGCGGCCGGAACGGCGATCAGGGCCATCAGCCGCGCCTGGTCGAGCGCGGTGCGGTGCAGGGCCGCCTCGCCGCCACGCTCCAGCGCCGCCACGGCGGCCGGGCCGCCGGCCATGCCGAGCCAGATGAACATGACGTCGAGGGTGCGGCTCGAGAGGCTGTAGCCGGCGTGATAGGCGCCCACCGAAGCCTCGTTGAGATAGCCGGCCAGCACGAACCGGTCGGTGGTGGCCAGCGCCAGGCTCATCACCAGCGACAGCGACAGCGGCAGGCCGTAGACCAGATAGGTGTGCATGCGCGGGCGCTCGAACCGGCCCTTGCGCGCCACGCCGATCTCCGACGGCAGGGCGGCGACCAGCAGCAGGGCCGAGGCGATGCCGCTGCCGGCCAAGGGGCCCGCGCCACCCCAGCCGGCCAGGGCGAACAGAGCCCCGAGCACGAACCCGCCGCCGACCTGGGCCATGTCGAACCAGGCGTAGCCGGCCACCGCGCCCGCGGCGCGCCGCCGCTCCTGGGCGAGCTTCAGCAGGCTGCGGCCGAGGATGGAGGCGAGGCCGGCGCCGATGGCCAGCTTCAGGCCGACGGAGACGGGCAGGGCGATCAGGATGGCGCCGGCGACCAGCGGCAAGGCCAGGGCCACCACCAGCCAGGTGCGATAGATGGTGGCGAACAGGTCGGCCCGGCCGGCGTCGTCGGGTTCGGCAGCGTAGAACCGCGCCATCGACGCTTCGAGCCAGGTGAACAGGCAGGTGTGCACCAGGCTCATCACCGAAAAGCCGATGGCGTAGGCGCCGTAGTCGGTCGGCGACAGCAGCCGGGTGAACACCACGATGGCGCCGAAGCCCGAGATGGCCTGGACGATGTTGACCGGCAGATAGCCGATGAGACCGCGCTTCAGCATAGCGTTAGCGCACCGCTCCGCGCGAACGGATCAGGGCCGGGATGGTCATGGCCAGGATGTAGACGTCGAACCACTGCGACTGGCTCTCGATGTACTCCACATCGAGCTGCACCCGCCGGCGCACCGCCTCGGGCGTATCAACCGCGCCGATCGAGCCGTTGACCTGGGCCCAGCCGGTCAGGCCGGGTTTCATCCGATGACGCCAGGCGTAGTCGCGGACCAGGCGGGCGGAGTCCTCGCCGGCCGTCTTCATGCCGATCGCGTGCGGGCGCGGCCCGACCAGGGCCATCTCGCCGCGCAGCACATTGATCAGCTGCGGCAGCTCGTCGAGGCTGAGGGCGCGGATCACCCGGCCGACGCGGGTGACCCGGTCGTCGTCCCTGGTCACCTGCCGCTCGGCGTGGGCGTCGGTCGCCTCGACCCGCATGGAACGGAACTTCCACACCACGATCTCTTCGTTGTTGAAGCCGTGACGGCGCTGGCGGAACAGCACCGGCCCCGGGCTGTCGAGCTTCACGAGGAGGGCGATCAGCGCCATCAGTGGCGCGGCGAGCACCAGGGCGACGGAGCCGATCGCCAGGTCCTGCACCCGCTTCCAGAAGGCGCGATGCTCGTCGCGCTCGGCGCCCGAGACGTAGGCCACATTGCACAGGCGCGAGAGGGCGGCGTCCTGCTCGGCCGCGCCCTCGACGTCGAGGAACAGGGTGATGGCGTTGGGCAGCACGCGCAGCCGCTCGATCAGGGCGCGGACGCGCTCCTGGGCCGACGGCGGCACGGTGATGACGATCCGGTCGACGTAGGGCAGTAGGGGATGGGAGAGCAGGGCGGCGGTGTCGCCCAGCACCGGCACGCCGGCGATGTTTTCCGGCGAGCGGGCGGCGCGGTCGTCGAACACGCCGAGCACGGCGATGTCACGCGAGGCGATGGCGGCTTCGATCAGCCGCTTGGCGTTCTCGGTGGCGCCGACCATGACCACATTGGGGGTCAGCCGGCCTTCCCGTCGCCAGATCTCGACCCGCGACCACCAGAGGCCGTGCGAAGTCAGGAGCGCCAGCGCCAGGCCGGTGCTCCAGGTGAGGGTGGTGGTGCGCCATTGCGGGGCCAGGAAGCTGAGGGCGAAGGCCGTCGCCGTCGCGCCGATCGCCACCACGGCGATCTTGCCGAGGTGCTTGTTCAGGGTCTGGCGCGGGGGAAACAGGTACAGTCGCGAGGCCCGCATCACCGCCAGGGCCAGCAGCGAACCCACGCCCATGGGCAGGAGCTGGCCGAGCGGTCGCGACAGCAGGGGCGCGCCGCTGATCCCCAGGGCCGAGAGGGCCACCATCAGCATGACCAGGGCGTCGAGCAGGCCGAACAGCCGCCTCAGCGCCGGACCTTCGATTCGCTTGCGCGAGGAGGCGAGGGCGGCCGGACGCAGCGGCCCACGCCGCCGCGGCGAAGCGGCATCCAAGGATTGATCGACCGGCGGGTCGATAGGGTGAACGAGGGCCATAGACGCTCCACGTGGCCCATCTTCCTAGCGCAAGGCGCTGAGCGTCCCGTTAACGAGCGGCGTTATAATTGAACACCGCCCGCACGCGTTGCAACGCGGCGCCGAACCCGCTATCCACCCGGATTCTGAGGTGACGTGGCCGAGTGGCTGAAGGCAACGGTTTGCTAAATCGTCATACGTGAAAGCGTATCCAGGGTTCGAATCCCTGCGTCACCGCCAGATCCCGTTCCAGTGGCGCCCACTGATTTCCGAAAAGCCCTTTTGAATTAATGATATTAGGGTGAGGCTTGGCTCGGCGCTGTCTCTCCGCCAGGGCCTGGACGTTTCGGGCGGGGGGTCCCGATCCTATCCTTGACGACGTGAAAGCCGCTGGCGTCGTAGGCCCCCAACTGGGCGATACCCGCGATCCAGGCTGGTCCAGCGCCATCGACCTTCATCGGCTGCCCGTCGCTCCGGCCAGCGACTTTGCAAAATCTGTCGACGTAATCCGGCCGTGATCAATTGGGTTCAATCGCGAGATATCGACCACAAAAACCTTGCCATCCGAGGCGGCGGACACTGAGCGTTTGACAGTCGAGCGCAACGCAGGTCCTTGAGCTGTGAGGTTTATTTCCTACGCTCGGCGTCCGCTTTGTAACGGCGGCCCAGTCAACGGTTGAACACGACAGTCCTTCCCGCGCTGATCAGTACACGGCGCTCCGCATGCCAGGCGACGGCGCGGGCGAGGACCGAGCACTCGATCTCCTGGCCCATGCGCACGAGGTCGTCGGGGGTGTGGCCGTGGTCTACCCGCTGCACGCCCTGTTCGATGATCGGCCCCTCGTCGAGGTCGTCGGTCACGTAGTGGGCCGTGGCGCCGATGATCTTCACCCCTCGCGTGAAGGCCTGGTGATAGGGCTTGGCTCCCTTGAAGCTTGGAAGGAAGGAATGGTGGATGTTGATGCAGCGCCCTGACAGACGGGCGCACATCTCGGGCGACAGGATCTGCATGTAGCGGGCGAGCACCACGAGATCGATCTCGAGGTCATCGACGAGGGCCAGGAAACCCGCCTCCTGCTGGGTCTTGCCGCCCTCCGACATCGGCAGATGGTGATAGGGAACGCCGTTCCACTCGACGAATGAGCGCATCGTCTCGTGGTTCGAGACCACGCCGATCACCTCCACCGGCAGGAGACCCGATCGCCAGCGGTGCAGCAGGTCGTAGAGGCAATGGCCGAACTTCGAGACGGCGATCAGAACCCGGGGTCTGGCCGCGACGGCGTGGAGGCTCCACGTCATCGAGAACCGGCGCGCGATCAGCTCGAAGCCTTTCTCCAGCGCCTCGACCGGCGGCATGGCCGGCCCGTCGGCCACGAAGGCTGTCCGCATATAGAAGGTGTCGGACAGGGCGTCGTTGAAATGGTTGGACTCGATGATCGAGGCGTCGTTGTCGGACAGGAAGCCCGAGACGGCGGCCACGATCCCTTTCCGGTCGGGACAGCTTACCACCAGGATATGGGCGTCTTCGGCCCGAGCCGCCGTCTTCGGCATCGCAGTCTTTCCCTCTCAAGGCTTCGCTGACCACGCGGCCGCGGCGCCCAGCTTGGCCAATCTAATTTTCACGCGGCGCGATCTCATTTTTGCGGCTGGCGTGCGTCGCGCCGGCGCGGGATCATCACAGGATGCCGCGCCGTGTTTCGTGCAGACCCGTATCAGAACCAACGCAGCGGCGTCCCGCTGCACGGCCTGATTAAGCGCATGCGGCGCTATTCCGCCTTCAACCTGATCCGCGCCGGTATTGACGGACAGACATCCTGGTCCCCAGCCTGGCGGGCGCCGGAGCCCAAGCCGGCCTACGACATCGTCGTGGTGGGCGGCGGCGGCCATGGCCTCGCCACCGCCTACTATCTCGCCAAGCTGCACGGGGTCCGATCGGTGGCCGTGCTGGAGAAGGGCTGGATCGGCGGCGGCAATGTGGGGCGCAACACCACCATCGTCCGCTCCAACTACCGGCTGTCCGAAAGCCAGCGTCTGCTGGAGTTCTCTCTCAAACTCTGGGAGGGCCTGTCGGACGACCTGAACTACAATGTGATGTTCAGCCAGAGGGGGGCGGTCTTTCTCGGCCACTCCGATTCCGACATGACCAGGCTGGCGGAACGCGGCGACGCCCTGCGGTGCAACGGGATCGACGCTGAACTCCTGACCCGCGAACAGGTGGGGCGGCTGGTCCCCCCGCTCGACCTCTCGCCCAAAGCCCGTTTCCCTGTGGTCGGCGGCCTGATCCAGCGTCGGGGCGGCACGGCGCGGCACGACGCGGTGGCCTGGGGCTACGCCCGCGCCGCCGATGCCCTCGGTGTCGACATCATCCAGAACTGCGAGGTGACCGGCCTGGTCAGCGGCGGTGGACGGATCACCGGCGTCCGGACCACGCGCGGTGAGATCGCCGCCGGACGGGTGGGCCTGTGCGCCACCGGCGGATCGAGCCGGCTCGCCGCCATGGCCGGCCTGCGCCTGCCGATCGAGTGCCACAATCTGCAGGCCTTCGTGTCCGAGCCGATCAAGCCGATGATCGACACGGTGATCATGTCCCAGTCGGTGCATTGCTACATCAGCCAGTCCGACAAGGGTGAGATCGTGCTCGGCGGCGACCCCGACCTGTATCCCAGCTATGCTCAGCGCGGCATGCCGCGGCGGCTTGAGGAGGTGGCGAGCCAGGCGATCGCGCTCGTGCCCGCGCTGTCGCGTCTGCGCATGCTGCGCAGCTGGGCCGGGACCACCGACATGAGCTTCGACGGCTCGCCGATCATCGGGCCGACGCCGATAGGAGAACTCTACGTCAACGCCGGGTGGTGCTACGGCGGCTTCAAGGCCACGCCTGCGTCCGGCTGGCTCTACGCCCACACCCTGGCCACGGGTGCGCCGCACCCGATCAACGCCCCGTTCGGCCTCGACCGGTTCGAACGCGGGGCGACGATCGACGAGGCCGGCGTCGGCCCCATGCCGCACCATCGATGAGCCCGCCGCCGTGCTGATCGCCTGTCCCTATTGCGGCCCCCGCGACCTCGCCGAATTCACCTTCGAGCGGCCGATCGCGTCGATCGTCGCCATCGATGCGCCGGTCGATGTGGCGATGCAGGCCCTGTTCACCCGCGACAATCCGAGGGGCCCCTCGGCCGAACTCTGGCGCCACGCCTACGGCTGCCGCGCCTGGCTGAGGATGGAGCGCGACACCGCGACCCACGCGATCGCGGACGTGGCGCCCTACGAGGCCGGCGCGTGACCGGCGCGCGTCGCCAGGACGGCGGTCTGATCGACCGGACCTGCCCGATCGATTTCACCTTCGACGGCCGACCCTGTCGCGGGTTCAGGGGCGATACCCTGGCGTCGGCGCTTCTGGCCCAGGGCGTCCGCGTGATGGGTCGCAGCTTCAAATACCATCGTCCGCGCGGGGTGATGGCGGCAGGCGTCGAGGAGGCCAACGCGCTGGTCGGGGCCGGGGAGGGCGGGCGGTACGAGCCCAACACGCGGGCCAGCGACCTGTTCATCTACGAAGGGCTGGCGGCGGTCAGCCAGAACCGCTGGCCCAGCCTGGCCTTCGATGTCGGCGCCGCGAGCCAATGGATCAAGCGGTTCATTCCGGCGGGCTTCTACTACAAGACGTTCTTCGGCGGTCCGCGCCTGTGGCGGATCTACGAGCACTTCATCCGCCGCGCCGCGGGTCTCGGCGCCGCGCCCACCGGCGCGGAACCGGACTCCTTCGAGCATCGCGCGGCTTTCTGCGACGTGCTGGTGGTCGGCTCCGGACCGGCGGGGCTGGCGGCGGCGAAGGCGGCGGCGGCGGCCGGCGCGCGCGTGCTGCTGGTCGAGCAGGACGACCGGTTGGGCGGCAGCCTGTTGCGCGACGGTGCGACGATCGATGGCGTGGACGGCCTCGCCTGGGCCGCTGCGTCGGACGCGGCCGTGCGGGCGGCCGGCGGCCGTACCCTGCTGCGCACGACCGCCTACGGCTATTGGGATCACGGTCTGATCACCCTGGCTCAGCGCCTGGCCGAGGCCGGCCAGCCGCATCCCGATGGTGGTCCGGTGCAGCGCCTGTGGCGGGTACGCGCCAAACAGGTCGTGCTGGCCGGCGGCGCCATCGAGCGCCCCCTGCTGTTCGCCGGCAATGACCGGCCCGGCGTCATGCTGTCGTCGGCCGTCCGCACCTATGTCGAGCGTTTCGGCGTGCTGCCCGGGCAGCGGGTGGTGATCGCGACCGCGACGGACGACGCCTATCTCACCGCCCTTGCGCTGGAGGCGGCCGGCGCGGAGGTGGTCGCCCTGCTCGACAGCCGTGGCGCCGGCGCGCCCGGCCTGGCGGAACGGCTCAAGACCCCGGCGGTGGTTCACCTCGACGCCCAGCCGGTGGTGGCGATCTCGGGCCGGAGCGGCGTAACCGGCCTGAAGGCCCTGGCCCGCGGACGTCCGCTGAACCTGGCCTGTGACCTGATCTGCGTCTCGGGCGGCTTCACGCCGGTGGCGCATCTGCACATGCAGGCGGGCGGTGGTCTCGACTGGAGCGAGGCCTTCGCCGCTTTCGTCCCCGGCCCGGCCCGGCAGGGGCAGATCAGCGCCGGCGCCGCAGCCGGCGCGGATGGGCTTGCCGCACATCTCGACGGCGGATGGTCGGCCGGCGTCCGCGCCGCCGTCCTTGCCGGGCGGTCCGCTCCGACCGGCGCGGCCCCGACGGGGACCGGTCTGGAGGGTTCCGGCGCGGGCGCCGCCTACGCCCTCGCCTCCGGCGCCGATTCGAAGACAGTCTTCGTGGACCTGCAGAACGATGTCACGGTGGCCGACATCGACCTGGCCTGGCGCGAAGGCTACCGCTCGGCCGAGCATCTGAAGCGCTACACCACCCTCGGCATGGCGACCGACCAGGGCAAGACCAGCAACCTGCTCGGTCTGTCGCGGCTGGCGGAGGGCGAGGGTAAGCCGATGCGGGCGGCGGGGCTGACCACATTCCGGCCGCCCTACACCCCCGTCACCCTTGGCCTTCTTGCCGGCGAAGCGACCGGCGCGCACGTGGCGCCGCAAAGGTGCGGGCCGTTGCATGAGCTGCACAGTCTGCGGAAGCCTTTCTGGCAGCCCTCGGGCTACTGGCTCCGCCCGCGCGCCTTTCCCAGGCCTGGCGAAACCCTGCCGCAGGCGGCGCTGCGCGAGGCGCGCGCGGTGCGCACCACTGCGGGCCTGACCGACGTCTCCACCCTGGCCAAGTTCGAGATTGCCGGACCCGATGCTGCGGCCCTGCTGGAAATGGTCTGCGCCACCACGGTCGCCAAGCTTGCTGTCGACCGCGGCCGGTACACCTTCATGCTGCGCGAGGACGGCCTGGTGATGGACGACGGTACGGTCTGGCGGTTGGGGCCGGAGCGCTATCTTTTGACCAGCTCCACCGGCGGCGCGGAGCGGATGACCGCGCACCTGTCGTATGTGCGCAAGGTGCTGGGGCCTCGCCTCCAGGTCTCGGTCGTCAACGTTCAGGAGCATTGGGCGGCGGCGGCGCTGGCGGGGCCAGGCGCGCGCGATCTGCTGCAGGGGTTCATCGGCGACG
>Ga0302314_10013419_pt1 | contig 14089 bp, 13 predicted proteins | sample III_Palsa_N2_3_FD_200533 | JGI IMG/M metagenome (GOLD analysis project Ga0302314, IMG submission 200533) | Peat permafrost microbial communities from Stordalen Mire near Abisko, Sweden - III_Palsa_N2_3 | ecosystem: Environmental > Terrestrial > Soil > Palsa > Peat permafrost | place: Sweden... | reverse complement strand
ACCCCAGCGTTAGCTGCCTAGTAGTCAGTGGCCTATGGCCACTTTCCCGGTCTCTTATATCTTCTGGGGGACAGATTTCCCGCATGGGGGGCTCCCGCCCCCTGGCCCCACACCCCCCGATGCGGGCTTCGCCCGCAGAGCATCCGGGGCTTCGATTTTCATTCTGGCTCACACGGCGCGAAGGTTACATTTCGATCGTCGTTGAGCCGTCACACTGGTCACTCATGTTGCAGGCCCAGATAACGCTGAAACTTTGGCCGCCTATGACCGGCCGAACCTTCAGCGCTAGTCAGATCCGGCCGCCGCAGCGCCTCCACCCATCCGCCCGCGGGACCCTCCTGCCGGATTTATGCGGATATAAGGGGCTGTTGCGGAATCGGATTCTGGCGCAAGTCGGCCGCAAGATGTCGCGCTTCCAGCGATTCCTGATTCCAGATGTTGTGCCTGTTCCGGCTGGCTCGGCAATCTTGCAACAGCCCCGTAAGCACCAAGATCGTCCCGGGTAGCGTGATGCGGCTTAGGCCGGAACCGGGCTTAGCCGGGGAACCATGGGGGATGCTTCTGCTGTGGTGGATGGGATCTCAGCGGGGCACGGTGTGTTGGTTCAGGCTGCACTTAACGGCGGGACTACGCGAGGCGAGCATCCGGCGGTTCCGCTCACCCCTGATGAGCTAGCCGCGCAGGCCCGCGCCGCTGCCGAGGCGGGGGCGGGGGCCCTTCACCTGCATCCGCGCGATGCCTCGGGGGCACAGACACTCGAGCCCGAGCATGTGCTCGCCGCGGTGGCCGCCACGCGGGCCGCTACGGGGCTGCCCGTCGGGGTGACCACTGGAATCTGGACCGTCGACGGGGATGTCGCGCGCCGCCTGTCCCTGGTCGCGCGGTGGGCCGGCGTCGATCGCCCCGACTATGCCTCGATCAACGTGAACGAGCCTGGCACTGAGGGCCTCGCGGACCTTCTTACCAGCCTGGGTATTGAGATCGAAGCCGGCGTGTGGACACCAGAGGACGCGCGCCTGCTCGGCGCGGCCACCTTCCGCGACAGGATCCTCCGGGTCCTGATGGAGCCCGTCGACCGTAACCCGGACGGGGCCGTCGCCACCGCCGCGGCGGCCGCGGCGGAGCTTGCCAGGCTCGGTGTCTCCGCCCGCCAGGTGCATCACGGTTACGACCTGGCCACCTGGGACGTGATGCGGGCGGCCGTGGCGATGGGCCGCGACATTCGGGTCGGCCTTGAGGACACGACGGTTCTGCCTGATGGATCCGCGGCCACAGGGAACGGCGATCTGGTGGCCGCCGCCGTCCGCCTTGTCCGCGAGCCCTGAGCCTTCCGGCGCTGCCAGTGGTGTGGATATGGTTCGTGTTGGCTGCACTCGTCCAGAGGCGGTATGGTGTACAGCGCTGGGGTTGCAGAGTTCTCCTAGCGATTCTCACGGCCCCGTCGTCTAGAGGCCTAGGACGTCGCCCTCTCAAGGCGGTAACGCCGGTTCGAATCCGGTCGGGGCTACATCAGCCGTGTTCAGGCGGGTGCGCATTGCGCGCCCGCCTTTCCCGTTGTCTTGTATCTTCTGGGGGACAGATTTCCCGCATGGGGGGCTCCCGCCCCCCATCCCCCCTGGCCCCAGACCCCCGATGCGGGCTTCGCCCGCAAACCCATCCCTATCGGGCGTCGTCGTGTCCCGAAATCGATAGTGCTGAAGATTTGGCCGCCTATCACCGGTTATATCTTCAGCACTAGTTCGATCTTGATGCTTTTATCTGGATAAATCCGACTGGATAGCGCCCGCAGACGCCGCCGCGCGTGTGCGAAACGCTACTGGGTTTCCAAGACGGTGATCGACTCGGCCGGCAGGGTGATACCGGACGTGATCGAGGCGGCGGGTGCGGTTCCCGTGACGACTTTGGATTGAGTCGCGTTCTGCGCCCCCGCGTTGTAAGCCGAGGAACGCAGCGTGCCTGTCAGCCCGGCCGGCGCCGAGAACGTCACCGTCCGCGCCGCGCTTGTGTCCAGGTTGATGAACGCGATCGCGTGCTTGCCACCCGGCAGCACGGCCTGGTAGGCGAGCACGTTGGCGGGGTCGGATGTGGTCAGGAACCCGAGCTGCGCGCCCGGCTTGGCGAGCATCGAGGCGAGCAGGTACCCGTAGTAGGGCGTCATGGTGGTCGGCCTGGCGGCGGAGGTGACAAGGCCGTAGTCGGGGTTTGCGCAGGAGGACCCGGTGTTGCCGTCATTGTTCAGGTCCCACCAGTCCACGCTCTGCGCGCCCGCGGCCAGCCAGGACAGCGTGTCACCTGCGGCGAAAAGCGCGCCGACCGGCGTGCAGACGGTGGTGGTCGGGCTGTTCGACACGGCGGTCTCGCCGATCACCACAGCCGCGCCTGGAGCGTGCGCGGCAAGCCCGGCCTTGATGGACGCGGCAAGCGACGGGATCGTCCGCAGCGCCTGTAGCACCTGCGAGTCGGACGGGTTGGCGCCTCCGGTGGAGCCGGAGAAGTCGAACGGGTACCAGTGCGCGTCCACGAAGCCCACGTCGGCGCCGACGGTTGCGAGCACCGCGGCGTTCCACTCGTCATTGTCGGCCACGGAGCTGCCATGAACGGAGCTGCCAAACGCCCACGGCACCCCGATCACCGCCGACGGGTCCGCTGCCTTCATGGCCTTCAGGAACCGCAGCGCATTGGCCGCATAGGACGTCGCGAGCGTCTTGGTGCCCGCGGCCGGTCCCTCGGTCGTCTGCGGGCAGGTCTGGTACTGCCCGGCGGCGCTTCCCGTCGCCGGGCGGTAGCCCTTGTAGTCGGCGGGGGCCTCGGCTAGCTCGTTGTCGACCTCATAGCAGCCGTAGGTCTCGTTGCCGACCTCCCAGAGCGCGACGTGCTCGTCTTTCGAGTGCGCGGCGGCGGTGACCCAGGCCGCCGCCTCCGCGGGGGTGCCGGAACCGTAGTTCACCGTCACGAAGCTGTTGGCGCCGATCGCCCTGGCCTGCTGCGACAGCGTCGCGAAATCGAGCGGGTTCGTCGAGGCGCACGAGGACGTGAAGGAGGCGTGCGTATTCTCTGGCAGGCAGTTGCCGATGCTGGTGTTGGTCTGCCAGTCGTAGTAGTCGGCGTAGGATCCGCCGCCGTAGCGGAACTGCTTGATTCCGGCCGCGGAGAGCAGCGGCTCGATGACGCCGCTGCCGGAGCCCGAGTAGATGCCGTCCCACGGCGCCACGTTGACGCCGAGCGGCGCGGCCGACAGCCGAACAAGCACGGCCCCGTTCCCGCTCCCGCTCGGCTGCTCAGCCAGGACTATCGCCACCGCCGCTGCCACGGCTGCCACGCCCGCCCCTGCCGCCAGCCACCGCCCCCGCCGAAAGGCCACCATTAGCTCCTAGTCCGGTCTGTCGGTAAGACTAAAAGCTTCAAACCCAGACGATCATCCCGAACGCACGCGTAACTCCGCCCCTCACGTCAGGCAGTCTCATCCTACGGGTGCGGTCGCGGCAGGAAGCTGGCTGGCGCACCTGGCGTGCAAGCAGAGATACCAGGCAACGTTGCCTGGTATCTCTCTCGGCGCTACGGCCGTGGTTCAGCGGCTAGGAGTTGTCGGGCATTGTTTGTCGGGCATTGTTTGTCGGGCACTGTTTGTCGGGCACTGTTTGTCGGGCGTCGCTAGGAAGCTCGTTCCCAGGTGACGGAGAACCCGGTGCCGGCGCTGTTCAGCGCGCCGGGCAGCGCCTTGGTGGCGCCGGAGCTGTCGATCATGGTGATCTCGTCGTCGGTGAACGAGGAGATGGTGCCGGAGGTGCTGCCCTCGGTCACGCTGGCGCTCGATGCGGTCCATGACTTGAAGTCGGCGAGCGGGTAGACGCCGCTTGACCCGCTCGGGGCTTCCGCGATCCACTCGGCGCTTGAGTCGACGCAGCTTGAGGCCGAGCAGGTCTGTGTGGTGCTGAAGCTGTCGGCGGTGTGGGTCGAGTCGGTGACGGCGAGCACGTAGCTCGTGCCGCTCCTCGTCACCGTGGCCGTGATCGAGTCGCCTGCGGCGGCGGTCTCGCCCACGATCTGGACGTCGTTGGTCGGGTACATCTCCCACCAGGTGAACTGGTAGGCGGTCCTCTCATAGCACTCGATCATCGTGCCGTCCTGCTCGACGGAGTCCGAGCTGTATCCGTCGATGCCGACCCAGAACGCGGCGAGCTGCGTGGTACTGCTGCTGCAGGTCACCGACGGCTCGGTCCATTTCGCGCTGACCTTGCTAAAGGAGCTGCCGGTGTCCGCGTACCCCGACCAGTTCGTGGACGAGACCTGGCTCAGTCCCTTGATGTTGCTGAGCGAGGAGACGCCCCGCCGCTGATCGGAGCCGTGCTGGCCGATCATGAGCTGCTTGATCGCCGCCTTGGCCAGCGCCGTGGCCTGCGTCGAGGCGGACGGCGTGGCGGCGCGGGCGGTGATCGTGCTTGCGCTCGCGCCGCCCGCCGTGGCGGCGAGCAGCCCGATCGCGGGGATGACGGCGGCGATGGCGTAACGGAGGAACCTGCGTGGACGGTTTGTCATTGTGGGACCTCTCTGAATCAACAGTCCTTTGACGGTGGCTGTTGGGTCAGATGATAACTTTGTAACGTTTAGTATTCAATATGTTGACATTTGGTCATCATCATGATGATCTTGTTTGCTCATCTCTCGTGAATACTCAACAGTTAACAAGTCACTAATCGACTGCGCGAGGTGATCGGCGGCCGGCGATGAGCGGGTCGCAGCGGCAGGCGTCGATGTGGTCGCAACCGCCACGGCAGTGTATGATCGACCGCGTGTCACGGTGGTATTGGCGTTTTACGCGGGCTCCGGGTGGAGCCGAGCGTAGTTCTGCGCGCTTATCATCACCCGGAGCCAGCCGAGGGCGAGGCAAAGCAGCTTCGTCCGAATCAAAGGGCGTAGCTGGCTCGCGGATGACCCCGGGCGAGCGCGCCCGGGAGGAGAACCCCGATGTCACGCGTCACGGATACCAGGATCGTCGGCTACGAGGCGCTGCTTTCGCCTGCCGCGCTTGTCCAGGAGTTGCCACTCGACGACGCCCAGTCGCAGACGGTGGAGGCCACGCGGGCGGAGGTCCGCGCGGTGCTCGACGGCGCCGATGACCGACTGCTCGTAGTGACCGGGCCATGCTCGGTACATGACCCGAAGGCGGCGCTTGAATACGCCGTCAGGCTTGCCGAGTTGCGTGCCAGGTACGCCGACGACCTATTGATCGTAATGCGCGTGTATTTCGAGAAGCCGCGCACGGTGACCGGTTGGAAGGGCCTGATCAACGACCCGGGCATGGACGGCTCCTACGACGTGCACCGCGGCCTGCGGACCGCCCGCCGTCTGCTGCTCGACATCTTGTCCGCGGGTCTGCCCGTCGGCTGCGAATGGCTTGACCCGATCACCCCGCAGTACATCGCCGACACCGTGACCTGGGGCGCGATCGGGGCGCGGACCACGGAGAGCCAGGTGCACCGCCAGCTCGCCTCCGGCCTGTCGATGCCGGTGGGGTTCAAGAACGGCACCGACGGCGACGTTCAGGTGGCGGTTGACGCCTGCCGCGCCTCGGCCACCAGCCACACGTTCTTCGGTGTCACCGAGGCGGGCGCGGCCGCGGTGGTGACGACCACGGGTAACACCGACACGCACGTGATCCTGCGTGGCGGCCGCAGCGGCCCGAACTACTCGTCCTCCCATGTGTCGAAGGCGCTTGACCTGATCTCCGCGCGCGGGCTGCCGCGCCGCATCATGGTGGACGCCAGCCACGGCAACAGCGGCAAGGACCACACCCGCCAGGTTTCCGTGGCCGAGTCGCTGGCCGAGCAGCTCACCGCGGGCGAGCGCGGCATCGTCGGCGTGATGCTCGAGTCCTTCCTGGTAGCCGGCCGCCAGGAGCCCGGTGACCCGGCAACCCTGACCTACGGCCAGTCCGTCACCGACGCCTGCATGGACATCGAAATGACCGAGGCCTCCCTGGAAACCCTCGCCGCGTCGGTGTCCGCCCGCCGTGGCAGCCCTTCATAGTGATCCGGAACGGACCGTGCCCGACTGTTTTCAGGTAAAGCCGCCTCTACCCGTGGTGAGCCACGGGGCGGCAGGGTGCGCCCGCGCGCGAGCCGGCCAACCGATGCTGTGCCCTCCAGGGGGACACCCCCGGACCCCGGCCGATCGGATGGCCAAACACGCGCGGGCGCATCCCCACCGCGCCCCTGCGCTCCCGGCGCCGGGGCTACCGGGAAGGACCGGCGGATTCGGCGACTGCCTTGATCTTTTCCGACCGGGTGATGTCGCTCACCAGATCCCAGACGCGGTCAGCGGATGCCACCATGTGAACCGTGACCGAACCCGCGCATCACACGAGCGTACCTGGCCACCTGAGAGGCACCGGCCCCGTCAGCTGCGTGTGTCCTTCTGACTGGCCTGGTCCGCTGCCCTGCCCCGCTGATTAGCCAGACCCGCACCGCGGTCGTCAAGCGGAGCGCCGATATCCCAGGCCGACCCCTCGACGGCGGGCAGGCCGCCAATGATCGGAACGACCGAGCCGTCCTCGCCGACAGCCTGGCCAGTTTCCGTGAGGTACCCAGGATCTTCAGCGGATTGGGAAGCGTCCGGCTCTTGCCCGGGCCGCGGAGCTGACCCCTCCTCGGGCGGCGTTGACCTGGTCGGGTCGTTGTCGGTCATGTTGGCCATCTCCTTGGGCGAGCACATTCACGGTCCGGCACAGAAGCGCCGGCCTGGCTTGTCCCGCGGGGACAGGACCAGCCCCGGCCGACCCATCATCACCTCGGGTCATTAACTCGGGCTACCCCCGGGTGCGGCTCCTAACCGAGCCGTGGGCGGCGCTCCAGCCCGCGGGCCTTGGCTGACTCGAGCAGGTAGCGGCCGGCGGTCTCGTAGTTCTCCTCGGAGAGCGCGACGTGCTGGCGCGCGGCGAGGGAGTTGCGCAGGTGGCGCTGTATCGGGTTGGACAGCGCGAGGGCGCGGGCGCCGCCGTACCTGAACAGGTCGCCCACTACGTCGGCGCAGATCTCTACGGCGTAGACGGAGGCGGTCGTCACGGCGAGTTGCTGCTCCTCGGGCGGGGTTACGCCGGCCTTGGCGCTCTCCCACGCGGCCGCCATCGCTTCGGTGTGCACCGCCCTGGCGGCCCGCACCCTCGTCTCGGCGCGGCCGAGCTCCTTGTGGAAAACCGCGCGTTCGCTGACCGTTGGGCCGCCGGGGAACCGGGCGGTGCGGGTGGCAAGCTCGATCATGTCGTCGATCGCGCGGCGGGCCAGACCGATGGCAAGCGGCGGTACCTCGTTCGACACGAACGCCGGCATGCCGAGGCGGAACAGATCGCCGCCACGGACAGCGGGGCTGCCGAGGTCGTAGGTCAGCTCCTCTGGCACGAAGACGCCGTCCAGGGAGAAGTCAAGGCTTCCGGTGCCTTGCAGCCCCGCGACGTGCCAGTTGTCGATGACCTCGGCCTCTTCCTTGGGGATGAGGAAGACGACCATCCTGCCGAACCCCGTACCCGCCGCGCCTGCGTCATCGGACGCGCCATCCGCCTTGAACGCGCCGATCAGCCAGTCCGCGTGCACGATGCCGCTTGAGAAGCCCCACCGCCCGCTGACCAGGTAGCCGCCCGTGACCGGCGTGCCCGTGCCGCGCGGTGCGAGCTGGCCGGCGACCACGGGGAGCGGGCCGACCGCCGGCTCGGGGAAGATCCGCTTGACGCCGACCTCGGGCAGCCAGCCACTGGCCAGGCCGCAGCACCCGGCGCCGATCATCGCCGCCCATGCCGTCGAGGTATCGATGTAGGCGAGTTCCTCGATGACCGCACCGAACTCCATCGGGGAAAGCGGCGTCCCGCCCAACTCGGCTGGTGTCTTAAGCCAGAAGAGGCCGAGCGAGCGCAGTGTCGCCACGGCGTCAGGGGGGAGCGTGCGCAGTTCCTCGGCGCGGTCTCCCGCGGCCTCGAACTGGTTGCGGTGGCCGCGGATGCCGTCAAGCAATGCGGTGCTCATGCGTGTTCCCCCGCTCGCTGTGCTTTCCACCGTGCCCGGGATCGGGTCGGGTTAACCGAGTGTCCGCTCCCACGTCCCCACCCCCGTCATGCTCGCTCGTCGACCCAGCGGGCGATCGCGGTGTGGTCGGCGCCCGGCGGCAGCTCCGCGTGGCCGGCCGGCTCGCTCGTGCCCGGGTCTGAGCGGTCCAACGTCATCGCCCGTCTCCCTTGGGCTGGTGCAGCCGAACGCCGCCGGCCAGGTCGCCGATCGCGTCGACGATCCGGTTGCTGATCTGTTCCCCGTACCCGAGGTTGGCCGCCGCCCCGAAGGACGCCAGCGGTCCGGCGGCGTTCAGGCTCGGCACCCCGAGCTCGCGCATGTGGTCGACGTAGGCCATCACGTCCTTCGTCATCAGGTTCGCCGTCAGGTCATCCTCCAGGTAGTCGCCCTCGATGATGTGCGGGAACCGGTTCATGGAGGCGAAGTTCACCCCGCTGCTCGCATTGATCACGTCGAGTACCGCCGCTAGGTCGAGTCCGGCCTTGCGCGCCGCGACCATCACCTCCGCCGTGGCGGCGAGGCTGACCGCGTTGAGGAAATTGTTCAGCAGCTTGGTGCTGTGCCCCGCGCCGCTCGAGCCCATCAGCACGACCTTGGCGGCGATCGGGTCGAGAACCCAGCGCACCGCGTCAAGGACCGCCGCCGAGCCGCCGACCATGAGCGTCAGCGTGCCCTGCTCCGCCGCCGCGGCCCCGCCGGAGATCCCCGCGTCCAGATAGCCGACCCCACGCTCGGCGAGCGCCGCGTGGATGCGCTGCGTGGAGGATGGCGCGGAGGTGGACATGTCGATGATCACCTGCCCCGGCCGGGCCACGTGGATCAGCCCGTAGGCAGACCTGGAGCCCCCGACAGAGCCGAGCACGACGGCCTCGACCGCCCGGCTGTCCGGCAGTGACAGCAGCACGCACTCGCTGCCCGCGCAGACCGCACCGGGGGAATGCGTGGCCACGGCGCCGACCGCCGCCGCCAGGTCCGCGCGCACGTCGTACCCGGTCACGGTCATCCCGGCCGCGATGAGCCTGGAGACAATCCGCCCGCCCATGTTGCCGAGGCCGATGAATCCGACCTGCCGTCCAGCGTCGTTTCCCGCCACGCCTGTTCCTTTCTGAATCGGGAGATCGACTGGCCGGGCGTTCCGATGGCGCGCCCTGGCCCTGATTCCCGTCCGCCCCTTTTCCTGCTGCCGGAACGCACGCGTGGCTTCGCCCAGTTCCCACCGCCGCCCACATTGACGATCATGTAAGCGGATCGTCTCTCAGCCCTCGGCCCGTGTCTAGGAGCACTGCGTTTCGCCCGCTGCTGACGTCTTGGTGCCGGGTGTTCCCGAGGTCTGGCCGAACGTCGCGCGTGAACGTACGGTGATGTAATGGATGCTGTCGGCGCTAGCCAAGCACGCGGCCGTGTCGACGCCACAGTCTTCCGCGACACGCTCGCGCGGGTGCCGACCCCGGTGACTGTGGTGACCTCGCATGTTGACCGCAGGCCGCACGGTACGACGGTGAGCGCGTTCTGCTCGCTGTCCCTCGAACCGCCGATGATCCTTGTCTCCCTTGACCTGCGCTCCGACCTGCTGAAGATCATTCAGGAGACGGGCCGGTTCGGCGTGAACGTCCTCGCGGTCGGCCAGCAGCCGCTAGCGACCGCGTTCGCGAGAAAGGGCGCAGACAAGTTCGCGGGCGTCGCCTGGTACATGGACCACGGTGCACCCCGGCTGGCGGGCAAGGGCCAGTGGCTCGTCTGCGGGACCGAGCAGTTCGTCACGGCCGGGGATCACGTGATCATCATCGGCCTCGTCGAGCACGCCGACACCCACTCGTTCGAGCCGCTCCTCTACCGCCAGCGCTCCTTTGGCACCGTCACCCACACGCGGACCTGAACCCGCGGGGTCAAGCGGGGCGAGCAAGCGGCGTGGTCAGCCTGCTGCGCCGGCTTACGTCCCTCCCCGCGGCCGCCGCGTTAACCTGAAGGCGCTCATGATGCCCGGGTGAGCTCATGCGGCCTCAGATCGCATTCGATGGTCCAGCTCATGACCATGATTACGGAAATTTTATTTACTACGTAAATCTTGGGCCCGCATAAGGGACCATAATTTTCTTGATCATGCCGGCGAGCAGGGACGCCGGACGCCGGATGGGGCGCCGGGCGCTAGGCGGGGAATACCGGCGGGCCGTTGTGGTTGAAGATACATGCAAACGCATACATCACAGCGACGCGGACGCGAACGGCGACGCTAACTGCGAGTGTCAGGAGGCCTGCCATGCAATCATCTTCCGGGGGGACAGTCTTCCCGCATAGGGGGCTCCCGCCCCCCATCCCCCCTGGCCCCCGTACCCCCCGCGGCATGCCCGATGGGAAGGCGAGTGTATCGGCCATGCAGTTCGGACTCTTCTCGGTCAGCGACATCACTCGCGACCCCACCACCAGCTACACGCCGAGCGAGGCGGAGCGCATCGACGCGATCGTGAAGATCGCGCAGAAGACCGAGGAAGTCGGGATGGATGTGTTCGCGATCGGCGAGCACCACAACCCGCCCTTTGTCAGCAGCGCGCCGACGACCCTGCTCGCGTACATCGCGGCGACGACTAAGCGGCTCATCGTCACCACGTCGACCACGCTGATCACGACCAACGACCCGGTGCGCATCGCCGAGGAGTACGCGATGCTACAGCACCTGTCCAAGGGACGGATGGACCTCATGATCGGCCGCGGCAATACCGCACCGGTGTACCCGTGGTTCGGCCAGGACATCAGGCAGGGGCTGCCGCTCGCGCTCGAGAACTACAACCTGCTGCACAAGCTCTGGCGCGAGGACGTGGTGGACTGGAAGGGCAAGTACCGCTCCGTGCTCCAGGGGTTCACCTCCACCCCGCGGCCGCTCGACGACGTGCCGCCGTTCGTCTGGCACGGCTCGATCCGCTCGCCCGAGATCGCCGAGCAGGCCGCCTTCTATGGCAACGGCTTCTTCGCCAACAACATCTTCTGGCCGAAGGAGCACTACATAAGGCTGATCAAGTTCTACCGGCAGCGGTTCGCGCACTACGGTCACGGTACGGAGAAGCAGGCGATCGTGGGCCTCGGCGGCCAGGCGTACCTCGCGAAGAACTCACAGGACGCCAAGCAGGAATTCCGCCCGTACTTCAACGCGGCCCCGGTCTACGGCAACGGCCCGAGCATGGAGGACTTCACCGAGATGACCCCGCTCACCGTGGGGTCACCGCAGGAGGTCATCGACAAGACGCTGACCTTCCGCGAGAGCTTCGGTGACTACCAGCGCCAGCTCTTCCTGATGGACCACGCGGGCCTGCCGCTGAAGACCGTGCTCGACCAGCTCGAACTGCTCGGCGGCGAGGTCATCCCGGTGCTGCGCAAGGAGCTCGCGGCCCGCAGGGACCCGGAGACGGCGGACGCCCCGACTCACGAGAACCTGGTCAAGGCCAAGTACGGCGACAAGCCCGCGCGCCAGCCCCGCCCGAACGCGAACCGGGGCGACAACGTGACCGGCGAATCCCCGTACCAGGACACGGCCGAGAACTTCAAGGCCGAATACCCGTCGCTGGTCTAGGCGGCCCCCATGGCCGACCAACGACACCCTGTTATCCCCCGGGGGGACAGACTTTCCGCATGGGGGGCTCCCGCCCCCCATCCCCCCGGCCCCCTGGCCCCCGTACCCCCCGGGGCGGGCGCGATGAAAGGCAGTTACCTCCCGGGGGAGCAGACTTCCCGCATGGGGGGCTCCCGCCCCCCATCCCCCCTGGCCCCCGTACCCCCCGAGGGCTTGCCCGATAAAAGGCAAGGATATCGGGCAAGCAGTATCGCGCCCGCGAACGACGCGTGGGAGGCGCTCATGTCCGCCCACGCTTCGCTGATCAGGCGCTTTGCCGCCGAGGACGTCTGGGGGGACATCTCCATGAAGGAGTACGACGTCCTGTACACGCTGTCCAAGTGCGACAAGCCGATCAGGCTCACCGAACTCAACCAGCATGTGCTGCTCAGCCAGCCGGCCCTGTCCCGGATGGTGGACCGGCTGGCCGTCCGGGGGCTCGTGCATCGCGTCGCCGACGACAGGGATCACCGCGGCGTTCGGCTGTCGCTGACCGAGGAGGGCCGGGCCGTGCAGCATCGCGTCGGCCGCCGGCATGCCCGCTCGGTCGCCAAGGCCATGCTGGCGGGGCTCACCCCCACCGAGCTTCGGCAGCTGGAAGAGATCTGTGTCAAGTTGACAGTCACCCCGGATCGTTAGGGAGAAAGATGATGAGCAACACAACTGAAGACAGGCCGCTTAACCTCGTGGTGGTCAGCGCCGGCACCTCGGATCCGTCGTCGACGCGGCTGCTTGCCGACCGCACCGCGCAGCGCGTCGCCGCGCTCGCCGAGGGCCGCGGCGCGGCGGTGCGCACCCGCGCCATCGAGCTTCGCGAGCTCGCGACCGACATCACCACCGCGCTGACCAGCCAGCTCGTCACGCCCAGGCTTGCGCAGGCGGTCGACGCCCTCGGCGCCGCCGACGGCATCATCGCCGCCGCCCCGGTCTACAAGGCCAGCCCGAGCGGCCTGTTTACCTCGTTTTTTGATGTGCTCGACAACGACCTGCTGATCGGCAAGCCGGTGGTGCTCGCGGCGACGGCGGGCACCGCTCGGCATGCCCTGGTCGTGGACGACCAACTGCGGCCGCTCTTCGCCTACCTGCGCACGCTGCCGGTGCCGACCTCGCTGTTCGCCGCCCCCGAGGACTGGGGCGACGGCGCGCTAAACGGCCGGGTCGACCGGGCCGCGTTCGAGCTCGTGCTGCTGATGGAGTCCGGCTTCGCCCGCCTGGTGCGGGAGGGCGCGTGGCAGCGCTACCAGCACGAGTTCGGCTCGGCAGGCCAGGCGGTGCTCGGGGTTAACCTCGACAGCGACCTGATGCGACTCGCGACCGGCGGCTCCGCGTCCTCTTGAAAAAGCGACCCGCGGCTCCGCGTCCTCTTAAAAAATAGGTCGGAGGAACGGACCGGACTGGCTCGCCACGCCCCATGACTCGCATCGGCTCGGCGGACGCTCTCGCCTACTCTTGCGTCCGTGAGCTCACTGCCTGCCTCGATCGGCACCGCGGTCGCGCTGTTCGCGGCGACCAACGTCGATGATCTGGTGGTGCTCGCGCTGCTTTCCGCGGCGTCGCGGGCGGCCGGACGGCCGAAGCGGTGGGAGATCTGGGCCGGGCAGTACGTCGGATTCGCCGTCCTCGTCGGCCTGTCGCTCGCGGCCGGGCGTGGCCTCTCGCTGGTCCCCGAGCGCTGGCTCTGGCTGCTCGCCCTGATTCCGTTCACCGTTGGCGTGGTCACGCTGGTCGGCGCCATCGGGGCGATGCACCGTGGGGAGGAGCCGCGGGCCCCGTCGGCGGGAGGCCTGGTCGGGGTGGCCACCCTCACCATCGTCGACGGCGCCGACAACGTGGCCGCCTATACCCCGGTCTTCGCCACCAGCGGCGGCGGCCGGATCGCCGTCGCGCTTGTCGTGTTCGCCGTCGGCGTCGCGGTCTGGTGCGTGGCGGGCTCCCTACTCGTCCGCCACCACCGCATCACCAGCACGTTGGCCCGCTACGGCCACTGGATCCTCCCCGCCGCCTTCATCCTGATCGCCCTCTACACTCTCCACCAAACCGCTCACATCCCCTGACAGCACGCAGGCCACAGGCCCGTACATACCAGCCGAACGCTCACCGGCGGCTTCGCCGCGTCGCCGCAAGGGCCACTCCTGCCACAGAATTAGATAGTGCTGAGGATTTGACCGGTCATGTCAGCGCTCCAAACAAAATGAGTTTGCGGCGTGTCGCGGTTCAGCATCCGTTTTGCCATAATTTCGGAGTGTGCCGCCCGGGCGGCACCGGTGGTCCCGTCCGCGCCCGGGTGAGACGTGCGGCGCGGCGGAGCTGGCCGAACGTCTCGCCACAGGCGCCACTCCCGCCGCCAGCCCGGAAATAACGCTGAACATCTGACCGCCCATCACCGGCCAGATCTTCAGCACTGGTCACATCTTCAGCGCTAGCCAGGCCCGGA
>Ga0302314_10013415_pt1 | contig 14092 bp, 10 predicted proteins | sample III_Palsa_N2_3_FD_200533 | JGI IMG/M metagenome (GOLD analysis project Ga0302314, IMG submission 200533) | Peat permafrost microbial communities from Stordalen Mire near Abisko, Sweden - III_Palsa_N2_3 | ecosystem: Environmental > Terrestrial > Soil > Palsa > Peat permafrost | place: Sweden... | reverse complement strand
CCGGGCGGCGGTAGGGGGTGCCGGTCCGTCCGGCAGGCGCGGTGACGGGGCTGATCGAGGGAGAGTACATGGGGTGTTCCTGATCCCTTCCTGACGTTCTGCCGCCGGCGGGGCCTGGTGACCCGCCGCCTTGGTGGGGGTGGCGCGACCCCGTCCGGCACCGACGGCGCCTCACGGCCTCCGGTCGGCGCGCCCTGGGGAGTGCGTCCACCGGAGTTCACCGGTGCCTCGCAGGTCCCGCGCCACCCCTTGCGCCACCTCTGCGACCCGACGGTGATCGCTGGGCGAACCAGGGGTCGAGGTGGCGCATTCCTACCTGACACCCGGAATCTCGTGGCGCATCAGTTGGCGGACCCTGGCGAACCCTGGCGAATGCTCGCCTGGCACATGACGCGTGGATAGCCTCGGAAATGCCGAGGAACCTGGGGGCTTGACGTGAGCAGAGGACCCAACACCCGATTCGCCGATCTCTTCGCCCTCACGGGCTGGTCGAAGGGCGAACTGGCGAGGATGGTCAACCGACGTGGTGCCGCAGCCGGGGAGCAGCAGCTCTCCACCGACACCACGCGGGTGAGGCGCTGGATAGAGCGGGGCGAGATCCCGCGCGATCCGGTGCCGAGGGTGCTGGCCGCCCTGTTCACCGAGCGGCTCGGCCGTGTTGTCACCACTGAGGACCTCGGGTTCCAGCGACACCGGCAGACAGGTTCGGGCGGGACGTCAGACCCTGCGCCCAGTACTGGCTCCCTGGAACCGTCGCGCGCCGCCGAGGCCCTCACCGAGTTCACGGGAATGGACCTCATGCTCAATAGACGCGGACTGATGGGCGCGAGCACCCTGCTCGTGGCGGGCTCCGCCATCGCCGAACCCCTCTACCAATGGATGACCGAGAAGAACGCGGCGACGGGCCAGGACTCCGTCGCCCTCGTGCGCAGCCCCGGCGCGGCGGCCCTGCCGGCCAGCGACTTCTACGAGGCCGGCCCCGTCGGCCTGGACGAGGTCGAGGCGCTGGAGACGTCGGTGGACGTCTTCCGGGCCTGGGACGCCCGGCGCGGCGGCGGCCTCCAGCGCAAGGCGGTTGTCGGCCAGCTCAACGAGGTCGGCGGGATGCTGACCTACCCGCACCCCCCGGCGCTCTCCCGGCGGCTGTGGAGCGTCGCCGCCAACCTCGCCGTCCTGGCCGGCTGGATGTCCCACGACGTCGGCCTGGAGCCCACCGCCCAGCGCTACTTCGTCGAGGCGGTCAACGCCGCCCGGCAGGCCGGCGACCGGCCCAGGGCCGGGGAGGCGCTGTCCCGGGCCGCCCGGCAGATGGTCCACCTGGGCCGTCCCGGCGAGGCGCTGGACCTGGTCCGGGTCGCCGACAGCAGCACCGGGGAGCCCACCCTGCCCCGGACCCGGGCCATGCTGCGCACGGTCGAGGCCTGGGCGCACGCCTCGATGGGGCACAGCCAGGCCACCCGGCGGACCCTGGGCGAGGCCGAGGACCTCTTCGCCCAGGACCGGGGCGAGCCCGGGCCCAGCTGGCTCCAGTTCTTCGACCGGGCCGACCTCCACGGGATGGAGGCGCTGGCCTACCGCACCCTCGCCGACCACGACTCGGCCGCGGCGCCGCTGGCCCAGTTCCACGCCCAGCAGGCGATAGCGCTGCGCGGCGGCGGCCACGACCGCTCCGCGCTCTTCGACCACCTGTCCATGGCCTCTGCCTGCTACCTGGCCAACCAGCCGGACGAGGCGCAGGTCTTCGCCCGGATGGCCCTGCGGTCGACCCAGCAGATGTCCTCGCACCGGACCTGGGTGCGGCTCCGCGAGATGTACCGGCTGGCCGGCCGCTACGAGCAGATCGGGGAGGTGCGGGATCTCCGCGCGGAGATCCGGAAGGCGCTCCCGCAGAGCCCGCCGCCGTCGGTGGTCTGAGCCGCGGGCAGGCCGTACGCACCCCTGGTACCAGGCGTCCCACCAGGAACAAGGTGCACCGGCATACGTGTGGACGGTAGGATTCCGTGCTTCCGGCTGGCGGGCGACCGCCGGCCGGTGCCACAATCCGTTCGCGACCACCGTCGCGGACTCCGCCAGTCGGCGACGGCACCCCCATCGGGAGGCCCCGCTGCACCGGCTGCACGGAAATCCCTTTGCCACCAGGACCGCCGCAACGGATGCTGACCTCATGTTCGAGCCCGCGATAGCGCCCAGCGCCTCCCTCCTCGGCCTGCTTCAGCGGGGCCGGGGGGACGGCACCCTGCACGCTCTGGCGGCAGAGCGCGCTGATGCTCTCGCCGCGCTGGAGGAGTGCGTCACCCGAGACCCCCGCCTCGACTGGCAGGTCGAGAACCGTTCCCTCTACTACGCCCGCCTCTACATGGAGCTGGAAGCCCCGCTCCAGGGGTTGGCGGACCACCTGTTCCACGTCGAGGACCTGTTGGACGAGCACGAGTCCCGCACCGGGCTCGCGCTCTCCGTCCTCGGCAGACTCGCCGGCTACGGCCGTCGGGACGCCCTGCTGCTGCTCCGCCGCTACGCCGCGGTCGGCAGCAACTGGGCCTGGGCCCTGGACGAACTCGCCCTCTGGGACGAGGACGACGCCCTGCTGGCCCTCGCCGGACCGGTCCTGGAGCGCTTCCCGGACGGCCCCGAGGGCGACGCCGAGCTGCGCGCCACCATCCGCGGCGCGTACGAGCCCCGGCCCTGGCACCTGTGGGCGCAGACCCACCCGCGGGTCGCCGCCGCCACCGAGCAGGCCCCGTTCGACCTCTGGCAGCGCCAGCTGGACCGCGCCGCCGGCGCGCCCGCCTGGAGCACGGCGGCCGTCCTGGCCTGGGCCGACGCCCAGGTCGGCGTGGGCCAGGAGGACTTCGAGCGGCGGGTGGCCGCCGCCGCCCGCTGCCTCGCCGCAGTGGCCGGCCCCGCCGACCGGACGCTGCTGCTGGAGGCCGCGACCACCGCCCAGGACGGCGCCCGCTGCGCCGCCCTGCGCCACCTCAGCGACCACGACGACGAGCAGGCCCCGGCCCTGTTCGAGCTGGCTGCCGCCGACGCCTCCCGGCGCACGGCCGACTTCGCCCTGGGCAGCCTGCCCCGGATGCGCGGTCCGAGGATCACCGCCCGTGCCCGGGTCTGGGCCGCCGACCCGGACGGCGGCCCGCTGGCCGACGCCGCCGCCCGGCTGCTGGCCGCCGCCGGCGGCCCCGAGGACGCCCCGCTGATCGTCGCGGCACTGCGCCGGGGCGTCTCCGCCGGCGGCGCCGACCACGAGGGCCTGCCGGTCCTGGTCGAGGCCGCCGGAAGGTTCGCGGCGACAGCGGCGGTGCCGGTACTGCGCCATATCTACGCCGAGACCAGCAGCTCCCAGCTGCGGGGCGGCGCGGCCCGCAGCCTGGCCGCCACCGACGCCCACTTCCCGACCGGCGCGGCCGTCGAGTGCCTGTGGGACTGCGAGGAGTCCACCCGCGAGCTCGCCGCACGGCATGTGCTCACCAAGGGCGATGTACGGGTGCTGGACCGGCTCCGCCGGCTGGCGGCCGATCCGGGCGAGGAGGCCGAGGTCCACGCCGCGGTCCGCGGCCGGTTGAGCGCGGGCTGAGCGCGGGCTGCGCTCTGGCCGAGCGCGGGGTCGAGCGCCTGCTGCGCGCGGATCGGGCCCGGATCGGGCGCGGGTCGGGCGCGGGGTCGAGCGCCCACTGGGCGCGGCGGGCACAGGCGCCCCTCGGGGGCGCTTCCGTCCTGGCCGCCCCGCCCGCACCGCTGCTCTTGGCCACCCCGCCCGCCCCACCCGTTGCAGGCCCGGAGCGCAGCTCCGGGGCTCTGCCGGGGACGGCTGGTGAGGGTTCGGTAGGCGTTCGTCCGTTCGACAGATTCCGGTGGCCGGGTACACCCCTGCTCTCGGAATAACCCCATCATGCGTGTCGCCATCGTCACAGAATCCTTTCCGCCGGACATCAACGGCGTCGCCCACTCCGTCCTCCGCACGGCCGAGCACCTGGTGCGGCGAGGCCACGAACCGCTCGTGATCGCCCCTGCCCCGGCCACACCGCCCACCGCCGCCGACCCCTGCCCCGTCATCCGGGTCCCCGCGCTCTCGCTGCCCGGCTACCCGCAGGTGCGGCTCGCCCTCCCCAGCCGCCGCCTGGAACAGCTGATCGCCGACCACCGCCCCGACCTGGTCCACCTCGCCAGCCCCTTCGTCCTCGGCGCCCGCGCCATGGCCGCCGCCGAACGCCTCGGGCTGCCCGCCGTCGCCGTCTACCAGACCGACCTGGCCGGCTACGCCCGCGCCTACCGGGCCGGCAGCAGCATCGGCGAGGCGGCGGCCTGGCGGCGGATCCGCACCGTCCACTGCGCCGCCGACCGGACCCTCGCCCCGTCCACCCCCGCCGCCCAGGACCTCACCGCCCACGGCGTGCCGAGGGTCAGGCTGTGGCGGCGCGGCGTCGACTCGGTCCGCTTCGACCCGCGCCACCGCGACGAGGAGCTGCGCCGCAGCCTCGCCGTCCGGCCCGGGGACGTGCTGGTCGGCTATGTCGGCCGGCTCGCCCCGGAGAAGCGGGTCGACCTGCTGGAGCAGGTCGCCGAGCTGCCCGGGGTGACCCTGGTGGTGATCGGCGACGGCCCCAGCGAGCCCGCGCTGCGGCAGGCGCTCCCGCACGCGGTCTTCCTCGGCCGCCGCGAGGGCGACGAGCTCGCCGCCCTCTACGCCTCGCTGGACGTCTTCGTGCACACCGGGCCGATGGAGACCTTCTGCCAGACCATCCAGGAGGCCATGGCCAGCGGCGTCGCGGTGGTCGGCCCCGCCGTCGGCGGACCGCTCGACCTGATCGACCACCACCGCACCGGCCTGCTGGTCCCGGCCTGCGACGCGGGCGCGGTGGCACGCGCGGTCGCGGTGCTCACGGCCGACCCGGCCACCCGCGCCCGGTACGGCGCGGAGGCCCGGACCGAGGTGGCCGGCCGCACCTGGGAGTCGGTCGGCGACCAACTGCTGGGGCACTACCGGGAGATCCTCGACGACCGGGCCTACGGCCGGACCGTCCGTCCGGCCGCCGGATACCTCGCCAAGACCGGGACCGCCGCATGAACGCCACCGCGCTCAGCCGCGCCCCGGCCGCCCGCGCCACCGGCGGGGGGCTGCGGATCGTCCGGCTCGCCAACTTCGTCACCCCGGTCTCCGGCGGCCTGCGCACCGCGCTGCGGCACCTCGGCGCGGGCTACCTCGCCGCCGGGCACGACCCGGTCCTGATCGTCCCCGGACCGCCCAACTCACTCCGTACCGAACAAGAGACCGACCAGGGCCTGGTGATCAGCCTGCCCGGCCGGACCGTCCCCGGCACCGGCGGCTACCGGGTGCTGCTCGACCGGCCCGCGCTGGCCGCGCTGCTGGCCGCGCTGCGCCCGGACCGGCTGGAGATCTCCGACCGCTCCACCCTGCGCTGGACCGGGGACTGGGGCCGGCGCCACGGCGTGCCCGCCGCGATGGTCTCCCACGAGAGCCTGGACGGACTGCTGCGCACCTGGGGCCTGTCCGAGGGCCTGGCCCGGCGCGCCGCCGACCGGCTGAACGCCGCCACCGCCCGCGACCACCAGGCGGTCATCTGCACCACCGCCTGGGCCGCCGCCGAGTTCCACCGGATCGGGGCGCGCAACGTCGTCCGCGCGCCCCTCGGCGTCGACCTGGACCAGCGCCATCCCCGGCACCGCAACTCGGCCGCCCGGGCCCACTACGCCGGTCCCGACGAGGTGCTGCTCGTCCTCTGCTCCCGGCTCTCCTCGGAGAAGTGCCCCGACCGGGCGCTGGACGCCCTCGCCGAACTCCGCCGCCGGGGGGTGCCCGCCGTCCTGGTCGTGGCCGGCGACGGCCCGCTGCGGGGTCGCCTCGCCGCCCGGATCGCCCAGGAACGGCTGCCCGCGCACCTGCTGGGGCACCTCGCCTCCGCCGACGACCTGTCGGCGCTGCTGGCCGGCGCCGACATCGCACTCGCCCCCGGACCGATCGAGACCTTCGGACTGGCCGCCCTCGAAGCCCTCGCCTGCGGCACCCCGGTCGCCGTCAGCACCTCCTCCGCCCTGCCGCAGATCGTCGGTCCGGCCGGCCAGGCCGCCGCCGACACCGGCCCCGGTTTCGCCGACGCGGTCGAGCAGTTGCTCGCCCGCCCCGAGGCCGAGCGCCGTGCCGCCGCCCGCGCCCGCGCCGAGCAGTACGGCTGGGACCGCGCCGTCACCGCCTTCCTCGCCGCCCACCGTGCCACCGCACCCCGGGGAGCCCAGCAGCCATGACCAGTACCCCGCCACTGCGGATGGTCGCCCTCGGCGACTCGCTCACCGAGGGCCTCGGCGACCCGTGCCCCGACGAGGACCCCGGTCAGGACCCCGGTCACGAATCCGACTGGCGCGGCTGGGCCGCGCTGCTCGCCGACGGGCTGCGCCCCGGCGGCCGCGCCGCCAACGCCGTCGACCTGCGCAACCTCGCGGTCAGCGGCGCGCAGACCGCCGATGTGCTGCACCGTCAGCTCCCGCCCGCGCTGGCCCACCGGCCGCAGGTCGCCGCCGTGGTCGTCGGCGGCAACGACACCCTGCGGGCCGGCTACGACATCCACGCCGTCGCCCGCAACCTCGACGCCACCCTCGGCAGCCTCGCCGGCGGGGGAGCGTTGCTGCTCACTGCCTGCCTGCCGGACCCCGGCCGGATGCTCGGCCTGCCCGCCCCGCTCGCCCGGCCGCTGGCCCGCCGGATGCGGAGCGTCAACGAGGTGGTGCACGTGCTCTCCGCCCGCTACGGCGCCCACCACGTCCACATCGCCGGCAGCGACTGGGTCCACGACCCGAGGATGTGGAGCGTCGACCGGCTGCACCCCTCCGAGCGCGGACACCGGGTGCTGGCCCGAGAGTTCCATGCGCTGCTACGCGCCGACGGCAACGCGCTCGCCCCGCCGCCCGGCGCCGAACCCCTCGGTGCGCCGCCCACCCGAGGCGGCCAGACCTGGTGGATGGCCACCCGGGGCACCCGCTGGGTCCTCGACCGCTGCACCGACCTGCTGCCCGACCTGCTGCGGCTGGCCGTCGCCGAGACCCGGCAGCGCCGTCGCGGCGAGACCGACCTGCTGGACCGCCGGGCCGCCGCCGAGACCGCCGCCGCGCTCCGCGCCCTGCCGCACGCCCAGCAGCCGGACCACCAGCGGCTCCGCGCGGTGGGCTGAGCGGGGCGGGGCTGGCTGGCCGTTGGTCGGAGCGGCGGTCTGCAGGGACGTGGTCCGGCCCGGGCCCAGGGGGTCAGTGGACGGCGGGGGCGGGGGCGACCCGGGCCGAGCCGATGCCCCGGTCCGACTTGCCGAGGCGGAAGCGCACCCGGCCGTGCAGCAGCGTGCCGGACTCCGCCGGCCCGTCGGTGAGCCCTTCGTCCGGGAACAGGGTGGGCGGGGCTCAGCCGCCGACGCAGTACGCGCCGGTGACGCAGCCGCCGCCGCTCTCCGGGGGTGTGGGGGAGGCACCGGCGCTGTCGGCCGGCGCCGTGTAGTACGTCGTGGTGAAGTTCAGGCTGACGACGTAGCCCTGCGGGCCGGCAGCGGAGGCCAGTTGGGCGGATTTCACCCGGGTGAGGGTGCGGACTGCCGTATCGGTCTGCTCGGGGGACGAGGGACCGGAGCCGCCGGTGGGGACCAGCACGCCACCGTCGGTGAGACTGATCTGCCCGAGGTCGTCGGAGGGGGCCACCACGACATTGACGGTGATGTTTCCGTCGCCGTAGGTGCTGGAGACCGAGCCGAAGGCATAGGGCGCGTTCAGCGGTGATCCCTGGGGCGTCAGCCCCGCTTTGACCAGCGCCGAGTTCATCCGGGTCAGCTGGGGCGGCAGTGGGCCGTCGAGGCTGCCGAACCAGTCCAGCTCGCGGTCGCAGCTGACCGGCCCCCAGGTGGGGCGGCCGCCGATGGTGACCGCTTCCCCCTCCACCTGGGCGCTGCACCCGTCGTCCACCCCCCGGGCCACCGGGTGGATCCACGGGAGGATCTGCTGGAGGCGCGCGGCCTCGTCATTGAGGCTGTTCGTCGCGCCGAGGTCCGCGTCGTTGACGACGGATGACCTGGCGGCGGTGACATCCGGCGCCGGAGGATCGAGGTAGTCGTGCACGGTGTGCCAGATGTACAGCGCGCCCAGGACGAGAGCGAGGCAGGCGACGAGGGCGACGGCGGCGCAGCCACCCCTGTACCGGGGCGCACGATTCGGCGGAGCGGGCGGGCGGGGGTGTGCCAGTACCGGTGACCGCTGATCCACACGTACGCTCCTTGTTGACCTTGGAGTGAGTAGTTTGTCCAAGGGGGCGGAGCCTCCGCCTGAGTACGCGTACTCAGATCGGCAGTTGGGCTGCGCGGACGCAGAGCACGCTGGGCAGGTGCTCCGTCAGCTGGCGCCAGCTGTCGCCCTCGTCGCTGCTGCCGTAGACCTCGCCGTTGCGGTTGCCGAAGTAGACGCCGACCGGGTCGGCGTCGTCGGTGCAGAGGGCGTCGCGCAGGACCACGCCGTAGTGCGGGCTCTCCGGCAGGCCCTTGTCCAGTGGCTGCCAGGTCTCGCCGGCGTCCTCGGTGCGGTAGACCCGGCAGCGGTGGTTGGGCGGCAGCCGCTCGACGTCGGCGACGAGCGGGAAGACGTATGCGGTGTTGGCACGGCGCGGATGGGTCGCGACCGCGAAGCCGAAGTCGGCGGGCAGCCCGGCGTCGATCGGCTGCCAGGAGCCGCCGTCGTCGTCGCTGCGGTACACGCCGCCGTGGTTCTGCAGGTACATCCGCGAGGGGTCGACCGCGTCGACGGCGACCTTGTGGACGCACTGGCCGAACTCGGGATGGGTGTTCGGCTGGAAGCGGGCCTCCACCCCGGTGTTCGAGGGCGCCCAGCTGTCCCCGCCGTCGCTGGAGCGGTACACCCCGCCGGTGGAGACGGCGACGGTCAGCCGTCGCGCGTCGCGCGGGTCGACCAGGACCGTGTGCATCCCCTGACCGCCGAAGCCGGCCGCCCAGCGCTCCCGCTGGGGGTGCCGCCACAGGCTCTCCAGCAGCGAGAAGGTCTCGCCGCCGTCGGTCGAGCGGAACAGCGCCGCCGGCTCGGTGCCCGCGTAGACGACGTCCGGCTCCTCCGGCCCGGCCGGCTGGAGCTGCCACACCCGTTCCAGCGAGGCCCCGGTCGACTCGGGGAAGCGCACGGCCGCCCGGGTCGGCTCCTGCCAGGTCGCGCCGAGGTCGTCCGAGTGGAAGACGGACGGCCCCCAGTGGCTGCTGTCGGCGCCGACCAGGATGCGCGGGGTCGCTCGCCGGCGGTCGATCGCGATCGAGTAGACGCCCTGCATCAGGAAGTGCGGACCCGTCCACTCCCAGCCGACCCGGTCACGGCTGCGCGCCAGGAACAGTCCCTTGGCCGTGCCCACGGCCAGCAGCGTCTCGTGCGCGCCCATCGCGTCCACCTGGTCCTGTTCGGTGCGGATCCGGAGTTCTTCCTCCCAGTCTTCACCCGAGGGGGCGCTGCCGTCCCGGCGACGCGTCGGGGGGCGCGGCCCGGTGTCCCCCGGCGGGCGGCACCGGGGGACGGGTGGGGACTGCGGGGCGCCCGCAGCGGCTCAGCGGCGGGCGACGGCGAAGCCGACCGGGGTGCCCGGTGTCGCCTGGGCCGCTGTGGCCAGGTCCGCCGCCGGGACCACGCCGACCACCGGGTAGCCGCCGGTGGTCGGGTGGTCGGCGAGGAAGACCACCGGCAAACCGTCCGGCGGGATCTGCACGGCGCCCAGGACCATGCCCTCGCTGGGCAACTCGCCCAGCCCCGGCCGCCGTTCCAGTGCCGGGCCGAGCAGCCGCAGCCCGATCCGGTTGCTCGCGGGGGAGACGGTGAAGGTCGAGGACGCGAGCAGTCGGTGCGCGGCCCCGGTGAACCAGTCGTCGCGCGGGCCGAGGTCCAGTCGGAGCAGCAGCTCGGTCGGCGGCGCGGGAAGCGGGAGCGGGTCGATCCGCACCGGTGAGCCGGTCACGGGCCCCAACGGCAGCAGCTGTCCGGCCGCCAGCGGTGGCGGTCCGAGCCCCGACAGCAGGTCAGCGGAGCGGCTGCCGAGCACCGGCGGGACGGCGAGGCCGCCGCTCAGTGCGACATAGCTGCGCACCCCGTACGTCGTCGCGCCGACCTCCAGCAGCGCACCGGCCGGGACCAGCACCGGTGCGCCCCAGGCCGCCGGGCGTCCGTCCAACCGCACCGGGCAGGGCGCGCCGGTGACGGCCGCGACCAGCGGCGCGAGGGCGCGGAGGGCGACGCCGCCGAGGGTGCACTCCAGCGCCGCCGTGCCGGGCGGATTGCCGACGAGCCGGTTGGCGAGCCGGTGGGCCGGCGGGTCGAGGGCGCCCGCGCGCGGCACGCCCAGCGCCGCGACCCCGCTCCGGCCGGTGTCCTGGACGGTGGTCAGCGGTCCGGGGCGGACCACGGCGACGGTCCGCTGCGGCGGCACCGTACGGGCGGCGGGGCTCATGCCGCCGCCCGGAAGCGGACCCGGACGCCCGGGGCCAGCAGTGCGGCCGGCTCCGCCGCCGGGTCCCACAGCGGCAGTCCGGTCCGGCCCAGCAGCTGCCAGCCGCCGGGGGAGGCCCCGGGGTAGACGCCGGTGTAGGGACCGGCCAGCGCGACCGACCCGGCCGGTACCCGGGTGCGCGGCGTCGCCCGGCGCGGGACGGCGTAGCGCTCCGGCAGCCCGGTCAGATAGGCGAAGCCCGGGGCGAATCCGCAGAAGGCGACCCGGTACTCGCAGCCGGTGTGGATCCGGACGGCCTCGGCCGGGCTCACCCCCCAGTACCCGGCCACCTCGGCCAGGTCCGCACCGTCGTAGACGGTCTCCACCTCCACCAGCGGGCCGGCGCCGGGCGGCAGCGCGGTCGGCCGGTGCCCGGCGAACCGGTGGGCGACCGCCTCGGGGGCGGCGACCCCGTCCAGCAGTACCGTGCGCGCGGCCGGGACGACCTCGGCCACCTCGCCCAGCTCGCCGGCCTCCCACTGTTCCGTCACCTCCCGCAGCAGGGCGGCGACTTCCGCGTCGCTGCCGACCTCCAGCAGCAGCGCGGCGCGGCCGACCCGGTGCACCGTCACCGCTCCGGCCCGGGGGAGCGCCGAGGCCCCGCTCATGCGAAGGCCTCGATCCGGACGCCCGCCGAGGTCAGCGCCTTCCTTACCTGCCCGGCCAGTTCGGCCGCGCCCGGGGTGTCGCCGTGGAGGCAGAGGGAGCGGGCTCGGGCGGCGACCACGCTGCCGTCGGCCGCCACCACCTCGCCGTCGCGGGCCATCCGGACCGCGCGGGCGACCACCGCGTCCGGGTCGTGCACCACGGCGCCGGCGGCGGTGCGCGGTACCAGCGTTCCGGCGGGGGTGTAGGCGCGGTCGGCGAAGGCCTCGCCGACGGCGGGCAGGCCGGCGTCGGTCGCGGCCCGCAGCAGCGCGGAGCCGGGGAGGCCCAGCACCGGGAGCCCCCGGCCGTCGGCCCGGCGGAAGGCCAGCAGCGCGTCGACCACGGCGCCCGCCTGCTCCTCGTCGGCGACGACGCGGTTGTACAGCGCGCCGTGCGGCTTCAGGTAGGCGACGCGGCCGCCGGCGGCGCGGGCGAACAGGTCCAGGGCGCCGAGCTGGTAGCCGATCTCGTCGGCCAGCTCGGCGCGCGGGACGTCCATCGCCCGCCGCCCGAAGCCGGCCAGATCGCGGTAGGAGACCTGGGCGCCGATCCGCACCCCGCGCTCGACGGCGAGCTCGCAGACCCGCCGGATGGTCGACGGGTCGCCGGCGTGGAAGCCGCAGGCCACGTTCGCGCTGGTGACCACGGAGAGCAGGGCCTCGTCGTCGGTCAGGGTCCATCGACCGAAGCCTTCGCCCAGGTCTGCGTTGAGATCCACTGTTGGCTGCGTCACGTTTTCTCCCGTCGTGGGGCCTGCCGTCGCCGATCGTACGTGCACGGCTGCGGATCCATGGTCTTGACTGTGAAACGGGCACGAGGTGGGATGGCGGAATGGTTCCTGTCCTCGGCGCAGCATTTCGGCCTCATTCATGTCAGAGTCATGACATCAGCTGATGGAGCGTCATATCGAGTGCTGCGGGACCAGGAGAGAGCGGAGCAGTAATGCGGGCAGCCGAGCGGGAACCAGCAGTGCCCTCGGCAGGCGTCGGCACCCGGCCGACCCGGCTCCTCGGCCGCGACGCGTTCCTGGCCACGGCGCGGGCCGCGAGCGTCCCCGGTAGCGGCGTGCTGCTCACCGGCCCCACCGGGATCGGCAAGAGCGCGGTGCTGCGGGTGCTCGCCGAGGAGGCCGCCGCCGCCGGCGCCCGGGTCCTGCGCTGCGCACCGACCGCCGAGGACGCCGGCCTTCCCCATGCGGCGCTGAGCGACCTGCTGCGGACCGTGGCCGAGCGCGAGTACGCGCAGCTCCGCCCCTACCGGCGGCAGGCGCTCGACGCGGCGCTGCTGCGCGGGGAGCCGCCCCGTGCCGAGAAGCCCCGTGCCGAGAAGCCCCGTGCCGAGAAGCCTCGCGCCGACCAGCCCTGCGCCGACCAAGCCTGCGCCGACCGGCCCTGCGCCGGGACGGACCGCTTCGCGCTCCGGCTGGCCGTGGCCGATGTGCTGGAGCTCCTGGCCGCCGAGACCCCCGTGCTGCTGGTCCTCGACGACCTGCCGCACCTCGACCCCGGCAGTGCCGACGTCCTCGCCCATGTCGCGCACCGCGCCGCCGACCTGGGCGTCACCGTGCTGGCGGCCCGCCGCAGCGGAGCAGCGGACGGAGCAGCGGACGGAGCGGCCGCCCCGCCGCGACTCCATCCGCCGGGCGCCGCCGAGCTGACGGTGCCCCCGCTCACCGACAGCGCGATCGCCGCGCTGGTCGCCGACGAAATCGGCGAGCCGGACCCCGACACCCTGCGCCGGATCCTCCATCTCGCCGCCGGAAACCCGTTCCAGGCCCGCGAGCTGGCCAAGGCCGCCGCCGACGCCGCCCACCTGGCCGCCCCTGCCGGCGAACCGCTGCTCCCGGAGAGCCTCAGCGCCCCGGTCCGCCGACGGCTCGACGGACTCTCGGCGCGGACCAGGGCCGCGCTGCTGGTCGCGGCCGTCGCCGACCGGCCCGGCCTCGGACTGCTCCGCGCCGCCGGGCTGCCCGACCCCGCGTCCGCGCTGGCCGAGGCCGAGCAGCGCGGGCTCGCCGCCGTCGGCGCGGACGGACGGGTACGGCTGTCGGCGCCGCTGGTGGCCGCCGTGATCCGGGCCGAGGCGCCGGCCCGGGAGCGGATCGCGGTGCACGCCGCGCTGTCCCGGACGCTGGCCGAGCCGGTCGAGCGCGCCCGCCATCTGGCGCTCGCCCACCCCTACGAGGACCAGCATGTCGCCGGTGTCCTCGCCGCCGCGGCGGCCACCGCCCGGAGCAGCGGCGCGGCCGACGCCGCGTACGAACTCGCCGTGCTCGCCGTCGACCGCACCCCCGCCGACCGGCCCGAGGACCGCCACCAGCGGCTGCTGGCCGTGGCCGCGCACGCCGCCGACGCCGGGCGGCACCAGGACGCCCGCCGCGCCGCCGACCGGGTGCTGGCCGAGACGCCCGACGCGGTCCGCCGCGTCCATGCCCGGCTGGCACTGCTGGAGACGGCCGGGCAGGCGCTGGACGACACCGGCTCGCTGATCGAGGGCGGACTGAACGACGCGATCGGCGTGCCGGGGCTCCAGGCCCGGCTGCGGTTCTGGTCCGCCGTCAGGGAACTGCTGGGCGGGCGTACGGCCGGGGCCGGGACCGAGGCCGGACGGGCAGTCGCCCTCGCGGCCCAGGCCGAGGACCGGCCCACCCAGGTCGAGGCGCTCGGCCTGCTGGCCACCGTCCAGTCGATGCGGGGCCGTCCGGCCGCCGCCGAGTCCGCCCTGGGCGCGGCGTTCCGCCTGGACGGGACCACCGGAGACCTGTCGGAAGGCGTGGCGGCGAGCGCGTCCCTGGTCCGCCGCCAGGCGCTGGTCGACCTGGACGCCGACCGGGTGGCCGAGGCCGGGCGGCGGATCGCCGGCCTCGCCGAGCGGGCGACCGCCTCCGGCGCGGTCGAGGAGTCACTGGCCACCCTGGTCGCC
>Ga0302314_10013413_pt1 | contig 14093 bp, 15 predicted proteins | sample III_Palsa_N2_3_FD_200533 | JGI IMG/M metagenome (GOLD analysis project Ga0302314, IMG submission 200533) | Peat permafrost microbial communities from Stordalen Mire near Abisko, Sweden - III_Palsa_N2_3 | ecosystem: Environmental > Terrestrial > Soil > Palsa > Peat permafrost | place: Sweden... | reverse complement strand
CCCGCCCCTACCCCAAGCCCAGCGCCCCCGCCAGCGCCGTCCACTCCTCGCGCGGCACCCCCTCGACGCCCACCGGCTGTAGGCACACGTGGTCGGCCCCGGCTTCCAGGTGCGCCCGGGCGACGGCGACGACCTGCTCGGCGGTGCCGTGGGGGACGATGGCGTCGATCAGCCGATCCGAGCCGCCGTCCGCGAAGTCCTCTTCGGTGAAGCCGAACTCGAGCAGGTTGCTCGTGTAGTTGCGCAAGCGCAGGTATCCCGAGGCGTACTCGCGCGCCTTCTTCCAGCCGCGCTGGGTGCTCGAGTCGACAACGACGGCGAGCTCGGGGACGAGCAGGGCGCCGTCGCCGAGCACGGCGCGGGCCGCGCGTGTGTGCTCGACGGGCACAAAGTAGGGGTGCGCGCCGCGCGCGCGCTCGCGCGCGAGCTCGAGCATCTTCGGCCGCAGGGCCGCGAGCACCCGCTCCTCCCGCGGTAGGGGCGGGTCCGCGCTGTCGAGGCCGTCGAGAAAGACGCGCATCGCCGTCAGCGGCCGCTTGTAATCGCTGGTGGCCTCCGGGTGGCCGATCCCGATCCCCACGAGGAGCCGGTCCGGGAACTCACCCGCGAGCGCCGCGTACTCGGTCGCGAGCGTCGCGGGCTCGTTCTGCCACACGTTGACGATGCCCGTCGCCACCGTCAGGTTCTCGCTGCCGGCGAGCAGGGTACGCACCGAGGGGAGCCGGGGCGAGCCGCCGAGCCAGAGGGCCCCGTAGCCGAGATCCTCGACGAGCTTGGCGGCGACACCGGCGTTGTCCTCGCCGAGCGTGCGGTAGGTGGTCCAGACGCCGAATTCTCCGAGCTCCATCGGAACAGGGTGTCAGATGGAGAGCGCGCGGCCCGAAGGCTCGACGGGCGCGGCCGCGGGCGCTACGTTATCGGCGGCGCCGGCCCGAAGGCTCGACGGGCGCGGCCTCGGGCGCTACGTTATCGGCGTCGTGCACCTGACCCCCGCCGACCAGGACAAGCTGCTGCTCTCGATGGCCGGCCTGATCGCGCGCGAGCGCCGCGCCCGCGGGGTGTCGCTCAACTATCCGGAGTCGGTGGCCCTGCTCTCGTGCTGGGTGATCGAGCGCGCGCGCGACGGCGCGACGGTCGAGGAGCTGATGCACGACGGGCGCTCCGTGCTCACCCGACCGGAGCTCATGGAGGGCGTGCCCGAGATGCTCGACGAGGTTCAGGTCGAGGCCACGTTCCCCGACGGACGCAAGCTCGTCACCATCCACCGCCCGGTTCCATGATCCCCGGCGAGCTCGCCCTCGCGTCCGATCCGGTCGCCCTCGCCCCCGGTCGCGAGCGGCGCCGGCTCAGCGTCGCCAACGGCGGCGATCGACCGATCCAGGTGGGCTCGCACTTCCACTTCGCCGACGTCAACGCCGCGCTCGAGTTCGAGCGCTCGGCCGCCATCGGCTTCCGTCTCGACGTGCCCGCGGGCACCTCGGTGCGCTTCGAGCCCGGGGTCGAGCGCGAGGTCGAGCTCGTGGCCCTGGGCGGGGCGCGGTTCGTCGCCGGCCTGCAGATCCGCCGGGACCGCCTCGAGTCATGAGCGAGATCGACCGCGAGCGCTACGCGCAGCTCTACGGCCCGACCAAAGGCGACCGCATCCGCCTGGCCGACACCAACCTGTGGCTCGAGGTCGAGGAGGACCGATGCGCCGGCGGCGAGGAGGCCGTGTTCGGCGGCGGCAAGACGATCCGCGAGTCGATGCTCCAGGGAACGACGACGCACGCTGCCGGGGCACCCGAGCTCGTGATCACCAATGTCGTCGTGCTCGACCACTGGGGCGTGATCAAGGCCGACGTCGGCATCCGCGACGGGCGTGTCGTCGCGCTCGGGAAGGCAGGCAACCCCGACGTGATGGACGGCGTCGACCCGCTGCTGCGCATCGGACCGAGCACCGACGTGATCGCCGGCGAGGGTCGCATCCTCACCGCCGCCGGTATCGACTGCCACGTCCACCTGATCACGCCGACGATCGTCACCGAGGCGCTGGCCAGCGGGATCACCACCCTGATCGGCGGCGGCACGGGCCCGAGCGAAGGGACCCGCGCGACCACATGCACCCCCAGTCCCTCGGCGCTGGCGATGATGCACCGCGCGCTCGACTCCCAGCCGGTCAACGTGCTCCTCCTCGGGAAGGGCAACACGGTGAGCGCCGAGGGACTCGCCGAGCAGATCCACGCCGGAGCGGGCGGCTTCAAGCTCCACGAGGACTGGGGATCGACGCCCGCCGCGATCGACGCGTGCCTGCAGGCCGCCGAGCGCTTCGGCGTCCAGGTGGCCATCCACACGGACACGCTCAACGAGGCCGGCTACCTCGAGTCGACGGTGGCGGCGATCGCCGGGCGCAGCATTCACTCCTACCACACCGAGGGGGCGGGTGGCGGCCACGCCCCCGACATCATCGCCATCGCCGCGCACCCCAACGTGCTCCCCTCTTCGACCAACCCCACGCGGCCGCATACGGTGAACACCATCGCCGAGCATCAGGACATGCTCATCGTCTGCCATCACCTGAACCCGCGCGTGCCCGAAGACCTGGCCTTCGCCGAGAGCCGGATCCGCGCGACGACGATCGCCGCCGAGGACCTCCTCCACGACCTCGGGGCGATCTCGATCATCGGCTCGGACTCCCAGGCCATGGGCCGCGCCGGTGAGACGATCATCCGCACCTGGCAGACCGCCCACGTGGGCAAGGAGCGCTGGGGCTCGCTGCCGGGCGACGGGCCCGCTGATAATCGCCGCCTGCGACGCTACGTCGCCAAGTACACGATCTGCCCGGCGGTCGCCCACGGTATTGACGCACACGTCGGGTCGGTCGAGCCCGGCAAGGTCGCCGACCTCGTCCTCTGGGATCCCGCCTTCTTCGGGGTCAGGCCACGATTGGTGCTCAAGGGAGGCGCCATTGCTTGGGCGCCGATCGGCGACGCCAACGCTTCGATCCCGACCCCGCAGCCGGTCATCGGGCGCCCGATGTTCGCCGCCGCGCCCGACGCCGCCCCGCACGTATCCCTCTCCTTCGTCTCCGAGCCCGCGCTCGCCGACGGCCTCGCCGAGCGCCTCGGCCTCGCCCGCGATCTCGTCGCGGTCGCCGATACGCGTGCGACGACCAAGTCTGAGCTCCCGAACAACGACGCGCTGCCGAAGATCGAGGTCGACCCCGAGACCTTCGTCGTCACCGTCGACGGCGAGGCGGTCGAGCCCGCCCCGGCATCTGTGCTTCCCCTCGCCCAGCGCTACTCGCTGTTCTGATGAGCGCCGTGCTCGAGCTCCTGCTCGCCGACGCCCGCACCCCGAGCGGCGGCCACGCCCACTCGGGTGGGCTCGAGGCCGCCCTCGCGGCGGGCCTGGCCCTCACCGACGTGCCGGCGTTCATCCGGGCGCGGCTACGCACCGTCGGACTCGTCGAGGCGGCGTTCGCGGCGCTGGCGGCACGAGCGGGCACGGTCGATGAGCTGCTCGCGCTCGACCTGGAGCTGGCCGCCCGCACCCCGGCCGACCCGCTCCGCCGGGCGGCTCGCGCGCTCGGGGCCGGACTATTAAGGACGGCCGGGGCCTGGTGGCCGGAGGCCCAGCCGCTCGCCGGCTACCGCGCGCTCAGTGAACTCACGCCGCGGCCCATCGCCCTCGGAGCCATCGCGCGGACCGCCGCCCTCTCGCCCCTGGCCGCGGCCCGGCTGAGCCTCTACGACGACGCCGCGACCGTTGCCTCCGCCGCCGTGAAGCTGGCGGCGCTAGACGCGGCGGTGGCTAGCGGGTGGCTCGTGGCGCTGGCCGCCGACATCGACGACGCCGCGCTAAAGGCCCGCGAGACCGGACCGCGGAGTACCTGCACGCCGCTGCTCGACCGGCGTGCGCTCGCCCATGCAAGCGCCGAGCGGAGGCTCTTTGCCAGCTGAACCCCCCACCCGCGCGCTCCGCATCGGCATCGGGGGACCCGTGGGCACGGGCAAGAGCTCGCTGATCGCGACGCTGTGCCGCGAGCTGGCGGGCGAGGTCGAGCTCGGCGTGGTCACCAACGACATCTACACCGACGAGGACGCGCGCTTCCTGCGCGCCGAGGGGGTACTCCCGGCCGCGCGCATCGAGGCCGTGCAGACCGGCTGCTGTCCCCACACCGCCATCCGCGACGACATCTCAGCCAACCTCCTCGCGGTGGAGGAGCTCGAGCGCTCACAAGGGCCGCTCGCCGCCGTGTTCGTCGAGAGCGGCGGCGACAACCTCACGGCGGCGTTCAGCCCCGCGCTCGCCGACACCCAGGTCTTCGTGCTCGACTGCGCGGGAGGAGACGACGTGCCCCGCAAAGGGGGGCCCGGCGTGGCCCGCGCCGACCTGCTCGTGATCAACAAGATCGACCTCGCGCCCTATGTCGGGGCGAGCGTCGAGGTGATGCTCTCCGACGCACGCGCGCAGCGCGGGCCCCGCCCCGTGCTCGCCATCAGCCTGCGCGACGGTCGCTCGGTCGAGCATCTCACCGGTTGGGTGCTCGGCCAGCTCGAGCGCTGGCGTGCGGGCACGCTCCGCGCCGTCGACCCGGGCCCTCCCGCCCCCCACGCGCATCATCACGAGCACGCCACGCCATGACCTGCCGCGTGGTCATCTGCGCGGAGCTCGGGTACCACGGCACGGTGATCGAGAAGCTGGCGGGAACCGAGCCGTGGCGGCCGCGCATCCTCCCGAGCGTCGCCGGGACCGCCCGCGTGGCGCTCGTCCAGAGTCGGGCCTCGCTCCTCTCCGGAGACGACGTCGAGCTCTCGCTGACGGTTGGGGACGGCGCCGCGCTCGAGCTCGTCGAGCTCGCGGCGACACTCGCGCACGACGTACGCGGCGGGAGGGGGGCTGCGGTCCGTATCGAGGCCCGCGTCAGGTCCGGCGGCTGCCTGCTGTGGATCGGCGAGCCGCTCATCGTCGCCACCGGCGCGCGCGTGGGCAGGACGACCACGCTCGATCTCGATGACACCGGGCGGGCCGTGCTCGGCGAGCGCGTCGTCCTCGGACGAGCCCACGAGCGACCGGGAGCGCTGGTGGCGCGCACGCGTATCACCCGCGCCGGGGTCCCCCTGCTCGACGAGACGCTCGACACCGAAGACTCCGAGACCCTGACCTCGGCCGTGGTCGCGGGGGGCGCGCGGATGATTGCGGGATTGACCCTCGCCGGCGTCCGCGACCCTGATGCCCCCGACGGCGCCATGCAGGCCCACGGGCCGGCGACGCTGTGGCGATCGGTGGGGCCGCCCCGCGCCGGGGGCGGCTGGCCCGCCGAGTTGGCGGCGCGATGGCGGGACGCCGCGCTGCCGGCGGCGGCCTCGCTCACCGCGTACGCCTGACCGGCCGGTTGATCCGTTCTGGGGCCGCGAGCGAAAGTATCTCCATGCGGCCGAAGGACACCCACCTGATCACGAGCGACCACGAGCCCACGCTCCCGGCGCCGGTGGCGCGGCTGCACCCGCGACCGGTCGCAGCCGCAGCCACGACCGCCGACACCGGCCCCGGCACGGCGCGCACGCCCGCGCGCGCTGCGCTGCGAGCGGTCGAAACTCCTGTGCCCCCCGCGCTTCCCGCGCTCGAGCCTGCCGCCAAGGCCGGCCCGGGAGCGCTCCGTTACCGTCTCCTCGACCTCGCGCTCGAGCATCAGGTCGCGCCCGATTCGCTGCTGCGCGCGGGGTCGCGCTACGGCGCCTGGGCGCGCGAGCGGCGCGAGTCCCGGGGCGGCGTCGTCGCCCAGGAGGAGCGCCTACGGGTGCTGCTGCGGCGGATGTCCTCGGGCCCGATCGCCGAGGTGCCTGAGAAGGCCAACGAGCAGCATTACGAGCTTCCGCCCGCCTTCATCGGGCTAATCCTGGGTCCGCGACGCAAGTACTCCAGCTCCCTGTGGGAGCCCGGCGCCGGCACCCTCGAGCAAGCCGAGGACGCCATGCTCAGCCTCTCCTGTCTGCGCGCGCAGGTCCGCGACGGGATGAAGGTCCTCGACCTGGGGTGCGGCTGGGGGTCGCTGTCGCTGTGGCTGGCCGAGCACTACCCCTCCTCCCGGATCACCGGCGTGTCGAACTCGACCCGCCAGCGAGCGTGGATCGAATCCGAGCGCGACCGGCGCGGCCTCACCAACCTCGAGGTGATCACGGCCGACGTCAACGACTTCGCACCGAGCGAGCGCTTCGACCGCGTGATGTCCATCGAGATGTTCGAGCACATGCGCAACTGGCACGAGCTTCTCCGACGCATCTCGACCTGGCTCGTCGAGGACGGGAAGGCGTTCGTCCATGTCTTCAGCCACCGGACGCTGCCCTACCTGTTCCAGAGCACGTGGGCAGCCGAGCGCTTCTTCACCGCCGGGCTGATGCCGAGCCACGACCTCCTTCCCCGCTTCCAGGAGCACCTCGTGCTCGCCGACCGGTGGGTCGAGTCAGGCAGCCACTACGCGAAGACGCTGCGGGCGTGGCTGGCCCGGCTCGACGCCCACTCCGATGAGGCGCTCGAGCTCCTGATCGCCGACGGGCGCTCGCGCCGCGAAGCCCGCACCCTGCTCGGCTGCTGGCGGCTCTTCCTGCTCTCGACCGAGGAGATCTGGAGCTACCGCGGCGGGGACCACTGGCTCGTCAGTCACTATTTGCTCGAGCCGCGCTCGAGCTGAGTGGTCTGCGCGGCTACGGCTGGATGCTCGGCGGGTAGCTGTTGAACAGCCACTTGCCCCTGACCTCGACGAGCGTCGTCCTACCGGGGATGCCCGACTCCCCGCCGATCGCCGACGCGTGCCGGCCATGGACGTGGACGTTCAGGTGGGCCATCACCGAGCTGACCTCCCGGCGCCACTCGGCGGCGGTGTAGCCGGAATCGTCGACGTCCCTGGTCTTATGCCTGAGGATGTGCTGCTGCTCGTAGAAGGCGTGCGTGCACGTCCCCGCACCCCCGGCGGTGAACGACCTCACCCCGGCCGCGGTCAGGGCCGAGCACTCCGTCCTCGCCGGCCCGAAGTACTCGGCGCTGAGAACCCTGCGGTACACGGCGCGAACGTGCGTGACCGCGGGGCTCGTCGCCTCGGCCACGGCGGCGCCGGTCGCGGCGCACGCCGCGGCGATGACGAAGGCGGTGATCATGGCTCGGGGCCGCATTGCGCGCACACTCTATCCCGCCTGCGCGACGCCGCCGAGACACGACCCGTGCTGCGAAAGCCTTGCCCGTTGCCCGTCAAGGGTTTCGCAGCACGGGGTCTCGATTCTCGCCGTTCATCGGCCCGCGTGGCAGCTCGCCGGTGCTTCACGCCGCGATTCTTCGCCAAGTTGTCGAAATCGCCCACCTTGCGCCGTCGTAGAAGATGAGCCGCAGAATTCGGTAGCGGCAAATCTAAAACCAGGAGGCGTCATGCCCCAGTACATGCTGTTGATCTACGGTCCGGTCGAAGATGCCCTGACCCCCGAGGAGCGCGAGGCCGAGCGTCCGCTCTGGTACGACTACACCCAGAGCCTGCGCGACGCCGGCGTCCACGTCGCCGGTGACGCCCTGTATGACGTCGAGACGGCGACCACCGTCCGCGTCCGCGACGGCGAGACGCAGATCACCGATGGCCCCTTCGCCGAGACCAAGGAGTTCCTCGCCGGCTATTACGTGATCGACGTGCCCGATCTCGATGCCGCGCTCGGGCACGCGGCCCGGATGCCGTCGGTGGGACGTGGCTCGGTCGAGGTTCGCCCCGTGGTGGACATGAGCCAGATGCCGGGATGGGCGGATCAGGCGGCAGCGCAGGCATGAATACGGCCGGCGAGTGGCGGTCCGGGTCCGGCGACCCGGCTGCCACCGTCGAGCTCGCGTTCCGGGAGGAGCGCCCGGCCGTTCTGGCGACGCTGATTCGCCACGTCGGTGACTTTCAGCTCGCCGAGGACGCGGTGCAGGATGCCTTCGCGGCGGCGGTGGCGACATGGCGACGCGACGGTGTTCCGGCGAACCCGGGGGCGTGGATCACCGTCGCCGCGCGCCGCCGCGCCATCGACCGGCTGCGTCGCGACCGGTCGCTCGCGGACCGGACCGATCGCCTCGCCGAGCTCGCGCGCATCGAGTCCGGCGAGCACACCGCCGGTGAGGACGATGACAGCGCCGTGCACGACGACCGACTGCGGCTGATCTTTACCTGCTGCCACCCCGCGCTCGCGCTGCCGTCCCGCACAGCGCTCACGCTCAAGACTCTCGGAGGGCTTACCACGGCCGAGATCGCGCGCGCCTTCCTGGTCTCAGAGCCGGCGATGGCGCAGCGGCTCGTGCGCGCCAAGCGCAAGATCGCCGAGGCGCGCATCCCCTACCGGGTGCCCCCGGACGAGGCGCTCCCCGACCGCCTACGGGGGGTCCTGAGCGTCGTGTATCTGATCTTCAACGAGGGTTACGCGGCGGCCGGGGGCGAGCGCCTGGTCCGCGGAGAGCTGTGCAGCGAGGCGATCCGCCTCGGCTTCCTCCTCAGCCGGCTGATGCCCGACGACGCTGAGGTGCTCGGGCTGCTCGCGCTGATGCTCCTCCACGACGCCCGCCGCGCGGCGCGCGTCGACGCGAGCGGGCACTACGTCGCCCTCGACGAGCAGGACCGCGCGCGCTGGGACCAGGGGCGGATCCGTGCCGGCCTGCGCATGCTCGAGGGCGCGCTCGCGCCGCGCCGGCCCGGGCCCTACCAGCTCCAAGCGGCGATCGCGGCGCTGCACGTCGAGCCCACGAGCGCGGAGGAGACCGACTGGAGGCAGATCGCGGAGCTCTACGCGGTCCTCGCGCGCATCGAGCCCTCACCGGTGATCGAGCTCAACCGCGCGGTGGCGGTCGCGTTCGCGTCCGGCCCCGAGGCGGGGCTCGAGCTGCTGCGCCCGCTGCTGGGCGAACCGTCGCTCGAGCGATATCAGCCGCTCCATGCCGCGCACGCCGAGCTGTTGCACCGGAGCGGCGACCGGCCGGGCGCGGTCCGCGCCTACGCCCAGGCGATCGAGCTCAGTGCGAACACGGTCGAGCGCGCCGAGCTCGAGCGGCGGCGCGACGCCCTCCTGTCGCCGCGGCTCAGCGCATCGCGAGGCGCTGGTGAACGAGGGCGACCGCCATCGATCCCTCCCCCACCGCCGAGGCCACCCGCTTGATCGAGCCCGAGTGAACGTCACCCACGGCGAACACGCCCGGCTGGCTCGTCTCCAGGAACAGCGGACGCTCGCCGTCGTAGGCGTCGAGATCCTCGTCGCCCAGGTCGCGGCCGGTGAGCAGGAAGCAATGTTCGTCCATCGCCACCTGAGCACCGAGCCAGTCGGTGTGCGGTGAGGCGCCGATGAACACGAACAGGGCAGTGCAATCCTGCTCTCGTCGCTCGCCGGTGCGAGTGTCGCTGATCACGACACTTTCGAGTACGTGCTCGCCCCCCAGCTCGACCACCTCCGAGCAGGTCACGACCTCGACCTGCTCGCGGCGGTCGATCTCGTCCACCAGGTAGCGCGACATCGACTTGCCGAGGTCGTCGCCGCGGATCATCAGCCGGCAGTGAGCGGCATGCTGGGAGAGGAACATCGCCGCCTGACCGGCCGAGTTACCACCGCCGACGATCACCACCGAGTCCCCGGAGCACAGCAGCCCCTCGGACTGGGTGGCGGCGTAGTACACGCCCAGACCCTCGAAACGCTCGAGGTCGGGGACGTCGAGCTTGTTGTACTGGGCGCCGGTGGCGACGATCAGCGAGCGGCTGTTGACCGCGTCGCCGCTGGCGAGCCGGACCTGAAAGTGGCCGTCCTCGCGAACGAGGCCGACGGCCTCGGCGGGGATGGCAAGGCGGGCGCCGAACTTGCCTGCCTGGAGCGCCGCGCGCTCGGCGAGCTCGCTTCCTGAGATCCCGGCCGGGAAGCCGAGGTAGTTCTCGATCCGCGACGAGGTGCTCGCCTGGCCACCGAAGGCGATCGCGTCGATCGCCTGCGTGTCGAGCCCCTCCGAAGCGCCGTACACCGCCGCCGCCAGGCCGGCGGGGCCGCCGCCGACGATCACCAGGTCGCACATCGGGGGCGGCGCGCCACGCGAACCGAGCCCGAGGAGCCGCGCGACCTCAGCGTTGGACGGGTTGCGCAGCACGTCGGCGCAGCCGGCCACGACGACCGGGGTCTCGTCGGGCTCTACGCGCAAGGCCCGCAGCAGCGCGTCGGCCTCCTCGTCGCTCTCGAGGTCGATCCACTGGTAGGGCATGCGGTTTCGGGCGAGGAACTCACGGATGCGAATCGTGTCGCGCGAGAAGCGCGAACCCACGACCCTGACCCCGGTGCCCGCCTCGATGAGGATCGCGCGCCGGGCCAGGAAGGCGCCGAGGATCAGGTTGCTGAGCTCGGCGTCTTCGGCGACGATCTCACGGAGGCGCTCGACCGGCACCTGTATCACCTCGCCCGCGTCCCGTACGACGGCCGTCAGGTAGATCGCCGTTCCCGTGAGCAGATTGAGCTCGCCGAGGAAGCGATGGGCGCCGTGTACGGCGATCACCTTGTTCTCACGCATGTAGCCCTGGACGATCGCCACCGCGCCCGATTCGACGACGAAGAAATCGCAGGTCGTGTCGCCGGCACGGAAGAGAACCTCGCCCGACTCCACGGCGCGGACCCTGCCCATCGCCGCCAGCTTCGCGCGCTGCTCGTCACCCAGGCGCGGGAAGGCGCCATCCCGGTCGACGGGTTCCTCTACCCCGAGGCCGATCGGGTCGCTCATGCGGCGATCGCCCGCGTCGCCGCGGCGACGAAGCCCTCGGCCAGCCCGTCGCCGATCCCGCCGACGGGGACAAGGCGCGGGACCGACAGGCTCGCCTTCACCTCGAGTCGGATCTGCGTCTGCGTTCCCGCCTGCTTCAGGCGCCAGGTGACGTCAAACCGCTCGTCGTCTTCGGGGCCGTGCGGCACCCTCGCCAGCTTCACCGTCAACGGATCCGGGAGCGTGATCGCCAGCAGCAGATTGAAATCCTTGACCAGCGGACCGACCGCGACGTGGAGCACCGCCTGGGCACGGGTGGGCTCGTCCTCGGCGTCGCGCTCGAGAACTTCGACCTTGCGTACCACCTCGGGGTGCCAGGTCGGATAACGATCGACCGCCCGGAAGAACCGCACGCAATCGTCGACCGGTACGGCCGCGACGCCGGTTGCGGATCCCCGCAGCTCCTTCATAAGGTGGAGGATATGAGTTCGGGCGACCGGGACCACTTCGATGCCGTGATCATCGGGGCCGGACACAATGGCCTCGTCGCCGCGGCCCTCCTCGCCGCCGCCGGGCAGGCGGTGCTCGTGCTCGAGCGCGGGGAGGAGATCGGCGGCGCGACCGTCTCGGGATCTCCGTGGCCGGGGGTGGCGGCGCGGATCTCCCGCTACGCGTACCTGGTGAGCCTGTTCCCGGCGGCTTTGCTCCAGTCGCTCGGCATCGGCGTCGAGCTCCGCCCTCGCCCCTTCGCGTCGTATACGCCGCATCGCGACGCTGGCCTGCTCATCAGCGGCGACGGCGCGTCGACGCGTGAATCGATGACCAGGGCGACGGGAGATCCGACTGCGTTCGAGGCTTGGGAGCGGTTCTACGCGATGGTCGGCGGCGCCGCCCGGCGGCTCTTTCCGACGCTGATCGAACCGCTGCGCCCGCGCGAGGAGGTGCGCCGCCTGCTCGACGACGACGCGGCGTGGGTCGCGCTGTTCGAAGAGCCGCTGTCGGCGGTCCTCGGACGGACGTTCTCCTCCGATCTCCTGCGAGGGATCGTGCTCACCGACGCGACGATCGGCACGTTTGCCCCGGCCGACGATCCCTCGCTGCGCCAGAACCGCTGTTTTCTCTACCACGCGATCGGCAACGGCACCGGCCGCTGGGATGTCCCCGTTGGCGGCATGGGCGCCGTCTCAGAAGCACTCGCGGCCACGGCCCGGCGGGCGGGGGCGGAGATCCGCACCCGATCCGAGGTCGTCCGGGCCGCCACCGACGGCGTCGTCGCAGAGATCGAGCTCGCGGGCGGGGAGCTCGTGCACGCCGGGCACCTACTCGCCGGCGTCGCCCCCGCCGTTCTCGACCGCCTGCTCGGCGGCAGGAGCCGAGCCGGCCTGCCCGAGGGCTCCCAGCTTAAGCTCAACATGCTCCTGAAGCGGCTGCCCACCCTCCGCGACGCGAGCGTCGACCCCCGCGTCGCCTTCGCCGGCACCTTCCACATCAACGAGGGCTACGAGCAACTCGACAACGCCTATACCCTGGCCGCGGCCGGCCGCATCCCCGGCCTGCCTCCCTGTGAGGCTTATTGCCATTCGCTCACCGACCCGAGCATCCTCTCGAGCGAGCTGCGCTCCGCCGGCGCCCACACGTTGACCGTGTTCGCGCTGCACATGCCCGCGCGGCTGTTCGCGGGTCTGGTACCGGGCCGCTCCAAGCGCGAGGCTGTCGCGGCGACTCTCCGTTCGGTGAACTCCGTCCTCGCCGAGCCGATCGAGGACTGTCTCATGCACACCGCGGACGGCGCGCCGTGCCTAGAGGCGTTGACGCCGCTCGACCTCGAGGCCGAGCTCGCGATGCCGGGCGGCCATATCTTCCACCGCGACCTCGCGTGGCCCTTCGCCGAGTCAGACGAGCAGGCGGGCACCTGGGGCGTCGAGACCGAGTGGCCCAACGTATGGCTGTGCGGGGCGGGCGCGCGCCGGGGCGGCGGCGTGAGCGGGATTCCCGGGCATAATGCGGCGCGCGCGGTGCTCGCGACGCGGTAAGGGCTCGCGACGAGGCCGCGCCTTGGCCCGTACGTTCGGGCATGATCTAGCGATGCTCGCCGTCTACGCCTCCGATATCGACCCCGACGATCCCCTTCGCTGCCTGAACGTCGGCGAGCGACCGGAACCCGAGGCGCCCCCGGGCTGGACGACGGTGAGCGTAAGGGCGGCGTCGCTGAACCATCACGACCTCTGGTCGCTGCGCGGCGTCGGGCTGAGCCGAGATCGCCTCCCGATGATCCTCGGCTGCGATGCCGCCGGCGTCGACGAGGAAGGCAACGAGGTCGTCGTCCATGCCGTCATCACCGACGATTCCTGGCGGGGCGACGAGACCCTTGACCCGAAGCGCTCGCTCCTCTCCGAGAGCCATCAGGGGGCGCTCGCCGAGCGCGTCGCGATACCGCGCCGGAACCTCGTGCCCAAGCCTCCCGAGCTCTCCTTCGCAGAGGCCGCCTGCCTGCCCACGGCGTGGCTCACCGCCTACCGGATGCTGTTCACCCGCGGCCACGTGGTCCCCGGGATGACCGTCCTCGTCCAGGGCGCTGCGGGCGGGGTCGCCACCGCGCTCACCGTACTGGCGAGCGCCGCCGGCGCGCGGGTATGGGTCACGAGCCGCTCGGAGGAGAAGCGCACGCGGGCGCTCGAGCTCGGTGCCGATAAGGCCTTCGAGTCGGGCGCACGCCTCCCCGAGCGCGTCGACGCCGTGATGGAGACCGTCGGTCAGGCGACCTGGTCACACTCCATGCGCGCGCTCAAGCCCGGCGGGACCCTCGTCGTCTCCGGCGTGACCTCGGGCAACGCCCCACCCGCCGAGCTCACCCGTCTCTTCTTCCTCCAGCTCGCGGTGATCGGCTCGACCATGGGCACCCGCGACGAGCTCGAGCGCCTGATCCGCTTCTGCGTCGATCGCGACATCCGCCCGGCCATCCAAACCATCTTGCCCCTCGCCGAGGCCGCCAAAGGCTTTGCGGCGATGCTCGAGGGCGACATCGTCGGGAAGATCGTCTTCACGGTTTAGTGTCCTGAGTCGCGGAGCTCGGGGTCGTGCTACGAAACCCCCAACATGTGGGGCAAACGCAGCACACCCCCTACCGCGCCAGATCAGATCCGCCGCGGAATTCGGGGTTACTCACGCTGCTAACTACACTAGGTGAGTGGCTGCGTCAGGTCGTACACGGTCTCCCCGCCGATCTTCACAGCCTTGTAGTGGTCCTTGACCCAGGTGGTGATGGCCGTCGCACTCGAGTTCGAGCCGCCCGGCCCGCCGCCCGCGCCGAAGCCCGCGCGGCCGCCGGCTCCGAGCTGACTACCGCCCGGGGTGCCGCCGGACCCGCCCGACCCGCCGAAGGC
>Ga0302314_10013412_pt1 | contig 14094 bp, 11 predicted proteins | sample III_Palsa_N2_3_FD_200533 | JGI IMG/M metagenome (GOLD analysis project Ga0302314, IMG submission 200533) | Peat permafrost microbial communities from Stordalen Mire near Abisko, Sweden - III_Palsa_N2_3 | ecosystem: Environmental > Terrestrial > Soil > Palsa > Peat permafrost | place: Sweden... | reverse complement strand
GCTTTGGCGCCGGGACCGCTGGGAAGCAGGGAGAGACGGTAGAGGATTTCCGTGCGCTGCCTCACCTCGGGGAATTTGATCGAGACGTGCACTTTTTGCGGCGATCCGTCCGGAAAGGAAATTCCGTCCTTCAAATCGATATCCGCCTGGAGCGGCATGGTCAATTCGCCCGAGATTTGAAATGATGCGGCATGCAAGGAGCCGTCTTGAGGGCCAGTTCCAGCGATGGCGAGATCGCAGCCCTGCTCGCGACTGCCGAAGACCGCCGGCAGAGAGGGAGCCGCTTCCACCTGATCTTGCAATCCGATGAACTGCACCGACGCCGCAGGGAGGGCCGAAGGGACAAGGCTGGCGAGCAGAAGGCTCCGGGCGAGCTGGCGCAACAGCCGACTCATAATGTTTCCAGGACTTGTGCCCTCATCGAATAACCGAAAACGACGGGGTGTTCCGAGGCGAGCCAGGCGCGCTTGGCGCTTTCCAAAATGACGCCGCCGGTGGGAGTCGTCAGGATGTCGAAGCAGCCTTGCGCCTTGCCGAGGTTCAGGCAAAGGCGGTGGCCGCTGTAACTCAGGACACGGATCGTATCGTGCCCCTGGGTGAACACGACGAGCACGGGCTGGTCGGAACCGAGAATGGGGGACTGCGCAATCGCGAGATTGACCGTGCCGTTTTCCTCGACGATCGCGTTGATTTCGTGGGGAAACAATAGATCGATTTGCCGAAAGAGCCGGCGATCCTGGGCCAGATTTTCGGGGGCGGGATGATCAGCTAAAAAGAGCAGAGCCCCGCCGAGAACAAGAAATGCCAAAAGTGCCGCCGCGCGGAATGATCGCAAAGACAGCCAAACCGGCTGCTCCCGTTCGAGCTCCTCCGGCTGAGCCGAGGCCCGATGTTCAAACGCGATCAGAGCCCGATGCCGGGCGCGTTCCCGGGCGGTTTCCGAAGGGCCGGGCGGCTTCAATCCGCGAAGGTTTTTCAAAAACTCATCGGTCATGCGGATGCCTCCAGTGTGGGGCGTAAGAGTTTTTTGAGGGCGCGCTTTGCCTGAAAAATCCGCCAGGAGATGGTGGTTTCCGCACAGCCCACCGCATCGGCCGCCTCCCGGTGATTCATCTCCTCGAAGTAGACCAAGGCGATCGCTTCGCGAAGATCGGGCGCCAGATGTTTCAGGATCGAGTGAACATGGGTGTAATCGGGAAGGCGGCCTTCCGCCTGAGCCGCCAGTTCGACGCTCAATTCCGCCTGCATCTCGGCACGGCGCCTGGTTTGGCGGCCCCAGTCGGCGAGAGTGTTATGGGCGATACGATAGAGCCAGTTCTTGAACGAAGATTCCCCGCGATAAGAGACGATGCCCTTGGCCGCCCGGATAAAGGCTTCCTGGACGATATCGTCCGCATCGGCTTCAACGAGGCAAACGCGGTAGGCAAAAGCATGGAGCATATCGTAGTAACGGTCGAAGAGAGCTTCGAACGATCCGGCATCCCCGGACTGGGCACCCTTGACCAATTGCGCATCCGGTAGGTCCTCGTTCTCCATCCTCATTCGGTCTTACTCGTATAGACGGCTTATTCAGTGAAAACCTTGGAGTTTTTTAAAAATAGCCGCTTTTTTTCAAATGCCGATCGTCATGCCCTCCGGCGGAGGACAGCTTCCGGACCGATTAAATGCTCTGGGAAAGGAGTTCCGCCGTCGATGTCACGTTCCAAAGTCATTCCTGACTGAGATTTGGACTGAGTCGGGCGCGTTCGTGAACAGACCCTAGCGGCTGAGTGCCGCGATCTGCCGCGTCGCATAGGCGAGCCGCTCCGACTGCTGCGCGATGATGTAGGTGAAGAGCGCGGTGGCCACCTCCGGGTATTTGCTGCGGAGGGCCAGGAAGCCGTCGCGGTCGAGTGACCGAAGGACGGTCGGCTCGTCGCTGCGTAAGCTCCCGCTCCGATCTTGGTCTTGGTCTTGTGGTGAGCTACTGACGCCAGCGAACCAGGGCGTGGCGGCCGATGATTTCGGGCCCCTAAATATCGGAGCGTTGGACGTAGAAAGCCCGGTAGGAATCGAAGAGGTGGCGGAGGGCGGCCCGGAGGGGAAAGGGACTTTCCGATTCGGAATCGGCGGGGATTTCGAAGAGGACCTCGAGGGGTTGAATCCGCCGGCCCTCCATGCGGCGGGAGAAGCCGGTCAGGGAATGATTGAAAAGTGCCGGCGACGGATCGGGGGCGCCGGGAAAATCGGTGTGATGGCGCGCCGCCCGGATGCTTTCCGCGACGATGGTCTCGAACCAACGCGGACCGGCCGCGGAAGCGCGCCAGGATGAGCCCTCGCCCCGCACCAGCGCGATCACGAGATGGAATTCCTTGATCCCCAGTTCCCGCTCGATGAGATGGAGGGGATAACGGCGACGATGGTGGCCCAATTCCTCCAAGAGATGGTGGCTTTCGGCATCGGAAGTGGAATAGAGCGCCTGGGGATCGCTGGCGGGATAAGCAAAAAATTCGTACCCGTGGCCCGGCTTCGCTTCGTTCTGATGACCGAGGACCCACTCGAGGAGGGCCCGTCCGACCGGCTCTTCTTCAGGACGAAATCCGGCAAAGAGACCGACCCGCCAGGCCGCCGCCTCGGAGGGATCGCCGAGTTGCAGGGTGAAGCGCGGCAGCGGAAGCTCCTCGGTGGGGAGGAGGGAACGGGTCAGCGGATGATAGCGCAATACCGCCGCCGGATGGGAAAAGTCCTCTTGCTTTCGCAGATAGGGTTCCAGAAATCGATCGAGCTCTTCCTGTTGGGAAGTCGGCCGGGTTTCTTGGAGGGCCGTTTTCCTGTGCTTGGTCATAAAGGCGGAAAGGCTAGAGGGAGGAAGGAGGCGGGATATCCAAAGGACGGGTAAAGCGCGATTTCTGGCTCCGTTCGATTTGGATCACTTTGGAGTCCTGGATGGTAATTTGAACCGAGCCGTACTCGATCCCGGAAAGGGCCCGGAGGATCCGCCTCACCAGTTCGGGAGTCGCGGGGTCGGCTCCTAAGGTGGGGGAGAGCTTATCGATCGGTTCTTCCTTAGACTGCGAGGGCATTCCTATTTATCTATAGAATAAATAGATTAATAGGCAAGGAAATTATGTGGAAGGGAGATTCCTAAATTTGCCATTCCAACGGCGCCGATTTCCGGTGCGATGCCTTGGTCTTGTCGAAAACGGTGACTTGCTTGGGCTCTTGAATGACGAGGGAATTGGGCGGGACGCTATGCATCAGGAAGACATTGGCACCGATAGTCGAACCGGCGCCGATCACGGTCTCGCCGCCGAGGATGGTCGAGTTGGGGTAGATGGTGACATTATCCTCGACGTCGGGATGGCGCTTGCCGCCTTTGACGATGTTCCCTTCGTCGTCCTTGGCGAAGCTGCGCGCGCCCAGGGTGACGCCGTGGTAGAGCTTCACGTTGTTGCCGATCCGGCAGGTCTCGCCGACGACCAAGCCAGTGCCGTGATCGATGAAGAAGTGGGTGCCGATGGTGGCGCCCGGATGGATATCGATCCCGGTGCGGCTGTGGGCCCACTCGGTCATCATCCGGGGAATGAGGGGGACTTCCGAGCGGTAGAGCCGGTGGGCGAGGCGCTGGATGGCGACGGCCTCGATGCAGGGATAGGAGAGGATGATCTCCTCGCGGCTGGGCGCGGCGGGATCGCCCTCGTAGGCGGTCTCGATATCGGTGTGGAGGAGGTGACGGATATCGGGGAGGGCGCGGCAGAACTGGAGGAGGATCGGCTTGGTCTTGCCGGTGGGCCGATGGGGATCGCCGATCCGGACGCTCTTGCGGATCTGGGTCTCCAGGCGGCTGACGACGCTGGCGATCCGTTCGTTGGTCAAATCGAAGATCGAGTGTTGATGGACGGCGTCATGGTCGTGGAAGCCGGGGAAGAGAATCTGGAGCAGATCCTCGCAGATGCCGCCGACGGCCCGCTTCGACGGCATGTTGTGGAGGTCGCGGTTGTTGAGGCCGCCAAGTCGCTCATATGAGGCAACCACGTCGCTGACGACTTGTTTCCAGGCATCGTCCATATCTGGAATAGATAGAATTTTCAGGCACGCAAGCCAACGGGCGCGGAAAGAAGAGATCAGCCTTTGCGGCGGAAGGCGTGGAGGACGCGGACCAGGGTATCGACCTCGGCGCGCGTATTGTAGAACGCGAGCGAGGGGCGGACCGTCTGCTCGACCCCGAAGCGGCGCAGCGCGGGCTGGGCACAATGGTGGCCGGACCGGACGGCGATGCCGCGCTGGTCGAGGTATTTGCCGACCTGTTCGGTGGGGACGCCGTCGAAGACGAAGGAGAGAACGCTCGCCTTGTTCGCAGCGGTGCCGATGGGGCGGAGGCCGGGGACGGTGGCCAAGCCCTCGGTAGCATAGGCCAGCAACTCATGCTCGTAGGCCCCGATGGCAGGCATGCCGATGGCGAGGAGGTAATCGATGGCTGCGCCGAGACCGACCACGTCGGCGATGTTGCCGGTGCCGGCCTCGAACTTGTTCGGGATGCCCTGATAAACGGTCTTGGCGAAGGTGACGTCGGCGATCATGTTGCCGCCGCCCTGCCAGGGAGGCATTGATTCGAGCAAGGCGGCCTTGCCGTAGAGGGCGCCGATGCCGGTGGGGCCAAAAATCTTGTGGCCGGAGAAGACGAAAAAATCGGCCCCCATCGCCTGGACATTGACCGGCATGTGGGGGGTCGACTGTGCACCGTCGACCAGAACGGGGATGCCATAGGCGTGAGCCATGGCGATGACCTGCTCGACGGGATTGACGGTGCCGAGGGCATTGGCGACCTGAGTGATCGAGACGAGCTTGGTGCGCGGCCCGAGCAGGGTGGCGAATTGGTCGAGGAGGAGTTCGCCCCGGTCATTGATCGGCGCGACCCGGATGACCGCACCGGTTTGCTGACTCAATAGCTGCCACGGAACGATGTTGGCGTGGTGCTCCATGGTGGTGAGGACGATCTCGTCCCCTGCCCCGATGTTCTGGCGGCCGAAGGTCTGCGCAACGAGGTTGATCGCCTCGGTGGTGCCCCGGACGAAGACGATCTCCTTGGCATCGGCGGCGCCGAGGAAGCGGCGGACTTTTTCGCGGGCCCCTTCGTAGAGATCGGTGGAGCGGGCGGCGAGGGTGTGGGCGGCGCGATGGATGTTGGAATTATCTTTCGCGTAGTAGCGGGAGATGGCGTCGATGACCACCTGGGGCTTGTGGGTGGTGGCGGCGTTGTCGAGCCAGATCAGGGGATGGCCATTGACCCGCTGATGGAGCGCGGGGAAATCGCGGCGGACCGCTTCAACGTCGAAACCAGCGGGAGCCTCGGCCTGGGGGGAAACCTGGCTGCCGGAGAGGAAATAGTATTCCGACGGCGCGGAGAGCGACTCCGCGCTCTTGCCCGGAGTGGCATGGGCCGCAGAGAGATCGGCGTCGGCGGGAGCGGCGACTGAGGTGCCAGAGCGGAAATCGTAGGGGAAGGCATCGGGCTCGTCGTGGAAACACGGACGTTCGCCGAAGTTCGTCTCCTCGGTTCCCGAAGGAACGGCGGGAGATGAAGGAGCGGAAGCCGGTTCGACGGACGAGGTGACGCCGGAATGGACCGGCGGCGCGATTTCCGAGGCGCCGGTGGGATAGGGGCTGGTCAGGCCATTGCCGCTACCGCTACCACCGCTTGCCGACGCACCGGGAAGCGCTCCGATTCCGCCCCGTTCCGTCGAGAAGATCTCGGCGGCGAGGCGGGCGATCAGGCTGCTGTCGAACGGATCGCCCGCCACACTCTCGGACGGGAGGAGGGTGGCTGGTCCGCCCTTCGAGCCATTAGACATAGTCATGGTAGCGGCCCACCAGGACGTTATCGAGGCGCGCGATGGCGTCGTCGGTCAGGACCGCCGAGGAGAAGTAGCGGGTGACCAGATGCGAGGCGATCGAGTTCTCGTCGGTTCCCATGTAGCGAACGGAGAGGCCGGGCTCGACCTCGCCGGGGACGCCCGCCTTCTGCAGGCCGACGACGCCCTGCTCCCCTTCCCCGACGCGGAGGAGGAGGATGCTGGTGGTGCCGAGGTTGCCGTCCGGGGTGGTCTTGCCATCGATGAGGAGCTTGTCGCTCGGCACCAGCGGCACGCCGCGCCAGGTGAGGAAGGGGGAACCGAAGAGGTTGACGGTCGGAGGCGGCACGCCCCGGCGGGTGCACTCGCGGCCAAAGGCGGCGATCGCCTTGGGATGGGCCAGGAAAAAGGCGGGCTTCTTCCAGACCTTGGAGAGGAGTTCGTCGAGATCGTCCGGGGTCGGCGGGCCGCTGCGGGTGGGGATGCGCTGGGTGGGGACGACCGCGTTGAGCAGGCCGAAGTCGGCGTTGTTGATCAACTCCCACTCTTCCCATTCGTTGACCGACTCGACGGTGAGGCGGACCTGCTCGCGGAGCTGGTCGATCTTGTTGCTGTAGAGATCGGTGACCCGGGTGTGGGTGCGGAGAACGGTCTGGATGGTGCCGAGGTGGTACTCGCGGGGATCTTCCTCGTAATCGACGAAGGTGGTGGGGAGCTTGGGCTCGCCGCCCTGGGTAGTGAGGAGGTCGACGACGCTCTCGCCGTGCTCGTTGCTGTGGGCGCGGGCGTCAGCCAGCGCGGCGGAGGAGGCCTCGATCTCCTTGCGGAGGGAGGCGTGCTTCTTGAGATGGGTTTCCAGCTTCGCCCGGTCGAGGGCGAGGACGATGGCGGTGTCGAGCGCCTTCACCGCCGGGAGGGAGGCTTCGCCGAACAGGGTATCGGCGCCGAAGAAGCTGCCGGGGCCGAAGAGGTTCTGACGGAGGCGGGTGCCCTGGGGACCATCGACGGAAAGCTCGATCTTGCCTTCGGCCACGATGAGGAGCTTCTTGGTCTTGGCGGCATCGCCTTCCTTCACGAAGGTCTGGCCCGCCGCATGGCGCTCGACGGCGAAGAGGCCGGAGAGATCGGCAAGGGCCGCGTCGGTGAGACCACGGAAAAGAGGGATGCCGCGCAGACTGGAAGCCTCGACGCGGGACTTGGCCCCTTCGGCGATCACGACGAGACGGCCCGGGGTACCGACCAGGATTTTGCGGCGGTTGACGCGGTAGACGCCGCCGTCGATGTTGACCCAGGGAAGAAGCTTATGGAGCCAGCGGGGCGTGCGGGCCGCGTTCTGCGGGACCGTGACTGTGGCGGTGGCGAGATTGCGCGCGGCGGCGGCGCTCAGGCTCAGGGGAGCGGGAGAAATCTGAGAAATCTGACTCATGGGACAATGACCTTTCTGTTTTGCGGACAGGTTAGGCAATCGTTCCCAGGAGGGATCGGACTGCGGGACGGGAGACCGACGGGCTGCGCTTCCCTGAAGCGCGGCATCCTGATGTCAGGTAGCCTTGGTGTTAGCCGTTCGGCTTATAGGGACAAGCAAAAAATGACGTAACTGCCTTATTTATAATGACATATAAATCTACTGGATTGAGGGGGAAATTAATCTCAATTCTCGCATCCGCAGGAGGAGCGGCGGTTCCAGGGCAGCTTGGCGAGCAGCAGGCCGAGGCCGCACCAATCGGTGACTCCTGAAAAAATCAGCCCGACGCCGACGAAAGCCGCTAGGAAAATAAAAGCCGGATCGACCCAGAGCGAGAGCGCGATGCCGACGGTCACCAACAATCCGGCGGCGATCCGAATCTGCCGTTCCAGGCTGATGACGCCGCCCTCGCCGCGCGTCACCGGCAGGCCCGCCTTTTCCCACGCGGCCGTTCCTCCCTCCACCACCGTCGCCTGGGAATAGCCCGCGCGGGATAGCAGCTCCGCCGCACGGGTGGCACGTCCGCCGCCCTGGCAGAGGAGGTAGAGCGGCTGTCCGGGGATGATACCCCGCTTGTCCAGGAGCGCGGGATCGAGTTGATCGAGGGGAATGTTTCGCGCCTGCGGGACGTGAACCGCCGTGAATTCGCCGGGCGAGCGGACGTCGAGGAGGGCGAGGTTCGGTTCGGTCTCGAGAAGTTTCGCGAGTGCGGCGGGGGCGATGGTGGGCATAAAAGAGGATACTGATGGAGGATGACGTGATGGGAAAAAGTGGCGAGAGGGAAATGGTGGACTGAAGTTCAGACCAGATAATATTGGGGCGAGCGTGCCTCCGCCGACTCCTTGGCCGGAGCTTTCCCGATCAGCTCATAGGCATGGCGCACCGCCTTGAGGGTGGCCGAATAGGTGGTCTCTTCCTCGGTGAAAATCCGATCGGAGGGGAACCAGTCCTGGAAGCCGACGTTGAAGAGGCTTTGCGCGAAGTCGGGACGGACGCCCGCCAGCAGAACGGTGACGCCCCGGCGCTCCGCTTCCTCGAGGAAGTGTTGCAGGCGCTCGAGGAAGACGACATCGGGATTGCGAGTCCGCTTGACCCGGAGAATGACGTAATGGAAACCGTCCTGGCCGGTCCGTTCGTTGATCTCGTCGAAGTAGCGGTCGAGTTCGGGCGCGGCGCCGAAGAAGAGTTCTCCTTCCAGGTCGTAAATGAGGAGATCGCTGGAAGGGAGATCGTCGCCGCGGCGTTCCCGAACTACGCCCTCGGCGGTGACGACCAGCTCGGCAGCCTTGAGGCGGGCGGCGCGGGGGACGAAGAGGAGGATGGAGAGTCCCACGCCGATGAAGATCGAGAAATCGACGCCGATGAAGACGGCGGAGAAGGCGGTGATCAACACCAGCGCCGCATCGTAGCGGGAGGCGCGCAGGCTGTAGCCGATCCGCTTCCAATCGATCAGCCGCGCCGCCGTGACGATGAGGAGGCCGGCCAGGGCCGCCTTCGGCACATAGCGGGCGAGCGGGGCGAAGAGGAGCACGGCAATGGCAACCGCCGCCGCCGCGAAGAGGCCGGAGACGCGGGTGACCGCGCCCGATTGGTGGTTGATGGCGGAGCGGGTCAATGAACCGGAGCCTGGGAGGCTCTGGAAGAAGCCGCCGGTAAGGTTCGCCAAGCCCTCGGCGAGGCATTGCCGATTGAAATCGAGCGGCTGGCGGGTCTGATGGGCGATCGATTTGGCGATAGCCAAAGCCTCGAGCAAACCGAGGAAGGCGATGGCGACGGCGCTACTGGAAAGCTGCGGAATCCAGGCGAACTGGATCTCAGGAATATGGGGCGCGGGCAAGGCGGCGGGGACATTGCCAACCACGGAGACGAGGCTCTTGCCGCTTGCGGTCGGCTGAGTCCAGCCAAAGTGGGCCGCCACCGTGGCCACGACGATGAGGGCGAGGAGCATCTCGAATTGCGGCAGCCGATAGCGGCTGCGCAGCGCCTTCAAACCCAGCACCAGAACAATCGAGGCCACGCCAATGCCCAAAGCATAGTCGTTTACCGGACCGCCCTGGGTGAGGGTGTGCCAGAAACGGAGGAGGACGTGCTGATGGCCGTTCCCCTGTTCGTGGATGCCGAGGAAATTGGCGACCTGCCCCAAGGCGACCAGGAATCCGGCCCCGGCCATGAAGCCAAGCACCACCGCCTCGGAAATGTAGCGGGTGAGATCGCCGAGCTTGAAGACCGCGATCAAGATCTGGATCGAGCCGACCAGGATGCCAAGGAGGAACATCGCCTGATAGGCGCTGAAGCGGTCCTCCGGATCGAAGAAGGCGAGGGCGCTGAAGACGACCAGGGAGATCGCATTGGTCGGCCCGTTGATCAACTGGGAGGAGGAGCCGAAGATCGAAGCAACCAGCGTCACCACGATGGCCGAATAGAGGCCGAAGCGGGGATCGACTCCTGCGATCAAGGCATAGGCCATCGCCTGCGGCAGGGAAATGGCGGCGACGGTGACGCCGGCCAGCAAATCCTTGCGGGCGAAGTCCCAGTTGTAAGCGAAGCGGGGGCTCATTTGGCGGTGGGTTTGTAGATCACGTCGAAGATGCCGTTTTCGGCGAAGAACTTGGCCTGGGCATCGTCCCAATCCTTGGCCACCAGGCTGACCGGGAACAAATCGATCGGGGGTAGCCGGTCGGCATGGCGGCCGAGGACCTCGGGATCGATCGGCCGGTAGCCGTAGCGGGCAATGGTCTCCTGCGCAGGTGCGGTGAAGAGGAAGGCGAGGTAGGCCTTGGCATAATCCTCGGTGTGGCGACGACCGACGGTGGCATCGACCCAGGCCACGCTCGGCTCCGCACGGATGCTGACGGGAGGGCGGACGATCTCCAGCTCGCCCTTGGCCTCATCGACCTCGCGCAGCGCCTCGTTTTCCCAGGTGAGGTGGACATCTCCGATCTTGTCTTCGGTGAAGCTGTTGGCGGCGTCGCGGGCGCCGCTGCCGAGGACGGAGACGTGGCGGTAGAGCTGAGTGAGGAAATCGCGCGCCTGGTCTTCGCTCCCGCCGCGATAGAGGACCGAACCCCAGGCAGCGAGGACGCTGAGCTTGCCGTTGCCGGAGGTCTTCGGATTCGGCGTGACCACCGAGACGCCGGGCGCGATCAGATCGGGCCAATCGTGGATGTTCTTCGGGTTCCCCTTGCGGACGACGAAGACGATCGTCGAGGTGTAGGGTTGGGAATGGCTGGGGAGCCGGTCCTCCCATCCGTCCGCGATCAAGCCCTGCTTGCGCAATCCGTCGATATCGGAGGGTAATGCCAATGTCACCACATCGGCAGGCACCCCGTTGAGGACGGAGCGGGCCTGCCGCGAGGAGCCGCCGTGCGATTGCTTGATGGTCAGCTGGGTGCCGGTCTCCTTCGCGTATTGGGCGACGAATTGGGCGTTCAGATCGGTGTAAAGCTCTCGGGTCGGATCATAGGAGACGTTGAGGAGTTGGTGGCGGGTGTCCCCCTGATAGTTCTTGGCGGCGACGATCGCCAGGGCGAACGCGACGGCCAAGAGGGCAAAGGTATTCAGGAGGGTGGTTGGAACTTTCACGGGGGATTTTTGGCGAAAGTAGTTGCTCTTTTTCTTAAAGCAACATAAATCTATAGATATTATAGATTAATTGGGGGATTATATGGGAAACCTTTTAAATGCGGAAGTGAAGCCGGGCGTTCGACACATCTACGCACGCTGCGCCAGCGTGCCGACCACCTCGGCCCTGGCCGAGGCGTTATACCTGAAAGGCTCAGAAGGGACCGATGCCGAGACCGGAGCCATCTATCGCAAGGCGGGCTTCGTCTCCCATCTCGAATACTCTCCGGAGCATCCTTATTGGATTCGTCATGCGGGCCATGCCGTCGGCATCTGGGGACGTTCGCGCGGCGTTGATAGCCGGGTGGTCGCCTTGTCCTGGCTGGAAGGCTCTTACCCGGTCATCACCCTGGCCAACTCCCCCATCCGCTCCGTCGCCGATCTCAAGGGCAAGCGCCTCGGCATCGTCCGCTCCCGAGACGCCGCCATCGACCGGCTCTATGCCCAGCAACTGAAGACTTACGCCACCACCTTGAGTACGGCGGGCCTCGATCTCGATGATGTCCGCTTGATCCCGATCGATCGGGAACGGCTCGATCCCCATTCCCTCGATTCCCACGATGGCCGCCGGGATCGCCTGGTCCAGGACGGCTGGCACCTGCTCGCCCGTCTGACCCGGGGCGATTTCGACGCGGTGGCGGGCCGCTTCCCGGAGGCGATCGCCGAGGCGATCGGACTGAGGGTTCTCTACGACACCCGCAACCACCCCGATCCCCTCGCCCGGGTCAATCCCTCCGTTCTGCGCGGCGTAGTCGTAAGCGGCCCCCTCCTCCGCGACCGGCGCGATCTAGTGGTTCGCGCCCTCGCCCAGCTGCTGAAAGCCGCGGCCTGGGCCGAAGAAAATCCGTGGCAGATCGCCGAAAAATTGAGCGACGCCCACGCCATCGCCGAGGAACAATTCCCGGCAGCCTATGGAAATTTAAGCGAAGGACTCCAGCTCGACCTCGGTTCAGCCAAGATCGCCGCGTTGCGGGTGCAGAAGGATTTTTTCCTGGAACATGGACTGATCGACCGCGATTTCAGCGTCGACTCCTGGATCGATCCCGGACCGCTCCAGGAAGCGCGCCGGCTTCACGCCGAGGCGACGACGGCTGGAGCGGAGCGTTGGTTCACGCCTGAAAGGACCGCCGATGAAGCAACGGATTCAACCCGGCTATCGCCCTCCGTCCATCTCTTATAGCAACTCTTCTGGTTCATTCCGACGCAGAGCGATGGGCACTATTCCTTGAGATGCTTCGCCACCTTCGCGTAGTCGATGGTATCAAAGGCAAAATGGGGACGACCGGGATTTCCCATCGTCCCTAGGGAATGATTACTTGGCGGTCTTCGCCAATTGGCCGCGCAACTGACGCGCGGCTGCGACCAGATTTTGGAGCGAGGCCTTGGTCTCCTCCCAACCACGGGTCTTCAGACCGCAATCGGGGTTGACCCAGAGGTTCTCGACCGGAAGGACGTTGGCGGCCTTTTGCAGGAGCGCGACCATTTCCGCAGTCGAAGGCACCCGGGGCGAGTGGATATCCCAGACGCCGGGCCCGACTTCGTTCGGATACTTGAAGCTGACGAAGGCTTCGAGCAATTCCATGTTCGAGCGGGAGGTCTCAATCGAGATCGCGTCGGCATCGAGTGCCGCAATCGAATCAATGATGTCATTGAATTCGCAGTAGCACATGTGGGTGTGAATTTGGGTCTCGTCGCGCACTCCGGCCGCCGAGATGCGGAAGGCCTCGGTGGCCCAATCGAGATAGGCTTTCCAATCGCTCCGGCGCAGAGGCAATCCCTCGCGCAGGGCGGGCTCGTCGATCTGGATCACGCGGATACCCGCTTTTTCCAGATCGATCACCTCGTCCCGCACGGCCAAGCCGATTTGTTTGGCGGTTTCGCTGCGGGGCTGGTCATCCCGCACGAAGCTCCATTGGAGGATGGTGATCGGGCCGGTCAGCATTCCCTTCATCGGGAGCTTGGTCAGCGATTGGGCGTAGGTCGACCACTCGACAGTCATCGGATGGCTGCGGCGGACGTCGCCGAAGATGATCGGCGGCTTGACGCAACGGGAACCGTAGCTCTGCACCCAGCCGTTGGCGGTAAAGGTGAAACCGTCGAGCTGTTCGCCGAAGTATTCGACCATGTCATTGCGCTCGAATTCGCCGTGGACCAGCACATCGAGCCCGACCTCTTCTTGGAACTTCACACATTCCGCCGTGCGCTCCTTGAGGAAGGCCTCGTAATCCTTTTCGGAAAGTTCGTTCTTTTTCCAGCGCAGGCGGGCTTTGCGAATTTCGTTGGTTTGAGGGAAGGAACCGATGGTCGTCGTCGGAAAGGCGGGGAGCTGCAAGGCAATGCGCTGCTTCTGCTGACGCACGCCGAAGGGAGACTTCCGCTGACCGTCGCCCTTGGTGACGGCGGCGGAGCGGGTCTTGACCTCGGGAAGGTGAATCCGCTTGCTGACGCGCCGCGCCTGGATCGCCAGTTGGTTCTTGTGCAGCGCCAAGGGGTCACCCTGTGCGGTTCCTAAGCGGGCCAAGGCGGAGATTTCAACCAACTTCTCTTCCGCAAAGGCCAGCCATTCCTTCAACTCCGCATCAAGCTGGGTCTCGGGCTGCAAGGAAACCGGGCTGTGTATCAGCGAGCAGGAGGGAGCGACCCACACCCGTGATTCCCCGAGCGCGGCTTTCGCCTTGTCGATGAATAGGATCGAGCGCTCGAAGTCGTTCCGCCAGATATTGCGTCCGTCGACGACGCCGAGGGAGAGGATCAGCGAGGCCGGGATGCGGGCCAGGATTGAATCCAGCTCGTTTTCCGCACGAGTCACGTCGAGGTGCAGGGCATCGACCGGAAGCCCGAGGGCCAAGGCGGCATTGTCCCGAAGTTCGCCGAAATAGGTGGCGAGCAGCAGCTTCAAACCGGGAGCGGCGGCACGCAGTTTCTTGTAGGCCTCGGCGAAGGCCAATTGCCACTCGGGAGCGAGATCGAGAGCCAGGATCGGCTCGTCGAGTTGGACCCATTTGGCACCCTGCCGGGCCAGCCGTTGCAGAATCTCGGCATAAACCGGCAATACCCGATCCAGCAAAGCGAGGCGGTCGAATCCCTCATCCTGGCTCTTGCCGAGGAAAAGATAGGTCAAGGGTCCGATTAAGACAGGCTTCGTCGTAATGCCGAGGGTCAGGGCATCCGCGAACT
>Ga0302314_10013410_pt1 | contig 14096 bp, 10 predicted proteins | sample III_Palsa_N2_3_FD_200533 | JGI IMG/M metagenome (GOLD analysis project Ga0302314, IMG submission 200533) | Peat permafrost microbial communities from Stordalen Mire near Abisko, Sweden - III_Palsa_N2_3 | ecosystem: Environmental > Terrestrial > Soil > Palsa > Peat permafrost | place: Sweden... | reverse complement strand
CAGCTCCTGCATGCCGCGGCAGATGCCCAGCACCGGCAGGCCGCGGGCGATCGCCCGGCGGATGAGTGGCAGCGTCGTGGCGTCGCGGGCCGGATCGGTCGGATTGCCCTCGGGCGGCGGCGGGCCGCCATAATGATGCGGCTCGACATTGGAGGGGCTGCCGGTCAGCAGCAACCCGTCGAGCCGGTCGAGCAGATCGTCGATCGGCAGGGCGTCACCCAGCGCCGGAATCAGCAGCGGCAGCGCCTGGGCGCCGTCGAGCACGGCGGTGATGTATTTCTCGCCGGTAATGTGAAAGGGCGATTGCTTCAGCGTGCTGCGGCAGCAGGTGAGTCCGATCAGCGGACGCGGTGCGGCAACGGACATGGATGACCCTTGACGTCTATTGATCCTGCCCGCCAGCTTGGGACGACCCGCTGGCGCGTGCAAGCGCCGCGCTTGCAGCCCGGCCCTGCCAGGTCTCGGTGCCCAAGGGGGATTTGCGATGCCGCTGCGCCTGCCACCCTTGTCGTCGCTGCGCTTCTTCGAAGCGGCCGGGCGGCATCAGAGTTTCAAGCTCGCCGCAGCGGAATTGAACGTGACGCCGAGCGCGGTCAGCCACGGCATCGTCAGCTTGGAGCAGGCGCTCGGCGTTCAGCTCTTCGTGCGCCGGCCGCGACAGCTCTCGTTGACGCTGGAGGGGGCGGATTACCTGCCCTATGTCTCGGAGGCGCTGTCGCTGATCGCAATCGGCACGCAACGCCTGCCGACCAGCCGGGTCCAGCGCCGGATCGCCGTGAGCTGTGCGCCGACCGTTGCGTCACGGTGGCTGCTGCCGCGGCTGCACGGCTTCAGCCGGCGCTGGCCGAATGTCGGAGTGACCATCGACACCTCGCGGCGGCAGGTCGGCTTTCCGGTCGACAGCTTCGATTTCGCGATCCGGATGAGCCGGACACCGGTCGCAGGTGCTGCCTGGGTCCGGCTGTTCGGCGAAAGATTGGTTCCGGTGTGCAGCCCGGCCTATCGCGAGAGCCTGATCGACGCCGCGGGCATCGTCGATCTGCGGCGGGCGACCCTCATTCATGTCACACCGGCCAGCGAGGATTGGCAGGCCTGGCTGGATCGCAGCGGCATCGACGGCATGGCACCGGCCGGGGGCCTGCGCTTCGATACCATCCAGCTCGCCTTCGAGGCCGCCATCATGGGCCTCGGCGTGGCCCTGGGCCGGCGGCCGCTGGTCGATTGCGATCTCGCCAGCGCGGCCTTGGTCGAACTCTACCCCGAAGCGATGGTCGCCGAGACCGCCTATTGGCTGGTGAGCTCCGAGGGGGCGGACCATCGGCCCGACCTCCTGGGCTTCAAGCGCTGGCTGCTCGGCGAGGCTAGGGGTTTCGAAGAGGGCTCGGCTGCCGGCTGAAGCGACAGGTGAAGATCCTTCAACCATCGTCAAAACCTTCTCCTTTGCCGCCTTGCGCGGCGGCCGCCATTGTCGGGTCGAGGAGGGCCGGCATGATGGCGATGGCACAAAACAGAGTTCTTGGATCTTTGACCAATCCGGTGACCCTTGTCGTCCTCTCCGGGGCGCTGATCCTGAGCGCCGCGATGGGGATCCGGCAAACCTTCGGATTGTTCATCGGACCCTTCTCCTTCGATCGCGGCGTGCCGGTCACGCTCATCGCCTTCGCGATCGCGCTCCATAATCTGGTCTGGGGCCTGGCGCAGCCCTTCGCCGGGGCCGCCGCGGATCGCTATGGCTCAGCGCCGGTCGTCGCCTTCGGCGCGATCACCTTTGCCGCCGGCCTGGCCCTCGCGGCCGTGGCGCCGTCGGGGGCGATGCTGGTCGTCGGCATGGGGTTGCTGGTCGGTATCGGCATCAGCTGCACGAGCTTCGGCGTAGTCTTGACCGCGGTCGGACGCGTCGCCTCAGCCGAGCGGCGCAGCATGGCGCTGGGCCTGGCGAGCGCAGGCGGATCGCTCGGCCAAGTCCTGCTGATCCCCTTGGTGCAGAGGATGACGGAGAGGTCGGGACTGGCCGCGTCGCTGCTTGTGCTGGCAGTACTGATGCTCATGGCAGCGCCGTTGGGGATCGTGCTCGACCGCCGAGAATCAAGTGCGGCACCTGTTGCAGAACCGCCCTCCAGCCTGCGGGCGACCTTGGCCCAGGCGGGCCGCCATCGCGGCTATCGTCTGCTGACCCTCGGTTTTTTCACCTGCGGCTTCCAACTGGCCTTCATCGCGACCCATCTGCCGGGCTATCTCTCGCTCTGCCATATGCCGGTCGGGCTGGGGGCGACGGCGCTGTCGCTGATCGGGCTGTTCAACATGGTCGGCAGCTGGGCCTGCGGCTGGCTGGGCGGACGATTTCGCCAACCCCATATCCTGGGCTGGCTCTATCTGATCCGGGGCGTCGCCATCGGCGCTTTCTTCCTGCTGCCCAAGACCACCGCCTCAGTCGTCATCTTCGCGGCGGTGATGGGGCTGACCTGGCTGGGCACGGTGCCGCTGACGAGTGGGCTGGTGGCCAAGGTCTTCGGTACGCGCCATCTGGGGACGCTGTTCGGGCTTTGCTTTCTCAGCCATCAGATCGGCTCGTTCCTCGGGGCCTGGCTCGGCGGTTTCGCTTTCGACGCGACCGGTTCTTATTCCCTGGTCTGGGCCGCCACGGCGGCGGCCGGGCTCTTGGCGGCGCTGCTGCATTTCCCGATCAACGATACGGCCGTGGCGGCACCCGTTCCGGCGTGACACCCGAGGCCAGGAGAACGCCGTGAGTGAGCAAGTCTGGGATCTCGAGCGCATTCGGGCGCATGTTGCTGCGGATCTGCCCGTCGCTGCCGTCTTTGGCATCGACATCGTTGCCGCCCAGGCCACGAGCGCCCGTGTTCGCCTCGTCGGCACGGCCCCGATCCGGCGGCCGGGCGGATCGATCGCCGGCCCGGTGCTGTTCGCCATGGCGGATGTTGCGACATATGCGCTGACGCTGGCGCTGCGCCAGGAAGATGTCGCCGTGACCTCCAGCCTGGCGATGAATTTCCTGCGGCCGGCCTTCGCGTTGCCGCTGATCGGCGAGGCGGTGGCGCTGCGCGCCGGCCGCACTCTGCTGACCTATGATGTCCGGATCTGGTCCGAGGCCGAAGGACCTGACCGGCTGATCGCGCAGGCGACCGCGACCTGGGCCAATGCGAGCGTCGCTTCCCGCTCCTGAATCGACCTCAGAGCCCGATGGTTTCGTTCCGAAACCTGAATCGGGCTCTAATCATATGAAGTAGAGCAAGATTCAGATTTTGCGTCAGGAAAATCATCTTGCTCTAATGGCAGGGGTTGCGCTTGCTCGCCTCGCTGTCCGGCAGCACGAACATGCAATGCCCGGGCGACACGGCGTCCTGCAGATCGGTCAGCGCCACGGACGTGGTCTGACCTTGCGGATCGATCACAATCCATTGCCGCAGGGCCAGCGGGTCGTCGGAAAAGACCAGGACCAGCGAGCTGTTCGACTGGTCGTCGCTCTGCACGAGGGTGACGCGGAAGGTCTTGGGACCCCGTTCGAAGCGGGTGACGGTGACATCGCCCGACAGCGTGATGCCGTCACGCAGGATCAGCCACGCCGGCGTATCCTTGACCGGCACGAACTGGATGTCATCGGTGTTCCGGTCGTTGATCTCGATGAAATCGCCGTCGCTGACGACCAGCGTCTTGGTCGGTGCTTCGTATTCGAAGCGCATCTTGCCGGGCCGCGACAGCCAGATCGTGCCGTTCGAGACCGAGCCGTCGGTATTGGTCTGCTCGAACTTGCCGGTCACGGTCTTGATGCTGTTGAGATAGGCCTGGATCCGTTGCAGATCGGCCTGGTCGGCGGGGGCCAGTGCGGGCCGGGGCGGGGCGGCGGCCATGGCCTGGACGGCCAGCATCAGCAGGGCGAGAACGCCCAGAAAGCCGCGCCGCGTCAGCGCGGCCGTGAAACCTGTCATGATCGGCAAAATACCTGCATCGCTCCGGAGGCCATGAGATAGGGGCAACGCCGGCAACAATCAACAGAAGCCGAGCGGGGTTCAGCCCCTGGCCGTCCGCCGCAGCGCCTGGGGCGGCTGGCCGAAGGCGCGGATGAAGGCGCGGCGCATGCGTTCGGGGTCGCCGAAGCCAGCCTGCAGCGCAATCTGATCGATCGGATCCGCCCCGGCCTCGACCCGGTCGCGCGCGGCCTCGACGCGCAGCCGCTCGACGGCGCGGGCCGGTGTCAGGCCGGTCTCCTCGGTGAAGCGGCGGGTGAAATTGCGCGGGCTCATCGCCGCCTGTTCGGCCAGCTGTTCGACGCTCAGGACGCTGTCCAGCCGTTCGCGCGCCCAGGCCAGCAGCGGGCCGAAGCGCCCGCCCGGCCGCTCCAGCTCCAGCAGGGCCGAGAATTGCGACTGCCCGCCCGGGCGCTGGCGATAGACCACCAGCTGCTGGGCCGTGCGCCGGGCGATGTCCTCGCCCAGATCCTCGGCGATCAGCGCCAGTGACAGGTCGATGCCGGCGGTAATCCCGGCCGAACTCCAGATCGAACCGTCGCGGATGAAGATGCGGTCGGGTTCGAGGCGGATCTGGGGATAGCGGCGGGCGAAGTGGGCGCTGCGGCTCCAATGCGTCGTCGCCCGCTTGCCGTCGAGCAGCCCGGCCTCTGCCAGGATATATGTCCCGGAACAGACGCTGGCGACACGTCGCGCCCGGCTGCTGACCGCCAGCACGTAGGCGAGCACGGCCGGATCCCGCGATGCCTCCCTGGTGCCCTCGCCGCCGGCGATTACCAGCGTGTCGAGTGCCGGCGCGTCGGTGAGGGGAGCCGCAACCATCACCGCCCCGGAAGAACTGCGGACCGCCCCGGTCGTCGCCGCCAGCACGGTCAAGGCATAGGCGCCCTCGGCATAGCGCCCGGCAATCTCGAAAGCAGCCAGCGGTCCGGCCGCGTCGAGCAGCTGGAATTCCGGGAAGATCAGGAAGCCGATGGCACGGGTCATGGCGTTTTTCGAGGTAACTCTGTCATTTCCGCCAGAGACTATCCCGGGCAAGCTCTCCCTGTCAAACCCCAGGAGCGCATCATGGCCGAACAGAATTTCATCATTGTCGAAGCCGTTTTCCCAGGCATGACGCAGCTCGATTTCACCGGACCGCATACGGTGTTCAGCCGGCTTCCCAACACGCGGATCATCGTCGCCTCCGAGCCGGGCGGGACCATCGAGTCGGATGGCGGGCTGCTCTTCGCCGGGACGACGCGGCTGGCCGAGATCGAGCGCTGCGACCTGCTGTTCGTACCCGGCGGATTGGCCACGACCGAGGTCATCAACGACCAGGCCTTCATGGCCGAGTTCAAGCGCCTGGCCGAGGATGCGCGCTACCTGACCTCGGTCTGCACCGGCTCGCTGGTGCTCGGTGCAGCCGGGCTGCTCAAAGGCCGGCGCGCCGCCTGCCATTGGGCCTGGCGCCACATGCTGCCCTTGTTCGGGGCCATGCCCGACGAGGCGCGCGTGGTCCGCGACGGCAATATCATCACCGGCGGCGGCGTCACGGCCGGGATCGATTTCGCCCTGGTGGTCGCGGCCGAACTCGCCGGCGAAGCCTTCGCCCAGGCAGTCCAGCTCAGCATCGAATACGCGCCGGCGCCGCCCTTCAACGCCGGCCGGCCGGAGACGGCACCGCCCGAGGTGCTGGCGATGGTGCAAGCCCGGATGGCCAAGTTGCTGCCTGAGCGGCTGGCGGGGGCCGAGGCCGCGGCGGCACGGATGTAGCGGCCGATACCTCGATCCCGCTGGGGGGTATAGCCATCGCGCTCGGGTCGCCGCTCCGAGCGTCGACATCCGGCGCCCGACTTCACCGCACTCTTCCCTGAGACCGGCAATGTCGGCATAACCGTGTACCCATGGCGGGCCGTCCCCGCGACGGTCTGGCCGCTGCGGCGGTGGGGCCGCCGCTCATACCGGGGATTGCGCGGTCGATTTTGTCAACGAAGCTCGCCTACTGCACTTATTTCGACCACAACTACCTGCGGCGGGGACTGCTGATGCTGCAGTCTCTGCGCAGTGTCGATGCCGAGACGCCGATTTTCGTTCTGGCCCTGTCCGATCTGACCGCGACCGTGCTGCAGGACTGCGCGCCGCCCGGGGTCGTGGTCGTGACGCTGACCCGCCTCGAGGTGGCATTCCCGGAATTGCTGACGCTGAAGCACGAGCGCGCGGGGATCGACTACGTCTTCACCGTGAAGCCGTTCCTGGTGCTCCATTTCTTCGCCGAGAGCGCGGCCGAGAGCATGATGTATTTCGACTCGGACCGGTATTTCTACGCCGATCCGCGCGCCGCTCTCGATCAGGTCGGTGCTGCCTCGATCGCCATCACCGAGCATCGCTTCTCGCCCGACCGTCTGGCCTTGGCCAAATACGGCCGGTTCAATTCGGGCTGGTCGATGTTCCGGCGCGACGCCGACGGCATGGCCTGCCTGCGCCGATGGGCCGATGACTGTCTCGCCCGGTGCCATGACCGGGTCGAGGACGGCCGCTTCGGCGACCAGGGATTTCTTAATGCCTGGCCGGATCGCTACAAATCGCTCGCCATCGTTGCGAACAAGGGCATCAATCTCGCGGTCTGGAACGTCGACAATTACGCGCTCGAAGAGTGCGACGGGCGGCTCACGGCCGATGGCGATGCGCTGGTCTTCTATCATTTCCACGGCATTCGCCTGCAGCCGGACGGCGGTCTCGCCATCTGGTGGCCGGAACGCCATGGCGCCGCCGACGGCCTGCTGCGGCGACTGCTCTATGCGCCTTACCTGGCGCAGCTGATCACGCTGCGGATCGACCTGCGCCACCGTTTCCCGGCCCTGGTCGGGGCGGAGCAGCCGATGCGCTATGTCGAAGCGGCCGAGGCGCCGGGACCTGCCGCGTCATGGTACCGTCGCGGGCCGGACTGGGCGCCGGCCGGCATCGACATGCGTTCCGACTATGGCGTGACCTACGCCATGGTCGCGGCCCTGGCGGTGTCCCGCCAGGACGCCGGCGAAGCGGAAAGCCCGGGCTTGGCCGCGGCTCTCGCCGCTGCCGCCGGATTGCGCCGCCGCGTCAGCGTGCTGGATTGGGGTGGCGGCGTCGGCCTCGCCCGGGTGGCGGCAGGCCGGGCGGGGCCCAGGCTCGAGCTCGATTGGCAGGTGGTCGACACGCCGTCACGCTGCCGGCACGGTGCCGCCATTCATCCGGAGATACGGTTCGAAACCGACCTCGAGTCCCTGCGCGGGCGCCGCTTCGACCTGGTCTATGCCGCCGGCTCGATCGGAACCGAGCAGGATTGGTCGGGCCTGCTGGTCCGGCTGCGTCAGAGCTGCGGCCGCGTGCTGCTGCTCGACCGGGTGGCGGTCACCGACAGCGACCCGAGTTTCGTGGCCGAATACCATGCCGAAGCCTGGCCGGCCGGCACCGTCTGCACCAGCTGGGTGTTGAACGAGTCGGCGCTATGGGCGGCACTGGCGTCGGCCGGTTTCACGATTGAGCAGCGCTGGAATCTGGGGCCGCTCGACCCGCCTATGGACGTGCCGGGCGCCCATTATTGCCTGTCCCTGCTGTGTACGGTGCCGGCGCCGAGCCTGATTACGCCGATTTTCCGGGACCGCTGAGCACGATGGTCGCTGCCCTCTACCGCTCCTGGCGCAAGCAGCGGTCGCGTTTGGCCCTAAATCAGCCTTGCGGGGCCCTGTGAAAATCTGCTCAGGGTGCAAGATGGAACGATCTCGACGGTAAGATCGGCTTTTCAGGCCTTGGATCGAGGCCTATCGTCGCTGGATCGGGTCGAAGTTGGTCGATCAGCTGGGAAATGTCGGCCTGAGCGGATCAGTATTTTCGACGCCGGGCGCGGCGGGCGCTTTCGGCTTCGCGCGATGACGGTGGGGGCGCCGGGATGCAGCTGAGACTGTCGGACACGGCCTGGAAGAGCGTGATCGCCGGGATGGCGCTGCTCGCGGCGGCGGCTTGGCTCGGAGCACTGCCTGGCATTGCGGAGATGCTGTTGTCGGGCGGTGACGGCGACCTCGGCGCCCTCTTCTCGCGTGCGCCCGATGCGCCGCAGGGCACGCTGTCCGTCGCCGAACTCACCCGTGACGGTCCGCTCGCCACGGCTGGCGCTGCAGTCGGCGACCGGATCGTTTTCGACCGCCCGGACGAGGTCAGGCAAATGAGCGCCGGCCAGCCGGTCGGGCTGACGATCGAGCATGGCGGGACCGCGCGGCATGTGACGGTCACCCCCGCGCCCGGCGTGTACTCGGTCGAGCTGCTGAGTGCGCTCGGCAATTACGGCATCGCCTTCGTGGCGCTGGTGCTGGGCGTGGTGATCGGCCTGCGGCAGCCGGCGCTGACCGCCTACCGCGCGCTGTCCTTCGCCTTCGTGGCGCTGGGCCTCGGCCTGGCCGTGGCGACCAGCCGCATCCCAAGCGCCTTCGTGCCCGAATCCGTCACCTATGGTGTCTATCTCCTGATGCTGCCCTGCGTCCTCTATTGTCCGGCCGTATTCGCGACCCGGTTTCCCAACGACCGGCCGGTCGGTCTGACCCGGTGGCTGCAGCGCTTCGCGCTGCCGGTGCACGGCTTCCTGTGCCTGGCCCTGGGGGTCTTCAGCCTGCTCCAACTCGCCGGCGTCCCCGTCCCGGCCGTTCATTGGGTGACACTCCTCGCCCTCATCGGGAGGCCGGTCATCGTGCTCGGCGCCTTCGCGGCGGGTTGGGCGCACAGCACCGGCGAGCTGCGCGGCCGCTTCAAATGGCTGACGGTCAGCTTCGGACTCTGGACCCTCTGTGCCGCCACGACCTCGCTGCCCTGGCAGCTTGGCCCCTGGGTGATCGGCGTGCTGGTCTATCCGCCCGGGACGCTGATCGCCCTGGTGCTGTTGACCTATGCCGTGCTCAGGCACCGGGTCTTCGATTTCGGCTTCGCGGTGAACCGTGCCGCCGTCTACACGGTGACGACGGCGCTGCTGCTGGTCAGCTTCGGCCTGCTCGAATGGGCGGCCGAGCATGTCCTGCATTTCGAGAGCCGCCAGCAGAACATGTTGCTCGATGCCGGCCTGGCGCTCGGCGTCTTCCTCGCCTCCCACCGCGTGCGCGATCTGGTCGAGCATTGGATCGAGCAGGTGCTGTTCCATCAATGGCATGCCCGCGAGGCGGCGCTGCGCCAGTTCGTCCGCCGCGCCGCGCATGTCAAGACCGAGGCCGCCCTGCTCGACAGCCTGGTGGTGGCGCTCGACCGCTTCACCGGCGGCGCCGGCGCCGCGGTCTATGCCGCGGATGGCGAGGCCGCGCTGCGCCTGGCGCGCGGCTCGCTGCCCGCGGCGCCGCCGGCGCTCGACCAGGACAGCCCCGGAATCGTGGCGCTGCGCGAGGGCAACGCGCCGCTCTTCGCCCAGGACGCCCCGGTCGCTTCCGGCGCCGAGCTGGCGCTGCCGATGAGCCATCGCGGCGAGCTCGGCGGCTTCATTCTGCTCGGCCCCAAGCCGCACGGCGACGCCTACCGACCGGACGAGCTGGAGGTGCTCGCCTTCGCCGCGCACCAGATCGGGCTCGACCTCAACGTGCTGCGCGTCGAGGCGCTGAAGGTGCAATGCGAGACCCAGCGCCAGGAACTCGCGGCCCAGCATGCCGAGAACCGGGCATTGCAGCGGGCGTTCGAGGCTTTGGGGGCAATTGGAGCACGGGAGGCATCGGAGTAAGGGGCCCACTCAGGCCATTTTGTCGCCACCAAAGAGAGTCGGCCCGTTATTCCCGATTTGAGCGGATCTCATCTTGGTCCGAATCGCTACGCCGGTGCCCGCATCGTGATACTGGTTGGGTGCTCGTAGCCAGGATGTGCCGTTTCCGCTATCTTGACGAAGCCCATCCGCGCAAACGCGACGTGGTTCTCCGTGAGTTCGATGCGGGTCTGCAGTTCCAATGCCTCGAGGCCGAGCGCCCGGGCTTCGGCCCGCGCCGCCATCACGAGCGTCTTGCCGATGCCGCGCCCGTGTAGGGCCGGCCGCACGGCAAGCTTGCCGATGTAGAGCGCGTCCCCTTTTGGACGGACGAAAACACAACCGACCAAAGTGCCAGCCAGCTCCGCCAGCAGCAGCGCGCCCTTGGCCGCGTCCGACGCCATCGATTGCGGCGTCAGTCGCAAGGCCGATGACGGTGGATCAATGCGGCCTGCCATGGTGGCGAAGGCATCGAGGATCAGCGTGCGGACCGCTTCCCAGTTGGCGCTATCGACTGAGGCGCGTCGGACGGCAATCTCAAGAGGCGGCATCATGCGGCGGGGAACGAGAGCAGGGTTCCGGTGATGGCGTGGGCCGGCGGCCATAGCTGAGTGTCCGCATTCCTGAAAACCGAGTTATCCGCCCCGTCCCTCACGCCCGCGGCGGTGGCGGCGCCAGCACTTCGCGCTTGCCGACATGATTGGCGGCGCTCACCACGTTTTCCTGTTCCATGCGGTCCATGATACGGGCGGCGCGGTTATAGCCGATCTGCAGATGGCGCTGGACGAAGCTGGTCGAGGCCTTGCGCTCGCGCGTCACCAGGGCGACGGCCTGATCGTAGAGATCGGCACCCTCGCCCTCGCCGCCGGCGCTGCCGCTCGACTCGTCGAATTCGGCGACCGGCGAATCATCATCCTCGGTGACGTCCTCGATATAGCTGGGCGCACCCTGACTCTTGAGGAAATTGACCACGCTCTCGACTTCACTGTCGGCGACGAAGGGGCCGTGGACGCGGGTGATGCGGCCACCGCCGGCCATGTACAGCATGTCGCCGCGGCCGAGCAGCTGTTCGGCGCCCGATTCGCCGAGGATGGTCCGGCTGTCGATCTTGGAGGTGACCTGGAAGCTGATGCGGGTCGGGAAATTCGCCTTGATCGTGCCGGTGATGACGTCGACCGAGGGGCGCTGGGTCGCCATGATGATGTGGATGCCGGCGGCGCGCGCCATCTGGGCCAGGCGCTGGATCGCCGCCTCGATATCCTTGCCGGCGACCAGCATCAGATCGGCCATCTCGTCGACGACCACGACGATGAAGGGCAGCGGCGTGGACTCGAGCGGCTGTTCCTCGAACAGCGGTTCGCCCGATTCGGCATCGAAGCCGGTCTGGACCCGGCGCGACAGCTTCTCGCCGCGCATCAGCGCCTCGGTCAGGCGCTGATTGTAACCCTCGATATTGCGTACGCCGAGCTTGGACATGGCCCGGTAGCGGTTCTCCATCTCGCGCACGGTCCATTTCAGCGCGACCACCGCCTTCTTCGGGTCGGTGACGACCGGCGCCAGCAGATGCGGGATGCCGTCATAGATCGACAGCTCCAGCATCTTCGGATCGATCATGATGAATTTGCACTGGTCCGGCGGCATCCGGTACAGCACCGAAAGGATCATGGTGTTGATGCCGACGGACTTGCCCGAGCCCGTGGTGCCGGCAATGAGCAGATGCGGCATCTTGGCGAGATCGGCGATGATCGGCCCGCCGCCGATATCCTTGCCCAGCACCAGCGACAGCTTGGCATTGCTGCGCTCATAGGCGTCGGACGCCAGCAGCTCGTGCAGGTAGACGGTCTCGGATTTGGCGTTGGGCAGCTCGATGCCGATGACGTTGCGGCCGGGTACGACCGCGACGCGCACCGAGACGGCGCTCATCGAGCGCGCAATATCGTCGGCCAGACCGATGACGCGCGAGGATTTGGTCCCGGGCGCCGGCTCCAGCTCGTACAGGGTTACGACCGGGCCGGGCCTAACCTTGACGATCTCGCCCTTGACGCCGAAATCCTCGAGCACGCTCAGCAGCAGCAGCGCGTTCTGCTGCAGCGCCTCTTCGCTGGGGCCGCTGCGCATCCGGTCCTTGGGCGGCTCCGCCAGCAGGTCCAGCGGCGGCAGCGTGTAGCGGTCCTTCGGCTCCAGGTCGAGGCTGGCCTGGCGCGGTGGCTCGGCCCGCTTGCCCGGAGCCGGGCCGGCCGGCTTTGGGGCCACGATGTCGCGCGGCAGCTCGCGCCGGGTCGGAGCGCCGGCAGCGGTCAGGAAACGCGGCAATTCGGGCTGCACCGGCTCGCCACCCGGGCCGGGCGAGCCCATTTGCGGCTCCGTGCGCTGCTTGGGCTTGACCGGGGCTTCGCGCGGAGCCCGGTGCAGCCCGAAGCTCGGCGCCTGGCGCAGCATCGGCGCCGCGGCGCGCGCGCTCCATTTCCAGGTGAACCGCCCGGCCTGGCCGCTGGCGCGGGCGACCTTGCCGGCGCCGCGCCCGACTTCGCGCCATTCCAGCCGTGACAGGCCCAGGATGAAGACGAGCAGCAGACCGGACAGTGCGGCAAAGCCCATGGCCAGGAACGCCGTGAAATCGCCGACGCCGAGGCGCTGCCAGGCCAGATGTCCGATCACGCCGCCTTCCGCGCCGGGCAGCACGCCCAGGCTGATCGACACCGCCAGCATCAGCACCGGCAGGGCCAGCAGTCGCAGCCAGATCATCCGGATCGGCAGGTTGAGCAGCAGCCGGAGCGCCCAGACCGAGAGCACGGTCGGCAGTACGACGCTTGCGGCACCGACCGACTGGATCAGCGCATCGGCCAGGATGGCGCCGACCGGCCCGCCGAAATTGGCCGGCACCTTGTCGATCGCCATGTCCCAGGACGGATCGGTCCGATCATAGGTGGCGAGCACCAGGTAGAACACCAGGGTGGCGATGAACAGCAGCGTGCCGATCAATTCGTTCAGGCGCCGGCGCAGAAAATCGCGCACGGCGAAACTCGACCGGGTTTTGTCGAAACTGGCGGAAAAGCTCGCCATGGCCGTTCTCACAGCAGGCTCCCTTTCGCTGAGGATCCGACGATACGACCCTCGCCCGCTTGGTGGGAGCGCCGCGCTTTAGCGCGCGCTCCCACCAAGCGGGCGAGGGGCTGACGGCCCGAAGCCCTCGTGGTTGCCCGTTGCGCCATCACAGCACCCGGACCATGCGTTCGAGCGCCTCGGCCACGGTCGCATCGTCGTGGACGAGCGCCAGGCGCAGATAGCCGGCGCCCGGATTGTGCCCTTGCGCATCCTCGGTGCCGAGATAGATCCCGGGCACGGATTTGACGCCGGCGTCGCGCCACAGCCGGAGGGCGGCCGCCTCGCTATCGCCGACCTGGAGCCACAGGAAGAACCCGCCGGCCGGGCGATAGAAGCCGAAGCGGGTGCCCAGCACGCGCTCGGCGGTATCGATCTTGGAGCGGTAGCGGGCGCGGTTCTCGATGACATGCGCCTCGTCGCGCCACAGCGCGGCCGCCGCAGCCTGGATCGGCAGCGACATCTGGCTGCCGCCATAGCTGCGCAGCGTGAAGAAGTGGCGGATCAGCCGCTCGTCGCCGGCGACGAAGCCAGCGCGCAGGCCGGCACCATTCGAGCGTTTCGACAGGCTATGGAAGACCAGGAGATGGTCGAGGCCTTCGCCCAGCGCCTGCGCCGCCTCGAGCGCGCCCGGCGGCGGCGCCTGGTCATAGATCTCGGAATAGCATTCGTCGACGATCAGCACGAAATCATGCCGGCGAGCCAGGCGAATTGCGTGCTTCAAGTAATCCAGGCTGGCGATGGCGCCCTGGGGATTGGCCGGGGTGCACAGGAACACCAGTGCCGTGCGGTCGAGCAGATCCGGATCGACGGCATCGAGATCGGGCAGGAAGCCGGTCGCCTGCGTCGCCGCCAGCGGCACCATTTCGGCCCCGGCCATGAGGGCGGCACCCCGATATGTGAGATAGAGCGGATTGGGCAGCAGTGCCGCCGGCCGCCGGCCGGATTTGAGCGCCGGCACGGCCAGTTCGGCGGCGAGATAGAGGCCTTCCTTGGTGCCGCACAGGGCCAGCACATGGCGGTCCGGATCGAGCAGCCCGGGGGCGAGCGCGTAGCGCTTGGTCAGCCAGTCGCAGGCGGAAGCCCGGAAGTCGTCCGTGCCCTGGATCGGCGGGTACCGGTTCCACTCCGCGGCATGCTCGGCAATAATGTCGGCGACCCAGGCGGGCGGCGCGTGCTGCGGCTCGCCGATGCTGAGGATCAGCGGGCGCTCGTTGCTGCGCGGCGTCACATCCTTCAGCAGCGCGTTCAGCCGCCTGAAGGGGTTGTCGCCAAGTCCTTCCAGA
>Ga0302314_10013409_pt1 | contig 14096 bp, 17 predicted proteins | sample III_Palsa_N2_3_FD_200533 | JGI IMG/M metagenome (GOLD analysis project Ga0302314, IMG submission 200533) | Peat permafrost microbial communities from Stordalen Mire near Abisko, Sweden - III_Palsa_N2_3 | ecosystem: Environmental > Terrestrial > Soil > Palsa > Peat permafrost | place: Sweden... | reverse complement strand
CTTGGGGCCGCCGGCCAGCCGGTACAGGCGGTCGGCGACGACGATCGCGACGATGATGCCCGCGACGACGGCCAGGGCCTGCGCCCGGAAGGGAATCGGCCCGAGGCGCCAGAGCGACCGCGCCGGGCTCGGGAGGAACGCGAGAGGGACAGTCAGCATCTTGCTGTTATCCTCGGCAGATCTTTACCGCTGGGAGTGTGACCGCTGTGAGCGGCATAACTCCCAGCGCTAGCTGGTTCGGCCGCGACGGACGCCCTCGGCCAGCTCGGCGGTGAGGACCGCGACCGACGCCGCGGCGATGTCGGGATTGGCGGCCTCGGTGAGGCGGCGGACGAAGGCCGAGCCCACGATCACGCCGTCGGCGAAGGAGGCCACCTCGGCGGCCTGGTCGCGGTTGCTGACCCCGAGGCCGACCGCGACCGGCAGCCCGGTGTGCTCGCGGACCCGGGCGACCAGGCCGCCCGCGCTCACGCTCACCGCGTCCCTGGTCCCGGTGATGCCCATCAGGCTGACCGCGTAGACGAAGCCGCGGCAGAGCGCGGTGATCTCGGCGATCCGCTCGGTCGTGGAGGACGGCGCGACCAGGAACACCCGGTCGAGCCCGTACCGGTCGGAGGCCGTGAGCCAGGGCTCGGCCTCCTCCGGGGTCAGGTCCGGGGTGATCAGGCCGGCGCCGCCGGCGTTCTTCAGGTCGCGGGCGAACGCGTCGACGCCGTACTGGTCGACCGGGTTCCAGTAGGTCATGACGAGCGCGGCGGTGCCGGCCTCGGCGATCGCGCTCACCGTGTCGAAGACGTCGGCGATCCGGGTGCCGCCCTTGAGCGACTGGTACACGGCGTCGGCGATCACCGGGCCGTCCATCAGCGGGTCGGAGTAAGGCAGGCCGACCTCGATGACGTCCGCCCCGGCCTCGGCCATCGCCAGCGCGGCCATGATCGCCGTCTGCTTGTCGGGGAACCCGGCCGGGAGGTAGCCGACGAGGGCGGCGCGGTCATCGGCCGCCGCCTTGCCGAACGCGATGCTGACGCTGGTCATGTGATGTGGGTCCCCCTAGACACCGAAATAGGCGGACGCGGTGGCCACGTCCTTGTCGCCGCGACCGGACAGGTTGACCAGGATCAGGGCGTCCGGGCCGAGCTCGCGGCCGAGCACCATGGCGCCGGCGACCGCGTGCGCGGACTCGAGGGCCGGGATGATGCCCTCGGTGTGGCAGAGCGCCCAGAAGGCGGCCAGGGCCTCCTTATCGCTCACGCTGCGGTACTCGGCCCGGCCGGTGTCCTTCAGCCAGGAGTGCTCGGGGCCGACGCCCGGGTAGTCGAGGCCGGCCGAGATCGAGTGGGTGTCGAGGGTCTGGCCCTCGTCGTCCTGGAGCAGGTAGGTGCGCATGCCGTGCAGCACGCCCGGGCTCCCCAGGGTGAGGGTCGCGGCGGTGTGCTCGGGCCTGCCGTCAGCCTCGCCGCCGGCCTCGCAGCCGATCAGCCGGACGCCCTCGTCCGGGATGAAGGCGTGGAAGACGCCGATCGCGTTCGAGCCGCCGCCCACGCAGGCGACGACCGCGTCCGGCAGCCGGCCGGCCCGGTCGAGTACCTGCTGGCGGGCCTCGACGCCGATGACCCGCTGGAAGTCGCGGACCATCATCGGGAACGGGTGCGGGCCGCCGACCGAGCCGATGCAGTAGTGGGTGCTGTCGACCGTCGCCACCCAGTCGCGGAACGCCTCGTTCATGGCGTCCTTGAGGGTCTTCGTCCCCGTGCTGACCGGGACGACCTCGGCGCCGAGCATCCGCATGCGGGACACGTTCAGCGCCTGGCGCCTGGTGTCCTCTTCGCCCATGTAGACCACGCACTCCAGGCCGAGCAGGGCGCACGCGGTCGCGGTGGCCACGCCGTGCTGGCCGGCGCCGGTCTCGGCGATCACCCGGGTCTTGCCCATCCGCTTGGTCAGCAGGACCTGGCCGAGCACGTTGTTGATCTTGTGCGACCCGGTGTGCGCGAGGTCCTCGCGCTTGAGCAGCACCCGGGCGCCGCCGCAGTGCTCGGCGCCGAACCGCTTGGCCTCGGAGACCAGCGTCGGGCGGGCGGCGTAGTTGGTGAGCAGGTCCGCGAGCTCCCCGGTGAACCCGGGATCGACCCGCGCGGCCTCATACTCCTTGGTGAGCTGCTCCAGGGCGGCCATCAGCGACTCGGGCGCGAACCGGCCGCCGAAGACGCCAAAATGCCCGGACACATCCGGAACTGGGGAGATATCTGGTTCCGCGGGTTCTGTCGGTACGCTGCTCACGCGGTTACCCTACCGCGCGCCCGCGGCCCGGCTAGCAGCCGGGCAGTCCGCGCTCGCCCCGCAGCGCCGGGTGCGACCCGGCGGTCACCAGGTCGGCGACCGCGGCCCGCGGGTCCTTCTCGGTCACCAGGGACTCACCCACGAGCACGGCGTCGGCCCCGGACGCGGCGTACGCGAGCAGGTCGTGCGGGCCGCGCACGCCCGACTCGGCGATCTTGACGACGCCCTCGGGGATCCGCGGCGCCAGCCGGGTGAAGACCGAGCGGTCCACCTCCAGGGTGGCCAGGTTCCGGGCGTTGACCCCGATGACCGTGGCGCCCGCGTCGACCGCCCGGTCAAGCTCGGCTTCGTCGTGCACCTCGACGAGGGGCAGCAGGCCGATCGAGATCGCCCGCTCCACCAGCGAGACGAGCGCGCTCTGCTCGAGCGCGGCGACGATCAGCAGCGCCAGGTCGGCGCCGTGCGCCCGCGCCTCCCAGAGCTGGTAGGCGCTGACCACGAAGTCCTTGCGCAGCACCGGGATCTGCACCGCCCGGCGGACGGCGGCCAGGTCATCGAGGGACCCGCCGAAGCGGCGCTGCTCGGTCAGCACGCTGATCACGGCGGCCCCGCCGGCCTCGTAGTCGGCGGCCAGGGCGGCCGGGTCGTCGATCGCGGCCATCGCGCCGCGCGACGGGCTCGCCCGCTTGACCTCGGCGATCACGCTGACGCCTTCGGCCCTGAGCGCGGCCAGGGCGTCCAGCGGTGACGGAGCGCGCCGCGCTCTGTCCTTCAGCTGCTCAAGCGAGACGCTTCGCTGCCGATCGGCGAGATCGGCGCGCACTCCTTGAAGGATCTCGTCGAGCACACTCACCGCGGTTCCGCCGTCTCCTCAAATCGGAAATGTTGCTCCGCCGATGCTAGCCCCCGCCAGAACGCGCCCCCGGCGACCCCCCTGAAGTTTGCCTTCCCCATGCTTACGCCATACCTTCGCGTTGCGCGGCCGGGGCCGCTTCTTCCGGTTCTTCCGCCCGGTCACGTTCTTCCGCTTGGTCGAGCGATTCCGTCGGGTCCGCGCCGCCGCTCAGCGACTCCCACATGGACGCCGCGTCGCCGCGGCCGGCGTCGCCGCCGGCCGCGGCCCGCGCACCGCGGGATTCGGGCGCGTCGTACCGGGCCGACATGACCGGCCAGTCCGGGCCGCGCAGCATCGTGGCGACGCCGACCGCGAAGATGATCAGCGCGCCGACGAGCACCGCGGCCCGCCACGGCGCCCCGCTCATGATCGCGTGGCCGGCGGATCCCGCCACCACCAGCGGGCCGGCGGCGCCCGACGTTCCGCTCGTGGTCGAGCCGGCCGCGCCGGAGACGGCGGCGGCCTCGGGCGAGGCGATCTTGCCGGCCGCCACGTTCAGCACGGTCGCGGCGGTGGCCGAGGCCAGGACGGCGGCGCCGGCGCCCGCGCCGAACAGCGCGATCAGCGCGCCGGCGACCCGCCTGGCCACCCCGCGGGTGGCGATCACGGCGGCCAGCCCGGCCAGGGCGGCGAGCGCGAGGGCGCCGGCCAGCGGCACCAGGTCACTGCCGGACACGTCGACCACCTGCGCCGCCAGGGGCTTCGGCGGCGTGAAGACGGCCTGCGCCCAGCGCTCCCTGACCGCGAGCAGCACGATCCCGGCCCCGACCGCGCCCGCGAGCAGCACGTAGCCGTACTCCCGCTTGGCGGTCAGGCCGCCCGGCGCTCTGGCGCCCGGTTGGCTGGGCCGGGCGGTTTCCCGGGCGGTTTCCCGGTCGCTGGCCTGCTCGCTCACGGGCGCGTCCCCACCACCGCGTCGAGCACGTCGGCCTCGAAGCAGTCGCGGTCGCCGGTGTGGCAGGCGGCGCCCACCTGGTCGACCTTGACCAGGAGCGTGTCCCCGTCGCAGTCAAGCGCCACCGACTTGATCCACTGCTGGTGCCCGGACGTCTCGCCCTTGACCCAGTACTCCTGGCGGCTGCGCGACCAGTACGTGCAGCGGCCGGTGGTCAGCGTGCGGTGCAGCGCCTCGTCGTCCATCCAGCCGACCATCAGCACCTCGCCGGTGTCGTACTGCTGGGCGACCGCGACCACCAAGCCGCTGGCGTCCCGCTTGAGCCGCGCCGCGATCTTCTCGTCGAGCTGTGACGGGCGCACGGCGTCTGTCATCACTGCCCCCTCTTCCGTCTCTTCCCGGTGCACTTCCCGGTGCTCTTCTTGATGCCAGCCAGACTACGAGGCCCGGCCAGGGGGTTTTCCGGTGGTGTGCGCCTCGTGCCTGGGTAAGGCCAACGCCTACGATCTTCTTATGACGTACTCGCAGGATGAGCGCCTGGCGCTGGCGGCACTGCTCGAGGAGACCGGCCCCCAGGCCCCGACGCTCTGCGAAGGCTGGCAGACCCGCGACCTGCTCGCGCACCTGGTGCTGCGGGAGCGCCGGCCCGACGCCGGCGCGGGGATGCTCGGCGGCCCCCTGGCGGCCCGCACCGCCCGGATGCAGGCGCAGTACCTGGACCGGCACTCCTACCCCGAGATGATCACTTTGTTCCGGTCGGGCCCGCCGCGGATGTCGGTGTTCGCCATCCCCGGCGCGGACGAGGCGGCCAACACCGTCGAGCACTTCGTGCACCATGAGGACGTGCGGCGGGGGGCACCGGGCTGGACCGAGCGCGAGCTCACGCCCGGCCTGTCGGACGCGCTGTGGAAGCGCCTGAAGAGCGCCCGGCTCTTCCTGCGGGCCGCGCCGACCGGGGTCGTCTTCGTCAAGGAAGGGACCATGGAGCGGATCGCGGCGAAGAACGGGACGCCGTCGGTCACGGTCACCGGCACCCCGGCCGAGCTGACCATGTGGTTGATGGGCCGGACGAGCGCGGCCAACGTCGCGTTCGAGGGAACCGACGAGGCGGTCGCCCGGCTCACCGCGTGGCGGAGCTGATGCGCTCCGCCGGGCTAGCGCAGCTCGCGCCGGCGCCCCCCGCCGAGCAGCTTGTACGCGACGTAACCGCCGCCCCCGATGATCGCGACGAACGCGAGCGCGGCGAGCAGGCCGAGCAGCACGTGGACCACGGAGTCGAGCACGAAGAACACGACGATTCCGCCGACTACGACAGCGCCGATCTTGAGCAAGTTCATGCCGGCGCCCCCTTTCTTCTAGGCGCTATCGATAATAGTCGGGTTGGCCGCGGTTGGGGACGGCGGACAGGACGGACTGCCGCCGCCCCGGGTGGGAAGGACTGAGGAATGCAGGCATTTGGGATTGACATCGGCGGAACCGGGATCAAGGGCGCGCCGGTTGACCTGGACACCGGGAAGCTGGCCACCGACCGGAAGAAGATCTTGACCCCGCATCCGGCCACGCCGGAAGCGGTCACCGAGGTGGTCAAGGAAGTCGCGGGCTCGTTCGGCTGGACCGGCGTGACCGGGGCGACCTTCCCTGGCGTGGTGATGGGCGGCATCATCCGCTCCGCCGCGAACGTCGACAAGACCTGGATCGGCGCCGACGCCGCCGGCTTGTTCGGCAAGGCGATCGGCACCGACGTCGCGGTGCTCAACGACGCGGACGCCGCCGGGATCGCGGAGATGACGTTCGGCGCGGGCGTGGGCGAGAAGGGCAACGTGCTCATGCTGACCTTCGGGACCGGCGTCGGGTCCGCGCTGTTCACCGGCGGGCTGCTGGTGCGCAACACCGAGTTCGGGCACCTGGAGATCCGGGGCAAGGACGCGGAGAAGCGGGCCTCCGAGCACGCGAAGGTCGAGCACGGCTGGGGCTGGAAGGAATGGACCGAGCGGGTATCGGAGTACCTGCAGTGCGCGGAGGCGCTCGTCTGCCCCGACCTGATCATCGTCGGCGGCGGGATCAGCAAGGAATCCGACAAGTGGATCCCGATGCTGACCGGCGTCCGGGCCCGCATCGTGCCCGCCACGTTGCTCAATGACGCCGGCATCGTCGGCGCGGCCATGGCCGCGGCCGGGATCGGCGTGGCCAAGTCGGACTAGCCGGGTCCTCCCGGGTCCGTCTCTCCGGTCAGCGGACGGGGTGGCCGCTGGCGCGGAGGGTGTCCTTGACCTCGCCGATGCGGAGGGTGCCGAAGTGGAAGACGCTGGCCGCGAGGACCGCGTCGGCGCCGGCGTCGACGGCCGGGGCGAAGTGGGCGAGAGCCCCGGCTCCCCCGCTGGCGATGACCGGGACGGTGACGGCCGCGCGGACCAGGCCGATCAGCTCCAGGTCGAACCCGGCCTCGGTGCCGTCGGCGTCCATCGAGTTCAGCAGGATCTCCCCGGCGCCGAGCCCGGTGGCCCGCCGCGCCCAGTCCACCGCGTCGATGCCGGTGCCGACCCGGCCGCCGTGCGTGGTGACCTCGAAGCCGCTCGGGGTCGGCGGCTCGCCGTCACGGACGCGGCGGGCGTCGACCGACAGGACGACGCACTGCGCCCCGAACTGGCGGGCCGCCTCGGCCAGCAGTTCGGGGCGGGCGATCGCGGCGGTGTTCAGTGACACCTTGTCCGCGCCCGCCCGCAGCAGGGCGTCCACGTCGCCGGCCGTGCGGACGCCGCCGCCGACGGTCAGCGGGATGAACACCTGCTCGGCCGTCCGCCGGACCACCTCGTACATGGTGGCCCGGCCGCCGCTCGACGCGGTGATGTCGAGGAAGGTCAGCTCGTCGGCGCCCTCGGCGTCATAGCGGGCGGCGAGCTCGACCGGGTCGCCCGCGTCCCGGAGGTTCTCGAAGTTGACGCCCTTGACGACCCGGCCCGCGTCCACGTCCAGGCAGGGGATGACCCGCACCGCGACCGTCATATGGAGTCGTCCGCGCTCGGATCGTCCAGGCGGATCGCGTCCGGGGAGACCTCGGAGCCGTCCGGTTCGCCCGCGCCCGCGCCGGGGTCGGGGGCGGCCTGCCGGTGCGCCACCGCCTCCACCTCGACCAGCAGCCGGGGGTCGATCAGCGCGGCCACCTGCACCATGGTCATCGCGGGCGGGGCCAGCTCGAAGGCCAGCCGGTGGGCCTCGCCTGCTTCCGCCCAGCGGGAGATGTCGGTGACGTAGAGCCGGGTCTGCACGACGTCGGCGAGGCTGGCGCCGAGCTGCTCCAGGGCCGCGCTCACGTTCAGCAGCGCCTGCTCGGTCTGCCGGGTGACGTCGCCCTCGTAGACGACCTCGCCGCCGGAGAGGGAGGTGCACCCGCTGACGAAGATGAGGTCGCCGGCCGCCACCGCCCGGCTGTAGCCCGCGGCCGCCTCATACGGGCCACCCGAGGACACCCGCCGCCGGGCCGGGCTCACGCCGCCACCGCCGCGACCGTCGCGAGCGCCGCTTCCAGGGTGAACGCCCCCGCGTAGAGGGCCTTGCCGACGATCGCGCCCTCCACGCCGATAGCGGCGAGCGAGGCCAGGGCGCGCAGGTCGTCCAGGGAGGAGACGCCGCCGCTGGCGACGACCGGGGCGCCGGTGCGGGCGCAGACGTCGCGGTAGAGGTCCAGGTTGGGGCCACGGAGCATGCCGTCCTTGAGGACGTCGGTGATCACGTACCGGGCGCAGCCCTCGGCGTCGAGGCGCTCCAGGGCCGCGTACAGGTCGCCGCCCTCCTGGGTCCAGCCGCGGGCGGCCAGGGTCCGGCCGCGCACGTCGAGGCCGACCGCGACGCGGTCGCCGTGGCGGGCGATGACCGAGCGGACCCAGTCCGGGTTCTCCATGGCGGCGGTGCCGATGTTGACCCGGGCGCAGCCGGTCGCCAGGGCACGCTCAAGGGACTCGTCGTCGCGGATGCCGCCGGACATCTCGACGCTGATGTCCAGCTTGCCGACCACCTCGGCCAGGAGCTCGGCGTTGCTCCCCCGGCCGAACGCGGCGTCGAGGTCGACGAGGTGCACCCACTCGGCCCCGGCGGACTGCCAGGCGAGCGCGGCCGCGACCGGGTCACCGTAGGAGGTCTCGGATCCGGCGGCGCCCTGGACAAGGCGGACCGCCTGCCCGCCGGCGACATCGACGGCGGGCAGCAACGTCAAGGACACAGTGTCTCCCCTAGGTAGGCACGATCAGGCGAATCGAGATGAGCGGTTCCGGCCTGGCGGGGCGGCCGGGTGCGGGATCCGGGGCGGGTGGACGTCAGGCTGGCCGGGGTCACAGGGTGCCGAGCCAGTTGGACAGGACGGCCGCGCCGGCGTCGCCCGACTTCTCCGGGTGGAACTGGGTGGCGGCGACGACGCCCTGCTCAACGGCGGCGGCGAAGGGCTCGCCGTGCTCGGTGACGGTGATCGCGGCGCCCGCGCCGAGCAGCGGGGCGGCGTCGCGCATGCGCAGGCCGTAGGAGTGCACGAAGTAGAAGCGGGTGCCGTCCGCGATCCCGGCGAACAGCACCGAGCCCGGGGCGGCGGCGACCGTGTTCCAGCCCATGTGCGGCAGCACCGGGGCGTCGAGGCGCTCGACCGTGCCGGGCCAGACGGCGCACCCTTCCGCGCGCAGCCCGTGCTCCACGCCCGCGGTGAACAGCACCTGCATGCCGACGCAGATGCCGAGCACCGGGCGGCCGAGCTCGATCCGGCGGGCGATCAGCTTGTCGCCGCCGACCCCGCGCAGCCCGGCCATGCAGGCGGCGAACGCGCCGACCCCGGGGACGACCAGGCCGTCGCAGTCAAGCACCGCGTCCGGGTCGGCGGTCACCTCGACGTCGGCGCCGGCCCGGGCGAGGGCGCGCTCAGCTGAGCGGAGATTCCCCGACCCGTAGTCGAGGACGGTGACCTTGCGGGTCATGGAAGGGCCGCCGCGAAGATACGGGACCGTTCGCTCGTGGGGGTTGGCATTTTTTTACAGCACGCCCTTGGTGGAGGGGACGCCGGCGGCCCGGGGGTCGAAGGCGGCGGCCGCGCGCAGTGCCCGGGCGACCGCCTTGAACTGGGCCTCGACGATGTGGTGCGGGTTGCGGCCGTAGAGCACGTGCACGTGCAGGCAGATGCCGGCCGAGAACGCCAGCGACTCCCAGATATGCCTGGTGAGCGTGGTGTCGTAGCTGCCGATCATCGGGGACATCCCGGCCGGCTCGTCGTGGATCACGTAGGGGCGGCCGGACAGGTCGACCGCGGCCCGGACGAGGGTCTCGTCGAGGGGGACGAGCGCGTCGCCGAACCGGGAGATCCCGGACTTGTCGCCGAGGGCGTCGCGGAGCGCGGTGCCGAGCGCGATCGAGGTGTCCTCGACCGTGTGGTGGGCGTCGATCTCGGTGTCGCCCTCGGCCCGGACGGTGAGGCCGAGGCAGCCGTGCTTGCCGAGCTGGGCGAGCATGTGGTCGAAGAACGGCACGCCGGTCTCGGCCTCGACCGGGCCTGGCCCGTCGAGGTCGAGCTCGACGAGCAGCTTGGTCTCCTTGGTCTCGCGGGACACACGGCCCACGCGGGTCCCTGGCGTGAACGTCACAGTGACTGCACCTCCGGTAGTACCTCCGACAAGGCGATCTTGAACGCGGCGGTCTCTTCCCTGGTGCCGACCGTGACCCGCAGCCAGCCCTTGGGGCCAGTGTTGCGGATGAGCACGCCGAGGTCGAGTAGCTGCTGCCAGACCACGTCGCGGTTGTCGAAGACGCCGAACAGCACGAAGTTGGCGTCGCTGTCGGCGACCGTGAGGCCGCGGCCGCGGAGCCAGGCCACCAGGTCGTCGCGGCCGGCCCGGAGCAGCTCGACGGTGGCCAGGGGCTCGGCCCGGTGGGCCAGGGCCGCGCGCGCGACCGCCTGGGTGACCGTGGACAGGTGATAGGGCAGCCGGACGGTCAGCAGCACGTCGATGACCGCCGGGTCGGCCGCCAGGTAGCCGAGCCGGGTCCCGGCCGCCGCGAACGCCTTGGACATCGTGCGGGTGACGACGAGCCGCTCGCGGCCGGGCAGCAGGGTCAGCGCGCTCGGCGTGCCGTCCCGCCGGAACTCGGCGTAGGCCTCGTCGACGATGACCATGCCCGGGGCCTCGTCGTAGACCGCTTCGATGAGGTCGAGCCCGACCGAGGTGCCGGTCGGGTTGTTCGGCGAGGTGATGAAGACGACGTCGGGCTGCAGCGCCCTGACCTGCTCGGGCGCGGTGGCGATGCCGTAATCGGCGTCGCGGGTGCCGGCGACCCACCCGGTGCAGGTCACCTGGGAGATCAGCGGGTGCATCGAGTAGGACGGCTCGAAGCCGAGCGCGGTCCGGTCCGGGCCGCCGAACGCCTGCAGGAGCTGCTGGATGATCTCGTTGGACCCGTTCGCGGCCCAGGTGCCCGCCGCGGTCAGGCCGTGGCCGAGGTAGTCGGCCAGGTCCTTGCGCAGGTCGACCGCGTCGCGGTCGGGGTAGCGGTTGAGCGTGCCCGCGACCTCGGCCACCGCGTCGGCGATGGCCCGCTGCAGGCCCGGGCTCGGCGCGTAGGGGTTCTCGTTGGTGTTCAGCAGGACGGGGACATCGAGCTGCGGCGCCCCGTAGGGGTGCAGGCCTTTGAGATCATCGCGAACGGGGAGCTGCTTCGCGCCCCCCGTCACCGCTGGGCCTCGTCCCGGGGGACGCGGACCCGCACGGCCGCGACGTGGGCGGCGAGGTCCTCGGCGCCGCCGAGCGCGTCCACCCGGGACGCGACGGCTTTGAGGGAGTCGCGGTCGCATTCGATCACGTTGACGACCTTGAGGTAGGGGTACACGGACAGGCCGCTGGTGTGCCTGGCGGTGCCGCCGGTGGGCAGCACGTGGTTCGATCCGGCCAGGTAGTCGCCGAGCGAGACCGGCGAGTAGGGGCCGACGAAGATCGCCCCGGCGTTGCGGATCAGGCCGGCGACCTTGGCCGCGTCCTCGGTCTGCACTTCCAGGTGCTCGGGCGCCCAGGCGTCGCTGACCGCGCGGGCGGCCGGGATGTCGTCGACCAGGACGTAGCCGGCCTGGCTGCCCAGGGCGGCCTCGACCCGCTCGCGGTGCCTGGTCGTCGTGAGCTGGCGCGCTACCTCGTCGTCGACCCGGTCCGGGAGATCTTCGTCCGTGGTGATGAGCAGGCAGGCCGCGAGCTCGTCGTGCTCGGCCTGGCCGATCAGGTCGGCGGCCAGGTAGGCGGGGTCGGCGGTGTGGTCGGCGATGATGCCGATCTCGGTCGGGCCGTTCTCCCCGTCGATGCCGACGATGCCGGCGAGGATCCGCTTGGCCGCGGCCACGTACACGTTGCCGGGCCCGGTGATCACGTCGGTCGGCGCGCACTCGTCGGTTCCGTAGGCGAACATGGCCAGGGCCTGCGCGCCGCCGACCGCGTGCACCTCGGTGATGCCGAGCAGCGCGCAGGCGGCGAGGATCGCCGGGTGCGGCAGCCCGCCGAACTCCTTCTGCGGCGGGCTGGCCACCGCGATCTCCTGTACGCCGGCCGCCTGGGCCGGGACCACGTTCATCACCACGGACGACGGGTAGGCGACCAGGCCGCCCGGGACGTAGACGCCGGCCCGCAGCACCGGGACGAACCGGGTCGAGACCGTCAGGCCCGGCGCCGGCTGGGTGTCCCTGCGGTCCGGGATCTGGGCCTCATGCACGACCCGGGCGCGGCGGGCGGCCTCTTCGAGCGCGTCCCTGACCCGCGGGTCGATGGTGGCGAGAGCGTCGTCGATGGCCGCCTGGGGCACCCTGGTGCTCGCGAGGTCCACGCCGTCGAAGCGGTTGGTGTACTCGCGGACGGCCGCCCCGCCGCGGACCCGGACGTCCTCGGTCACCGGCCTTATCAGGGCGACCGCGCTGTCGACGTCGAGGGTCGCCCGCGGCAGCACGCCGTCGAGCGCGGCCCGGGTGAAGCCGGCCGTGTCCCGGCCGCGCAGGTCAATACGGGTAGTAACGGGGCTCGCCCCGCTGTCCGAAGTCACCCGCACAGTCTACGAACGTCGCCCGACCCGCGCCGACGTGTCCACATCGCGGACACGGGCGTCTCGGCGGCCGGTTTGTCGCGGCCGGTTCTGTCGTCGGCAGTTCTGTCGTCGGCAGTTCTGTCGTCGGCCGTGCGGTCAGCGGCTGGCCTATGGGCGGCTGGGCGTCGGCGAGGGTGTGTCCAGGGCGGAGGCCGCGGTCGGCACGGCGGTCGGCACGGCGGTCGGCACGGCGGTCGGCGAGGCCGTCGGCGTGCCGACCGGCCGGGCGGTCGGGCCGGGAGCGCGCAGCGCGGAGGATACCGGCACGGCCGCCGTCCGGCTCGCCGAGGGGAACGCCGTCGGGGTCGGCCTCGCGCTGGTGCTGGGCGCGGGGGTGGCCACGGCACCGTGCGGGGACACGCTCGGGATCGGAACCGGAACCGGGACCGGGGCCGAGCGGCGCGGCCCGGGGCCGGGGCCGGGCGTGGTCCGGCCGGAGACGGCCGGGACGCGGGCGGGGGCGGTGGCCGGCCGGGTGAGGTGCGTGATCGCGGTCACCCCGCCGAAGAGGGCGGCGACGGCGCACGCTCCGCCGGCGACGGCCAGGGTCCGGCGGCGACGGCGCATCGAGCGGCCCCGCCGGACGATCGCCGCGACGTCAACCGCGTCGGCGGCATCCGCCGGCGGGCTGAGCGCGCGCCGCAGGGCCTGAGCGTCGAGCAGGGGGGTCATGTCCGGTCACCTCCGATCGCCGTGGCCTGGACCTCGGTGTCGGCCCGGACCCGGAGCTTGGCCAGCGCCCGGGAGCTGGTGCTCTTCACCGTGCCCAGCGAGATGCCGAGGTCGCGGGCGACCGAGGCCTCGGGCTGGTCGAACAAGTAGCGCATGACGACCACCGCGCGTTCCCGCGCGGTCAGCGTCGCCAGGGCACCGCTCACCCACTGGCGCAGCGCGACCTCGTCCGCGAGGTCCGGCCCGGCCTGCTGTTCCGGCAGGTCGTCGGTGGGGTACTCGCGCAGCTTGCGCCGCCACCCGTCGGTCAGGTGGTTGACCAGCACCCGCCGTGAGTAGGCGTAGGCGTCGTCCCGCCGGACCCGCGACCAGGCCGCGTACGTCCGGGCGAGCGCCGTCTGGGCCGCGTCCTCGGCCGCATGCCGGTCGCCGGTCAGCAGGTAGCCGGCGTGCCGCAGCCCGCCGTAGCTCGCCCGCGCGAACTCCGCGAACTCCTCGTCACCGCGTGCCAACGCCACCCTTTCCGCCGGTTCCCCGCAGGTGCATATACGGCCGGACGGGGGAAAAGGTTGCTGCCCCGACAGCACAACTTTCCGCCCGCTCCCCCGTACTTCCCGGTGCTCACGCTAGTCGCGAACTTCTAGGAGGAGTGCATGGATTCCACGCATAGGCGGACGCGGGCCACGAAGATCTGGATGGTGCGGGCGGCGGCCAGCGCGGCGGGCCTGGCCCTGCTGTGCGGGTGCCAGGCCGGCGCCGCGGCCAGTTCCGCGGCCGGCGCCGCGAAGACCACCGCGAAGACCGCGGCCACGGCGACGCCGCGCCCGGTCAGCCCGTCGGCCACGCCGACCGGGGGTCCCGGCAGCGGGGGGCCGGCGACGCCGATGCCGGTCCCGAGCGGGCAGCCCACCCGGTTCCCGTGCCCGGAGCCGACCGCGACCGCGGCTCCAGCGCCGGAGCCAACCGCGACTGCGATCCCGGTGCCGGAGCCAACCGCGACCGCGGCCCGGGTGCGGGCCGTCGCGACCCCGACGCCGGTTCCGTCGGTGTCAGCCCGTGCGCGGGCGTCGGCTGCCCCGTTGCCGTCGGTGCGGGCCGTAGCGACCCCACCGCCGGTCCCGTCGGTGCGGGCCGTCGCGCGGGCGTCGGCGGTCCCGGTCCCCTGCACCTCGGCGGCCCCGGTCGCGGAGCCGACCACGGAGCCGAGCGCGGTGCCGACCACGGAGCCGAGCGCGGTCGCGGCTACCCCGGTCCCGGTGGCGAGCC
>Ga0302314_10013408_pt1 | contig 14098 bp, 11 predicted proteins | sample III_Palsa_N2_3_FD_200533 | JGI IMG/M metagenome (GOLD analysis project Ga0302314, IMG submission 200533) | Peat permafrost microbial communities from Stordalen Mire near Abisko, Sweden - III_Palsa_N2_3 | ecosystem: Environmental > Terrestrial > Soil > Palsa > Peat permafrost | place: Sweden... | reverse complement strand
TCGGGAGAATCGGCGTGAAGCCGGCCATTGAGCGCCCCCTGATGTAGTACTGGAACGGCTCGCGGCCGTCCTGCGGGTAGAAGGCGACGCAGGCCGGGCCGTTCGAGGTGACGTAGGCCGTGGCCGCCTTCCAGTTCTCGGGGGAGACACCGTAGGTCGGTACGAGCGTGGCAGCCCGAAGGGCGAGCAACACAACCACTCCCACCACGCCGCGGTAGCGCGGCAGACCCGGGCGGTGCAGCACCCAGGCAAGCGCGATCGCCACCGCCGGGATCAGCAGCACCGCGGAGCGCTGCAATTCGATCGGCTTTCCGTCAAGCGCGATGATCAGCGCCAGCACAGCCGGGATCACCAACCACGCGATCGGCACGAGTGCGGCGGCGCCCTCCGCGCGCAAGCGCTTGCGATCGGCCAGGCCGACCAGCAACAGCAGCCAGGTCAAGACCTCAAGGAACACCGCCACCGAGCGCGCCGGGAAGTTGGGGAGGTAGGCGGAGGAGGTCAGCGCCTGTGAGGTCTGATGCAAGAGACTGGCGCTGACCGGTGGCACCCAGAACAGCTGCGAAGAGCCGCGCTCAAGCGCCAACACGAGCAGCGGAACGCTGAGCAGCGCCACCGCCACGAGCGCTCCGACCACGATCCGCAGCCGCGCGCGCCAGGCGGGCACCGCGGCGACCAACAGGAGCTGTGCCGGGATCAACAGAATCGCGTCAAAGCCGACGTACAGCGACAGGACCACGCAGACCGCGTAGGCGATGAGTGCGCGTTTTGACAACTCCTCGCTGTCGAGCAGCACGATCAAGGCCAGCCAGCCAGCCGCCCCAAAGGTCGCCATCAGCGCGTAGCCGCGGATGTCCTGGCCCCAGTAGACGAGCGTGATCGAGACCGCGCTCAGCAGCCCGGCACTGAGGGCGATCCCGCGGTTCTTGAATAGGCGCAGGGCGATCGCCGCAACGATCGCCGCCGTCGCGCCGTCAGCCAGCGCCGAGGGCAGACGCAACAGCACCAGCGAGGTGCCGAACAGCACCTTGATCACGTGGATCAGCAGGTAGTAGCCGAACATGTTGCCGCCGTCATGGGCGATCGCCCGCCACAGCGCTGAGCCGTGCTGGGAGACGATCGCGATCGTCGCGCCTTCATCCAGCCACAGGCTGCGATCGCCGATCTGGATCAGCGCGAGCACCAGCGCCAACACGCCCGGCGCGGCGATCGTCAGAACGTTGAGTCGGTCTCGCCCGAGAGAAAGCGGCGTCACTGACCGCGGATCATGCCAGCAGCGACGGTGTCGTTGGTCGACTCGTCGATCAGGATGAAGCTGCCGGTGGTGCGATCACGTGCGTAGCGGTCGGCGACGAGCGGCGAGCTCAGCCGCAGCCGCACCCGCCCAATCTCGTTCAGCTGAAGTTCGCTCGCCTCGTGATCATGGTCGAACGTGTTGACGTTCACGCGGTACTCGAGCTTGTCGACGATCGCGCGGGCTGAGCGGGTCGTGTGCTTGATCGCGTAGCGCCCGCCGACCTGCATCGGCTCCTCGCTCATCCAGCAGATCATCGCCTCAAGCTCCTTCGCCACCATCGGCGGGTCATCGTCGGCGGCGACGATCATGTCCCCGCGTGAGATGTCGATCTCGTCCTCAAGCCGCAGCGTCACCGACATCGATGGGAACGCCGCCTCGACCTCGCCGCCGTAGGTGTCGATCGATCTGATCTTGGTCGCCCGGCCGCTGGGCAGCACGACGACGTCGTCGCCCGGCCGTAAGACGCCGGCCGCGACCTGGCCGGCATAGCCGCGGTAATCGTGGAACTCGTCGGAGTTAGGCCTGATCACCCATTGCACCGGGAACCGCACGTTCAAGAGGTTGCGGTCCTGCGCGATCGTCACGTGCTCAAGGTGATAGAGCAGCGGCGTGCCGCCGTACCAAGGCATGTTTGCCGAGCGGTCGACGACGTTGTCGCCCTCGAGCGCGGAGATCGGGATGAAGGTGATGTCAGGGATCGACAGCCGCGCCGCCCAGCCGGTGAACTCGTCGACGATCGCATCAAACGCGTCCTCGGCGTAGTCGACGAGATCCATCTTGTTGACCGCCAGGACGAGATGCGGGATCCGCAGCAGCGAGGAGATGTAGGCGTGCCGGCGGGTCTGCTCGGAGACCCCCTTGCGCGCATCGACGAGCACGATTGACAGGTCAGCGGTCGAGGCGCCCGTGACCATGTTGCGCGTGTACTGCTCGTGGCCAGGCGTGTCGGCGATGATGAACTTGCGTCCGCTGCGTACCGACTGCGGGATCGAGCCGCCGCCGATTTCAAGGTCCTCGGGGTTCAGCAGGGCAGCGGTCCCGGTCTGGAAGTAGCGATAGGCGACGTCAATCGTGATTCCCTGCTCACGCTCGGCACGCAGACCGTCCGTCAATAGCGCCAGGTTCAGATACCCGTCCCCGCGGCGCTCGGAGCTGATCGCGACATGCTCCAACTGATCTTCAAGGATCGCCTTGGAGTCATGCAGTAGCCGGCCGATCAGCGTCGACTTGCCGTCGTCGACCGAACCCGCGGTGGCGATCCGCAGCAGCTCGCTACGGGCTCTCACGGCGTCATCGCCGAGCAGGATTTCTTCAACAGGAGGTACATCGAGGATCAAAAGTATCCCTCGCGCTTGCGATCCTCCATCGCCGCCTCCGACACCCGGTCATCAGCGCGAGTCTCGCCTCGCTCGGTCACCCGCGTCGCGGCGATCTCTGAGACCACCTCAGGCAGGGTGCTCGCGTCTGAGCGCACAGCGCCGGTGCAGGTCATGTCGCCGACCGTGCGGTAGCGAACCGAAGCGGTGAACGGTTCCTCGCCGTCGAGCAACCCGCCGATGAACGGATTCACCGCCAGCAACATCCCGTCACGCTCGAATACCTCACGCTCGTGCGCGTAGTAGATCGACGGAACCTCGAGGTTCTCGGTCGCGATGTACTGCCAGACATCAAGCTCCGTCCAGTTCGAGATCGGGAACACGCGGACGCCCTCGCCCTTGCGGATCCGGCCGTTATACAAAGCCCAAAGCTCGGGCCGCTGGTTCTTCGGATCCCACTGGCCGAAGTCGTCGCGGAAGGAGAACACGCGCTCTTTGGCGCGGGCCTTCTCCTCATCGCGCCGGGCGCCACCGAACGCGGCGTCAAAGCCATGCTCGGTCAGCGCATCTAGCAGTGTGGTCGTCTGCAGCCGGTTACGTGAAGCCCGCGGGCCTGTCTCCTCGCGCACGCGCCCGGAGTCGATCGAGTCCTGCACGTTGGCCAGCACCAGGCGCTCACCAAGCTCCTCAACCCGCCGGTCACGGAACTCGATCACCTCGGGGAAGTTGTGCCCGGTGTCAACGTGCATCAACGGGAACGGGAAGCGGCCCGGCCGAAAAGCCTTCTCGGCCAAGCGCAGCAGCACGATCGAGTCCTTGCCGCCGCTGAATAGCAGCACCGGACGCTCGAACTCCGCCGCGACCTCGCGCATGATGAAGATCGACTCGGCCTCAAGCGCCTGCAGGTGGGTCAGCTCAAAGCTCATCGCGGCACGATCCTGGACGCCCATCTCAGACGTGAATCCCGCACTCGGTCTTGTCCTCGCCCGCCCAGCGACCATCACGGCCACTGCCCGGCAGCGTGCACGGAGCGCAACCAATCGACTCGTAACCCTGATCGTGCAGCGGGTTGTAGGGCAGGTCGTGCTTGAAGATGTAGGTCCAGATGTCCTTCTCGCTCCAGTCGGCGAGCGGATTGAACTTGGCGATTCCGCGCTTCTCGTCGAGCTCGAACTTCAAGGCCCCCGCGCGCGTGTCGGCCTGCTCGCGACGGATCCCGGTGATCCAGGCCGACGCGTCCGCCAGCGCTGTGTTCAGCCCGTCGACCTTCGCGGTGCCGCAGCAGTTCTCACGGGTCCACGCTCCGGCAGGGTTCGAGGCGTCAACTACCTCGATCTGCAACGCCGGCCAGCGCTCCTCAAACAGCTTCCAGGTCCTCAGCGTCTCCGGGAACAGCACGCCCGTGTCGATCGTGAACAGACGAGCGTCAGGCGCGAGAAGGCTCAGCATGTGCGCCAGCACCGACTCTTCCTTCTGGAACGAGCAAGCGGTCTTCAGGGAAGCGCCGAAATGCTCCACCGCATAGGCGATGACCTCCTCGGCAGAGGCGGCTTCAAGGTCGACAAGGGTGACAGTCAAGGTGGTGAACTTAGCGAAGCGATCTAGCGCCGAGCGTTAGACCGCGCACTCCCCTTCGCCGCGCTCAACCACGAACGGGGCGCTCTTGGTCCAGTCGATGAACTGGTTGAGGTTCTCGAGCGAGAACTCGACCGGCATCGCCAGGTCCTTCACAAGCGTTTCGAACTCGGCCGAACCGACCCGCTCGGCGAATGCGTTGAACTCCTCGCCCGGCTCGCGGTCGGACTCGTAGTAACGGATCCAGCGCTCAACCGCATCGGGCACGCGCTTGGCGGGAAGCCGTGACTTAAGCCGCGTCCCGAACTTCACCTCACCGCCCTCGTAAGTGCCCGCGATGTGCGCGATGTAGGCAGGGATCGCGTGCTCGCCGGCCTTGATCGACGCGCCGTAGAAGCCGATGTTGGCGATGTGGTGCTGGCTGCAGCCGTTCGGGCAGCCGCTCATCTTGATGTGGATCTTGCGCGTCAGCGGATCGTCGATCTCCATCGACTCGATCCGCTCCTGGACCGCGCGGTTGAGCCCCATCGAGCTGGTGATCCCGAGCTTGCAGGAGTCGGTGCCCGGGCAACTGACGGTGTCGGTGATCTCGTTGACGCCGGCGTCGCCGAGGTCAAGCTCCCGCAGCGCCCGCCAGACGTCGTAGATCGACTCGTCGCGCACCCAGCGCAGGATCACGTTTTGCTGAACGGTCGTTCGCGCGTAGCCACCGCTGAACTCACGGACGATCGCGCCAAGGCCGCGCAGCTGCTCCGGGGTCAGATCGCCACGGGTGATCTTCACCTCGACGGTGCTGAAACCGGGCTGCCGTTGCGGCGTCACGTTGGTTGAGGCAAACCGGGCGAACACGCGCTGATCGCCGTTCGGTGAGGAGTAGCCCTCGGCGCGGATCTCCGGCGCGTTGGCCTCCTCATCGATCACGTAGCGCAGCTCGTCGATCGAGAAGTCGCGCTCGGCAACCCAGTCGCCCTGCATCTCCTCATCAACCATCTCGCGGAACGCGTCGATCCCGATCTTGTCGACCAGCACCTTGATCCGCGCGCGTGCCCGGTTGACGCGCAGGAAGTCCTGGCGGTCGAAGATCCGGAAGCACGCCTCGGACACCTTCAGGTAGTCACCGTTCTCAAGCTCGACGAACTCGTACAGGGTCGGCGCCTGGCGCGGCATGATTGAGGTGCCACCGCCGACGCGGATCTCAACGCCGCGGACCCCGTCACGCAACCGCGGCAGGAACGCGATGTCGTGGATCTTGGTGATCGCGTTGTCCTCATCGGTCGCCGTGAACGCGGTCTTGATCTTGCGCGGCATCGCCTGTGTCGTCGGGTGCCGCACGAAGTAGCGGACGTAGGCGCCTGCGTAAGGGGTGATGTCGAACAGCTCGCCCTCCAGGGTGCCGGCACGCGGGTCACCGGTGACGTTGCGCACGGTGTTGCCGCAGCCCTCGCGGCTGGAGAGCCCCGAGTCGGAGATCACCCGCATCAAGTCGGCCATTTCGTCGAGCTTGATGTGGTGCATCTGGATGTTCTGCCGCGTCGTCACATGCGCCTTGCGCAGCGGCGCGTGGCGCTCGGTGACTTCCGCGAACGCGTCGAACTGGTCAGGCGTGATCCCGCCCATCGGCAGTTTCACGCGGATCATCTGCACGTTCGGCTGACGCTGTCCGTAGACGCCCTGCTTCAGCCGGAACTTGATGAACTCGCTCTCGCCGCCGGGGAACTCGTCCTTCAGAAAGCGGGTTGACTCAGTCTCGAAGTCGTCGAACTCCTGGGCGATGATCGGAATCACGTGCCCGGGGACGTTCTCGAGCAGCTCGGGGTTCTCGAGCGATCCCTCGCGAGGAGTGTGCGTTGAGGCGGACATAGCTTCCTTTTGGGTCGCGGCTACGAACAGAGAGCGATGCGGGGCACCAAATGTACCAAAAGCCGACAAGGTTTACGGGTTTATGCCGAGCCAGCCGGCTTGCGGGCCGCGACATATATGTCGTGGCACGCTTGGTTTGGCCCGCCTAAGCCCAGCGGGGAAAGCCGTCGGGCGCACAGCGCACGCCCTCTTGCAGCGCCGCCTGATGCCATGGACTGCGACTCGGGCTCGCCGCGACGACGGCGGAGGGTGCGGTTTCGCGGATGAACTGCTCGAGCGCCGCGACAACCGCTGCAGCCTCCTCAGGCGTTGCTCCGGGCGCGACGATCTGTAGTTGCGGGCGACGGTTCATTGCCTTGCAGGCTATCCGAGCCCGAGCGCGCGCTTTAGCGCGAGCACCGCGTCGGCGGCCGCAGTCACACGTGCGCGGCTCAACGCGCCGTGATCGACGTCCGCCACCAGCGCCGGGTAGGCGCTGAGCGCAGCGCTCTCCTCGCCCGGGTACATCACCATGTCCAACCCGGCGGCCAGCGCCCGGCGTGCCGGATGGCTCCACGCCGCAACCGCTCCGGACTCGAACGAGTCACTGATGCTCAGCGCGTTGTCCCCATCCTGCGGCAGCACAGTTTTGTAGATCACAGGCGCCATCACGGCGGGCAGATTGCCGGTGAGGTGCTTGTAGGAGGCGCTTGAGACCATCACCAGGGCGAGCGGACCGTGGTCGCAGGAGCGATACGACGCGTCATCGGCGTAGACACCCGCCGCCGATTGCGTGACATCAACTGGCACGTTGTCGGTCGATTGCTCGGCATCACCAAGGCCTGGGAAGTGCTTCAGCGTGTACGCGACATCGGCGCGCTTGAGCCCGTCGGCGAAGGCGCAGGCAGCCCGTGCCACGACCCCTGGCGAGCTTCCGAACGTCCGCTGCTCCTGGGTCATGAAGCCGTCGATCACGCTGACATCGGCAACCGGCGCAAGGTCGACGTTGACCCCGCCGCGCTTCAGCAACTCCCCGGTCTGATAGCCCTGGTAGCCGGCCCGCTGCGGGTTCGACATCTGTGCCGCGGCGTAGGCGGGGGGACCGTTCGGGAGGCGCTTGACCTCACCGCCCTCCTGGTCGGTCATGATCAACAGGCCCGGGTTGTGCCCCAGCCGCGCGGCGCGCTGCAGCCCGTCGGTCGCCCGGCGGGTGACGGTCACGCTGCCGCCAGTGTTGTCGCCCATCAGGATGATCGCCCCGACCTTGCCGGCGCGGACAGCGGAGAGAATCGAGGAGGGCGGCGTCGTGCCGTTGTAGGTCGCGATGATCAGCTGCCCGACGGCCTTACCGACGGTCAGCTGCGCTTTGGCGGGCGAGCGTGAAGAGGCCGCGGCCACGATGCCGCCGCAACCGACGATCGCCAGCACGGCTGCCGCGGCGAGAGCGACCCCGGCGACCCGCCTCGGCTGCATCAAAGCGGGATGTTGCCGTGCTTACGGCGGGGACCGGGCTGGCGCTTGGTCTCCAGCGTGTGCAACGCGGTGATCAGCTTCGGCCGGGTCTCGTGCGGGACGATCACGTCGTCGATGTAGCCGCGCTCGGCAGCCGCGTAGGGGTTGGCGAAATGTGCCTTGTAGTCCTCAATCAGCTTTGAGCGACGCTCTTCCGGTGTCGGCGACGCTGCAATGTCCCGGCGGTAGATGATGTTGACCGCCCCCTCAGGCCCCATCACCGCGACCTCCGCCGTCGGCCACGCGAAGTTCATGTCCGCCCCGAGGTGCTTTGAACCCATCACGTCGTAGGCACCACCGTAGGACTTACGCGTGATCACGGTGATCTTCGGCACCGTCGCCTCCGCATATGCGTACAGCAGCTTGGCGCCGTGGCGGATGATCCCGTTCCACTCCTGAGTGGTCCCGGGCAGGAAGCCCGGCACGTCACAGAAGGTGATCAACGGGATGTTGAAGGCGTCGCAGGTGCGGATGAACCGCGCCGCCTTCTCCGATGATTCGATGTCCAGCACGCCGGCCATCTGCGCAGGCTGGTTGCCAACGATCCCAACGGCAACGCCGTCGAGGCGCGAGAAGCCGACGATGATGTTCTTCGCAAAGTGCTCGTGGACCTCAAAAAAGTCTTGATCATCGACGACCAGGCGGATCACCTTGCGCATGTCGTAGGGCTTGTTCGGGTTGTCCGGAACAACCGCGTCAAGCTCGGGGTCCATCCGCAGCGGATCGTCAGTCGGCGCCACCCGGGGTGGTGTCTCGAGGTTGTTCTGCGGCAGGAATGAGAGGAGGTAGCGTGCGTCCTCAAGGCAAGCGTCCTCGTCTTGGGAGGCAAAGTGCGCGACGCCTGATTTTGAGTTGTGCGACATTGCGCCGCCGAGCTCCTCAAACTCGACCTCCTCGCCGGTGACGGTCTTGATCACCTCGGGGCCGGTAATGAACATGTGTGATGTCTCCTTCACCATGAAGATGAAGTCAGTGATCGCCGGCGAGTAGACGGCGCCGCCGGCGCATGGACCCATGATCAGCGAGATCTGCGGGATCACGCCGCTTGAGCGAACGTTGCGCAGGAACACATCGCCGTAGGCGCCAAGCGAAACGACGCCCTCCTGGATCCGCGCGCCACCCGAGTCGTTGATCCCGATCACTGGGCAGCCGATCTTCTCGGCGAGATCCATGATCTTGCACATCTTCTCGGCCATCACCTCGCCGAGTGACCCGCCGAACACGGTGAAGTCCTGGCTGAAAACGCAGACCCGCCGTCCGTCGATCGTGCCGTGCCCCGTCACAACCGCATCGCCGTAGGGGCGGTTCTTGTCCATCCCGAACTCGTAGGTCCGGTGTCGCACGAACGTGTCGAGTTCCTGGAACGAGCCGGGGTCGAGCAGCTTCTCGATCCGCTCGCGGGCGGTGTACTTGCCCTTCGCGTGCTGCTTGGCGATCGCGTCCTCAGAACCGGCGTGAATCGCCTCGTATTTCAGCTCTTCAAGTTGAGCCAGCTTCTCAGCAAACGTCTCTGGGGCGGTCTCGCGCATAAGGCGAGCGAGTGTAACTGGCGAGCTTTGACCACACCGAGCGCCTTCAGAGCGAGCGTTTCAACGCTTCTTCCTCCCTCTATATGCGTCTACACACATAGAGCGCGGAAGTTCGAGGCGCATCCGGCGCGTCCTTGACTAAGTCAGCGAATACGGGCGGTGGTGCGCCTGGCCGAGGCTGTCCAGCGCGGCCTCAAGCGCCGCCAGTGCGTCGATCACCGGCGCCGGCGCGGGTGCTGCCTCCGCAACTGGCTCTGACACCGGCTCGGGCCCGGGCTCGGGTTCAATCACGGGTTCCGGCTCTGGCTGAATCACTACTACCGGCTCCACGGGCACAGGCGGCGCCACCGGCGCTGGCACGGCGGCCACTGACCCCCGCCCCATCAGGCGAGCGAAGAAGCCGGGACGCGGCGGCGCAACAACCGGTTCAGGCGCCACGGCCACCGGGTCTGGGGCGACAGGCTCTGGCGTCGGCACAGGCTCCTCGGCCACCGGAGTCGGCGCAGGCTCCTCGGCCAACGGAGTCGGCACAGGTTCGCTCACGGGCTCGGGCGTCGCCACGGGTTCGCCACTCGCCGTGAGGGTGACCCGTGTTCCCCAACCAGAGGGCTCGAGCACCACCGTGCCGCTTGCGGACTCGCCCTCCCAGGCGACGGTGGTCTCAGGCTCAAGCCGCGTGATCTTGATCTCGCCGAACACCTTCAGGTGCCGGCTCAGCGTGTCCGGATCGCTGCAAGCAGCCCACAACTCGGGAGCTGACTTGACCAGTGTGCGCGCGGCCTCTTGTTCGTTCATCGACTGCGAGTTTCGCCCGCCGAAAGCCGACTCCTGCCGTGCTGTGCGCAAATGCACGGAGTCGTGCGTCTAGGCCGGCGCTGGCGTCGCGTTCACGACGGCTGCGTGGTCATGATCACGATCGTCACGATCGCGATCAGCAGCTGTAGGTTCTGAAACAGCCGGACCTGCTTGAGCGTGGCTAGGTACTCGTCGTTCGGGCTGGCACCGAGCTCGATCAGCTTGCGCTCACGAGGGATGATCAAGGCCCCACCGATCCCACTAATCACAATCACCGCCGCGATCCCCCACTGGACGAAGAACTGACTCCACTGATGGCTGTCGGCGGTTAGGTAAATGCCGGCCGCGAGCACCAACACCAGCGCCGGCGACTGAACCTTGGTGTGGATCGCGTGCTGGAACTTGTGCCACCAGACCCGTGAGCCGTCTTCGATCCGGGCGCCGACGAGCTCCATCAGCGGATACACGAACAGAATCCCGAAGGCCAGCACGACCGCGATCACATGGACGCCGACGATGAAGCTGTAGAAGGTGATGGCAGGCGCCAGCATGGCGCGGAATCGTACCGATTAGCTACGAGGGTCAGCGTCGAATTTGCGGGTAGCTCCCGCTCGGACCGTCGGCTAGGCGATCCGTGTCAACGCGGGGTCTCGAGCAGGGCGATCGGGCAGGACGCAAACCATCCCCTCGCTGAAACCGGCCGAGGCGATCCCAAACGCGGCGTTGAAGCGGTCCAGGTTGACGAGTGTCAGCAGCGCCGTCAGCTCGACCAGCTGAGCGTCGCTGAAGTGCTCCTTCAACTGTGCGAATAACTCGTCGCTGACCTCGACCGGAGTGCGCATGACCGCGACCGTGTAATCGAGCGCGAGCTTCTCGCGGTCGCTGAACAACTCGCTTTGCCGATACCGGGGCAGCGCCAGCAGCTCATCATCGGAGAACCCTGAGTTGCGGCAGATCTGGGAGCCAAGATCGACGCAGTACTCGCAGCCGATCATCTGTGCGCCCTTCAACTCCATCAGGTTCTTGACGCGCTGATCGACGCCCGTGGCCTTGCGCACAGCCTGGTTGAACTTGCCCATCGCCATCATCAGCTTTGGCCGGTGCGCCCAGATCTCCATCGGCTCGAGGCCGCTGCCGGTTTGCGGCGCGCGACCCGTCAGCTTGATCATCATTTTTGGCCCGAGCCTGTAGACGAGCCTGACGACCGGCCCTGCATCACGCTTCGATACTCCCTGAATACGTGCCATTTGGAACCTCCCTGTCACAGTGGTTTGATCTCGCGGGTCTTTTCTGTATGACCCGCGAGACTCCATCAATGTGACACGGACCAACGAACTTGAGTTAGCGGACGATTTCGACCGCAGGCGTCCCCAGCTCAGGGCGGTCGCATATCGGATACTTGGCTCGCTAAGCGAGGCCGACGACGCGGTCCAGGAAGCGTGGCTACGGCTGCAGCGAACAGACACCGCGCAGCTCGACAGTCCGCAGGCCTGGCTGACTACGGTCGTTGCGCGGATCTGCCTGAACATGCTCCGCTCCCGCAAGACTCGCAATGAGCAGCCACTCGATCGCCTGCGGCCGGAACCGATCATCGACAACCCAGCGGCCGGCACCGATCCAGAACACGAAGCCTTACTGGCGGACGCGGTTGGGATCGCGCTGCAGGTCGTGCTCGAGACGCTCGGCCCGGCCGAGCGGCTCGCCTTCGTACTACATGACATGTTCGCCGTGCCGTTCGACGAGATCGCCGCGATGATCGACCGCTCACCGCAGGCGACCCGTCAGCTCGCCAGTCGTGCGCGCCGCCGTGTCCGCGAAGGGGCACCTGTACCGGACCCGGATCTAACGCGCCAACGGGCTGCCGTGGACGCCTACTTCGCGGCCTCGCGTGAGGGCGACCTCGATGCGCTGGTGGCGGTGCTTGACCCAGACGTCGTGCTACGCGACCACCGCTGCGACCGCGAACCGATCGAGTTGCACGGCGCTGCCACGGTCGCGCGAGGTGCCATCGCGGCACGGCGTTTCGCACCGTACGTTCGCCCGGCGCTGATCAACGGCGCCGCCGGGATAGTCGCGTTCGACGGTGAGCTGCCGTTTGCCGTCCTGGCGTTCACCGTGATCGGAACGCGCGTGCGCGCGATCGACGTCTTCAACGAACCGGAGCTGGTCGCCAAGCTCGACATTCGCGGCATCGCTGCCTGAGCTGAACGACCCCATAGCGCACACCGGGGGTACTGGCCCAGTCAGACCAGCACCCCCGTGCAAGTGCACTAGACGCTATTCAGCGATCGGCGGCGGATACACGTCCGCCACGTACTTGTCGACGTCTGCCTCTGACAACCGCAGGTGGACCGCCAAGTAGTAGATCACCAGGCTCCACAACCCGGAGAACACGATCGGATCAAAGACCGAGCCGTTGGGACCGAGGTTCGACGGATCGGTGCCGCCCAAATCAAGGACGTTCTTGAACACACCCCCGCCGCCGAGGATCCCGCCGGGGCCGAACGAGCTGAAGTAACAGATCAGCCCCATCCCGATGATCCACGGGATGATCCAGTACGCCGCCCGCCAGTCAATCGGTGGCGCCTTCGGATTCAACTTGAACACGTACGTAATCGCGATCAGCGCGTAGCCGATCAGAATCGCCACGACGAGCGTGCTGTAGGTCTGCCAGCCCGAGAACAGAATCACCCAACCGGCCCCCATAAAGGCAAGCGGCGACATCACGCCGGCCCAGGGCAGCTTGTATGACCTAGCCAGGTCCGGCTTCTGTTTGCGCAGTGCACCTAGTGCAACAGGCGCGCCGGCATACATGAACACGGAAGCGCTCGTGACAATGCCGACCAACTTCGCCCAACTCGGGAACGGCAGCAGGAACAGCGCGCCAACGATGGTCGCGATGATCACACCCCACACCGGCACCTTCTGCTTGCTGGTGCGCTCGAACACCGTCGGGACGAAGCCGTTGCGGCTGAGACCGAACGACAGACGCGCGGATGCCGTCTCATACATCAGGCCGGTGCCGCTCGGCGAGATCACCGCATCGACTTGCAGGACCGTCGCCAACCATGAGACGCCCGCGATGCTGACCAGAACCTTGAACGGAGCCGCCAACAGCGCCGTGCCTTGCGCAGTCTTAGGCGAGGCGAATCCGAGCCAGCCGCCGTTGGCGTGCAACACGTTCGGGGCCAGACCGCCGACAAATGCAACCTCGATCAGGATGTAGAGGATCGCGCCGATCAAGATCGACAGGATCACCGCGCGCGGTAGATCCCGTGCCGGGTTGGCCGACTCACCACCGAGCTGTACCGCCTGCTCAAAGCCCAGCAGCGAGAAGATGATGCCCGCGGGCAACGTCAACAGAATGTTCTTGACCGCATGGTCAGTCGTGAAGAACCCATGGAAGTTGGAGCTGTGGAAGTGACCGATCAACAGGATGCAGACCGTGACCACTGGCACCAGCACCTTCCAGCTGGTGATCGCGTTGTTGATCCTCGCGAAGAAGCGAACGCCAACGATGTTGATGATGATGAACATCACCAACAGGATCCCGGCAGCCAGATAGCCGACGCCGTGCAGCGTTCCGCCGGCGCCCCCTGCAGCCGCATTGGCATGGAAGAAGTTGCGCGCCCAGTGAGATACGGACAAGTACTGAATCGCAGCCAGGACCTCAATCGGCGCCACGCTGGCCGCCTGCAGGTAGGAAGCCCAGCCGAAGGTCGCTCCGGCGAAGCTGCCGAACGCATAGTGCGGGAACCGTGAAGTACCACCGCTGACCGGGAACAGGCCGCCGAGTTCGGCGTGCACAAGCGCCAGGATCAGGATGATCACCGACCCGAGTACCCAGCCGAAGATCGCGGACGGGCCTGCGATCACCGCGGCGCCGAGTGCACCGAACAACCAGCCGGAGCCGATGATCGAGGTCTCAGAAGCCCACAGCAGCCCTAGAAACCCAACCCCACGATCAAGCCCTTCGGACCCCAGCACCATCTCTGGTGGGCCTCCTGAATTACTAGGTGCCATCAACCCTCCTCCTCAGTAGTTTTGGTTGGCGGCGGCATCCTATTCCTCCGACCGGCGCCAAGTGACAGTTGCCGCAAGATTTTTTCCCCAGACTGCTGGATCTTCCAGGGCATTCCATCCGGCCCACGGTCCAAAAGGAAGGTCCAGCGGTCCAAACCACTGAAGCCATCGGGCCAAATCGCCGTGGACTGCAGCAGTTCGTGCGCTGATCA
>Ga0302314_10013407_pt1 | contig 14098 bp, 13 predicted proteins | sample III_Palsa_N2_3_FD_200533 | JGI IMG/M metagenome (GOLD analysis project Ga0302314, IMG submission 200533) | Peat permafrost microbial communities from Stordalen Mire near Abisko, Sweden - III_Palsa_N2_3 | ecosystem: Environmental > Terrestrial > Soil > Palsa > Peat permafrost | place: Sweden... | reverse complement strand
TGATCAATCAGGGCTGGAAGGACAGCAGCGATTCGATCTTCCATGCCGACGGCCGCCTGGCCGAAGCGCCGATCGCGCTGGTCGAGGTCCAGGCCTATGCCTATGCCGCCTATCTGGGGGCGGCCGAGCTGGCGGGATATCTCGGCGAGGCGGAGCAGTCGCTGGGCTTGAAGGACAAGGCCGATCGGCTGCAGGCGAAATTCGAGCAGGCGTTCTGGCTCGACGATCTCGGCACCTACGCGCTGGCACTCGACGGGGTGAAGCAGCCATGCCGGGTCGCCGCCTCCAACGCCGGCCATGTGCTGATGGGCGGGTTGGCCTCGCCGGAGCGGGCGGCAAAGGTCGCGGGACGGCTGGTGGCGCCGTCGTCCTTCTCCGACTGGGGCATCCGCACGGTCGAGGGCACCGAGGCGCGCTACAACCCGATGTCCTACCACAATGGCTCGGTCTGGCCGCACGACAACGCGCTGATCGGCATGGGCTTCGCCCGCTATGGTCTGCGCGAACCCTTGCTGAAGGTGATGACCGGGATGTTCGACGCCTCCCTGTTCATGGCCGACCATCGCCTGCCGGAACTGTTCTGCGGCTTCGACCGCCGGCCGGGCTCGGCACCGACCGCCTATCCGGTCGCCTGCGTTCCGCAGGCCTGGTCGTCCGCCACCGTGTTCGGACTGCTGGGCGCGCTGCTCGGTCTGTCGTTCGATCCGGGTGCGAAACAAATAAAGCTGACCCGGCCGGTGCTGCCCGGCTGGATGGAGGATTGCCGGATTTCGAACCTGCGGCTGGGCGATGCGCAAGTCGATATCCAGCTGGAGCGGCGCGACACCGACGTGGCGCTCCATGTCCTGCGCCGCTCGGGCGATGTCGAGGTGGTCATTATAAACTAGGTCCGCACCTTTCAGCCGTTCAAAGCATGAGGGTGAAGGAAAGCATGTCACTCCCGCGTTATGCCTCGCGAGGACCAGCCCGGTTTCTACTCCATTACGTCGGCCGCCGGTTCGCCAGCCATCTGACCGTGCTGTTGGCCGTGTTCGCCGCCGTCGGCTGTGCCATCGGCGCGCAATATGGTGTCAAGAATCTGGTCGATGCATTGGGCGATCCCGGCGTCGGTGATGCGCGCCTCTGGGGTGCCGTCGGCATCCTGCTGGCGCTGGTCGCCGGCGACAATCTGCTGTGGCGCCTGGCCGGCTGGGTCGCGACCTTCGCCTTCGTCGCGGTCGGCGGCGACTTGCGCCTGGATCTGTTCGACCATCTGTCCGGCCATGGCACCCGCTATTTCGCCGATCGGTTCCCGGGCGCGCTCGCCGGCCGCATCTCGACCGCCGCCAACACCGCCTGGACCATCGAAAATTCGCTGACCTGGACGACGATCCCGCCGGGCACTGCCGTGCTGAGCAGTATCGCGCTGTTGAGCACGATCAATTGGCAGATGACGGCGGTGCTGTTCGTGATCGTCGCGATCCTGGCCGCGATCATCGCCAAGCTGGCGGCCGGCGGCCACGACCTGCATGCGCGCTTCGCCGGCCGCGCCGCGGCGGTCAGCGGTGACATCACCGACGTGGTCAGCAACATGAGCCTGGTCCGCGCCTTCGGTGCGGCCAAGCGGGAACAGGACCGGCTGTCGCAGAAGATCGAGCGCGAGATGTCGGCCCAGCGCGAGAGCCTGCGCTCGCTTGAAAGGCTCAGGCTGTTCCATGCTTCTTCGGTCTTCGTCGTCACCGCGGGGGTGCTGGTCTGGGCGGTCGAGCTGTGGCGATTGCATCAGATCTCGACCGGCGACGTGGTGCTGACCACCACGCTGGGCTTCACCGTGCTGCATGCGTCGCGCGACCTGGCGATGGCCCTGGTCGAGCTGATTCAGCATTTCGCCAAGCTGGGCGAGGCGATCGAGGTGCTGGGCCTGCCGCATGAGATGCAGGACGTGCCGGACGCGAAGCCGCTGATCAATCTCGGCGGCGGCGTCACGTTCGAGCGGGTCGCGTTCGATTATCCGAGCGGGGCGCCAGTGCTACGCGATTTCGAACTGCAGGTGCCTGCCGGTCAGAAGATCGGGTTGGTCGGCCGTTCCGGTGCCGGCAAATCGACTATCCTCGCCCTGCTGCAGCGGCACTACGATCCCAACGCCGGCCGGGTGCTGTTCGACGAGCAGGACATCAGCCACGTCACCCAGGAAAGCCTGCGTCAGTCGGTGGCGGTCGTGCAGCAGGATATCTCGCTGTTCCACCGCTCGGCGCTGGAGAATCTGCGCTACGGCAAGCCGGAGGCGACGGACGACGAGGTCTATCGGGCGGCGGAGGCGGCCCATTGCACCGAGTTCATTCGGGCCCTGCCCGAAGGGTTCGACACCATCGTCGGCGAGCGCGGGCTGAAACTGTCCGGCGGCCAGCGCCAGCGGCTGGCGATCGCGCGGGCCTTCCTGCGCGACGCGCCGATCATCCTGCTCGACGAGGCGACCTCGGCGCTCGACACGGAATCGGAACAGGCGATCCAGGAGGCGCTGATGCGGCTGGTGAAGAACCGCACGGTCATCGCCATCGCCCATCGCCTGTCGACGCTGCATTCCTTCGACCGCATCGTCGTGCTGGATCGCGGCCGCATCATCGAGGATGGCGCGCCCCGGGACCTGCTGCGGCGCGACGGGCCCTATAGCCGCATGTACGGGCGCCAGCTCGCCGGCGAGGAAAAGCGCAAATGAACGGGTGCCGGGGCGTCGTGCTGTTGATGGTGATGCTGGCGTCGGGCGGGCTTGCCTACGCGGACGAAGCGCCGGCGCCTGCCGATACCACGCCGGCCGCCGACGCGCCGAAAGCGCCGCCCAAGGATGTCGCCCAGCCGCCGAAGAATCTGGAGCCGATCCCCAAGGACAGCGCCATCACCGTGCTGGGCAAGAAGGTGCTGGGGCCGTCCGGCGAGGACATGGGCCGGGTCACCGACCTGCTGCTCGACCGTGACGCCCATATCAAATCGATCGTCATCGATTTCGGCGGCTTCCTGGGCGTCGGCAGCCGCAAGATCGCGATCGATTGGCGGCTGGTGCGCTTCGTGCCCGACAACAAGGACGCGCCGATCGCGCTCAGCCTGGGCAAGGCCGAGGTGCAGGCGGCCCCGGAATATAAGGAGTCGGCCGAGCCGCCGGTGATGGTCGGACCGCCGCCGTCCGGTCCCGATGCCGCTCGATAGGCCGCCCCGCGAGACCGTCGACACGAACCATGTCCGCGCCGGCCACGGCCTGGACGGGCTCAATCTGTTCGTCGCCAATATCCAGACCGGCTTCGGGCCGTTCATCGTCGTGTTCCTGACCAGCCAGGGCTGGACCCAGACCGCCGTGGGCTTGGCGCTCAGCATCGGCACTGTCACGGCGATGGCGAGCCAGGTGCCGGCCGGTGCGCTGGTCGACGCCATCCGCCGCAAGACCGCGGTGGCCCTCTTTAGCGTCTTGGCCTTCGCCGGCAGCGCGCTGCTGTTCGCGCTCTGGCCGACGCCCTTGTCGGTCTATCTGGCGGAGATCCTGCACGGCTTCTCCAGCTGTACGCTGGGTCCGGCGATCGCGGCGCTCAGCCTGGTGATCGCCGGCTCGTCATCCATGGGCGCGCGGCTCGGCCGCAACGCGCGGTTCGCCTCGATCGGGAATGGCCTCGGGGCTTTGTTGATGGGTGCCTGCGGCTATTATCTGCCGGAACGGTTCGTGTTCTTCCTGACCGCGGCGCTGACCATGCCGGCCTTGGTCGCGCTGGTCCCGCTCGCCCGGTACGAGGCGACGACACACCCGGTCGTGGCGGCACCCGCCGCCGCCAAGATCGCCCGTTGGCCGGCGATGCGGCGTCTGCTGGCCGACCGGCGGCTGCTGATGTTCGCGCTATGCGCGGCACTGTTCACGCTGGCCAACGCAGCGCTGCTGCCGCTCGCCAGCAGCGCGCTCACCAAGCGGGCGACGGGCGAGGCGAACCTGTTCATCGCCGCCTGCATCGTGCTGCCGCAGATCCTGGTGGCCCTGCTGTCGCCGACGGTCGGGCGTGTCGCCGACAAATATGGCCGGCGTATCGTCGTGATCGTGGCGTTCGCGGCGCTGGCCCTGCGCGCGCTGCTGTTCGCCTTGGTGACCCAGCCGCTGCTGGTCGTCGCCATCCAGGCGTTCGACGGCATCGCTGGCGCCTGCTTCGGCGTCATGGTGCCGCTGGTGACCAGCGACATCGCCGGCCGTTCGGGCCATTTCAATCTGTGTCTGGGCCTGGTCGGCTTCGCCATCGGGATCGGCGCCACGGTCAGCACGACCTTGGCCGGCTGGACCGCCGATCATTTCGGCGATGCGGCAGCGTTCCTCAGCTTCGCGATCATCGGGGCGCTCGGCACCGTGCTGGTCTGGGGCGCTCTGCCGGAAACCCGGCCGACTTAAGCGACGTTCAGCAGCCGCGCCAAAGCATTGCGCGGCATCAACAGGTTCGCCAACGTATAGCCGTCGAGCACCGCCAGGAACGCGTTGGTCGCATCCTTGAGCGCGTGCTGGAGCACGCAGGGGCCCTGGATGCGGCAATAGCCGGGCTCGCCCAGGCAGCCGACCACCGCCAGATCCTCCTCGATGCTGCGCACCACGTCGCCGATCCGGATCGTGTCCGGCGCGCGCTTCAGACGCATGCCGCCGTTCTTGCCGCGCACCGTGTCCAGATAGCCGGCCTTGCCCAGCCGATGCACCACCTTCATCAGATGCGCCTTCGAGATGTCATAGGCGTCGGCGATCTCTTGGATGGTCGACAGGCCCTCGTCATTCGTCCCGACATAGATCAGGACGCGCAGCGCATAGTCGGTCTGCAGATTGAGCTTCATGGGTGAGCGACCATAATAACGATATAATATGCATCAATAGGCTCGCCGGGAGCGGAATTCAAGGCGACGAGGCCGCAGCGGCGGTACTGCCCACGAACAGCCATGCCGCGAACAGCGGTGCCAGCACCCGATACAGCATCCTTGTCTCCCCCACTCGACGCGGGTGAGACTAGCCGATCGAGATTTCAACCGATAGGACGTGCCATCCCGGCGAAGACGTCCAGGCGATAGAAATCCTCGAAGCTCTTGTGGGTCGAACGCAGCCAGCCGTGGGTCTTGGCTGCGACATGGTCATGGACCTGGTCGCCGGTCAGCGGATAGTCGGAGCCGCCGGTCCAATGGACCAGGATGAATTGTCCGTCCGGGGCCAGCGACCGACCGAGCCAAGCCAGGAACAGGTCCAGGTCGGCACGCGTCCAATAATAGCCCGCCTCGGCCAGTACCACGAGGTCGAACCGGTCTTCGGGCAGATCGTCGGGAAAGATCGACTGGCGGAATTCGACTTGGGGCAGGTCGTTGCAGCGCCGGCGGGCGGCGTCGAGCGCCGTCTCCGCCGTATCTACAGCCAGCAAATGACCGCATTGCAGGGCCAGGCGCTGGGTAAAGACGCCGACCGAACAGCCGACCTCGATCGCGTTCCGGTGCTCGTCACCGATCGCCGACAGCACCACGCTGTATTTTTGTCGCTCGTAGCCGCTGGTGACGAAGCCCCAAGGGTCGGGGGTCGCGAGATACTGATCCGCGAGATATTCGCGCGGCATACGCAGTTGAGGGCGGCCTATCATCGCCTTGCCCTCGCCGGGATTTCGCTGCGCATGACCATGGACTCCTCCGAGGGAACGGAGATGTTCCGTATGGTTAACACGCTAAGCCCCGCGAGGTTTCACGCCGGAGTTCATGTCCGGGTGATCGAGGCGCCGCCATCGACCAGAGAGGCCGTGCCGGTGACGAAGGCTGAGTCGTCCGACGCGAGATAGAGCACCGAGCGGGCCAGTTCCTCGGGCCGGGCGACGCGCTTCAGGGCATGCAGGTTGGTGATGAAGCTCTGCGCCTCGGCGGTGTCGTTCATGGCGCGATACATCGGCGTATCGACCGCGCCCGGCAGGATCGCGTTGACGCGGATGCCCTGGGGGCCATATTCCGCCGCCAAGGCCTGGGTCAGGCCGATCAGGCCGGACTTGCTGGCGGCATAGGCGGCGACGCCAGGGAAGGCCAGCGTGTAGCCGACGAAGGTCGAGGTGAAGATGATCGACCCGGCGCCGGTCTTCAGCATCTCCGGGATCTGGTGCTTGGCGCCCAGGAAGGCGCTGGTCAGGTTGGTGGCGAGCGTTTCGGTCCAGCCTTGTTCCGAGATCCCGGTGGAGGGGCCCATTTCGCCCAGCGTGCCGGCATTGTTGAAGGCGATGTCGAGCCGGCCGAACTTTTCGACCGCGAGCGCGACCAGCGCCTTGGCATAGTCTTCCGATTGCACGTCGCCGGCCAATGCCACGGCCTCGCCGCCCTCGGCGGCGATCTCGGCCACCAGGCTGGCCAGCTCGGCTTCGCGGCGGGCGCCGACGACCAGCTTGGCGCCTTCGCGGGCAAAGAGTTTGGCGGTCTCGCGGCCGATGCCGGCGCTGGCGCCGGTGATGATGGCGGTCTTTCCGATCAGGCGTTCCATGGTCGATCTCCTTCGTGTGAGGCGGTTTCAATCAGTGACTGAAACATGCACCTTCTCCTGGTCTTCACAAATGGCCTGAAAAATGTTATATTATTCAGTTTTTATGAATGATCGGAGCGGCCATGGATCGGCTACGCGCGTTCGAGGTTTTCGCGACCGTGGTCGCCCGCGGCAGCTTCACCCGCGCCGCCGACGCGCTTGACACCTCGCCGGCCAACGTCACCCGCTATGTCAACGAGCTGGAGGCGCATCTGGGCACCCGCCTCTTGAATCGCAGCTCGCGCAAGCTGTCGCTGACCGAAAGCGGCGAGGCGCTCTATGAGCGCAGCCGGTCGATCCTGGACGAGGTGGCGGAGACCGAGGCGCTGGTCTCCGCCTCGGCGCTGCAGCCGCGCGGACGGCTCAAGATCAACGCGCCCGTGAGCTTCGGCGTGCTGCATCTGGCGCCGCTCTGGCCCCGGTTCCTGGCGAAATATCCGGAAGTCGAGCTCGACGTGGCGCTCGGCGACCGGGTCGTCGATCTCGTCGAGGAGGGCTATGACCTCGCCATCCGCATCTCGCGCGGCGGCTCGACCGCCCATGTCGCGCGCAAGCTCGCGACCTCGCACAATATCCTTTGCGCAGCATCGGCCTATCTGGCCCGGCACGGCCAGCCGGCGGTCCCGGCCGATCTCACGCAGCATCGCTGCATCGGTTACACCTATTCGATGACCGCCGACGAATGGCACTTCACCGATGACGCCGGCCACGGCCATGCCGTCAAGGTCAACAGCCGCTTTCACACCAACAACGGCGACACGGCCCGGGCAGCGGCGCTGGCCGGCCACGGCATCATCTGGCAGCCGAGCTTCCTGATCGGTGCCGACCTCGCGGCCGGCCGGCTGGTGCGGGTGCTGCCCGGCTATCACCTGCCGGACATCGACATCCAAGCGGTCTATCCGAGCCGCCGGCACTTGAGCGCCAAGGTCCGCGCTATGGTCGATTTCCTGGTCGCGGCCTTCCACGGCACGCCGTCGTGGGATGTCGGCGTCACTTAGCCGCCGGCCAGCAGGCTAGTAGGCGCAGCGGAGTCCGGACTAAGCTCACAAAAAACGGGAGGGAGCGAGGATGACCAATCCGCGTTGGAAGCGTCGGCCGCCGGGATCGAACTGGGGCGATTTCGGGCCCGACGATCAATGGGGCCGGCTCAATCTGATCACGCGCGAGAAGACGCGCCAGGGCCTGGCCGAGGCCACGGAGGGCATCGCCTTCTGCCTCAGCCTGCCGCTGGATTATCCGGGTGGCAACGCGCTCAACCCGCGGCGCTATCCGCCGATCCTGCGCCCGACCGTGCGCGACGGCCGGCCCAATTTCAACTGCGTGATCGAGGGCAGCGACGGCACCGACGTGTTCAACGACGACCTGGCGATCCTGTGGCTGCAATACTCGACGCAATGGGACAGCCTGGCCCATGTCGGCGCCCAGTTCGATGCCGACGGCGATGGCGTGGCGGAGCGGGTCTATTACAACGGCTTCCGCGCCGGGACCGAGGTGCTGGGCCCGAGCGACGGCATCGACGCCGGCGTCTCCAGTGCGATCAAGCCCGAGAGCACATCGGGCGCCCATGCGCTGGGCATCGAGCGCATGGCCGCCCATGGCGTGCAGGGCCGCGGCGTGCTGGTCGATCTCCATGCCCGCTTCGGCGACGCGCGCCGCTATGTCGGCTATGAGGACCTGATGGCCACCATGGCGGCCGACGGGGTGACGATCGAGCTCGGCGACGTGTTGTGCCTCCACACCGGCTTCGCCCAGCGCGTGCTCAATATGGGGCGGACGCCCGATCCGGCGGTGCTGCATGAATCCTGCGCCGTGCTCGACGGGCGCGACCCACGCCTGCTCGACTGGATCTCGTCGAGCGGCGTCGCCATCATCGCGGCCGACAATTATGCGGTCGAGGGCATGCCGGCCCGGCCCGGTGCCGATACCTGCTGCTCGATCCTGCCGCTGCACGAGCATTGCCTGTTCAAGAATGGCATTCATCTGGGCGAGCTGTGGCATCTGACGCCGCTCGCCCACTGGCTGCGCGACCACAAACGCTCGCGCTTTCTGCTGACCGCCCCGCCGCTGCGTCTACCGGGGGCCGTGGGCTCGCCGGTGACGCCGATCGCGACCGTTTGAGGGAAGGCAAGATCATGACCAAAGAACGGGTTCTCATCACCGGCGGCGCGTCCGGCATCGGCAAGGCCACGGCCGCGCGTTGCCGGGCGGAAGGCTGGGAGACGATCGTGATCGACCGGGAGGGCGACGGCATCATTGCCGACCTGTCCGATCCGGATGCGACCGCCGGCGCCCTCGAGCGCGCCTTGCGCGGCGGCCCGATCACGCGGCTGGTCAATAATGTCGGCGTGGTCCGGCCGGGGCCGGTCGAGGACCAGACATTCGCCGACCTGGAGGCGGCCGTCTCGCTCAACATCCGCTGCAGCCTGCAATGCCTGCAGGCGCTGCTGCCGGGCATGAAGGCGGCGCATTTCGGCCGGGTCGTCAACATCTCGTCACGCGCGGCCTTGGGCAAGGAGCTGCGCACGGTCTATGCCGCGACCAAGTCGGCGCTGATCGGCATGGCCAAGGTCTGGGCGCTGGAGCTGGGCGAGCATGGCATCACCGCCAACGCGATCGGCCCGGGCCCGATCCGGACCGAGCTGTTCGACCGCGCCAATCCGCCGGACAGTCCCCGCACCCAGGCGATCATCGATGCGGTGCCGGTGCGCCGGGTCGGCACGCCCGACGACATCGCCAATGCCGCAGCGTTCCTGCTCGATGCCCGCAGCGGCTTCGTCACCGGCCAGGTGCTGTATGTCTGCGGCGGCATGACGGTCGGCGCCGCCGGCGCTTAGGTTATTCTTCCTGGCCGAGCTGTTCCTGGCGGGGCACGAAGAAACTCACGATCAGCGCGCCGACGGCGATGATGGCGGCCAGGATGAAGACCGAATGCAGCGCGCCGGCCAGCGTGTCGACCAGCCGCGTCAATTCCGGTGCGGCGAGCGCCGTCCGCCGCCCCTGGTCGACCAGATCGCGCACGATGTCATGGTCGCCGATCGCCGCCCGTTCCAGCCCGTGGTTCAGCACGCCGCCAAAGGCGGCGGCACCCAGCGCCTGGCCGATCAGGCGGCTGAAATAGAACAGCGCCATCGCCCGGCCACGGTCGGCGCGGGCGACGCCCGATTGCACCGCGACGGTGAACACCAGGCTGTTGACGCCCAGGCCGGCACCGACGGCGACGCAGCAGACGCACAGCCACAGCACAGTCTGCCCGGCCGCGACCGTGGTCAGGCCGAGGCCGCCCGCGACCAGCACGATCGAGCCGATGATGGCGACGGGACGGAAGCTGAGCCGCGCCAGATGCCGGCTGAGCGTCATGGTGGCCGTGGTCCAGCACACGCACATCACGCCCAGCACCACGCCGGCCAACAGCGCATCGCCGCCGGCGACACCCTGGACCCAGGTCGGCAGGAAGGCCGAGGTGCCGAGCAGCAGCGATCCGCACAACACGGCCGAGGCGGTCGCGGCCAGGATCATCCGCCGGCGCAGCAGATGGGCCGGCAGCAGCGGATCATCGACCCGGCGCTCGCGCCAGACAAAGGCCAGCAGGGCGGCGGCGCCCAGCGCGAGCAGGCCAGCGATCTCGGCCGTCGTCAGCGTCTCGATCTGCACCAGCACCAGCATGATGGCGCCGATGCCGACGACCAGCAGTCCGGCGCCGGGCAGGTCGATCGGCTCGTGCCGGCCGGTGCGCGGCGGCTCGTGCAGGAAGCGCCAGACCATCGCCATGGCGACGAGCCCGATCGGCAGGTTGACCCAGAACACGAACGGCCAGCCGAGCGAATTGACGAAGAAGGCGCCCAGGAGCGGCCCGACGATCGCCGAGATACCCCAGATGCCGCTGACATAGCCCATCATGCGCGGCCGGTCGGCCGGCTCCGACACGTCACCGATGATGGTGCTGGCGAGCGGCACCAGCCCGCCGCCGCCGATGCCCTGGAGCGCCCGGAACAGGATCAGCGACACCATGCTCCAGGCGCAGCCGCACAAGAGCGATCCGGCTAGGAACAGGGCGGCACTCACCAGATAGACCCGCTTGCGGCCATAGCTGTCGGCGAGCCGGCCATAGAGCGGCGTCACCACGGCCTGGGTCAGCAGATAGGCGCCGAATGCCCAGGAAAACAAGCTGAAGCCGCCCAGCTCGGCGACGATGGTCGGCATCGCCGTGCTGATCACGGTGACCTCGACCGCGGCCATGAAGGTCGAGATCAGCATGGCCGCGATCACCAGCTCGCGCCGGACCTTGCGGGCTGGGGTGACCGGTGCTTCGGCGATTGTGCTCATCGACCCACTCGCGACCTGTTTCTTGGGTCGCCATTTGAAGGCAATCGACGGGGCAGCGGCAGATCGAACTCTGCAGTTCTGGATTGCGTCGTTCAGAACTGGAAATAGATGAACGGCCGATAGGCGGCCGGCGTGAAGGCCAGCACCACGCCGGCGGCCGTTCCGGCGAGCGCATAGAACGATGGCCGACGCAGAGACATCAGCGCATTCGAGATCAGGCCGCGCGCCTCAATCGCATGCAGCAGCCCCAAGCCCAGGATCACGGCCGCCGCCCAGGACGCGATGTCCAGCGTGCCGGTGCCGCTCATGGTGACGAAGCTGCGGGCAAGCTCCATCGCGGCGGGCAGATTGGCGGCGCGGAAGAAGATCCAGGCGAGGCAGACCCACCAGAAGGTCAGCAGCATGGCGCCCACCCGATAGGCCGCGTGATCGGTCAGCGCCTCCGGCCGCCAGCGCGCATATTCCTTGTGCAGGATCAGGGCGCCGCCATGCAGCGTGCCCCAGATGACGAAGTTCCAGGAGGCGCCGTGCCACAGCCCACCCAGCACCATGGTGACCAGCAGGTTGCGATAGCCCGCGAGCCGCCCGCCGCGATTGCCGCCCAGCGGGATATAGAGATAGTCCCTGAGCCAGGACGACAGGCTGATATGCCAGCGCCGCCAGAAGGTGCTGATGCTGGTCGAGAAATAAGGATGGCGGAAATTGACGGTCAGATCGTAGCCCAAGAGCTTCGCCGTCGCGATCGCCATGTCGGTATATCCCGAGAAATCGCAATAGATCTGAATGGCATAGAGCATCGTCGCGGTCATGATCGAGAGGCCGGTATAGTCGCCCGGATGGCTGAACACCGCATCGACATAGGGCGCCAGATTGTCGGAGACGCAGGATTTTTTGACATAGCCGAAGAAGAACAGGATCAGCGCGCGCCGGACCGGGACATCGGCGAAGCGTTTCAGCCCGTCCAACTGCGGTAGGAAGTCGTAGGCACGCACGATCGGGCCGGCGACCAGCTGCGGGAAGAACCCGACGAAGGTCGCATAGTCGAGCAGGCTGCGCCGCGCCCGCAGATGGCCGCGATAGATGTCGAGCGTGTAGCTGAGGCTCTGGAACGTATAGAAGCTGATGCCGACCGGCAGGATCAGCCGGACCGTCACCGGGTTCGCCGCCACGCCCGCCGCCTGCAGCAGGGTTACGAACGAATCCGCGAAGAAATTGAAATATTTGAACGTGAACAGCAGGGCCAGATTGACCGTGACGCTGACGGCGATGATCAGGTGTCGTCGTCGCTGGCTGGGCGCCGCTTCCATCATCAGGCCGGCGCCGAAATCGAACAGGGTCGAAAACGCCAGCAGCAGGGTGAAGCGCGGATCCCAGGCGCCATAGAAGATGTAGCTGGCGACCAGCAGCACGAGTTTGCGCAGGTCGTTGCGCCGGAGCGACCAGTAGAGCGCGAACACGATCGCGAAAAAGACGAAGAAGCGCGGCTCGACGAACAGCATGGACCTAGCGCTCCGCCGCTTGGGAGAAGTCCGCGCTGAATTTGCGGCACAGGCGCTGGCCGGCCGTGGTCGAGACATAAGTCGCGACCGATTGGGTCAGATGCGCCCAGTCGTACCAGGAGGCGGTGTCGTAGATGATGCCGGCATCGGCCTTGTCCATGAAATTGACGACGGGAATCTGGGTGCCCGGCCGATCGAACGCGGCCTGCAGATCGCGCGCGTCGGTGATCGATTCGCCATAGGTATCGGGCAGGCTCATCAGCACCGGTTCGTAGCCGAGCGTCCGGATGAAATTCGCCAAGCGCCGGATGACGGCGATCCGCTGGTTTTCTTGGCCCGCGTCGATCGGGGCCGGGCCGATCCGGTCGGCCGCCTGGTCGTGCAGGGTCTGGGTCGTGCGCCCGAAATTATCCCGGTCGCGCAGCAGCCCGACCCGCTCGACCGTCGGCGCCGCTCCCGGATCGAGCGGTTCATAGCCGCGCAAGGACGCGGCCTGCCGCGGCGGCGCCGGCGGTGCCGCCGCCGGCTCCAGATAGCGGCTGGCCAGGCCCAACGCGCTGTTGTGATAGAGGAAGGCGACCAGATAGCGCGCGAGCGAGGAATATTTGCGCGGGTCCGGGTGCGACAGGATGTCGGCGATGGCCAGCGGCGCCTCGCGCGGGTCGGTCGTGACCCACACCCGCTGCGATTTCAGGTTCGTGAACTCGATATGGATATCGTTCGGCGGATCGAACAGCGCCCGCGACAGGCGGGGCGGGTGATCGGCCGCGAGCCGGCGCAGGACATAGCGCATCTCGATCAGGTTCAGGCCGCCGATGCCCAGGTTGTAGCTGTGGATCGGGCACCCGGCTTGCCGGGCTGCCTGGTCGAACAGCACGGGATCGAACGCGTGCAGCATCCGGCTCGACCCGATGGCGATCGTGTCGATATCCGCATCATTCCGTTCGAGCGTATGGATCTTATCGGTCAGTTCGCCCACATCGGGCGGCGGCAGGGCTAGGCGGCCGGCGATGCCGATCCCATAGGTCGTAATCAGAAAGCAGCCGGCGAACAGGGCGGCGGACGCTACGTTCGGCCGTATCTGCATGCGATGGTCCCGGATTGTGTTTGCACCTCGATCAAAACAGGCTTGTGGTCTTTCGTATCCCGAGCGACCGTCTCAGCGGCTGGATCAAAAAAGGAGCAAGGGGGCCGTCGCGCCCGCATGCGCATCGTGAGCGCCGCCCCGAAAAGAGCATTTTCTACAATCCTCCGACCTCGCTTCGATGGAGCCTGACTGCTCGAATTTCAGGGAGAAGCCCATGTTCAGCCTGCTCATCAATGGTCAGACCCATGAGGTCGACGTGCCGGCGGATATGCCGGTTCTGTGGGTGCTGCGCGACATGCTCGGCATGACCGGCACCAAGTTCGGCTGCGGCATCGCGCAATGCGGCGCCTGCACCGTGCATCTGGGCGGCGAGGCCGTGCGCTCCTGCCTGCTGCCGGTGAGCTCCGTCGGCACCCAGCCGATCGTCACGATCGAGGCGGTCGGCGCCAGTGCCACCGGCCACAAGGTCCAGCAGGCCTGGCTCGACAAGGAAGTCGTGCAATGCGGCTATTGCCAGTCCGGCCAGATCATGGCCGCGACGGCGCTGCTCAATCAGACGCCCAAGCCGACCGATGCCGATATCGATGCCGCCATGTCCGGCAATATCTGTCGCTGCGGCACCTATGTCCGCATCCGTGACGCCATCCACGCCGCCGCGTCGGCTTGAGG
>Ga0302314_10013406_pt1 | contig 14098 bp, 13 predicted proteins | sample III_Palsa_N2_3_FD_200533 | JGI IMG/M metagenome (GOLD analysis project Ga0302314, IMG submission 200533) | Peat permafrost microbial communities from Stordalen Mire near Abisko, Sweden - III_Palsa_N2_3 | ecosystem: Environmental > Terrestrial > Soil > Palsa > Peat permafrost | place: Sweden... | reverse complement strand
AGGTCGCCCAGGTCAGCTCGGCCCCGCCGGTCGCCACCGCCTCGCCCACCCCGACCCAGAACCCGGACCAGGCCGCCACCACTCAGATCCTCGCGGTCTACGCCGGTATGCGGCAGGCGCAGGCCGCCGCGGAGGCCGCCGGGAGCATGCAGAACGTCTCGCTCGGCTCCTACGCCGCCGGAAGCGCCTTCGACGCGATCGTCACGGCGGTCGGGCAGGACGCGGGCAACGGCTGGCGGATGGTGGGCGCCCCGGTGCTGGACCCGAAGGTGACGGCGCTGGCCCTGAACGCCCAGCCGCCCACGGCCACCATCACCGACTGCATGAACGTCGCCGGCTGGCACACGGTGGACCAGTTCACCGGCAAGGACATCACCGCCCCCTCCACCCACAGCAGCTTCGTGTCCGTCTCCCAGGCCCAACTCGGGCAGAACGGCTGGCGGATCACCGAGACCGAAGTGAACAGGAGCATGCCGTGCTGACTCGACACCTCACCCCCGGTCGGGCCGGGGCGGCGACCGCCGCGGCGGCGTGTGCGCTGTTCGTCGGCGTGCTCGCCGCGCCCGCCGCCACCGCAGCCGGTGGCGGCGGTGGCGGCGGCAACTGCAACCAGGTCACCGGGGTCTGCACGATCAGCGCGTCCTCCCCGCCGTCCGGCGGCGGCGGGTCCGGGTCCGGCGGTGGCGGGGGAGGCAAGAAGGGCGGCGGTGGGACCTGTTCCTACCAGGGCACCACCGTGGACTGCTACATCTCCGGCGAAGGCTACTGGGACGGCGTCGCCTGCTACGACGAGCTGGACAAGCCGCAGCCCCCGGCCAGCGACAGCGCCTGGGAAGGCCACAACCCGGCCGACGGCGGCGCGGTCTACCTCGAATACTGCCCGTACGACACCGGTCCCAACGGGCAGGTGTACTACCTCGCCTACTTCGCCACCTCGCCGCCGGGCCAGCCGGCCCAGGAGAGTCCAGGTCAGATCGCCCAGGGCATGTACCAGCAGGAGGAGGACCGGCTCTACGCGGTCACGATCGGCTCGGCGCCCACCGCCGCCGGCACCGGCCTGGTCGGCCTGCCGGTGTGGGTGTGGACGAAGGACGCCATGCAACTCACACCGCTGTCAGTGCGGGTGGGTGCGGTCAGGGTCACCATGAACGCGTCGATCGGGCACATCGGCTGGTCCGAGGGCGGCGGCCCCGAGCACACCTGTGCCAACGACACCACGGCGTACAAGACGAGCGACGGACTGGAGACGCCGGTCTGCGGATTCCCGGCCGGGTTCGCCACCGCCGGGCCGCACACGATATCGGCGACGGCCTACTGGGGCATCACCTGGACCAGCAACATCGGGACCGAACAGCTCACCCCGCTGGTGATCCAGAGGTCCGCAACAACCACCCTGACCATCGACCAGGCGCAGGCCCTGAACTTGGCACCACCCCAGGAGGAACCGTGACCACCACCCTCCCACCGCTTCCCGGATCCGCCACCGGCGTGACTCCCGCGCCACCTCGGGCGCCGCGTGCCCGGCGGCGCAGCCCGGCCGTACTGGCGCTCGCGGTCGCCCTGGTGGCGGCCGGCGGGCTGGGCGGCGCGGTGCTCTACAACGCGACCGGGCAGCGCAGCGCGGTGCTGGCGCTCGCCCACAACGTCCCGGCCGGGCAGTCGATCACGGCCGGGGACCTGGTCGTGGCGCACATCTCGCTGGACCCGTCGTTGCAGCCGGTGGGCGCGGCCAGCCTGGCCAACGTGGTCGGGATGCGGGCCACGACCGACCTGATGCAGGGTCAGTTCCTGACCACGACCGACGTGACCCGCTCGGCCCTGGTCCAATCAGGCCAACAGGTCGTCGGGTTGCCGGCCAAGGACACCCAACTGCCAGCTGTGGCGCTGCAACCGGGCGACAAGATCATGATCGTCTACACCGGTGGCAGCAGCGGCTCGGGCGGCACCGGCGGCTCGGTGCTGCCGCAGGTCGGCACCCAACTCCCGGCGGTGGTGGTCACCGTGGGAGCGGTGGACACCGACGGGACGAGCGTGGTCGACGTCGCCGTACCGGCCGCGCAGGCCGGGCAGTTGGCGGTGCTCGCCGCCTCGGGGGGCTTCACCGTGGTGTTCGCCCCGCAGGGGGGCGGCTGAGATGGCGCTGTTCGCGATCGTCGGCGGACACGGCGCGCCCGGGGCGACCGTCACCGCCCTGGCGATGCTGCACGCCTGGCCGCTCCAGACCGGCCAGCGGGTGCTGCTGGCCGAGTGCGACCCGGACGGCGGGGTGATCCTGGCCGGCGCGCTGGAGGGCCGACTGGACGCCAGCCGGGGCCTCGGGCAGCTCGGCGTCGCCGACCGGCAGGGCCAGCTGGCGCAGACGCTGATGACGCAGCTGACGGACGTGTCCCCGAGCGGTACCGCGGACCGGCTGCTGCTGCCCGGGGTGAGCGACCCGGCGCAGTACTCCGGCCTGGCCTACGTCTGGGAGTCGCTGGTCAACCTGCTGGTCGCGCTGGAGGGCCAGGGCGTGGACGTGCTGATCGACCTGGGCCGCTCCGGCGCGTCCGGGCCGAGCGCGGTGCTCGCCCGGCGCGCCGACGCGGTCCTGGTGGTCGCCCGCTCCACGCTGCGCTCGCTGACCACCGCCCACCCCCGGGTCGCGGCTCTGCGCGCCGACCTGGACGCGCACGGCGGTTCGGACACGCTCGGCCTGGTCCTGGTCGAGGAGGGCCCGTACAAGGCGTCGGACGTCAGCGCCCGGTTCGGGACGCCGGTGCTCGGGCTGCTGCCGTTCGCTCCGGACACGGCGGCGGTGCTGTCCGACGGCGGCAACAGCCACGACCGCCGCTTCGTCCGCTCACCGCTGCTGCGCTCCGCGCGCACCATCATCGACGAGGTCAGGGCGCAGGTCTCGCGCAGGAGAGCACAACTGGCGCCACCCCAGTTCATCGCCCCGGAATTGACGACTCATCAGAATCAAGCCCTGGCAACGACTTTCCCGGTGCCGCCGCCGGTTGCCGGGCCGGTGCCGCCGTCCGGCCGGCCGCCCGTGCCCGGGGCCAACGCCGCCGGTCCCAGGTCCGGCCGCTATCCCGGCCCGGTGCCGCCGTCGCCGCCCGCGCCCCGCCCCATGCCCAACACGGCCATGCCCACCGCGCCGATACCCTCCGCCGGGCCGACCGGCGAGCTGCGCCCACAGGCGGTGAGTCATGCGCGCTAACCACCTGCCGCTAGCCCCGATCACCCTGCCCCCGGTCCCACCCAGTCCCCAGCAGCCGGAGCCGCAGCCGGAGCAGCCCGGACGGCTGTCCCCGCCGCCGACCGGTCGCCACGCGGGCACCACCGCGGGCACCACCGCGGGCACCACCGCCGGTCCGCCGCCACCCGGCTACGGCACGAACGGCCTTGCCACGCCGTCGGGTTACGCTGTTCCGCCCGGCTCCCGACTGGTGGCCGCTCCGCTGCCCTGGTCGCAGCAGCATCCGCAGCGACCGCAGCAGCCGCAGCCGCAGCCCTGGGGCTCGCAGCCGCAGGCGCAACCCGCGGTGGACTACGACGCCGTCCGGCAGGTCCGCAAGCTGGTCGCGGACGAGCTGCACGAGCAGGCGGCCGGGGACACCCCGAGCGACCAGGAGACCCGCCGCCAGCGCGGCCGGGCCGTGATCGAGAGCGTGGTCGCCCGCTGGTCCGACGTCTACGCCCAGACCCACGGCCTCTCGCCGACCCGGGAGATGGACCGGGCCCTGGCGGACGCCGTGTTCGACCTGATGTTCCGGGCCGGGCGGTTGCAGCCCTACCTGGACGACGACGCAGTCGAGGACGTCTACATCAACGGCTGCGACAACGTGTCGGTGCAGCGGGTCAACGAGCCGCTGCGGTCGGTCCCGCCGATCGCCGACAGCGACGAGGAGCTGGTGGAGCTGCTCCAGGACCTGGCCCGGCGGCACGGCGGCGGTGAGCGCTCGCTGTCGACCTCCAGTCCCAACCTGGCGATGCGGCTGGACGGCGGGATGCGGGTCCAGGTGATGACCGGGGTCACCCCGCGGCCCTTCGTGACCATCCGACGGCACCGGGTGGCCTCGGCCACCCTCGGCGACATGGTCCGGCTCGGCAGCATCGACTCCACCCTCGCCGCCTTCCTCGCCGCCTCGGTCAGGGCCCGCAAGCACATCCTGGTCACCGGGGTGCAGCGGGCCGGGAAGACCTCGCTGCTGCGGGCGCTGGCCGCGGAGATCCCGGCGGACGAGCGGGTCGCGACCATGGAGTCCGAGTACGAGCTGTGGTTGCACACCCTGGGCCACCTGCGGCAGGTCGTGCCGATCGAGGAGCGGCAGGGCAACGGGGAGCGGATCGACGGACGCCCGTCCGGCGAGCTGACGCTCACCGAGCTGATGCCAGCCGCGCTGCGGATGTCGCTGTCGCGGATCATCGTCGGCGAGGTCCGCTCGCGCGAGGTCATGCCGATGCTCCAGGCGATGACCAACGGCGTCGGCGGCATGGCCACGCTGCACGCGCAGACCCCGTACATGGTGCCCGACCGGATCGCCCAGCTGTGCGCCGAGTACGGCTCGCACATCAACGACGGCCTGGCCTACCGGCTGTTGGCCAACGGCGTGCACCTGATCGTGCATGTCGCGATGGTCGACGAGACCCCGATCGGCGGGCGGCTGCACCGCTTTGTCTCGCACGTGCTGGAGCTCACCGGCATCGGCGAGAACGGACGCCCCTCGGTGAACACCGTGTTCGGCCCGCACCGGGGCGGGAGCGAGCCGCGAGCCGTCCCCGCCACCCCCCCGGCCTGCCTGGACGACCTGCGCCGGGTCGGCTTCGACCCGGCGCTGCTGGACAACCCGTACGGCAGCTGGGGCCGTCCGCTGGACCTGCGGGTCACCGGAAACGGAGGGCGGCGATGATCGACTACCTGCTGTGCGGGGTGGCCCTGGCCCTGGGCCTGGTGTGCCTGGTGCTGTTCTTCGTCGGCTCGCCGGACACCGCCCCGGGCGCTCCCAGCGGGTCCGCGCTGCGGCTGCGCAGGCTCTGGTTCGGCACGGTCGGCGTCCCGTCGCCGGACATGGTCCGCCGCCGCCGGATCCAACTGGTGCTGGCCGCGGTCGGTGGCCCGGCCGGATGGCTGGTCACCGGCATCCCGTTGGCGGTGCTGCTGGTGCCCGCGCTGGTGTTCGTCATCCCCTGGTTCCTGATGTCCACCAGCGCCCACGAGGGGCCGATCGTCCGGTTGGAGGCGCTGGCCGAGTGGACCCAGCGGCTGTCGGACCGGTTGGTGGCCGGCGGTGGCCTGGAACAGGTGATCGGCACCAGCCGCAACACCGCGCCAGCCGCGCTGGAGCGGGAGATCACCGACCTCTCCGGCCGGCTGCTGGCCCGCTGGCGGCTGGAGGACGCGCTGCGGATCTTCGGCAATGAACTCGGCGACGCCACCGCGGACAAGGTCATCGCCGCGCTGGTGCTCCGCGCCAACGACCACGGGCCCGGTCTGGCACAGGCGTTGGCCGACCTCGCGGCCTCGGTCCGGGAGGAGGTGCGGCAGCGCCGCGCCATCGAGGCCGACCGGGCCAAACACCGGGTCACCGTGCGCTGGCTCACCATCATCATCCTGCTGGTGGTCGTCGTGGGCTCGTTCGACCGCTCCTACATCCGCCCCTACTCCACGCTGATCGGGGAGTTGGTGCTGGGCGGCGTGGTCATCGGGATGGTCGTGGTGGTGGCCTGGATGCAGTCCATGGCGGCAGCCCGCCCGGTGCCGAGGTTCCTCGAAGCCGACCGGCGCAGCACGATCAAGCTCCCGGAAACGGGGCTGGTGGCAGGGCCGGCGCAGAGCCCGGCGCAGAGCCCGGTGCAGGGCCGGGTGCCGGTGAGGGTGCCGGTTCGTGAGACGGACGGTGCGGGATGACGCAACTCAGCTGGCTGATCCTCGCCGGAGCCGTGGTCGGCCTCGGCCTCGCCCTGATGGTGTCTCAGATCCGGTCCGCGCCGCCGGACTTGGGTGCGGTGCTGGAGCGGATGCAGCCCGTGGCCGGCCCGGCCCGACCGGGCGCCGGAGCCCCGCTGCTCGACCGGCTCGGTCGGCCGATGATCGACCTGCCGGGGGTGCGGCTCCCGCACCAGCAACTGGCGTTGACCGGACGCAGCCCGAGTCGGTTCATGGCCACCAAGGCACTGTGCGCCCTGGTCGGTCTCGCCTTTCCGCCCTACCTGGCACTCTTCGCCGTGCTGTTCGGCATCCATCCGCCGGTGGTGCTGTCGTTGGGCGGCGCGCTGGTGCTGGCCGCGGTGCTCTGGTTCCTGCCGGACTGGTCGTTGAAGAGCCAGGCGGCGGAGGCCCGGACCGAGTACCTGCACGCCATCTCGGCCTACCTGGAACTGGTGGCGATGGAGCGGGCCGCCGACCACGGCCCGGCCGAGTCGCTGCGCCGGGCCGCCACGGTCGGACGCTCGCCCGCGTTCCGGCAGTTCGCCCTGGCGATGGAGAGCGCCGCGCTGGACCGGCAGCCGCCCTGGGTCGGGCTGACCGCCCTGGGCCAACGGCTCGGGCTGAGCGCACTCACCGACCTGGCGGACATCATGCAGGTCTCCGGAGCGGACGGAGCGTCCATCTACACGGCGCTGCGGGCCCGCGCCCACAATCTGCGCTCGGAACTGCTCGCGGCCGACCAGGCCAAGGCGGCCGTCGAGTCCGAGCGCATGGTCATCCCCGGCACCGTGCTGGTGATGCTGATGACCCTGCTGATCGCCTTCCCCGCCGTCGCCGAGATGTTCAGCGGCGCCGGCATCTGAGACGGAACCATCCCGACACGACCGAAGGAGCAGCACGATGACCAGAGTGAAGGACCGGCTCGGCGCGTTGAGGAGTGTGCCGCTGCCGTCGCAGTTCCCGCCGGTGGTCGCCGCCGCCAGCCTGTACTACTCGGCGACCGAGCGGGCGCGGAAGGCCCGCGAGGAGGGCGACCGGGGCGCGGTGTCCATCGAACAGGCGATCATCACCATCGCGGTGATCGCCTTCGCGATCCTGATCGTGGGAAGCATCTGGGTGGTGGTGCAGAACCTCAACGGTCAGATCTCCAGCCCGCCCGTCCCCGGCACAGGCACGGCGCCGACCGCCGGAACGTGATGACCCGTCACCAACTCGCGCTCCCCGCAGCCTTGGAACGGCTGCGGGGAGACGACGGCGGGACCACGTCCATCAGCTTCGCCATGGTTTTCCCGGTCATCCTGCTGCTGGTCCTGATGGTGGTGCAGGGCGGCCTGCTGTGGTGGGCCCGGGTGGTCGCGCAGACCGCGGCCAACCAGGGCGCGTTCGTGGCGCGTTCCTACCAGTCGACCTCGCAGGCGGGAGCCGCCGAGGCCGACCAGATCCTGCGGCAGTTCCACGGGGGGCTCACTCTGCGGCCTTCGAGTGAGCAGCAGTTGACCGACGACGGGTTGGCGGAGGTGAAGGTGACGGTGCAGGTCCAGGCGCAGTCGGTGCTTCCGTTCGTCTCCGGGGCGTGGATCACCACCGCCGTCACCAGTCCGGAGGAGGCGTGGCAGCCGTGAGTCGACGACATGTGGCCGAGCGCGGCTCGGTGGCCATCGAAGCGGCCATGCTGGTCCCGGTCTTCATCGTGCTGATCACCATGGTGATCATGGTCGGGCGGGTGCGCACGGTCGACGGGGTCGTGGTCGAGTCGGCCCGCGACGCCGCCCGGGCGGGCTCCACCGCCTCCAGCGCCGGCCAGGCCGTCACCTGGGGCGAGGACGCCGGCGAGGACACGCTGAAGAGCGCCGGGCTCAACTGCCCGTCCCCGGTGGTCATCCGTCCCGACCTGGACGCGGCACTGGGCGTCGACACCGTCACGGCGACGGTCACCTGCCATGTCCGGCTGTCGGACCTGCTGTGGAAGGGCGTGCCCGGAAGCGTCCCCGTCACCAGCACATTCACTGCCGTCGTAGACGCCTACCGAACCAACTGACGGAACATCAGCATGAGCAGCGGGAGGGGGGATCAGCGGATGGGACCGGATCGGTTCAGGGCCGCGCGCGCGATCCACCGCCGCGTCGCGGACGAAGACGCACAGCGGGGCACGCTGTCGGTGTTCGTCGCCATCGTGTTCACCGGCCTGGTCCTGGTGATCGGCCTGGTGGTCGACTCGGGCGGACGCCTGGACGCGGGCGTCAACGCGGACGAATACGCCAACGAGGCGGCCCGGGCCGGGGTGCAGCGGATCAACACCGCCGACGCCATCGCCGGTACCTCCATCCAGGTCAACTGCAACAGGACGACCGGAGCTCCGGCGGCGGTCAAGGTCTACCTGGCCCAGGTGGGGATGGCCGCCAGCAAGATCGTGTGCACCGCCACCACCGTCGAGGTCACCGTTCGGACCAGCTACCGGACCAAGGTGCTCTCGATCGTCGGCATCGACAGTTTTCCGATCACCGTCTCCGGGACGGCCACACTCGTCACCGGGCAGCAGCAGCCGAACACGGAGCAGCCATGACCAGAACCCGGGCCGCTGCCGGCCCGCAACCGCTCCCGCGCCGCAGACGCGGTCTCCTGTCGGCCCTGCTGCGCGCCACCGGCAGCCTGCTGCTGCTGGCGCTGCTGCTGGTCGCGCTACCGGCCGGACTGCTCTATGGCACGCTCACGCTCGCCGGGAGCAGTCCGCTGCCCGTGCACGAGAGCATCCCGACCCTGCTCACCAGCCCGGACCAGGGGGGTCTTTTCGCCTGGGCGCTGGTCGCCGTCGGCTGGATCGCCTGGGGTTGCTTCGCGGTCAGCGTGCTGGTGGAGATCCCCGCCCAGCTGCGCGGCCGGATGCCGCGTCGACTGCCGGCCATGGGCTGGTCGCAGCGCACCGCCGCCGGGCTGATCGGGGCGATCTTCGCGCTGCTGCCCACGACCGGCGCGTTCGCGGCCACCCCGGCCACCGCCGCCGCGCCGACCGTCGCCACCGCCCCCGCGCATGTCGTCGAGCAGAGTTCTGATCATCAGTCAGTTACAGCTGACAGCAGCCATTCCGGCGAGACCAGCTACACCGTGCGGGCGACCCGCCCGGCCGAGTCGCTGTGGTCCATCGCCGAGTCCCAACTGGGCAGCGGCGAACGATGGAAGGACATCGCCCGGCTCAACGAGGGCCGCACCATGGACGCCGAGGGACGGGTCTTCCACGCCGACGGGACGATCCAGCCCGGTTGGAAACTGCTGATGCCCGCCGAGGGTGTGCAGACTCCGGCCCCGACCGCCGCGTCCCACCCCGCCGCCATCACCGCGACCCCGCACGCCACGGTCACCCCGCACACCACGAACGCCCCGCAGGCCAACGCCCCGCAGGCCGCAGCCCCGCACACCGCCGCCGCCGTACCGGCGCCGACCCCCGCCGTCCAGCGGGAGTCCGCCACCGGCAGCGCCGGCCAGGTCACCGTCCACACCGGGGACAGTCTCAGCGAGATCGCGCAGGAACACCGGGTCCCCGGCGGCTGGCCCGCCCTCTACGCGGCCAACCGCACCCGGATCGGGCCGGACCCGGACCTGATCCGCCCCGGCGAGCAACTGGCGCTGCCGCCGGGCTCCAGCAGTACGCCGGTGTCCACCCCCGCGCCCACGGAACCGGTGACACCCCCCGCGACCGCGCCGCCCGCCGGCGGCGGTACCACCGCGCCCCCGACGACCCCCCGCGGAACCTCCCCGAAGACCCAGACCTCCCCGAAGGCCAAAGCCGACCCGTCCGCCCCGGCGGCTACGCCCCCACACTCCGGCGACGGCAGCCCGACCGCCGCGCCCAGCTCGACCGCCCGGGCCGGTGACGCCGGGGGAGTGAAGGAGAACCAGCCGCCCGCCGACAGCACCACCGTCCACGCCACGCCGACCGACTCGGCCGACCACCAGGGCAGCGGCGACGAGGACCTGATCCTGCTGCCGGCCCTGGGCGTCGGCGGCCTGCTGGCCGCCGGACTGCTCGGCGTGCTCCGCCGCAACCGCATCCTCCAGCAGCGCCGTCGGCCGCCGCGCCGCCGCATCCCCATGCCGACCATGGAGGAGCAGCAGTACGAGACCTACCTGCGGGCCATGGCCGACCCGTCCGGGCTCGACCTGCTCGACCGCACCATGCGCACCCTCGCGCTGACCTGCCTGACCCACGGCAGCCGCCTGCCCGCCCTGGCGGCCGTGGCGCTGCGCCCCGGCGGCACCATCGACCTGTACCTGATCGAGCCCTCCGCCGCCCCGGCCCCGGCGCCGTTCACCGCCTCGCCCAACGGCCGGATGTGGCGCTGCCGCACGGCCGACGCCGAACTCCTGTCCGCCGCCGAGGCGGCCGACATCCCCGCTCCCTATCCGGCGCTGGTGACCCTCGGCCGCACTCCCGACGGCGTGCAGGTGCTGGCTGACCTGGAGACCGTCCGCCATCTGCACCTGGACGGCACCCGGGAGGAGGTGGCCGCGGTCACCCGCGCCCTGGTCGCGGAACTCGCGGCCAGCCCGATCGCGGACCACCTGCGGCTGATCGTCCTCGGCAGCGCCGCCCCGCTGATCGGACGCCTGGGCATCGACCGGGTGCGCACCCGGGACCAGCCCGAGCAGGCCCTGGCCGACCTGGTCGCCCACCGCAGCTCTCTGGAGCAGGCATTGACGGAGTGTCAGATGCCGCATCCGCGGGACGCCAGATCCCAGGGGGTGGCCACCGACACCTGGGTGTCGGTACTGCTCTGCACCGACCAGGCGCTGAACCAGGACCAGTTGGACGAACTCGGCTGGGTGCTGGCCGGACGCGAACACCGCTGCATCGCGGCGGTCACCCCGGCCGCCCAGGGCGCGGGCTGGCGGCTGGACGCCCGCCCGGGCCACTACCGGATCGCCGGGAACCTCCCGTTCGCGGTAGAGCTCCAGCGGATGAGCGAGGAGGACTTCGCCTCCGCCCTCGGCGTGCTGGAGACCAGCCAACTGCCGCCCACCGACCTGCCGCCGGAGTGGACCGGCCACTTCGACGAGGATGCCCCGACCGGGCCCGCCGAGGACCAGCACGGACCGGACCAGCACGGATCCGACCAGCACGGATCCGACGAGTACGGACCGGACCAGCAGGGCGACGGCGGCACCGGCCGGCCGGCCCCCGAGCCGGTCGACCCCTTCTACATCCCGGTGCTGGCCGCCAGCGCCCAGGCGGCGGCGGGCGCGGACCCCAGCTCGGTCACCGCCGTCCCGCTGATCGGCCAGGAGGCCCCCGGCGCGGCAGCGCCGCTGTACCCGCCGTCGCTCCCGGTGCAGACCGCCCCGCCGCCGCCTGTCCGCCGGGTCGACCCACGGGTCATGCCCCTGGCCGCGCTCACCCAGGGGTACGACATCAGCGCGCCCCCGCCGGTACAGCGTGGCGGTGCGCCCTCGGCGGCGGGACCTCGGGTGCTACTGCTCGGACAGGTCCGGGTGATCGCCACCAACGGCACCGCCGACCCGTCCAGGATCAGCCAACTCACAGCCCTGGCCGCCCTGCTGACACTGCGCCCGGACCCGGACCCGCGCGACGTGGACGCGGTGCTGGCACCCAGCCCCTTCTATGTCCCGCTGCCCGGAAACAACTCCGGCCAGGGATCACTGCGCAGCCGCGCCTCCGCGTTCAGCAAGCTCCGGGACTGGCTCGGCCAGGCCCCGGACGGCACCCTCTGCCTGCCTCCGGCCGGATGGCGGCTGCACCCCTCCGTCACCAGCGACTGGACGGACTTCCAGCAGCTCTACCGGCACGGCATGAATCAGCGCACCCCGGCCGCCGACGCCTCGCTGCGGCGCGCCCTGGACCTGGTCCGGGGGCGGCCGTTCGACGCCGCCTACGGGCTGTACCCGTGGGCTGAGCCGTACCGGCAGGACATGATCTCGGCGATCATCGACGCCTCGCACGAGCTCGCCAAGCGCCGCCTGGCGAGCGGCGACTACTCCGGCTGTGAGGCCGCGCTGCACAGTGGGCTGTCCGCCGTCCCGGAGGCGGAGATCCTGCACCGGGGGCTGATGGTGCTGTACGCCACCACCGGCCAGCGGGAGCACCTGGCCGCCACGATCAACCAGCTCGCCCAGGTCAACGCGGCCCTCGGCTGCGACTTCTCCCCGGAGACGCTGGCCCTGATCGGCGACCTGACCGCCCACCCGACCCACTGACCGTGCCGCCGACCACCGCCCGCCGGGCCCGGCACCGCCGTCGACCGTCAGGTCGTGGTGGTGCCGGAGTTCCCGTCCAGAATCCGTCGCGCGGACTCCTCCACCTGGGTGGTCTCGGTCCGCACGTGGTACCGCTCCTCCAGCAGTTCCACCTGGGCCCAGGTGGCCACCGGCACCGCCGGGTCCACCGCGCGGCCGTCCCGGTCGTAGACCTGGGCCGTCAGCGCGCCCGGGTCGGCGGCGTCCTGCGCCGGGTGGACCTGGATGGTGTGGCCCTCGTATGCACTGTCCATGCCTTCAGCATCGGGTGCGGCGGCGCGGACCGCATCCCGGGCCCGGCGCTCGGCGCCGCGTCCCCGCCACCAGCCGGGCCGGCGGCAACTGACGTCCCGTCGGTGCGGTGTAGCGCTCGCCGGACAGGGGAAGGTGGTGCCACAGGGGCAGAACCGCGATGGAGAGGGCCGCAAGCCGAGCACGGGAGGGACCGATGACAGCCAGGGGCTCCCACCGTGCCCAGCACGCCCCGCCGCGCGGCGCCGTGACGGAGACCGGGGCGGAAACCGTGGCGGAGACCGGGGCCGTGGTGGTCGAGGAACCAGCACCCCTGCCCGGCCAGGGCCCGGGGCCCGACCTGGTCGCGGGCTTCGGCGCGGAAGAGGAGGCCGAAGAGGGGGCGGAGCCAGGGGCGGGACTGGTCCGGGAGGGGCCGCCGCCGGGCGTCGGCCGGTTGCTGTGGCACCAGACCCGGGTGCTCGGGCAGCCGCTCGCGGTGCTGGCCCACCCCGGACGCGGCACCGTCACCACCGTCGTCGAGCTGACCCCGGCGTCCGGGGAGCTGCTGGCCGGTGTCCAGCGCTACGGCCCGCTGACCGCCCCGGCGGACGGCGGCGCACCGCCCGCGCCGGTGCTGCGGCAGCTGCTGGGGCGGCTCTCCGGCGCGGGCTCGCCCTTCGTCCGGTTGCAGGTCCTGGCGAGCAGCTACCCGCCGGACCGGACCGGCCGGGTGCACCTGGTCGCCGCGCTGCCGATGTCCCCGGCGGTGGTCTCCGCCGCGCGGGCGGCGGGGGAGCGGCGTACCCGCGACCGCAACGGCACCGGGCTGGCGCTGCTGGCCGGGCGGGCCACCCTCGACCTGGCCCGCCACCTCGCCGAGTGCGGCCTGTCGCTGAGCGGGTTCCTCGACACCGCCGCCCTGACCGAGCTGATCCGCTCCCGCTACGATCCCGGCCCCGGCGGGGGCCGCCACTGCGCCGCCTCGCCCTGGCCGACCGAGGTCGACGCGACCCACCACCGCAGTCTGCGCACCACCACCGGCGGCACCAGCCCCAGCGACTGCTACCACGCCACCGCCTGGGTGAAGTCCTGGCCGACCACTGCCGACGGGCTCGACCTCACCGCACCGCTGCGGCTGCCGCGCCTGTCGCTGCCACGGACCGCCGCGCTGGTGCTGGACCTCGGTTCGGGCCAGGCGTCGACCGCGGCCGGCTACCTCTCCGTCAGTGCCCGCACCCCGGCGGAGCTGGACCAACTCCGGGTGGACCTGCGCCGGATGCTCCCCGCCGACTCCCCACTCCAGTTGGAGTGGACCGACCGCGAACACCACCTCGCCTTCGCCCACACCCTGCCCCTGGCCACCGGTCTGGCCAAGGCCCCGTCCGCGGACCCGACCGCGCACTTCTGACCCGCTCGCGCCGGGCAGTGCGCCCGTGGGCTGTTGCGTCCGGGCCCGGACGGCGACAGTATCGAAGCCGGTAGGTCGGCGGTGGGAGCAGATGGGCAGCAACTGGCTGGCGGAGGTGGGCGCGGACCCGCGAGCACGGGCGCGGGAGATCCGCGACGCCCATGAGAGCTTCTTGACGACGCGTCAATGTCCGCTCACCCAGGACGGGTTGCGTGACCTGGTGGTGCGGTCCTGGCAGCGGTCCGCCGAGGCCGAGGTCGGTCAGGACACCGAACCACCGGTCATCCTCAGCGGCG
>Ga0302314_10013405_pt1 | contig 14099 bp, 13 predicted proteins | sample III_Palsa_N2_3_FD_200533 | JGI IMG/M metagenome (GOLD analysis project Ga0302314, IMG submission 200533) | Peat permafrost microbial communities from Stordalen Mire near Abisko, Sweden - III_Palsa_N2_3 | ecosystem: Environmental > Terrestrial > Soil > Palsa > Peat permafrost | place: Sweden... | reverse complement strand
CAGGCGACCAGGCGCGGCCAGGCGGCCAGGCGGGACCGGGCGGCGAGCCGCCGGCGGACGACGCCGGCCGCGGCGCGCTGGTCACCTTCTCGGCCCGGATCGCGTCGCTGGAACGCCCGTCCGACCTGGCCGAACGGCTGCCCAAGGTGCTGATCCACCGCAACGTCCCGGGCGAGCCGGTCCACCAGTTCCTGCGCGACTTCGACCGGGCCTGGGAGCGGGCCGCGCCGTATTCCGCCTTCGGCCGCCGGCAGCGCTGGCTGGCCGCCGTCACCGCCCTGTCCGCCGCCTGGCCGGTGCTCCGCTCCGCCCCGTTCGGCGGCCCCCGGCGCTGGCGCCTGGGCGAGGTCACCCTGCCCTGGGAGGCCCTCGCCCCCCGGGCGTGAACGCGGCCCGGCCGCCCCGGGCGGCGCGCGGCCGGCCCGGTTCGGGCGCGCGGGGCTGTGTCGCCTTCAGCGTCACGGCAGCCGTTCGAGATGACATCATGAGAAAGTCACAAACTGCGCGCCGCCCCCCAATACCGCCGACCGCCGTATCCGGGACCGGGCGCACCGGCGATGTGAGGTGGAAAGCATGGCAGTGGCGACGGAGACCGGGCAGCAGGAGCAGATGCAGCAGCTGCTGGCGGGCCTGACTGCGGTGCGCGGCGGTGACTTCAGCATCCGGCTGCCCGAGGGCGCGGACGCGCTGATGAACGAGATCGCGGACGTCTTCAACGCCATGAACGAGCAGCTCGGCGTGTTCACGTCGGAGGTGACCCGGGTGGCCCGCGAGGTGGGCACCGAAGGCCAGCTCGGCGGCCAGGCGGAGGTGCCCGCCGTCGCGGGCACCTGGAAGGACCTCACCGACTCGGTCAACGCGATGGCGGGCAACCTCACCGGGCAGGTCCGGGCCATCGCCCAGGTCACCACCGCCGTCGCCCGGGGCGACCTCAGCCAGAAGATCTCCGTCGAGGCCAAGGGCGAGGTCGCCACCCTCGCCGAGACCATCAACGGCATGGTGGACACGCTGTCGGCGTTCGCCGGCGAGGTCACCCGGGTGGCCCGCGAGGTGGGCACCGAGGGACGCCTCGGCGGCCAGGCGGAAGTCCCCGGCGTGGGCGGCACCTGGCGGGACCTGACCGACTCGGTGAACTTCATGGCGGGCAACCTGACCAGCCAGGTCCGCAACATCGCCCAGGTCACCACCGCGGTGGCCAAGGGCGACCTGAGCCAGAAGATCACCGTGGACGCGCGGGGCGAGATCCTCGAGCTGAAGAGCACCGTCAACACGATGGTGGACCAGTTGTCCGCGTTCGCCGGCGAGGTCACCCGGATGGCCCGCGAGGTCGGCACCGAAGGCCGCCTCGGCGGCCAGGCCCAGGTCCCGGGGGTCGGCGGCACCTGGCGGGACCTGACCGACTCGGTGAACTTCATGGCCGGCAACCTGACCAGCCAGGTCCGCAACATCGCCCAGGTGGCCACCGCGGTGGCCAAGGGCGACCTGAGCCAGAAGATCACCGTGGACGCGCGGGGCGAGATCCTCGAGCTGAAGAGCACCGTCAACACGATGGTCGATACGCTGTCGGCGTTCGCCGGCGAGGTCACCCGGGTGGCCCGCGAGGTCGGCACCGAGGGCCGTCTCGGCGGCCAGGCCGACGTGCAGGGCGTCTCCGGCACCTGGAAGGACCTGACCGAGTCGGTCAACGTCATGGCGGCCAACCTGACCGCCCAGGTCCGCTCGATCGCCCAGGTCACCACCGCGGTAGCCAAGGGTGACCTGAGCCAGAAGATCCGGGTCGACGCGCGCGGCGAGATCCTGGAGCTCAAGGAGACCGTCAACACGATGGTCGACCAGCTGTCGTCGTTCGCCGGCGAGGTAACCCGGGTCGCCCGGGACGTGGGCACCCAGGGCATCCTCGGCGGGCAGGCCATCGTGCAGGGCGTGTCGGGCACCTGGGAGGACCTGACCGACAACGTGAACGTCATGGCCTCCAACCTGACCGCGCAGGTCCGCTCGATCGCCACGGTGGCCACCGCGGTCGCCCGCGGCGACCTGAGCCAGAAGATCACCGTCGAGGCGAAGGGCGAGGTCGCCATCCTCGCCGGGACGATGAACGGGATGGTGGACACGCTGTCGGCGTTCGCCGGCGAGGTCACCCGGGTGGCCCGCGAGGTCGGCACCGAGGGCATCCTCGGCGGCCAGGCGACGGTCCCCAACGTGTCCGGCACGTGGAAGGACCTGACCGACAACGTCAACTCGATGGCGAACAACCTCACCGGCCAGGTGCGGAACATCGCCCAGGTCACCACGGCGGTGGCACAGGGCGACCTGACGCGGAAGATCGACGTGGACGCGCGGGGCGAGATCCTCGAGCTGAAGACGACGATCAACACGATGGTGGACCAGCTGTCGTCGTTCGCGGCCGAGGTGACCCGGGTGGCCCGCGAGGTGGGCCGGGAGGGCAAGCTCGGCGGGCAGGCCGAGGTCGAGGGCGTGTCGGGGACCTGGAAGCGGCTGACGGAGAACGTCAACGAGCTGGCCGGGAACCTGACCCGCCAGGTCCGCGCCATCTCCGAGGTGACCAGCGCCGTCACCACCGGCGACCTGACCCGGACGATCTCGGTCGAGGCGGCGGGCGAGGTCGCCGAGCTCAAGGACAACATCAATACGATGGTCGGGTCGCTGCGGGACACGACCGAGGCCAACCAGCAGCAGGGCTGGCTGCAGACCAACCTGGCCCGGATCGCCGGCCTGATGCAGGGCCAGCGGGACCTGGCCGTGGTCGCCGAGCTGATCATGGACGAGCTCATTCCCCTCGTCGGCGGCCAGCACGGCGCGTTCTTCCTCGCGGACAGCGGCGGCGGCGAACCCCGGCTCCGGCTCATCGCCGGGTACGCGCTGCCGGGCCGGGCCAACGGGCAAAGCGGCGGAGCGCCCGGCCAGGTGCTGCTGGGCGAGACGCTGATCGGCCAGGCGGCGAAGTCGAGAAAGCCGATCGTGCTGAACGAGGTTCCGGCGGACTACGCCCAGATCTCCTCCGCGATCGGCGTGTCCCGGCCGGTGAACGTGATGATCATGCCGATCGTGTTCCAGGACCAGGTGCTCGGGGTCATCGAGGCCGGCTCGCTGTGGCCGTTCAAGCAGGTGCACCGCGACTTCCTCGAGCAGCTGATGGAGACCATCGGGGTCAACGTCAACACCATGATCGCCAATGCCCGCACCGACGCGCTGCTCGAGCAGTCGCAGCGGCTGACCGCGGAACTGCAGTCGCGGCAGATGGAGCTGCAGCAGTCCAACGCCGAGCTGGCCGACAAGGCGGCGCTGCTCGCCGCGCAGAACCGCGACATCGAGACCAAGAACGCGGAGATCGAGCAGGCCCGGCAGGAGATCGAGGAGCGGGCCAAGCAGCTCGACCAGGCCTCGCGGTACAAGTCGCAGTTCCTGGCCAACATGTCGCACGAGCTGCGCACCCCGCTGAACAGCCTGCTCGTCCTGGCCCGGCTGCTGGCCCAGAACCCGCACGGCAACCTGACGGCCAAGCAGGTCGAGTACGCGACCGTCATTCACTCCTCCGGGTCGGACCTGCTGCGGCTGATCAACGACATCCTCGACCTGACCAAGGTCGAGGCGGGCAAGATGGACATCAACCCGGAGCGGTTCGCCCTCAACGGGCTGATCGAGGACCTGCGCGGCGTGTTCGGGCCGCTGACCGAGGAGAAGCGGCTCGGATTCAGCATCACCAAGGCGCCCGGCGTGCCCGCCGACCTGGTGACCGACAAGCAGCGGCTGCGCCAGATCCTCTACAACCTGCTGTCCAACGCGGTCAAGTTCACCGAGCACGGCCGGGTCGAGCTGCGCCTGGAGACCGCCTCGGCCCAGCTGCCCGGTACCGAGTCGTGGATCGCGTTTTCGGTCACCGACACCGGCATCGGCATCAGCCAGGACAACCTCTCGAGTATCTTCTCGGCCTTCCAGCAGGCCGACGGGACCACCAGCCGCCGCTACGGCGGAACCGGTCTGGGCCTGGCGATCTGCCGGGAGGTCGCCGCCCGGCTCGGCGGCGAGGTCACCGTGCACAGCGAGCTCGGGGCGGGCAGCACCTTCAGCCTCCACCTGCCGCTCACCCAGCCCGCCGGCCCGACCCCCCGGGTGCTGCCCGGCGACGGAAGCGTCCGGCCGGTGCCGGACGCCATGCCGCATGAGCCGCTGCGCGGCCACAAGGTCCTCGTCGTCGACGACGACCCCCGCAACGCCTTCGTGCTGACCGACGTCCTGGAGATGCACGGCATCACCGTGGTGCAGGCCACCGACGGCCGCAAGGCCATCGCCGAGCTCGCCGCCGGCGACATCGACCTGGTCCTCATGGACGTGATGATGCCGCAGATGGACGGCTACGAGACCACCCGCGCGATCCGCCGGATGCCCCAGTACGCCCGGCTGCCCGTCATCACCGTCACCGCCCGCGCCATGCAGGGCGACCGGGAAAAGAGCATCGACGCCGGCGCCACCGACTACATCACCAAGCCGATCGACATCGAAGAGCTCCTCAACTGCATGGAACGCTGGCTCACGCCGGCCCACCGGGGGTAAGCCCCGGTCCGGTTACTCGCGCGGCTGCTGGATGCGGTCCTTGGGCAAGGTGGTCGCGTGGCCGGGGTCGGGGTCAACCGTGGCCAGGGCCAAACGTGGCCGGAGGCAGACATGGCCGTGCCCGCCAGGCGCTGAGCGGGTCGCCCCTGGCGGGCACGGAGTTTCGACGCAGGCTGGCAGCGGCTACGCGGCCAGGACGGGGGAGTCCAGGGTGGTGTCGTAGACGGCGAGCGTCTCGTGGGCGATGCGGTCCCAGGAGTAGCGGGACTGCGCCCGGTCGGCGGCGGCGACGCTGAACGCCTCGAGCAGCATCGGGTGCGAGAGCAGCTGGCGGATCCGCTGCGCGAGCAGCGCCGGGCGTCCCGGCGGGACCAGGATGCCGGTGGTACCGTCCACCACGGCGTCCACCTGGCCGCCGACCGCGGAGGCGATGACCGGGGTGCCGCAGGCCATGGCCTGCACGGCCAGCAGACCCGAGGGGTCGTACTCGCTGACGCTGACCATCAGGTCGGCGGACCGCAGCAGCGGCGGCAGCGCGGCGCGGCCGACCTGGCCGGCGAACGTCACCTGGCCGGAGACGCCGAGGGTCTCGGCCAGCTTGACCAGCCGGCGGAAGCCCAGGTCGTCGCCGAGCTGCTCGGCGGGCGGGCCGCCCGCCACGACCAGGTCCGCGCCGGGGACCTTGGACAGCGCGCGCAGCAGCGTGCCGAGCGCGTCGGTCTCGCTCAGGTCGGCCACGGTGACCAGGCGCGGCCCGGTGCCGCGCTCGGCGACCGGCCCCTCCGGGTTGAACTCGCTGGTGTCCACGCCGCAGGGCACGACGCGGATGTGCCGGCGCGGGACGCCCAGCCGGGTCAGGTCCGACTCTTCGTCGGAGCTTCCGGCCACCACGGCGCTCGCGCTGCGGCCGATCGCGGGCTCGAGGCGGATGCGCTCGGTCCCGGCGCCGGCGGCCATCACGTGGTGGCGCCGCTCGGCCACGCCGAGGGAGTCAAAGGTCTGCACGACCGGGAGCCGCAGGTCGCGGGCGGCCGCCAGGGAGGCGAGGCCGCTGGTCCAGCGCATCGCGTGCACCACGTCGGGGCGGTCCTGGCGCAGGCGCTCGTGCAGCGGGCGGCTGAAGGCCGGAACCCGGGCGAGCAACTCGGACTCGGCGCGGTCGGCCTGCCCGCTGTTCGCCGGGCCGATGTACTCAACCGTGACACCGGACTCAAGCTGGGCCCGCTCCGGCTGCGCCGAGGCGCCGCTGCGCTCCGCGTACACAGTCACCCGGTGGCCGTTGCTCGCCAGCGACCGGCTTAGCTCGCGCAGTCGCGAGTCGTTCACCTGTCCGGTGCTGTCGCCGGGAAGGGCTGTTGCGTGCTGTGCTACCAGAGCGATCTTCATGGGGACTCCTCGTTACCGCGGGTGTCTATCCCGGCGAGCGGTTCGGAGGCCTCAGGAGCTTCAGCGAAGAAATCAGCCGCTTCAGCAAAAGAAAAAAGTGGGCCACGCGAGCACGCACGCCAAGAATGGCGTGGAACGTGCCTGCGTCGTAGGCACCACTGGGAAGGAGCATATCCGGCGGGGGAGCGGAAGGACAAGGCCCCGGGCCAAGAACGAACCCCTTTTTTCTGACCACCGGGTGAGGGCCGAGCTTGCGGGCACGACAGAAAAAAAGGAGTTCGTCTACCCGGCGCTAGCCTCGTCCACGCTTGAGTAGACGGGTACTAGCTGGTCAGCGGCGGTGAGCCGGAGCATCTTGGCGACTGCCTCGCGCGGGCAGGCCAGTGCGAGCACGCCCCCCTGACGGTCCATCGCCCGGTTGGCCCGCAGGATCACGTGCAACGCGGAGGAGTCCATGAAGCGCAAGCCGGACAGGTCGATGATGAGTGTCTGCGGCTCCTTGGCCACCTCGGCATCGAGCACGTCGCGCAGCGCATCGCTGTTGGTCACGTCGGCCTCGCCGACAAGCTCCGCCAGTGTGTACGGGCCGCTTTCCGACTCGACCGTCGCGACAGACGTCGTGAGCAGGTCCACACCCGTGTTTCTACCACACGAACGACTCTGCTGGTGAGCCTCAGCCTCTCGTGCCGGGGGGAAGAGACCGGGGGAAGAGACCGGGGAAGAGACCGGGGAAGAGACCGGGGAAGAGACCGGGGAAGAGACCGGGGAGGAGACCGGGGAAGGGAACTGCGCGGATGAGCGAACCACGATATATTCCTCCGCGGTGCCCGGGCCGGCCGCGGTGTGCTTGTGCCGCGTCCGTCTCGGGGTACCCGGCGTAGCCCGGGCAGCCTGCCGCTGTCTGTTCTGGTTGCTGCGGCGCCCCGTCGACGCGGTGCCCGCGGAGTAGGGGCCGGCGAAGCGGGGACTGCCCGTGAGGAGACGATTTCCCGGCCGGCCGGCGAATGAGCCGCCCGCCGGCGGGTAGCCGTCTGGCCTGGCAGCATTACCGGTCGTCCTGCGACAGGAGGTATCCCGTGCAATCCAGCGTGGTGGCCTTGATCGCGTGCACCCCGATACTGGTCGCCTGGCTCGCCGTATTCGCCTACCGCTCCCGGGCGACGCGCCGCCGGCGGCGGGAACAGGCGCAGTGGACCCGGCTGATAGCCGGGCTGTCCGAACTGGACGCCGAGCTTGACCGCACCTGGGCCGACGAACAGGAGCGGGTCAGGCGCTATCGCTGATACTCCTGGCGCGGTGCTGCGCGGTGCTGCGCGGTGCTGCGCGGTGCTGCGCGGTGCCCGGGGGCGGTGCTGCAAAGAAAGGCCGTGAACAAGGAAAGACGCAGCCCCAGGCAAGAGACGGACCAGGGCAAATCCGCCCCGGCCGGGCCCCGGTTCTTCCCCACGCCGGGCCGTAGGGTTACACATAGATCATGACGACAAGCAGGCGGAGCGCGACCTGGTTCGCGGCGACGGGGCGGTCCGGGATGAACCACCGGGCGTGGATGCGCAGCCAGGGGTTCACCTCCGAGGTATTCGACGGGCGGCCGGTGATCGGGATCGCGACCACCTGGTCCGAGCTCGCCCCGTGCAACGTCCACCTGCACCGGGTGGCGGAATCGGTCAAGCGCGGCGTATGGCAGGCGGGCGGCTTCCCGCTCGAATTCCCGGCGATGGCCCTCGGCGAGACGCTGCTGCGTCCCACCGCCATGCTCTACCGGAACCTGCTGGCCATGGAGGCCGAGGAGCTGATCCGGGCCAACCCGCTGGACGGGGTGGTGCTGCTGTCCGGCTGCGACAAGACCACGCCAGGCCTGCTCATGGCGGCGTCGAGCGTCGGCCTGCCCGCGGTGATGGTGACCGGCGGGCCCATGCTGTCGGGCAAGTACCAGGGCACCGACGTCGGCTCCGGCACCGCCGTGTGGCGCTGGGAGGAGGACCTGCTGGCCGGGCGGATGACCGAGCAGGAGTGCGCCTTCGCCGAGGGCTGCATGGCCCGCTCCAACGGGCACTGCATGACGATGGGCACCGCGTCCACCATGGCGTCGATGGCCGAGGCCCTGGGTATGCAGCTGCCCTACTCCGCGACCTGGCCCGCGGTCGACGCCCGGCGCTACGAGACCGCGCAGCGGGCCGGGCAGGTCATCGTCGACCTGGTGGAGAACGACGTGACGCCGGACAAGATCATGACCAGGAAGGCGTTCGAGAACGCCATCCGGGTCAACGCGGCGATCGGCGGGTCCACCAACGCGGTCATCCACCTGCTGGCCATCGCCGGGCGCCTCGGCGTCCCGCTCGAGCTGGACGACTTCGACGCCCTGGCCCGGGACGTGCCGACGCTGGTGAACCTGCAGCCGAGCGGCAAGTACCTGATGGAGGACTTCTGCTACGCCGGCGGCCTGCCCGCGGTCATGCGGGAGCTCGGCGGCCTGCTGCACACCGACGCACTCACCGTGACCCGCGCCACCGTGGGGGAGAACGTCAAGGATGCGCCGTGCTGGAACCGCGACGTCATCATGCCCCTGGACCAGCCGTTCCAGCAGGCCGGCACGGGCACCGCCGTGCTGCGCGGCAACCTGGCGCCGGACGGCGCCGTCATCAAGCAGTCCGCCGCGTCCCCGCACCTGCTCAAGCACCGCGGCCGCGCCCTCGTCTTCGACTCGCCCGAGGCCTACCACCGGGTCGAGGCCGACCCGGAACTCGAGGTGGACGAGGACACCGTGCTGGTCATCCGCTACTGCGGCCCGAAGGGCTACCCCGGGATGCCCGAGACCGCCAACGTCCCGCTGCCGGCCAAGCTGCTCAAGCGCGGCGTCCGCGACATCGTGCGGATCTGCGACGGCCGGATGTCCGGCACCGCCTACGGCACCGTCGTGCTGCACGTCGCGCCCGAGGCCGCCGCCGGCGGCCCGCTGGCCCTGGTCGAGACGGGCGACTGGATCACCCTCGACGTCCCGTCCCGTACGCTCGCGCTCGACGTGCCCGACGACGAGCTGGCCCGCCGCCGCGCCGCCTGGACCCCGCCGCCGCGGCCCGCCGTCCGCGGCTGGACCTGGCTTTACACCGAGCACGTGCAGCAGGCCGACACCGGCTGCGATCTCGACTTCCTCACCGGCGCCAGCGGTTCTCAGGTCGGCCGCGAATCACACTGACCTCCGCGGCGCCGGTGCACACGACGGCGGCCAGCGGGTCGCCGTCGTGAGCAGTTCCTGGTGAGCCGGCGGTAATCATCGTGCCCTCCGTTGCGCATCGCGTCTCACTTGCCCGCCTGTCCAGCGGGCACCCCGGCCTTGGCGCTACCCCCGTTACCGCTGCTGAGCCTTTCCGGATCCAGTAGCACCGGTGGTCCCATTCCCCGACAGGACTGTCGCCCGCGAAGGGCGGCCACGCGTGCAACGCGTGCCGCGGGTAGTTAGCATCGGGGCTGATCGCTCGCTCGGAGGAGGTCCCATGTCAAGGCGCCACCAAACGGGTCAACGGGGGGACAGTGCGCCCGGACCAGAGCGGCCGAGGTGGCTGTTCCTGGTGACAGGCGGGCTGGTCTTCGCCGGCGCGCTGCTCGGAATGTGGATCGTGCTGGCAGGTCAGCCAGACGCGCAGGATCTGGCGGCGGGGTCGGTGGCGGCGGTGCTTGCCGTGGGCGTCGGGTACCTCGTCAGCGAGCGCGGAAAGATGGTACCCAGCGTCCGGGCCGCCGACCTGCGTACGCTCGCGGCCTTGCCGTGGCAGGTAGTGGTCGAGACCGGACAGGTCTTCGCGCTGGCCGCCCGCAAGGCGTCCGGCCGCCCGGTCGCGCCGGGCGCGCTGCGCACCGTGCCGTTGGATACAGGACCGGACGTCCGCGGATGGCCGGCCGCGCGACGGGAAGCGGTGCTGACCGCGCTGCTGTCCGCGGCGCCGAACACGGTCGTGGTGGACATCGACATGGAAGCCGGCACGGCGCTGGTGCACCAGCTGATCAGTGCCGCGCAGCCCGATGCACGCCCGGCGCTGCCGGGATGAGCTGGTTCCTCGCGGCGGCGCTGGTGCTCCAGGTGGCGCTGATTCCCTGCGCGTGGGTGTGCTGGCGTTTCGATTCCGAGCACCGGCTGGTGGCCCTGGGGCTGGCCGGCACGGTCCAGGCGCTGGCCGTGCTGTGCCTGGCCGTCGGGTACGGCGAACCGGCACTGGCCTCGCTGGCTGTGGTGCTGGCCGCGTTGTCCAGCGGAGGCTCGGTGGCCTTCGCGCGATTCCTGGAGCGCTGGCTGTGACAGGCGGTGTGCGATGACGGTGACTGAGGTCATCTCGGCGGTCCTGCTAGTGGCGGGGCTGGCGGTCGTGGTCGGCTCGTGCGTCGGAATGGCGGTCCTTGACGACCCGCTGGACCGGCTGCACCTGACCACCCCGGCGGCGATGCTCGGCTCGACCGGGATCTGCGCCTCGGTAGTGGTGCGCGTCGGCCTGTCGGCGTCAGGCCTGGCCGCCATCGGCGTAGCCGTGATCCTGATCGCGGCCAACCCGCTGGCCGGCCACGCCGTGGGCCGCGCCATCGCGATCCGGCACGGTGCCACCTGGTCGGATCCGCAGGACACGTCTACGGGCTCTTCCGAGGAAGCAGGATGAGCGAGGCGGTGATCGCGGTCGCGCTGGTCTGGGTGGCCGTGGCGGGCACGGCCGTGGTGCTGACCAGGGATCCGTTGCGCCAGGCGTTCACGGCCGGGTTCTTCGGGCTGGCGCTGGCCTTCCTCTACCTGTCGCTGCAGTCAGGAGACGTGGCGCTGTCGCAGATCGTGGTGGGCGCCATCGCGCTGCCGCTGATCGTGCTGCTCAGCCTGGCCAAGGTAAGGAAGGACCAGTGAGCCGCCGCGCGCGCCTGATGCTCTTCGCGGTGGCCGCGGCCGGGCTGGCCGCGACCCTGGGCGCCGGCCTGGCCGGCCTGCCGTCGTTCGGGAGCCAGATCAGCGCCTACGCCCAGATGCTCAACCGGCTTGCCCCGCAGCAGCGGCATGTCACCGACGTGGTGTCGGCCATCAGCTTCGACTACCGCGGCATCGACACCCTGTTTGAGGAGTTCATCCTGCTCGCCGCGGTGGCTGGCATCTCGGTACTGCTGCGGCCGCTCAGCGACGAGTCCCGTCAGCTCCCCGAGGACAAGGCGCCGGACCGGACGATCCCGCCACCCAGCCCGGCGGTGTGGCTGCTGGCGGTGTTCCTCAGCTCGCTGCTCGTGCTCACCGGCATCGAGACGGTCACGCACGGCCAGCTCACGCCGGGCGGCGGCTTCCAGGGCGGGGTCGTCCTGGCCAGCGCCTTCTACGTTGTCTACCTGGGTACGAACTACGTAACGGTCGAGCGGTTCCAGCCGGCCCCGCTGCTGGAGGCATCCGACGGAGTGGGCGCCTCCGGGTACGTGCTCATCGGGTTGCTCGGCCTGTTCGCAGGCGCTTCCTTCCTGAGCAACGTCGTCGGTCTCGGGGTCACCGGGAACCTGATCTCGGGCGGTACCATCCCGCTGCTGAACCTGGTCGTCGGCGTGGAAGTGGCGGGCAGTTTCGCGATCCTGGCCTCAGAATTCCTTGACCAGACGGCCGTCATCCGGACGAGGCAGCGATGAGCGTCCTGGCCTACGGCGTCGTCGCCTGGCTCTTCCTCATTGGCATCTACGGCGTCGTGACCAGCCGTAACCTCATTCACCTGGTCGTCTGTCTGTCGGTCGCGCAGTCCGCCACCGACATCTTGCTGCTGGAGATCGGGTACCGCAGCGGCGGTCACGCCCCGGTGTTCGTCGATCTGCCCGCCCATCCGGGGCCGGCCGTCGACGCGGTCATGCAGGCGCTGGCGCTCACCGACGTGGTGGTGGGAGCCGCGGTTACCGGCCTGCTGCTCGCGCTGGCCGTGCAGGTGCACAAGCGGGCCGGAACGCTGGATCCCGACAAGCTCCGGGCAACCAGGGACTGACCGGCATGAGCCTTCTCGTGTCGGCCTCGGCCGTCATTCCGGCGTCGGTCGCGGTCCCGCTGGGCGGCGCGGCCCTGCTGGCCGGGTTCAGCCGGCTGCTGCCCCGGTGGGCCAGGGACCTGATCGCCATCGCGGTCGCGCTCGCCACCACGACCTTGACCCTGATCCTGATGGACGCCAGCGCGGGCCGCCCGATGATCTACTGGTTCTCCGGCTGGCGACCGTCGGCGGGCATGGTCATCGGCGTCGACTACGCGGTCGGCCCGCTCGGGGCGGGCATGGCGTCCCTGGCGGGGGTGCTGGCCAGCGCTGCTCTGGTCTACTGCTGGCGGCACTTCGACAGCGCTCGCGGCCGCCACCATGCCCTGGTCCTGATCTTCCTGGCCGGCAGCGTCGACTTCTGCCTGACCGGGGACCTGTTCAACCTGTTCGTGGCGTTCGAACTGGTCGCCGTGACCGCCTTCGCGCTCACCGGCTACAACGCCGGGTACCCCGGGCCGCTGCAGGGAGCGATCAACTTCGCGGTCACCAACAGCCTCGCGGGCATGTCCGTCCTGATGGGCATCGGATTCCTGTACGCGCGCACCGGCTCGCTGAACCTGGCCCAGATCGGCCAAGCCCTGGCCGGACGGCACGCCGACGGGCTAGTCGTGGTGGCGTTCGCACTCCTGGCCGGCGGCTTTCTGGTCAAGGCCGCGGTCGTTCCTTTCCACTTCTGGCTGCCCGACGCCTACGGCTCGGCGCCGACCCCCGTGTGCGTGCTGTTCGCCGGGGTGATGAGCGAGCTGGGACTGTTCGCCGTGATCCGGGTGTGGGACACCGTCTTCTCCGGTCTGGCCGGCGGGGTCGGGCCGCGGATGCGAGCGGTGCTGCTCGGGTTCGGGATCCTCACCGCGGTGGTCGGGGCGGTCATGGCACTGGCCCAGCATCACCTGAAGCGGATGCTGGCCTTTGTCACCATGAGCCACCTGGGCATTTACCTGATCGGGGCTGGGCTGCTTACCCCGCTGGGCCTAACCGGCGCGTCGCTGCTGGTGATCGGCGACGGCCTGGCCAAATCGGCGCTGTTCCTCGGCGTCGGCGTCTTGCAGCATCAGCGGGCCAGCGTTAGCGAGACCAAGCTGCGCGGCCGCGGCCGCGGGCTAGCGGTCACCGGCGTCACGATCGTGACGGGCGCGCTGGTCCTGGCCGACTTGCCGCCCTTTGTGTCCTCGGCTGGGCACGCGCTGCTGGTAGACGCGGCGGACCAGGCTGGCCTGCCGTGGATGGAAATCGTGATCGCGCTGTCCGTGATCGCCTCCAGCGGAGCCGTGCTGCGGGCCGCGGCACGGATCTGGCTGGGCTGGGGAGATATCGAGAGTTCGGATGCGGACACTGGTACCGCGGATGACCCCGGCGAAGAGGCCGAGGGCCGATCCGACACTGCTGGGGCGGAACAGACGCAGGACAGGCGGGAGCGGTCGGGGCAGCAGCGTCGCGTGCCGCTGACTATGGTGCTGCCGCCGCTGGCGCTGCTCGCGATCGGGCTCGGGCTCGGGCTGACATCCGGCATAGAGGAACATGCCGCGGTCGCTGCGGCGGCTTTCTCGGACCGGGCGGCCTACGCAGCGGCAGTGCTAGGCACCCACATCGGGTCTATTACCTCGGGAGGCAGGATCGTCGTCCCGGCCTCCCCGGCGGCGTCTGCGGGCGGTGTCCTCACGGACCTGGGCCAGGTGCTGGCCGCGCTTTGCGTGGCGGGCATCGCCCTGGACCGGCGGGCCTGGCGGCTCCGCCGGGCACTGACCACCGGGACCGGATGGCTGCGCCGCCTGCACAGCGGCCTGGTCGGTGACCAGGTTACCTGGCTGGCGGCCGGCCTGGCGCTGCTCGCCGCCCTCGGCGAGTGGGCGCTGCACTGACCGGGGACTTCATCACCTGGCTGGTGGTCGGCTTCGCGGCCATCGGCGGCACCCCGGCCCTCATCATCCGCCAGCCGCACGAACCAGCCCGCCAGCCGCACGAGCCCGCTAGTCACGCGAGCCCGTCAGCCGCACGAGCTAGTCCACCAGCCGCGCGAGCCCGAGTGTCGGTGGTCCGACTAGTAGCAATGCCAGTGACGTAAGACGGGCGCGGGGCCGACGGGAACCGTGGGCTGCCTGATAATGGCAATCCGCGCCCGGA
>Ga0302314_10013403_pt1 | contig 14101 bp, 12 predicted proteins | sample III_Palsa_N2_3_FD_200533 | JGI IMG/M metagenome (GOLD analysis project Ga0302314, IMG submission 200533) | Peat permafrost microbial communities from Stordalen Mire near Abisko, Sweden - III_Palsa_N2_3 | ecosystem: Environmental > Terrestrial > Soil > Palsa > Peat permafrost | place: Sweden... | reverse complement strand
GACGGCGATCAATCCGTTCAATGGGGAAACGCTGCCGATCTGGGTGGCGAATTATATTCTTGCGGACTACGGTACGGGCGCGATTATGAGCGTGCCCGCGCACGATGAGCGGGACTTCGAGTTTGCGACGAAGTATGGGCTGGCGGTGAAGCGCGTGGTGGCTCCGAATGTGGATACGGACGAGCTTGCGCTGCCGTATGGCGAGGAAGATGATGCGGTGCTGATTGATTCGGGTGAGTGGACGGGTGAGGCCGTGCTCGAGGCGCAGGAGAAGATGGCGCGCTTTGCCGAGGAGCATGGGTTCGGGAAAAAGACGACTACGTATCGGCTGAAGGATTGGGGAGTGAGTAGGCAGAGGTATTGGGGAACGCCGATTCCGATGGTGTACTGCACGAATGGGCATGAGGGCGTAAAAGCGGGGGGGGTGGTGGCGCTGCCGGAGAGTGCGCTGCCGGTATTGTTGCCAGAGTCGATTGAGATTACGCAGGAGGGCGGGTCGCCGCTGGGGAAGGTTCCGGAGTTTGTGAACACAACGTGCCCGGTGTGCGGTGGGCCGGCGCGGCGTGAGACGGACACGATGGATACGTTTGTCGACTCGAGCTGGTACTTCTACCGGTACACGGATGCGCGAAATTCGACGGCGCCGTTTGATTCGGAAAAGGCGAACTACTGGTTTCCGATTGACCAATATATCGGCGGCGTGGAACACGCGATTCTGCACTTGATCTACTCGCGGTTCTGGACGAAGGTGATGCGCGATCTGGGATTGATTGCGAATTCGGAGCCTGCAGAGCGGCTGTTTACGCAGGGAATGGTGATCAAGGATGGGGCAAAGATGTCGAAGTCCAAGGGCAACGTGGTGAGCCCGGACTTGATGATCGAGAAGTACGGAGCGGATGCGACGCGGATGTATGCGTTGTTCGCAGCGCCGCCGGATCGTGACCTAGAGTGGCAGGAAGAGGGCGTTGCGGGGATCAGCCGGTTCTTGGCGAGGGTGTACCGCCTGGTTGGGAAGTACACGCCGGCAGTGCGGTACGTCGAGCGCGGCAAAGGTGGGGACGAGATCGCGCCAGAGCCGTTCGCTGGGCAGACGGCCGCGGGGGCTGCGCTGCTGCGGACACTGCATCAGACGATTGCGAAGGTCACCGAGGACTTCAATGGGCGCTGGCACTTCAATACCTGCATTGCCGCGATCATGATTTTGGTGAACGAGGTGTATGCGGCGGAAGCTGCGATGGATTCTGGCGAGGTCGGTAACGCGACGATTGCGGAGTTATTGCGGACGCTGACGTTGTTGCTGGTGCCGTTTGCGCCGTTTCTTGCTGCGGAGTTGTGGACGGAGTTGGGCGAGACTTCGGATGTGTTTCTGGAGCCGTGGCCGGTGGCCGATGCGGAGTTGGCGCGGGAGAGCGAGATTGAGATTCCGGTGCAGGTGAATGGGAAGCTCGCGAACGTGATTAAGCTGGCGGCGGATGCGGATGAGGCGGCGATCATGACGGCGGCGTTGGCGGACGAGAAGGTGGCGGCGCGGATTGCGGGGAAGACGATTGTGAAGCAGTTGGTGATCAATAAACCGTCGGGCAAACTGGTGAACCTGGTGGTGAAGTAGGTGGCGGGGAGTGCCGGCGCAAAGATTCGGGGGGCAGAATCTTTTGTTGGCGTGATGAGTGCGGTGTGGCGGCGACCTTCGCTTGCTGGGCTGGAGATTGGGTGGAGATGGCTGGTGGGTGTGGTGGTGCTGTGTCTCGCCAGCATCGCGTTGCGGAGCTACGGTCTCGACGTTAGGGTGAACTTAGCAGGGCTTCGAGATGCATCTGTGTTCCAGCCTGCCGCTGCGATCGCGAATCTCCGATCCGTCGCTGACGTGCTTTGGGCGTGGGCCTGGCCAATGCTTCGCTGGATGGTTCCGTCGGTCGTCGTGCTTTGGCTGTTTGTGGCGGCGCTGGGGCGGACTGTTGTTTTGCGGAGGCTGGATGGGACGTTGCAGAGCCGACGTTTTGCGGTGCTGGTGTTGGGGGCGCTTCGTGCAGGATTGCTTGCCGTGGTGTGGGGGGTGTGGCTGTGCGGGGTTGGAGTGGCTGTGCGGATTAGTATTACGGGGCCGGCGTCGCGGCAGGGTGAGCCGAGCATTGTGCTCTTCTGCGCGATGCTGATTGTCGGCTCGCTGGCGGTTTATGTTGTGTGGGCAGCCGTCGACTGGCCGCTGTATTTGGCGCCGCTGCTGGCGATGCAGCTTGGGCTCGGTCCGGGCATTGCGTTGAAGGCGGCGATTGGTAGCACGTCGGTGCGGGGAAAGCTGATTGAGATCAACATGGTGATGAACATCGTTCGGATTGCGCTGATTGTTCTGGCGATGGTTTTTTCGGCGTCGCCGCTGCCGTTTTCGAGTGTGGAGACGCAGACCTTTCTAAATTGCTGGTGGGGTGGGGTAGGGCTGGTTTACCTGGGGATGTCGGATTATTTTCATGTGGTGCGGTCGGCGGCTTATCTGTCGCTTTGGCGGGCCTACAATTTTCCTAATTCTGGCCGTCCGCGAGAGGCGTAAAGGGCATCGTATGTTGGCAGAGTTCCTTTTCGCTCTGGAGGACAAGGTTATGTCGTTCGCTCTTTATGCAGTCGGGACGCTCATCCTGATTATTGGCGTGTTGTACATCTGTCACCTGGTACACCTGCCCCAGCGCTGGACGATCGCGTTGGCGATCCTGCTGTTTGGTGGCGGATTGATGGGTGCGGTTAGCTCGACGCGGCAGCGGGACAAGAGCGAGTAAATCGCCCACAGGCTGGCGATTTACACTGGATACGTGGACACTCCTGGCACGTCAGCTACGCTCGCCCCGGTCGCTTCGGCCCCGACCTCTTCGACGATTGTGATTTTGGATTTCGGCTCGCAGTATACGCAGCTGATTGCTCGGCGTATTCGCGAGTTCAACGTGTTCTCGGTGGTACTGCCCTGCACGACTGCGTTGGAGAAGATTCTTGCACTGGAGCCGATGGGGATTGTGCTGTCGGGCGGGCCGTCGAGTGTGTATGACGATGCGGCGCCGAAAGCCGATAAGGCCATTCTCGATACGGGGTTGCCGATACTTGGAATTTGTTATGGGCTGCAGTTTATGACGCATCACCTGGGTGGCCGGGTGGTGCCGGCGGATGCGCGCGAGTATGGGCATGCCGAGGTGACGGTGATCGATGAGACCCCGCTGTTCAGCGGGCTGCCGGCGACGATGTCGGTGTGGATGTCGCATGGAGATCATGCAGAGACGATGGCGCCGGGATTTCGAGTGACGGCGCGGACGTCGAATGCGGTCGCGGGGATTGCGGATGAGTCGCGGAAGATGTGGGCCGTGCAGTTTCATCCGGAGGTCGCGCATACGAAGCAGGGGACGGAGCTGCTGAGGAATTTCGCAGTTGATATTTGTGGGGCGACGCAGGATTGGACGCCCGAACATTTTATTGCATCGACGGTGGCGAAGATTCGCGAGCAGGTGGGGCCGACGGGGCATGCGATCTGCGGACTGAGCGGGGGCGTGGATTCGAGTGTTGCGGCGGTGCTGGTGGCGCGGGCGATTGGAGATCGGCTGACCTGCATCTTTGTGAACAACGGTGTGCTGCGCAAGGACGAGTTTGAGAAGGTGCAAAAGACGATGCGGGAGGAACTTCACTTGAATGTTGTCGCCGTGGATTCGAGTGAACGGTTTTTGGCCAAGCTTGCGGGCGTGACCGATCCGGAGAAGAAACGGAAGGCGATTGGCAGCGAATTTATTGCGGTGTTTGATGATGAGGCTAAGAAGATTTTCGAGGCAGAAAAATCGTCCGGTGAAGAAGTAGCCTGGCTGGTGCAGGGGACTTTGTATCCGGATGTGATTGAATCGGCCAGTGTTCATGGGCCTTCGCACGTGATCAAGAGCCACCACAATGTGGGTGGCCTGCCCCAGGACATGAAGCTGAAGTTGATTGAGCCGCTGCGCGATTTGTTCAAGGATGAAGTGCGCAGAATTGGTCGAGACCTCCAGATGCCGGAGGAGATTCTAGAGCGGCAGCCGTTTCCCGGGCCGGGGTTGGCGGTGCGGATTTTGGGCGAAGTGACGCCGGAGCGGGTTGCGATTCTGCAGGAGGCGGATGCGATCTGTACGGCGGAGATCAAGCGCGCGGGACTGTATCGGAAGGTGTGGCAGAGTTTTGCAGTGTTGTTGCCGATCAAGACCGTGGGCGTGATGGGGGATCAGAGGACGTATGCGTACACGTGCGCGATTCGCGCGGTAGAGAGCGAGGATGGCATGACGGCGGACTGGGCAGCGCTGCCGTACGAGGTGCTGCGCGCGATCTCGAGCAGGATTGTGAGCGAGGTTCGCGGGATCAATCGCGTGGTGTATGACATCACATCGAAGCCGCCGGGCACCATCGAGTGGGAATAGGTCCTGCGCGGACGGCGAGAGCTAGGAGCAGTGGAATGCGCGTGGCTTTGCGGGCGCTGGTGTTGGTGGCGGTGTTTGCGGGAGTGGGGTGGATGACCGCGCGCGTGGTGATGAATCACGTGGAAAGCAAAGGGGCGATGCAGCCGGAGGTGCGACTGTCTGGGGCGATGGCGGGGTTGTTCGCGGGTGGCGCGGTGACGCTGGTTGTGGGGATTGCGATGATGTGGTCGCGTAAGAGCTAAACCAGGTCCGCTTCCAGCAAAGCGGTGAGGGCTTCAGGTGTTAGGCCTCCGAGGTGGAGGGTCTTGATACGGGTGGTCGCGCCCGTGACGATGCTGATATGTGCGCTGGGGATGCTGAGGTGGTCGGCGAGGAAGACGATGAGCGCGGCGTTGGCGCGGCCGTCTGTAGGGGGTGAGGTGAGGGAGATTTTCAGAGCGCCATCGTGGCTGCCGGTGATGGCATTGCGGTGCGCGCCCGGATGAACGCGCACAGTGAGGGTGCAGCCGTTCGATGTGGCGTGCAGGTTCAGGCTCATGCGTAGGTGCGCTTGCCGAAGATCGCAGTGCCGACGCGGACGGTGGTGGAACCCTCTGCGATGGCGACGGCGAAGTCGTTGGACATGCCCATGGAGAGTTCGGTGAGGGCGGGGCAGAGGGTGAGGTGTTCGTCGCGGAGACGGCGGAGATGCTGGAAGTAGGGGCGAGCGGCTTCGGGGTTTTCGTCGAAGGGCGGAACGGTCATGAGGCCACACGGTTCGAGGTGGGTGAGGGGTTGGAGCGCGCGGAGGAGCGCGGGAAGTTCCTCGGGGGCGAGGCCGTGCTTGGTGTTTTCGGGCGAGAGCTTGACTTCGATGAGGATGCGGAGAGTCTTGTGGAGAGAGTGCGCGGCGGCGTTGAGGCGTTCTGCAGTTTTGAGGGAGTCGAGGGAGTCGATGGCGTCGAAGATTTCGGCGGCTTTGGTGGTCTTGTTGTTCTGCAGCGGGCCGATGAGGTGCACCTGGTTCTGCGCGGACGGCGAGAGGCTCCGCATGGTGTCCGATGAGAGTTTGGGCACGGGTGCGAAGAGATCCAATAATTCGGCGCGCTTGGTTTGCCACTCCTGGACGCGATTTTCGCCGAAGAGGCGTTGGCCGGCCTCGTAGGCTTCGCGAACGGATTCTGCGGGATGCATCTTGCTTACGGCCATGAGGGCAACGGTGGAAGGATCGCGGTGGGCGCGGGCGCAGGCATCGGCGATCTCGTTGTGTAGGCGTTCGAGGTTGGAAGCGATGGACATGGTTAGTCAATAGTGTACGAGTGTTGCTGATGCGGATGGCGCGGGGCTTAGCATTCGCGGTTGGGGCGATCGAGGTTACGGGCACGAGCGGGGCGAATAAAGTGCACCCGCCGGATTTTTCGTCCACCGGAGTATGGTGACAGGATTACCGACAAGAGCGTGATGCTCCGGTCGAGATGACAGATTTCTGGTGGACTTGACGGAATTCGTTCTAGACGCCGACGGGGTAGGGCTTCTCGTGGATCTCGTCGCCTTGTGAACCCTTACGTTCGAAGAGGCCCTGGAAGATGCTGAGCAGGCCGGTGTACCAGTAGCCGAGAACGAAGAGCATAAGGAATGGAACGGTGAAGTAGTTTTCCGTGGAGACGGCGTAGTAGATGGTGGCGGCGAAGTAGCAGCCGATCAGCAGTTCGATCCAGGGAATGATGCCGAGGCGCTTGCGATATTTCTTGGCTTGCGACTTTTCGCCCTTCTTCTCGACGCGGTATTTGGGAGTGCGGGCGAAGGCGCTCTTGATGCCGAAGAGGGCTTCGAAGACGGCCTTGGTGTTGGTGACGGAGAGGCCGACGCCGAGCGACATGAGGAAGGGGAGGTAGAGGAAAGTTTTGTACCAGGTGCGCGGGTAGAGCTCTTTCTGGCTGACGAGATAGAAGGTGGAGACGCTCATGGTGGAGGCCATGAAGAGCGGGAAGTCGATGAGCATCATCTGCAGCGGGCCCTGCCAGGAGCGGATGATCATGGCGGGCATGAGCAGCACGGAGAGGATGATCATGAGCGGGTAGCTGATGTTGGCGGTGAGGTGATACCAGGCTTCGAGCTTGGTGTGGAAGGGGACGTCGGAGCGGAAGACGTTGGGGAGAACTTTTTTCGAGCACTGGATGAGGCCTTTGGCCCAGCGTGCCTGCTGGGTTTTGAAGGCGGTCATTTCGATGGGGAGCTCGGCGGGGCACTCGACGTCTTGCAGGTATTTGAACTTCCAGCCTTTGAGTTGCGCGCGGTAGCTGAGGTCGGTGTCTTCGGTGAGGGTGTCGTGCTGCCAGCCACCAGCTTCGTCGATGGCCTGGCGGCGCCACATGCCGGCGGTGCCGTTGAAGTTAAAGAAGACGCCAGCGCGGGAGCGGCCGCCGTGCTCGAGGACGAAGTGGCCGTCGAGAAGGATGGCTTCGACTTGGGTGAGGAAGCTGTAGTTGCGATTGAGGTGTGTCCAGCGGGTTTGGACCATGCCGACGCCGGGCTCGGCGAAGTGGTGGACTACAGAGCGAAGCCACGTCGGAGGAGGGACGAAGTCTGCGTCGAAGATGGCGACGAGTTCGCCCTTGGCGGTGCGCAGACCTTGTTCGAGCGCGCCGGCTTTGTAGCCGTGGCGGTTGGTGCGGTGGAGATAGTAGAGGGGCTGGGGGTCGAGGCCCTGGGTGCCGGCGGCGAAGCGGGCGACCATCGCGGAGGCTACGCCGACAGTTTCGTCGGTGGAATCGTCGAGGAGCTGAATCTCGAAGCGGTCGCGGGGGTAATCGAGGCGGCAGCAGGCGTCGAGGAGACGGTCGATGACGAACTGCTCGTTGTAGATGGGCAATTGAATGGTGACGAAGGGGAGTTCTTCTTCTGCGAAGGTGCAGGGAGGTTGGTTGGAGTGGGACTCGTTGCGCTTGTTGCGGTAGTAGAGCCAGACAAGCTGATAGCGATGGATGCCGTAGAAGGCTAGGATGATCATCACCAGGAAATAGGGGATGAGGAGGCTGATATCGAAGGCGTTCCAGCGGTAGACGTTGCGGAAGGTGTGATCAGCGTAGTGCGTCTTCCAATAGTGCCCTAAACCGTGCGAGGTGAGGAGCATGGCGAGCGCATTGACTTGGCTGAGCAGAAAGGTCTCCGGTTGAGAGGCGTGAGCTTCGATTTTACGCGATGCGCGTCTGTTGGTTCAGATAGGTTGATGGGTTGTGCGGGTTGCCGTGGGGCGCGGGGGATTGCGCTGGCGCACGCTGCGGATGAGTCAAGTGTTCGATCGGCGCGGCGGCGGGTTAGTTGAGGAACATGGTGCGGTAGAGAGTGTCGCGCTGGACGGGTTTGAAGCCGGCTTCGCGGATGATGCGGCGGAGTTCCTCTTCCGTCGCGCCGCCGGGTTTGGCAAAGCGCTCTTCGAGCAGGACCGAGCCGACGTCGTTGCCGCCGAAGCGGAGGCCCATCTGCAGGACCTTGAGGCCTTGGGTGGCCCAGGAGCCCTGGAGGTTTGGGATGTTATCGAGGTAAAGGCGGCTGACGGCGAGGGTGGTGAGGTATTCGACTGCGGTGGGCTCGGCGACATGGGGGGGAATGTTGACTTCGCCGGGCTGGGCGGCGAGCGGCGTGAAGGCGGTGAAGCCTCCGGTTTCCTGCTGCAGGGCGCGGAGGGTTTCGAGATGGGCTATGCGGTCCCCGAAGGTTTCTCCGACGCCGAAGATCATGGTGGCCTTGGTCGGCATGCCTAACTGATGGGCGGTGCGATGGACGTTGATCCATTCTGCGGCGGTGCACTTGTCGGGTACGGCGCGTTTGCGGATCTCGTCGTTGAGGATTACGGCGGTGCCTGCGATGCAATCGAGACCTGCGTCGTGGAGGCGGGCGATGGTGTCGCGCAGGGAGATGTTCTCGGCGGCGGCGAGGGTGACGATCTGCGTGGCGGATAGGCCGTGCAACTGGATTCCGGGAAAGCGCTGTTTGATGCCGGTGAAGAGCGACTCGAAGTGGTCGAGCGTGACGGGCTGGCGGGTGACGGGCGGCAGGTGAAGGCCGGTTGCGCCCATGGCGACCGACTCGCGGGCGCTGGCGTAGGAGGTTTCGAGGTCGGGGGTGGAGCAGGGAAGCAGGCGGTCGATGGTGTAGCTGACGACGCCTTCGGGGTGGAGGGTGCGGCGGAGTGCGTCGGCCTCCATGCCGATGCCGATGAGGTCGTCGGAGGCGAAGCAGTCGAGGGCTTGCTGGCGGGTGATTCCCATGAGTCGATTTTACGCTTTGGTGTCGGCGGGCCGGGTGTGAGCGGGCCGGGGGGGAGCGGGCTCGGTGGCGTTGGGATCGAGGCGGGTGGAATGGCGGTGGAGGGCGCTGTCGATGGCGCGGATGAGGGTTGGGGAGGCGTTAAGGCTCTCGGCGCGCGAGAGTTGCATGCCGAGCGCTGCGGCCTGCTGTTTGAAATCGATGTCGATGTCGTAAAGGATTTCGACGTGATCGCAGAGGAAACCGACGGGCTGGAGGACGACGGCTTTATGGCCGGCGTCGGCGAGCGCCTTGAGGGTGTCGGGAACGGTGGGGCCGATCCAGGGGGCGCCGGCGATGCCCTGCGATTGGAAGGCGAAGAACCAGTCATCGTCGGTGAGGCCAACGGGGCGGAGGGCGGCGGCGATGGCGGCGGCGGTCTGCTTACACTCGACCGGATAGGGGTCTGGCTTCTGGGCAGTGCCGTAGTGCTGCATGCCGTCGGCGGGGACGGGCGCGCCGGGCGGGGGCGCGGGGGTGGGGATGCTGGACATGATGGTGCGACAGGGAACGGCGTGCGCGGTGAAGAGGATGGGAACGCGGCTTTCGGTCGTGGCGCAAGCTTCGGCCCACGCGGCCCACATGCGTTCGGCGAAGGCCTGGGCGAGGAGTGGTTCGTCGGCCCAGCCGGAGATGAAGTCTACGCTGAAGCTGTCGCCGACGGCGGCCATGAGGGCGCGGCGATAGAGGCCTGTGGAGGTGCGGGAGTTCTGAGGTGCGAGGCAGAGGACGCGCGCATGCTTTACGCCGTCAGCCCGCATCTGCGCGACGACGTCCGCGATGTACGGGTGCCAATTGCGCATGCCCACGTAGACGGGCTGGCCGATCAGTTCGCCGAGCATGCGGGCTTGCAGAAGAGTCCAGTGGGTGAGCGGCGGGCCTACGGGCAGGCGGTCATCGCCGAAGCCGGCCTTAGTTTCGGTGAGGCCGATTAGGGCGTAGCGGTGTTGGAGTTCTTCGATGATCTCCTGCGGCATGGGACGTCCGCCGGTAACCCTCTGTAAGTACTCGGCCATCTCGCTGAGTTTGTCTGGCGTGCCGTGGGCGAGCAGGAGAATTGCGCTGCGCGGGCTGGTGGATTCAGCACTCATGTACTGGTGGGCCTCTGAAGTTTAGATGCGGGGCGCGTTGACGCCGAATGGGGTCGAGAACTGCTTGACCCATTCGACGACCTGGATGACGTTGTCGACGGGGGTTCCGGGAACGATGCCGTGGCCGAGGTTGAAGATGTGACCCGGGCGGCCGGCGGCGAGGGCGAGCACTTCGCGTACGCGGGACGCGAGGACGTCGAGCGGGGCGAAGAGGGTAATGGGGTCGAGGTTGCCCTGGACGGCGGTACCATAGCCGACGGCCCGCCAGCCTTCGTCGAGGGGGATGCGCCAGTCGAGGCCGAGGACGTCCGCGGTGGTTTCAGCCATGGCTGGAAGCATTGATGCGGTGTCGACGCCGAAGTAGATGACGGGGACGCCGAGAGCTTTGATGCGCTGGACGAGCTCGGTGGTGGGGGCTAGGCAGTATTGGCGGTAGTCGGTGACGGAGAGGGAGCCGACCCAGGAGTCGAAGATCTGGATGCAGTCGGCGCCGGCTTCGACTTGTTGCAGCGCGTAGGCGACGAGGACGGTGTTGAGCTTCTCCATGAGGAGCGGCCACGCGCCGTCGTTGGCGTACATCATCTTTTTCGCTTCGATGTAGTTGCGCGAGCTGCCGCCTTCGATCATGTAGCTGGCGAGCGTGAAGGGCGCGCCGCAGAAGCCGATGATGCCGAGGCGGTCGCCGTCCGCGCGCGGAGTTGCAAAATGCGCGGCTACTTTTTCAATGGCCTTCGCGACGTAGAGGAGGTCCTCGACGCGATCGGTGCGGAGGGCCTGGATGTGCTCGAGCGAGCGAATCGGGGTGTGGACTTGCGGGCCTTCGCCGGCGACGAACTCGAAGTCGAGGCCCATCGGGGTTAGTGGCAGGAGGAGGTCGGCGAAGATGATGGCGGCGTCGACGTCGAGGCGCTCGGCGGCGGTGATGGTGACTTCAGCGGCGATGTCGGGAGTGCGGCAGATGTCGAGCAGGGAGTGATGCTTGCGTACGGCCATGTACTCGGGCATATAGCGGCCGGCCTGGCGGAGAAACCAGACGGGAGTGCGATCCACGGGCTGCCTAAGGCAAGCGCGGATAAAGCGACTGCTGCCCTCGGGATGCAGGATGGTGTTGGTCGATTTTGTATAAATTTCCGACTCGATCAAGGTGGATCAAACTCCCAACCTCCAGCCTAGCATCTGGAGCTGCTCGGTCGGAGCAACGCCGTGCGATTGGCGGAGGGTTTCATTGGATGTTGTGCAGCAAAAAGGGCTTGCGGGCAGGGGCCGCCTGGGGCGGGGAGATGCCTGGCCTGCAGACTGACGTTAGACTATTAAGGAGACATCGCACTGTGTCTGGGATCACTAGGCTGTTTTCACCTGACTGTGTTCAGCAGGCTTGGTTTGGCGGCATGGTTGCGAATCGCATGGTTTGAAATCGTAGAGAGAAGAAGAGACCCCGAAATTTATGCCGAATTACCTTGAACTGCCGGTGGGTGAGAGTGCCCCTGAGCTGGTGAATGCCGTCATTGAGATTCCGTTGGATGGCATCAATAAATATGAGTACGACAAAAAACTGCACGTCTTTCGCCTGGACCGCAACTTGTTTTCGCCGGTGCATTATCCCGGAGATTATGGCTTTATTCCGAGCACGCACGCTGACGATGGCGATCCGCTGGATGTGCTGGTGCTGGTAGACTCGCCGAGCTTTACGGGGTGTGTGTTGCAGGTTCGGCCGATTGGTGTGCTGGATATGATCGACCAGGGACAGCCGGACCAGAAGATTCTTGCCGTGGGCGAGGGCAATCCTCGCTATACGGACGTGGCCAACTACTCGCAGATCTATCCGCATATTTTGCGAGAGATCAAGCACTTCTTTTCCATCTATAAGGACCTTGAAGGGAAGCGGGTCGAAGTGCGGGGATGGGGCGATGCCGCCTCTGCGCGCGCGTTGATCACGAAGTCGATGGCGGCGTTCGAGGAGAAAAAGAGCAAGGCTGAGGAAAAGAAGAGCAAAGCTTAAGCAATTGATGAGGCTGAAGGCGGCTCGTGGATTGTAGCGGAAGCTGCGGACGCGAGCCGCCATTATCTCAGGCCTGGGTGCGACGGCGGACTAGTTCGGTGACGCCGTAGACTGCGGCTCCGGCGACGCCTACCGTGGCGGCGAACAACAGCGCGTTCAAGCCGAGGACTTGCTCATTGCGCACGGCCCAGAGGGCGAAGGCGATCAGCAGGGTGGGGCCGATGCCTACGGCGATGGCTCCCGGCATGCCTCCGGGAACGCGAAATGGGCGATGAAGGTTGGGCTCGCGGATGCGCAGGACGACGAGCGCAACGAACTCCAGGACCAGCGACGCGCCGTAGAGGACGAGGTCGATGGAGATGAGGCGCTCGAAGGTGAAGCGCAACGCCAGACCCCAGATCGCCGCGCACGCAAGTACGCTCACCCATGGGACGCCGAGTTTGGTGCGGCGCAGTAAGACTCGCGGAGCCTGGGCGTCTTCCGCCATCGCAAAGGGCACGCGGGTAACGCTCATCATGAGGGGGTTGAACATGCCGACGCCGTTGATCATGCCGCCAGCAACGACGGCGAGCGCAAGGAGCGGGCCTGCGAGGATGCGGGCAGCGTCGGTCCACGCACCGGTAGAGAACTGGCCGGGCGCGAGGCCAGCGAGGGCAACGGCCAGGAGCGGAAGGATGTAGGTGAAGGCGACCAGCGCGGTGGCACCAAGCATGGCGCGAGGATAGTTGTGCTGAGGATCTTCTACTTCCTGTGCGACCGTGCTGGCGTTGTCCCAGCCCATGTAATTCCACATGGTGACGGAGATGGCGCCGGCGAGGTCGGGGACTCCGACCGATTGGAGAAGGGCGCCGGTTCCATGACCGCGCCACGTCCAGAGGCCCGCAGTGATGAGTAGGACGAAGGGTGCGAGCAGAACACAGAAGAGAGCTACGGCAGATTGTCCGACGGCCTTGGCGCCGGTGAGATTCCAAAGGGTGCATCCGAGGACGACGACAAGTTTCCAGAAGACGCCGAGGTCTCCTGCCGTCCACGCGGGCGCGAGGCGTCCGAGGTAAAGCACAAAGATGGTGGGATAGATGGCCATGTCGAAGACACTGGCGGCGAGGGAGAGCCAGGCTTCCTGAAAGCCCCAGAAGCGGCCCAGCGCGCGGCGAACCCAGACATAGAAGCCGCCTTCGGCTGGGATGGAGCTGGCGAGTTCGCCGACCATGAGCGAGGTAGGCAGGCTCCAGATGATGGGAATGACCGCGAGAAGGAGGAGCGCGCGTCCGTAGCCAGCCTTACCGATGATGTCTTCGAGGCCGTAAGGACCGCCGGCCACCATGAAGTATGTGGCGCCTAGAAGCGGCAGGAGACGCATCTTGCTGCGGGCAGGGAAGCTGCGGTGCAGGGGCCGCGTGGCGGACGGTTGCGTCGCGAGGTCGATGGCGGCATTCTCCAAGAGTGGGCGTGGGGCGATGCTTCTTGCAATGTATCGCTAAATGGGCGCGGGTGCGCGGGTGGCTCGCCTGGGTGTGGGGTCACAGGCTATAATCAGGGTTCTACCCCGCAGGAGAGTTGGCCGAGTGGCTGAAGGCGGCGGTTTGCTAAACCGTTATAGGACCAAAAGTTCTATCGGGGGTTCGAATCCCCCACTCTCCGCCAGTTTTTTTTGGAACCCACTGAAAACATGTAAGTTGATGACGATGCAGGTAGTTATGTTTGTCGGGCACCCGCGAACATGTGTGCAGATTTCGCAATCTTTGCATTTCTTCCAACCTGTGTACCCCTAAAACCCGACAACCCGACAAGACAGATTTGGCTTAGCTGCCTTTGCAACTAAGCAGGAAAGCCGCGCCTGAGTTGAATTCCTAGACCGTCGACGCAGCGCATCGGTCAGATCGGTGCGGTGCATGCCGATTTATCGCGGCTCCTGCGGCACACGCACACGGGACGTTTTTGCTTTGGCGAACCGTCGCCACCATCACCAGGCAAACTCCAAGCGGCAACACAGTATCGTCCAAATCCGTCCGCGCGAGAAACCGACTGGCTCCATGCAGCCAAGCCCATCGCGGCCAGGTCGCCACCCACGCAACCACCACCCAGCCGGACATTTCGACCGCATAGAGCCACCCGCGCCGAAACGCAGTCGAGCGCGACAACCTATCACAAAGCAGCGCAGCGAGGCAGCCCATCGCGATTGCATTCATGCCGCCTAAATAGCTTTTCTCCTGGCCAATGTCGGTCGTGATCCAGAGGTGCGATCCGTGCAAATCGAATGCGGTAGAACCGCCGAGGTCTCATGTGACTCAACCCACCGAATCGTCGAACGC
>Ga0302314_10013402_pt1 | contig 14101 bp, 17 predicted proteins | sample III_Palsa_N2_3_FD_200533 | JGI IMG/M metagenome (GOLD analysis project Ga0302314, IMG submission 200533) | Peat permafrost microbial communities from Stordalen Mire near Abisko, Sweden - III_Palsa_N2_3 | ecosystem: Environmental > Terrestrial > Soil > Palsa > Peat permafrost | place: Sweden... | reverse complement strand
GCCTCAGCGCCGAAGTGGGCGTTGACAATGCGAACGACATCGCGGCTCGGTGGCAGCGAGCGGCGCGCGACCTCGGCCCGCGCCGGGGCGAGCAGCAGCTCACCGGCACCGAGCACCCCGCCGCCGATCACGACGACATCGGGGTTGAAGATGTTGACGTAGCTGGCGATCCCGATACCGAGCCGCGTGCCGATCAGATCGAGCACCTCAAGCGCGGCCTTGTCGCCGTCATGGGCTAGCTCGGTGACCAGCGGCCCGGCCAGTACCCGGCCGTCGGCCATCGCCCGCCCGAGCGCCGAGTCCGGCTGCTCCTCGGCGACCCGCCGTGCCTCGCGCGCGAGTGCCGTCCCGGACGCCAACGACTCAAGGCAGCCGCGGTTGGGGCAATTGCCCTGGCACGGCGGCCCGCCTGAGTCGATCACCATGTGGCCAAGCTCGCCGGCCGCGCCAACCGAGCCCCGATATAGCTGTCCGCCAAGGATTAGTGCGCCACCGATCCCCGTCCCGACCGTGATCATCACGACCTCACTGGCGCCGATCGCAGCCCCCGCGCGGTGCTCGGCAAGTGCCGCGACATTGGCGTCGTTGTCGACGAACACCGGCAGCCCCAGCCGTTCGGACATCACGGCGCCGAACGGGAAGTTGTCGAGCGGCTGATTGACCGCCACCACTGAGGTCCCGGTCCGCTGATCGATCAGTGACGGAACGCCGAAACCGATCCCGGCGATGTCACCGGCCGCGCCCGCCAAAGCCTCATGCACAGCGTCCTGTACGGTCCTCAAAAGGGTCGGCTGATCGAGGCCGACAACGGGTCGTTGCAGGCGGCGATGAACAGCTAGTTCCGCGTCCACCTCGCCGACGATTACCGAAGTCCCGCCGAGGTCCACGCCGATCACGCGTCGGGGCATGACGTCACTATATGGACCCCCCGATGCCTGATGATCGCCGCCCATACCGCACCTATCGCTCGAGTCCGCGCGGGCTCGGCGCCCGTCTGCGCGGCGAGAGTGACCCCGAGGTTGGGCGCCGTTTTGAGGAGAAAGCACGGAGTTCTCCGTCCGGCGGTCGTGGCGCGCCGAGCAGCGCGCCGACCGGACCACCGGGACCGACTCAGCCACAGCGGCGGGATCGCGGCGGGCCGGGCGATCCGACTGCCGGCAAGCGCGGCTACGCGAAGTGGCGTGCGAAGCCCTGGACCTGGAAGCGCGGAGTCAAGTACGTGATTGGGCTGTTCGTGCTGTGGTTCGTGTTCTCGGGCGTCTTGTTCGTGATCAGTGCCGAGCAGCACTCGGGCGATATCCCGGCCTCGGCGCAGGCGCAGCTGTCGAGCACGCTGACACCGATGCTGTTCTCGCCACAAACGATCCTGATTCTCGGCCTGGACAACCGGCCGAGGAGGGGCGCCGGCTCAAAGGAGCCCGGCTCGAACTTCAGCGAGGCAGATGCCAACACCGACTCGATCATGCTGTGGCGAATCGGCGGCGGCGTCTCGCGCAAGCTGTCGATCCCACGTGACACGCTGGTCAACATTCCGGGCTACGGCCCGTCGAAGATCAACGCCGCCTGGTCCCGGGGCACCGCCGGCCCCGGACTCGCGATCCAGGTGATCAAACAGTTGACCGGGATTCCGACGATCAACCACCTGATCGTCGTCGACCTCGCGAACTTCACGAAGTTCATCAACGACATCGGTGGCATCACGGTGAAGACACCGAGGATCTGTGCCGAGAACAGCGAGGACTCGCACGAGGGTGGCTACTTCAAGCTCAACCTCAGCGCCGGCGTCCACACGCTGACCGGCCACCAGGCGCTGATCCTCGCCCGCATGCGCCAGAACGCCTGCGACCCGGCTTACGACGACATCAACCGCGAAGCGATGCAGCAGAAGATCGTCAACGCGATGACCTCACAAATCATCAGCGTCCACGCCTTCACCCACCTGCCGTGGGCCGCCTGGGACGCACCCGGCGCGCTGCAAACCGACATGGGCCCCTACGACCTGATGCAGATGTTCCTGTCCGCTGAGATCGGCGGTTCACCCCCGCCGTTGCTGCTGAAGGAGACCGGCGAGGAAGACGGCTACGTCGGCGACGTGCTGGTGCCGAACCCGGCGAACGTGCGCGCGCAGGTCAACAAGTTGCTCAACGGCTAGGCCAAGTCGCCGGGGAGCAGCCCCCAGATCAGCGAATCACGGCGTCGACCGGTCTGCGGAAAGCGCCGGTGCGAACGGAGGTAGCCCTCCTGTTGGAAGCCACAACGGGCGGCGACAGCCTGTGAGGCGAAGTTCTCGGGGTCGGTCGTCAGCTCGATCCGGCCTAGTTCGAGCGTGTCGAACATCCAGCTGCTGAGCAGCTTGACGGCGCTCGTCATGTGTCCCTGCCCGCGCGCCGCGGGTGCCAGCCAATAGCCGATGCTGCCGGTCATGTTGAGCCAATCGACGCGGCCACCGATCGCGCCGAGCGCTTGGTTGCTGTCGGGGTCGGCCAGCGCCAGCGAGAGGTCACGACCGGCCAGACGGTCGGGTTCATGGGTGGCCAGCCAGATCTGGGCATCGGCCTCGGTGTAGGGGCTCGGGATCAGCAGGTTCCAGCGCGGGATGCTCGGGTCGCTGCAAGCAGCAACGATCGCCGGTACGTCGCTCGCACGCCACGGTCGTAGGACGATCCCGCCGCCGCACAGCGGTGGATCCGGGAACGGAATCTCTGGCACGCCGCGGACGTTACGGCTTTATTGTCGATCTAGTTCCGCATATGGAACTAGATCAGCAAAGAGACCGCGAGTCAGTCTTTGGACGTCGAGGTGGACGCCTTCGGGGCGTCGGACTTCGGCTTTGAGTCGCTCGAGGACTTGCTGTCGCTCGTTGATGAGCTGTCGCTTGAAGAGCTCGCCTTCTCGCTGCTGGCGGACGCTTCCTTCTCCCGCGCGCGGCGCTTCGTGCCGTAGTCGGTGTTGTAGAAGCCCGAGCCCTTGAAATGGACGGCGATCGGGTGGAAAACCCGCTCGACGGGGGCGCCGCAGATCTCACACTTGGTGATCGCGTCGTCGGACATGCGCTGCATGACCTCAAACACATGGCCCTTCTTGCATTTGTATTCATAGATCGGCACTAGCTGTGAGGATAACCGCGTGACTACAGGCACCACAGACGACGCCGTTGAGGGCGGGCGATCCGTCCGAGTCGGGTCGGTGATCGTAGGCCTGGTGATCATCGCCGCCAAGACGTTCGTACTCAGGTGGCTGCTGGACCACGGTCGGATCGGGATCGGCGTGGTCGTCGGCCTTGGCGCGCTGCACGCGCTGAGGCGCGGCAGGCCGCTTCACGCTTCGGTCAGCCTCGGGATCGTTGTCGCCGTGGCCACGGCGCACTCGTTCGGGGCAGGGGTGTTGATCGCGATCGCATCGATCGCGACGCTGGTTGCGGTGTCGTTCGTGATCGGGTTCGTGCTGAACCAGCTAGAGCGTTAAGGCGGGAGCAGCCGGCGGCAGTTATGCCGCCGGATGCCGGCCGCGATCAGATATGTCGCGGCACGCCAGCCGGCTCATGCGCCCGGCGGGCGATTCCGCTTGCGGGTTTTGACCGCGGTGCCGTAGGCGCAGACTTCGGTCCAGTTGCCGCCCATCTCGGAGGTGTCAAAGCGCATCGCGAGGATCGCGTCGGCGCCTTTCTGCTGCGCGGACTCAACCATCCGCTGCTGCACCTCCTCGCGGCTGGTCACCAGGTTCTTGGTCATGCCCTTCAGCTCGCCGCCGGCCAGCGACTTGAAGCCGGCGCCGATCTGCGAGCCGACGTTGCGGCTACGGACCATCAGCCCGAACACTTCGCCAAGTACCTCTGTGACCTCATAACCGGGGAGGTCGTTCATTGTGGAAATAAGCATGCCCTCACCGTAACCGACACTCGCCTACCATCGGCGCCGATGACCCCTGACGTGGTGACGATGGACAAGATCGTGTCGCTGTGCAAGCGGCGCGGCTTCGTGTTCCCGGCTTCCGAGATCTACGGCGGGATCGGTAACACGTACGACTACGGCCATTACGGCGTGCTGCTGAAGAACAATGTCAAGGCGCAGTGGTGGCGAGCGATGCTGCAGGAGCGTGACGACGTCGTCGCGCTGGACTCGGCGATCATCCAGCACCCGCGGACGTGGGAGGCGAGCGGCCACCTCGCCGGCTTCACCGATCCGCTGATCGACTGCCGCACGTGCAAGAAACGGTTTCGTGCCGACAAGCTTGAGGACGGGATCTGCGGTCAGAAGCCGTCAAAGAAACCCGGTGAAGGCCCGGACTGTGACCTGACCGAGGCGCGCGAGTTCAACCTGATGTTCAAGACCCAGGTCGGGCCGGTCGCTGATGAGGGCGCGACCGTGTACCTGCGGCCCGAAACCGCGCAGGGGATCTTTTTGAACTTCAAGCAGTACCTGCAGTTCGCGCGTAAGAGGCCGCCGTTCGGGATCGCGCAGATCGGCAAGAGCTTCCGCAACGAGATCACACCGGCGAACTTCATCTTCCGCACGCGCGAGTTTGAGCAGATGGAGATGGAATTCTTCGTGCCGCCGGCCGAGGCTCAGCAGTGGTACGAGTACTGGTGTGATCAGCGTTTCAACTGGTACCTGAACCTCGGGGTCCGGCCTGACCATCTGCGCCTTCGCCCCCACGACGCTGATGAGCTGTCGCACTACTCATCCGGTACTTCCGATGTCGAGTACCTGTTCCCGATGGGCTGGGGTGAGCTCGAGGGCATCGCCAATCGCGGCAACTTCGACCTGACTCAGCACGCCGAGTACTCGCGCCAGAACCTTGAGTACGTCTCACCTGAGGGCGAGCGCTACCTCCCGCACGTGATTGAGCCGGCCGCCGGCGCCGACCGTGCTGCGCTGATGTTCCTGATCGACGCCTACGACGAGGATCAGATCGAAGGCGAGACACGGACCGTGTTACGCCTACACCCGCAACTTGCGCCGGTCAAGGCCGCGGTGCTACCGCTGGTGAAGAAGGACGGCCAGCCCGAGCTGGCGCGTGAGATTGAGCGGACGCTACGTGAGCGATTCCAGGTCGAGTACGACGAGGGCGGCGCGATCGGGCGTCGTTATCGCCGTCAAGACGAGATCGGCACGCCTTGGGCGATCACCGTCGATCACCAGTCGCTTGAGGATCGCACCGTAACGGTGCGTGACCGTGACTCGCTGGTGCAGGAGCGTGTTGGCGTCGACGCTCTGCCGGGATTGCTGGAGGACCGCCTCCGCGCCCCCTGGCAGTCACCGAAACTCGGCAACTGACAGGGAGCCCTGCGGAGAGAGGAGGAGCGGTCCTACCAGCTCGGGGGAGCGCTACCGCCGGCGCCTGCGCTGGCCTTGCTGGTGACCGCCGAGCCTGATGACGTGTGGACCCACCAGGTCCCACCGAAGCTCTTCAGACCGTTCCCGCCGGCGGCCCCGGAGGACGAATCGCCGATGTAGTGGTAGAGCGGATGACCGCCCAGTGTCACCTGGTAGATGCCCTTGTGATGCCAGACACCAAGCTTGCCCTTGACGCCCTTCTCGCTCGGGTGCTTGGCGGTGACCGCCGGCCACACCGACCAACACGTGCTGTTATCGCACTTTGGGTGCTTGGCCGAATCACCCGTCAGCTCGTAGACCGCGTGGCCGTTGGCGGTCACGATGATCGAATGGCTGCCGTAACCAGTGACCGTGCTCTTCAGCACGTGCAGGGTGGTCGCGTGGGACGACATCGACGTCCGACGTGCCACCGAAGCGCTGTGCGCCGAGGCCATCGCTGAGCCGGCGACCGCTGCGATGGCGATCAGTGCCGTGACGAAGATAATCCGTTGGGGTTTGAACATGGGTCGGGGGGCCTCCTTGGGGGTTTCGGTTCGATCAAGAAGACGCCATGTGCGGCAGATCCTTCCCGCTTCGGCCGTATGCTCGCCGCCGATGGGCGGACCGCATCAGCTTGACCCCGACGCGCTCGGCGATCACATCGATCGGCTGTATCGCGCAGCTTGGAGCCTGTGCGGCTCGCGTGAGGACGCGGAGGACCTCGTGCAGGAGACGTTCGCCAAGGTGCTCGCTCGCCCGCGCCTCGTGCAATCTGACGACGACCTCGGCTACCTGCTTCGCGTGTTGCGCAATGTGTTCATCTCGAAGCTGCGTACGAAGGCGCGGCGCCCAGCCGAGGTCACCGCACCTGAGGACTTTGAGATGCGCGTGGACCGCTCCTCACCCGATCCTCAACGCCATGTCGAGACGGCCGAGCTGTACGCGGCAGTGTCGGCGCTGCCGCCCGACTTCCGTGACGTCGTGATAGCGGTTGATGTGGTGGGGTTGACCTACGCCGAGGCGGGACGGGCGCTGCGGGTGCGCGAGGCGACGGTCACCACGCGGCTGTTCCGGGCGCGCAAGCGGCTGGCCGAGTCGCTGGGCGCCGACTAGGCGCGCTGGGGGCCGACTAGGCGCGCTGGGCGCCGACTAGACGCGCTGGGCGCCGACTAGACGCGCTGGGCGCCGACTAGACGTGGTGGGCGCCGACTAGACGTGGTGGGCGCCGACTAGGCGTGGTGGGCGAGCCACAGCAACGCTGCCGACGAAAGGCCTGCCGCTGAGACCAGACAGGTGTGCCCATCCTCGCGCCAGGCGACCAGGTTGCGACTGTTGAAGTGCGTTGCGGTGTAGGCGCTCGGGTTCCAGTCGTAGGGAACCTTTAGCGGCCGGCCACTGACGATCGTGTAGGCGATCAGCCGCGTGCCGCTGCGGTAGTAGACGGTAACCGCGGTGCGGTCGCCGATGCGGTCGGAGCGCTCGCCGGCGAGCTTCAGCTCAGACCAACGTGGAAAGCGAAGCGAGCCGACGTGCGCGGTTAGGAGTGAAGGATCGGCCGGGTCGATCGCCGCCGCAGATTTGGCGGGACGGTTGGCGAGCGTTGCTGCTTGTGAGATCGACGGGGCGCCTGGAGTTCCGCTGGGGAGTGTCAGCACAATCGCCAAGACGATCGCGGCGAGCGCGCCCGCCAGCGACAGCCCGAATGCGGGTCGCTGAATCACAACAGGCCGGCGGCGCGCGCAGATGGGCCGGCGCGCGCTCCGTGTGCGCGGCCTGGCGCAGTCGTTCGGTGATCGGGTGTTCTGGAGCCATTCGAATAGAGGACGCCGTGGAGCGTGAAAACTTCCCGAACTATTGCAAGGTAGCGGTGGCGGAAACCGACAGTCCCGTGGCGGTCGGCGCACCGGCGACGCTCAGGACGTGGACGGACGGCTGCGACCAGACCGTGACGGCGAACGAGTTCAGTAGCGGCAGGTCGGGGCTGACGACGATCTTGCCGTCGCGCGTCTTGGCGATGAAGTCGGCACTGAGGTGGCCGAGGATCGGCACGCTGACCGTCCCCTGCAGCGTCAGCTGGCCGTCGGAGGAGGCAACCGGCACAACCGAGTCAAGGATCCCCGGCAGCGCCGAGCGCAGATCTGACTCGCTGATCTGCGCCGTGGCCACTAAGACGTTGCCCCGTTTGCTGAGCGTCGCGTCATTGACCGTCAGCAGCCCGGAGGTGAGCGTGCCAACGGTGACGTGTAGCGAACCGACACTGCCGCCCTCAGCAAGCTGGCTACCGAGTTTTTCGGCTGTGGCGTGGTAGGTGGACATCCTGACGTCAACGCTGTCAGCGTCATGCCAGAGCAGCTCGATCGCCGGGAACGCCGAGATGCTGACCGAGATGACGTGCCCGTTCTTCGACAGCCGCGAGCTGAGAATGCTGGCGGCGATCGGTGGAATCGCCACCTGCATCACCACCAGCGCTGCGACGACTAGCGCCGCCCAGGTCGCGATTCGACGCAGTGTCTAGACCGCGGGACCGTCGGTCGGCGGGGAGTACTCGAACTCCTCCTCGGCGCCGAACAATGCGTCAAGCACCTTGCTGCGCAACGGCGCCGATGCGGCGAGCGCCCCGATACCGGCGATCGGCACCAGCAACACCAACTTGGCGCGGCACTTGCCGCAGCGACGCTTCTTCGTGGTCACGGCCTCCGGTGCGGATGCCGCCTCGCTGAGCAACGTGTCGACGGTCTCACGCAGGGTCGGGTTCTCCAGCAAGCGCTGTGCCAGCGCCACCGCCTCATCACGGAGGCTCGTCTCAGCGGAACCTGCAGCAGCCTTCTTGCGCTTCATTGTTCTCCCTCTCGAAGCCGGTGTGATCTGCTACGAGCATAACCATTGAGTCGCGCCACCGGGCGCGACTCGCTAGCGGTGAAGCGCGACCTGTTCGCTGGGCGTCGGGAACGCCCAGGCGACCTGCAGCCGGCGTTCCTGGCGGAAGTTGAAGCGCAGCTGGCTCGGCGGCCTGAGCCCTTCAGGACGGTTGGGACGGAACGTCGCGCAGGTCCCTGCCTGGGTCACCGCACAGAGCATGTTCTGGCGGAAGTAGCAGTCCTCACATGAAGCCTTTGACCCTGCGGTGCGTCCGTTGACCATCCGTCTACCACCTAGCTGATTGCGTGTTGCCTGCCAGGGGTACACCCGGCGCGGTCATCACTAAAGCGCGCCGAGAGAGGGGCTGCAATGGTGATTCCCGGAAAACGCAACAGTTTCGACTGATCGCAGAAACCCTGCAATTAGCGGGCCTTTTTGTTCTGGCGCTCGATCCTGCCCGCTATTTCGTAGCTTTGGACGTGATGAAGATCTTGGTCACCGGCGTCACCGGAGCGATCGGCCCTCGCCTAGCGAAGCGACTTGTCGCCGACGGCCACGAGGTTGTCGTCAGCTCGCGACGCTATGGAGCACCCGTTCCTGACGGCTGCTCGTTCGTCGCCGCGGACGTCGTGACCGGAGCCGGGCTCAACCGAGCACTCGGAGGCGTCGACGTTGCCTACTACCTGATCCACTCGATGGAGCCGTCGGCAAACGGCGCCTTCCCGGCGCTTGAGCGCGCGGGCGCTGAGCACTTTTCCGATGCCGCCGTGCGGGCCGGAGTCAGTCGCACGATCTATCTCGGCGGACTGATCCCGGATGCCGGCGAGGCCGCCTCACCGCATCTGGCCAGCCGACTGAGTGTCGAGCGGATGTTGCTTGACACGGCACCTGATCCGGTGGCGTTCCGGGCTTCGATCGTGATCGGCGCGACCTCACGTTCGTTCCGTTTCCTCGTCCATTTGATTGAGCGGATGCCGGTGCTGATCTTGCCGGCCTGGCGTGATCACGTGACCGCCCCGATCGACATGCGCGATGCGATCGAATTTCTGGCGCGGGCGGCGACCGCGCAAGCGGTCGGGGGTAGGTCGCTCGACATCACCGGCCCTGAGATCGTCTCCTACCAGAAGCTAATCACCGTGATTCGTGATCACATGCTGCTCGGCCGCCCCGTACTCGGCTTGCCCGGGCTGACGCTGACACCGATCGCGTCCCGGGTCTCGGCGACGATCGCTAGCGAAGAACACGCGTTGATCGGCCCGCTGATGGAGGGCTTGAACAGCGATCTACTCCCCCGTGACGAATCAGCCGTCAAGCTATTAGGGGTCCGTCGCCACTCACTTGACTCAGCGATCGAGCGGGCACTACGCGAGTGGGAAGCAACTGAACCGCTGAAGGCTCGCTGACCGTCGGCTATGTTGCCCCCGCTGTGAGCGTCGTCCGCGAAACGATCGAAATCAACGCCTCGCCGGAGGTTGTGTTTGACACGATCATGGACCCGGAGCGTCTGAAGGAGTGGGTAACGATTCACCGCTCGGTGAAGGTGCCGCGCGATCAGAAGCTTGAAGCCGGGGCGCGGATGGATCAGGTACTGCACATGCGCGGTGTGTCATTTACCGTGCATTGGGAGCTCGAATCGATTAGGCGGCCGAGCTCAGCCGAGTGGATCGGACGCGGTCCGGCAATGTCAAAGGCATCGATCCGGTATCGATTGTCAGGGCCTCCTGAGGGGCCGACGCAGTTCGAATATTCAAACGAGTTCAGCACTCCCGGAGGAGCGCTCGGTGCGGTGGCGAGCCGGGTCGTCGTTGGCCATGCGTCGGAGCGTGAGGCACACGCCACACTCGCAAAGCTAAAGCAGTTACTCGAACAGCAGTAACTCTTGCAATACTCCTGAGTACGTTCGTGTATCTTGAACGTAGGGGGATTAACCCCGATCATTTTTTATGGAGGGGAGATAAGTAGATGCCTGGCTTTGTTGAGACAACCGTAAAAGACATTGACGGGCGTCTGCAGGAGTTGCGTGAGGAGCTGACCAAGCTTGAGGCCGCGCGTACGGCGCTGACCGGCGGGCGTCGCGGGCCTGGGCGGCCGCGTAAGAACGGCGCCGTGCCGGGCTCGAACGGCGGCCGTCGCGGGAGACCCCGCGGGAGCAGCGGTGGTAACACGCGGTCAAAGCAGACGCTAGCGCTGATCCAGGAGCGCCCTGGGATCACGATCCCGCAGATAGCGGAGGCGATGGAAATCGCCCCGAACTACATGTACCGGCTGATGCCGAAGCTGGTCAGCGACGGCTTGATTCGCCGCGACGGCCAGGGCTGGTACGCGGCCTAGGTAAGAGCCGCGCGGTAAGGCCTGGGGGTGGCCCAGCCAGGCCACCCCCCGGGATGTAACCCGTCTAGACCAGCCCGAGCGTGCGGACCGCCTCGCGCTCCTCGGCCAACTCGCGCCACGAAGCCTCCAGCCGAGTCTTTGAGAACTCGCTGAGCTCGAGGCCCTGAACGATCTTGTACTCGCCGCCCGAGCAGGTGACCGGGAAGCCTGAGATCAGCCCGTCCTCGACGCCGTAGGAGCCGTCGGAGGGGATCGCCATCGAGACCCAATCACCGGCCGGGGTGCCGAGCACCCAGTCGTGCACGTGATCGATCGCGGCGCTCGCCGCTGAAGCGGCGCTCGATGCGCCACGTGCCTGGATGATCGCGGCGCCGCGCTTCTGCACTGTCGGGATGAAGTCATTCTCAAGCCAAGCCTGATCGTCGATCTTCAGTGCTGCGCTCTCCCCTGCCAGCTTCGCCTGGAAGATGTCCGGGTACTGGGTCGCCGAGTGGTTGCCCCAGATCGTCACGTTGGTGATGTCTGAGACCGGCGTGAGGCTCTTCTTCGACAGCTGGGCGATCGCGCGGTTGTGGTCAAGGCGCATCATCGCGGTGAACCGCTCACGCGGGATATCGGGCGCGTTGCTCTGGGCGATCAGCGCGTTTGTGTTGGCCGGGTTACCGACGACCAGGACCTTGATGTCGGCCGCGGCGTTGGCGTTCAGCGCCTCACCTTGGGGCTTGAAGATGCCGCCGTTGGCTGACAGCAGGTCGCTGCGCTCCATGTCGGCGGTACGCGGGCGGGCACCGACCAGCAGCGCGATGTTGACGCCGTCGAATGCAACGTTCGGGTCGTCGCTGATGTCGATTGAGGACAGCAGCGGGAAGGCACAGTCGTCAAGCTCCATCGCGGTGCCTTCGGCGGCCTTCACGGCCGGTGGAATCTCAAGCAATGACAGGGCAACAGGCGTGTCGGGGCCGAGCAGCGCGCCGCTGGCGATCCGGAACAGCAGCGAGTATCCGATCTGACCTGCAGCGCCGGTGACGGCGACCTTTACGGGGGTAGTCAATGGTTCATCTCCGAAGGCGGGTTTTAGCGGGGCCCGCTTACCGGCCGCGACATATCTGTCGCGGCGGCTGGGCCCCGCTCCGTACGTCTGTTTCGATCCTACGCGAGCGCCAGCCCATATACCGAGCTGAGCTTGGTCTTGAGGTAGTTGACAAACGGGCCAACCTCGATCGGGCCGCCGACAATCCGCTGCAGCAGCTGCGGCGTAAGGAACTTCGCGCCGTGCTGATGGACGTTCTCGCGCAGCCATTCGCGCAGGCCTGCCAGTTCGCCCGCACCGATCTGCGCCTCGAGGTCGGGGATGTCCTCGTGGACCTTCTCCCACAGCTGTCCAGCGATCAGGTTGCCGAGCGCGTAGGTCGGAAAGTAGCCGACCAGACCGGCTGACCAGTGGACATCCTGCAGCACGCCGAGCGTGTCGCTGGGGACCTCGATGCCGAGGTAATCGTGGATCCGTGAGTTCCAGGCTTCGCGCAGATCCTCGACCGCAAGGCGCCCTTCGATCAGCTCCTGCTCAAGTTCGAAGCGGAGGATCACGTGCAGGCCATAGGTTGCCTCATCCGCCTCGACGCGGATCAGCGACGGCTTGATCCGGTTGACCGCGCGGAACAGACGGTCAGGGTTGATGTCGGTCAGCTCGCCGCCGAACAGCCGCGAAACAGCCGGCGCCAGCACGTTGGCGAACGGCCGGCCGCGGCCGACCATGTTCTCCCACATCCGGCTCTGTGACTCGTGGAAGCCGAGCGAGACGCCGTGGCCGAGCGGCGTGCGCTGCAGCGCGTCGGCGACGCCGGCCTCGTACAGACCGTGGCCGCACTCGTGCATGCCGCCGTAGAGGGCGGAGGCGAAGTAGCCGTCCTCCCAGCGGTTGGTGATCCGCACGTCGTATTTGCTCATGCTCTCGGCAAACGGATGGTGGGTGTCGTCAAGGCGCCAGCTGTCGCTTGAGAAGCCCATCCGCTCAACGACTTCGAGCACCAGCTTGCGCTGCTGCTCGATCGGGAAGCTGCCGTGCAGCGGGCTGTCATCGACGGTGTGCTTGGCGACCTCGGCGATCAGCGGCACCAGCTCATCACGCAGCTCGCCGAACAGGCGCGTGACCTCGGCCGCGGTCATCCCCGGCTCGTAGTCGTCAAGCAGCGCGTCGTAGGGACAGGCGAACTCATCGAAGCAATCGACGTAGGCGCGCTTGAGCTCGAGCGTGCGGTTCAGGTACGGGACGAACGCCTCAAAGTCGTTATTGGCCCGCGCCTCAACCCAGGCGTCCTGGCCGAGCGATGCCGCCTTGACCAGGTCGGCGGCAAGCGCCGTCGGCACCCGCCGGGCCTTGTCCCAGGTGCGCTGCGTCTGATGGACGAGCGCCGCGTCATCGGATTCCTGATCGATCATCTCGACCTCGACGGCAGCGCCCTCAAGCAGCTTGCCGATCTCCGGGCTGACGAACTTCTCGTGCGCGATCCGCTCGATCGTCGAGGAGGCCTCGGCGCGCCCGGGCCCGCCCTTCGGCGGCATCTTCGTCATCTGATCCCAACCGAGCAGCGCGCCAGCGTGCCTCAGGTCCTCGATTTCAGCCAGCGCCTCGCGCAGCTTCGATACGTGCGTACTCATCAAATCTCCTTGGATTGCTGTGCCACCATTGCAGCATGTTCCCGCGGCGACGTTCGATCAAACTGGTGGACGTCGCGGGAATTCGGATCGGCGTCGACCCGAGCTGGTTCATCGCGCTGTTCCTGCTGATCTTTCTGCTGAACGGATCGTTCCGCAATACGCTGGATTCATCGAGCACGGTCGCCTACGTGACGACGGTTGCAACCGTGCTGCTGTTCTTTGGCTCGCTGATCGTCCACGAGCTCGGCCATGCGGTTGCCGCTCGCCGGCGTGGGATCCAGGTGACCGGGATCGAGCTGTTCCTGTTCGGTGGGCTGACGCGGATGAGCCGCGAGCCCGCGACGCCAGGCGAGGAGCTCGAGATCGCCGCGGCCGGCCCGGCCGGCACGTTGCTCTTTGCGCTGGTCTGCCTGGCCGTCGGTGTGGCAGCAGTCGGCTGGAGCCAGCTGTGGCACGCCGTGGTGCTCTCGACCGCGATCCACATCACGCCGGTGCTGCTGGCGCTCGCCTGGCTGATCCCGATGAACGTGCTGATCCTGGTGTTCAACCTCGTCCCCGCCTACCCGCTTGACGGTGGGCGGATCGCGCGGGCGATCGTTTGGCGCGCGACCGGGGACCGTGAACGCGGCTCGCGTGCCGCCGCCAAGTCCGGCCAGTGGTTTGCGATCGTGCTCGTCGGGATCGGCCTCTGGCTGCTGTTGCGCGGCAGCCTGATCGGCGCCTGGCTGCTGATGCTGTCGTTCCTGATGTGGCAGTCGGCCAAGGGAGCGCTGGTGCAGAGCGCCGTGGCGAGCCGGATCAACACGGTCCGCGTCGGTGATGTGATGGACCGTGACCCGCTGACCCTGCCATCGATCACCCCACTGGCCGACGCGCTTGACCAGTTCTTTCACCGCTACGCCGCGGTCTGGTTGCCGGTGACCGACGAGAGCGGCCAC
>Ga0302314_10013401_pt1 | contig 14101 bp, 9 predicted proteins | sample III_Palsa_N2_3_FD_200533 | JGI IMG/M metagenome (GOLD analysis project Ga0302314, IMG submission 200533) | Peat permafrost microbial communities from Stordalen Mire near Abisko, Sweden - III_Palsa_N2_3 | ecosystem: Environmental > Terrestrial > Soil > Palsa > Peat permafrost | place: Sweden... | reverse complement strand
GCCGAGCGCGTCCGCGAGCGCGTCCGCGAGCGCGTCGCCGAGCGCCAGCGCCTCGCCGAGCGCCAGTGCCAGCGCGTCGCCGAGTGCCAGCGCCGGCGCCGGCCCGACCAGTGGGTCCGGTGGGACGACCGTCCAGGTGTCGAACGCGAGCCAGCTCTACCAGGCGCTGAACAAGGTGGTGCCGGGCGAGACCATCCAGCTCGCGGCGGGTGTCTACAACGGCGAGTTCACGCTGCTCACCGGAGGGACGGCGGCTGCGCCGATCACCCTGGAGGGTCCGGCCGGGGCGGTGATCACCGGGACCGGGGTCGACAGCGCCTACGGCATCCACCTGGAGGCCGACTACTGGAACCTCCAGGGCTTCAGCGTCACCACCTTCCAGAAGGGGGTGGTGCTGGACGGCGCCGACCACGACACCGTCAACGGCCTGAGCGTCTACAACATCGGTGACGAGGGCATCCACCTGCGGTCGTTCAGCAGTGACGACACCGTCGAGAACAACGACGTCCACGACACCGGCAAGTACGACGCCGGCTACGGCGAGGGGATCTACGTCGGCTCGGCCAACAGCAACTGGGGCCAGTACAGCGGCGGCCTGCCGGACGCCTCCGACGACGACGTGATCAGCGGCAACACCCTCGGCCCGAACATCGCGGCCGAGAACATCGACATCAAGGAGGGCACGGTCGGCGGCACCGTCGAGGGCAACTCCTTCGACTCCGCCGGGGAGGCCGGCGCCAACTCGGCCGTGGCCTGGGTCGACGTCAAGGGCAACGACTACACGGTGACCGGCAACACCGGCGCCGACGCCTACCAGCAGGGATTCCTGGTGGAGCAGCTCTGGCCCGGGGACGGCTGCGGCAACTCCTTCGCCGACAACACCCTGAACATGACCGGGGCGCCGGGCTACGGCTTCGACATCACCGACCAGACCGCCTGCGCGAGCGTGCCCAACATCGTCTACAGCTCCAACGCGGTCACCGGCGCCGGATCCGGCGTCAGCACCGTCCCGATCACGCCCGACAGCTGAACCACGGCGGCGGTGCCGCGCTCTGCGCCGCACCGCCGCCGTCACCGCTCCCGCCGGGACCTCAGTCGAGCCGGGCGTCATAGGCGAGTTCCCGTGCCAGTTCCTCGACGCGCTCCTCGGCCAGCCCCCGGGAGACGAACCAGGCGCCGACGTTGCGCACATCGCGCTCCAGGAACGAGCGACCGCGCGGATTGGCGACGATGTCGACGATCTGCGGAACGTCGATGATCACCATCCGGCCCTCGTGCACCAGGATGTTGTAGGCGGACAGGTCGCCGTGGGCGTAGCCGTCGCGGGCCAGCAGCGAGAGGTTGTGCCCGAGCTGCTGCCAGAGGTCCTCCAGGTCGATCTCCTCGGAACGCAGCTGCGCCAGTCGGGGCGCGGCCTTGCCCGACTCGTCGCCGATGAACTCCATCAGGATCTCGGTGCCGAGGATCTGCACCGGGTAGGGCACGGCCATGCCTGCGGCCCAGAGCCGGGAGAGCGCCGCGAACTCGGCGCCGGCCCACTGCCCGGCGATGGCCTCCTTGCCGAAGCTGGAGCGCTTGGCCATGGCCCGGCTGACCCGGGACTCCTTGTGGGACCGGCCCTCCAGATAGCCGGAGTCGCGGTGGAACATCCGGTGCTGTCCGTCGCGGTAGCGCTTGGCGGCCATCAGCGTCCGCCGGCCGGTGCCGGGCACGGCGCGCTCCAGCAGGAAGACGTCGGCCTCCTTGCCGGTCTTCACGATGCCCAGCTCGCTGTCGACGGCGGCCAGTTCGGTCACCACCCAGTCGGGGCGGGGTTCCGGCCCCTTCTCGGTCGGGGTCGACTGGTCCCAGGTGGACCAGCGGTCGCCGACGGGCGGCCCGTCGGAGGAGGCTCCGGCGTACTCGTAGCCCTCCGCGAACGAGTCCGGGTCGCCGTCCTCGGCGTAGTCGTACTCGCCGTCGTACTCGGGGTTGTACTCAGGGCTGTACTCGCTGTCGTTCTGGACGTCGTACTCGGCGTCCTCGTGGTACTCGACGCCGTCGCTGTACTCGGCGTAGGCATCCTCGTACTGCGGCTCGAAGCGGGCCGCGTACTCGTCGAAAGCCTGCCCGTAGGCGGCCTCTTTGTGGTGCTGGCTACGTTGCTTGCTGCTCTTGGAACGGATCCGGGAAAAAGACTCGGTGTCGGCAAAGCGCTCGCGCACTGTGATGATCTCCTGTGGTGAGCCCACCGGAGGGCGCGTCAGGCGCGCCGAGTCAGCCGGTAGGCAGGTGACGAGAAAGGGCGTATGGCGCGCATGCAGCAGCGCGCCGCGTCATCGCGGCAACCATCAGGGCGCACCCCCTTCAACTCACTCGTCACGACCGGGCTGTGAGTGCCCGGTGTTGCAGGAACGACAACATGTTATCCGTCGTCGGGAACGGTGCAACCTATTTATTTCACCACCCCGGCGCGGCGGCCGGATAGGTTGGGGCGATGGTCACGCACGAGCACGAGATCACTGCCCCGGTCGACCTCTGCCTGTCCGGTGGCCGGCTGAACCCCGCCGCCGTCGGCTGGTCCCGGCAGCCGCTGCACCGGGCCAATCTGCGCGGCTGGGGGCGGAACAAGCGCTGGGAGTACTGGTGCGTGACCAGTCCGACCCACCTGGTCGCGCTGACCGTCAGCGACCTGGACTTCCTGGCCGTCAACACCGTGCACTTCCTGGAGTTCGGCGGCGCCGAGCCGCGCGAGCTGGAGCGCGGTGCGCTGGTACCGCCGGCGCGCGGGGTGGCACTGCCGGACACGATCGCCGGGGCGGCGCCCGGAACCGGCGTCGTCGTGGGTCCCGAGCGCCCGACGCGGGGTCAGGTGCGGGTGGAGATCGCCCACGAGGTCGACGGGACCCGGCTCCGGGCCCGCGCGCTGACCCACGACCGGGTTCCGCTGACCGTGGACCTCCTGGTCCGGATGCCGGAGCAGCACGAGACGCTGAGCGTGGTGGTGCCCTGGGACGACCGGCACTTCCAGTACACCTCGAAGCACACCGCGCGTCCGGCCGAGGGGCGGGTGCGGCTGGGCGACGAGGAGTTCCGCTTCGGCGAGGACGCCTGGGGCACGCTGGACCACGGTCGGGGCCGCTGGCCGCGCACGGTGTCCTGGAACTGGGGCGCCGCCTCCGGGCGCACCGACGGGAGCGTGGTCGGACTCCAGTTCGGCGGAGCCTGGACGGTCGGCACCGGTGCGACCGAGAACGCCCTGTGCGTGGACGGACGACTGCACAAGATCGGGGAGGAGTTGGCGTGGGACTACGACCCCACCGACCTGCTCGCCCCGTGGCGGCTCTGCACGACCCAGTCCGACCAGGTGGACCTGGTCTTCACCCCGTTCCACGACCGCCGCAGCCACACCGGGGCGGGCCTGCTCGCCAACCGCACCGACCAGTGCTTCGGCCACTGGTCCGGCACCGTCCGCACCGACGACGGGCGCCCGGTCGCGGTCGACCGGCTGCTCGGCTGGGCGGAGGCCGTCCGCATGCGCTGGTGAGCAGGCTCGGCAGGTCCGCCGCCGTCCACTGAATGTCAGTCAAGTCCCGTGTACATTAAGGATGTTGTTGCCTAGGACACACTCCGGCAACGAATGGTCCGTGGACAATCGGGGAAGTACCAGCCCTGCAACGGTAGTTCTGTTCCGGATTCAAAGAGGCTTCGGGACCGATCAGCACATGTGGAGGTTCCGCAGCCGTCCTGCACCACGCAAGATGCACCTCGGCACCCGTCCCTACTGGCAAGGGAGAAGGCAATGTCCGACAGCACCGCGAACGTGGGGTTCGACCTGCAGGATCTGGACCTCGGCGACCTGACGATCACTTCGATGCGCGACACCGTCGCGCTCCCCGAGAACGGCGCCTCCACCCAGAGCTGCTCCTGCGAGTCGTCCTCGTCGTGTACGATGCCGCACCCGCAGGTCGTGACCACCCTGCAGTGAGGGCGGTCCCCGGCGATCACGGCACAGCTCGGATCATGTCCGCACCGACAAGGGAGATGGCAATGTCCGACAGCACCGAGAACACGGGTTTCGACCTGCAGGAGCTGGATCTCGGCGACCTGACGGTCACTTCGATGCGCGACACCGTCGCGCTGCCCGAGAACGGCGCCTCCTGGGGCGGCTGCTCCTGCCAGGGGTCCTCGTCCTGCGCTTCGCCGACGCCGACCCCGGGCCCCGTCGACCTGTGACCTGCGCCCGCACCCGGCGGGCGGCATATATCCCAGCACCTCCTGGAATCACGGCGCATCTCGGCTCGTATCCCCTCATTGGCAAGGGAGAAGACAATGTCCGACAGCACCGCGAACACCGGTTTCGACCTGCAGGACCTGGACCTCAGCGACCTGGCCGTCACCTCGATGCGCGACACCGTCGCGCTCCCCGAGAACGCCGCTTCCGCCGGTGCCTCGTCCTGCCAGGCCTCCTCGTCCTGCAGCGTGTACGCCGTCCCCGAGCGTGAAGTGACGTTCGACCGCAACCAGCAGTAGGCGCCCTCGCCGGTCGCGGACCCCACGCATTCGCGTGCGGCCCGCGACCGGTGCCGCACAAGCCACTTCGAGCGGAACGGGATCACTGTCATGCCCTACGCCGCAGCGGTCGGCACCGAAGGCGTCCGTTCCGACACCGTCGATCCCCGCTGCTCCGGCAACGGTGGCTACACGGTGCAGTTGGCGCCGTACGCGCTGATGCGTTCCACCGTGCTTCGGCATCCGGCCCAGAGCCCGCCCGCCGCGGCGTTCCGCACCGAAGTGGCCGCACTGGCCGACCTGGAGGCGCGGACCGCCGCACTGCTGCCGGAACTCTGCGACGCCCTGTACGCCGGACAGGGAAGCCACTCCCCGGCCTTCCACCGGGACGTGGTCCTGCCGCTGCGCCGCGCGCTGCACAACGGGCGGGAACCGAGACCCGCGCTGCTCGACCGCCTCGGAGACCTGCCCGACCGAGTACCGCAATTGGCCGCCTGGCTGGTCCTGCGTCGCCGCCGGGCCGGTCTGCTCGCCGACCTGGCCACCACCGGCGAAGCCGCACTTGCCGCCGAACGGGAGGCGTTGTCCTCGCTCTGCCGGGAGCCCGCGCTCGGTCGCGCCATCGCGCTCACCAGCTCCGACCTGCTGCGGGCGGTCGAACGCGCCGGTACCGGCGTCCACGACCGCAAGGCGCGCAAGGAGGAGCCCAGCGTGCTGCGCCACGTCCTGCGGGCCAGCACCAGGACGAGCCCGCTGTCGTGGTTCACCGCCGTCGGCTGGGGGCTGCTCCCCACGGACGCCGACCTGCTCGCTGCAGCCGGTGCCGCCGACTGGGGGTCCGCCGGACTGCCCGCCGACGCGCTGATCTCGGTGGTCAAGGCCAATCGGACGCTGGTGACGGCCCTCTCCGAGGCGCTGGTGGGCGACCCGGTCCGCCGGGCCGGGCTTCCGTACCGGATGACCAGCAGCGCCCGGACCGCCGACGGCGTTTCGAGCTACACCCGCAGCCGGCTGCAGTTCGTCGGCGGACGCTTTCTGGTCGCGGCGGAGGACGAGATCGCCCTCGCGGCCCGGGGCCCGCTGGCCCTGGTCGCCACACGCTGCGAAACTCCGTCCACCTGGGACGAGTTGGTGGAGGAGCTGGCCCCTGCCCTGCGCGCGTCGGGTGAGGCGGAGAGCCGGGCGGCGGCTCGGGCGTTCCTGGACGCCCTCGCCGAGGCGGGCCTGCTGGTCCCCACCGAACCCCTGGATCCGCAGAGCGACGCACCGTTGGCGGGACTCGGCGACTGGCTGCGCCGCAGTCAGAGCGAGGAGGTGACTGACGCAGGGTCACTCCTCTTGCAGATCAGGGACATCGACCGCATGACCGGGGAGTTCGCCGCCGCCGACCCGACCCGCCGGGCCGCCCTGCTGGCCGACCTCTCGACCTCCTGGCACACGCTTCTCGCCGATGCCGGACGGCCGGTGCCGACGCGTACGGTGCGGTTGAGCGTGCTCTCCGAGGACGTGGTCGCTCCGCAGCCGGTCCGGCTGGAAGGGCTCCTCGGTGGCGCCGACCATCAGGCACTGGTCGAGCTGGCTCCCCTGGCGGAGCTCTTCGACCTGGGCCATCTGATGCGGCGGGTCATCCGTGACCGATTTGTGGCGCGCTACGGGGTCGGGGGCTGCTGTCCGCATCCGTGGGAGTTCGGCGGCGAGTACGCGCCGGCCTGGGAGACGGCCTGGCGGGCCGCCGCGCCCGGCGCCGGCCTGGCCGCCCTCCCCAGCGGCTGCGCCGAACTCGCGGAACTGCGCCAGGCGTTGGTCGAATCCGCGCACGGCGGCGGCTCCCGGTCCGCCGATGCCGACGCGGGTCCCGACCCCGCCGACAACGACGTGGTGCTGCCCGTGGACCTGGTGCGCGGACTCGGCGACCGGCTGCCGCGCTGGATGGTGCGCCGCCCGCTGAGCTACTCGTACTTCCTCCAGCGCGCCGGCCGCGGCGACCTGCTCTGCGTGAACCACGCCTACGGCGGCTGGGGCCGGTTCACCAGCCGGTTCCTGGACGCGATGGCCCCGGGGGCCGGCGCCGAGGTGGCGCGGCAGATCCACCGCGGGCTGGGCGAGGGCGCCAGGCCCGCCCAGTTCCGTCCGGTCGGCGGCTTCAACGCCAACCTCCATCCGCTGCTGGTCGCGGACGAGATCGGCCCCGACCGTCGCTGGACCCCCTGGGGCGAGGACGAGTTGGACCTGGTCCACGAGGAGGCCGACGACCAGGTCCGGCTGCGGCTGCGCGCCACCGGCGAGTTGCTCGACGTCCTCTACAACGGCTTCCTGGCGCCGACCATGCTGCCCCAGCGGAGCGCACCACTGCTCGCCGACCATCCGCTCGGGGCCGTCGACTTCCAAGCCCTCGTCCCGCAGTACCGGAGCGACGCGCCGGGTGGCCGGGTGGTCCGCACGCCCCGGCTGCGCCATCGGCACCTTGTGCTGCGCAGACGTCGCTGGCACGTGGACGCGGGCGTGCTCCGGACACTCCGCGCCGACCTCGCCGCCGAGCCGGGGTCGCCGCCGGCAGTCGTCTCCCGCTGGCGCGCCCTGCTCCGACTCCCCGAGCAGGTCTTCCTGCACCCGGTCGCGGCTGCCTCCCGGGAGGGCCGCGCGACCGAGGACTTCCTCGCCCGATTGGCCCAACCCAAGCCGCAGTTCGTGGACTTCGGCAACGCGCTGCACCTGCACTCGCTGGCCAAGTGGCTCTCCAGGCACCCGGACGGCGTGGTACTGGAGGAGGCCCTTCCGGCGCCCGGCGGCCGGGAGCAGGCCACCGGCTCCGTGGAACTGGTGGCCGAGGTCTACCGCGCCGGGCGGACGACATGACCGAGACGAACGATCAGGAGACCATCGTGGCCGAGCCCGCCACCGCGCTGACGACGTCCGGCCCCGGAGCAGCCACCGACCCCGGGGCAGCCACCGACCCTGGGGACGCCGCCGCCCGGGACGTGGTCGCGTACTACCACCACCCGATCAAGGGTTCGCTGCTGCGGGATGCGGTCCTGCCGCTCGCCGAGGGCTGCACGGCCCAGGGGCTGCGCGTCCATGTGGAGCGTCACTGGCTGCACGGACCGCATCTGCGGCTGCGGCTGCGCGGGCCGGCCGGGCAGGTGGTCGAGGCCGCCGAGCAGGGCGCGGCCGAGCTCCGGCGATGGGTCGACCGGCATCCGTCGGTCAGTGACCTCGGCACCGGGGAACTGCTGACGCAGGCGGCCGAGGCGGGCCGGGTCGAGCTGATCCCACCGCCCTACGAGCCGGTCGTGCCCGACAACACGGTCTGCGTCGAACGGGTCGACCTCGCCCCGCTGCGGGCCCTGATCGGCGCGGACAGCGCCGTCCTGCGCGACGACCTGCTGGGCCTGGGCCTGCCCGCGCTGAGGGCCGGATCCGCCTTCCTGGGCGAGCACGGCGACGCGGCCCCGGCGCGGGTCCAGCTGGCTGTGGCCGCGTTGGCGGCCCACGCCGCCGCCCACCCCGGCGGGCTGGTCGGCGGGCACTACTCCTACGTCTCCCACCTGGAGGACTTCTTCGTCCACGACGACCGGGACGGACGGCTCCGGCAGACCTTCGAGGGCAACTGGCAGGCCGTGCGCGAGCGGGTGACCGCCATGGTCGGCCGGATCGCCGAGGGCGGGGCCGACGGCTGGGAGCAGGATTGGGCCGCCTGGTCCGGAGCCGCCTGGGACCTCACCCGGAGCCGCCTGGACGCCGGGGCGCACCTCTCCGGCGACGCGGACGAGTACCGCCGCCGGGCTGCCGCCACCGGGGACTTGGACACGCTGGTGCGCTGGGACCGGGACCGCCGCACCCGGTACAGCGACTTCCACCGGCTGCTGACACGCTCCGATCCGGAGGGGACCATGTGGACCCGCCCCGACTATCTGGTCTACCGGGCCTGCACCAACGCGCTGTATCGGCTCTTCGCGGTCTGCGACCTGCTGCCGCGCGAGCGGTACCTGGCCGGCTACCTGGTCGTTCAGGCCGTGCCAGTGCTCACCGGGCACGACTGGCGCACCGAGATGACCGCGGCCGTGGACGCCATGGAGCGGGCCTCGTGACGACCCCCGCGACCGACCACGGCGCAGCTGCCACGTCGGCCATGTCGGCCATGTCGGCCATGTCGGCCACGGAGCCCGACGCGGTGGCCGCGCTGGCGGGCTGGCAGCTGCGGCCCGGGATCGCCGTCACTCCCTTGGTCGAGGGCATCCACCTGCGGGGCCGACGCTCCAGGGTCACGCTGGAGGGCAGCCGGGCGCTGCCCCGGCTGTGGCGAATGCTGGAGACGGCGCTGCGCACCGGTGACCACGCGGCGCTGCTGGGCGAGGCCCCGGCCGGCTCCCCGCTGCGCAAGGCGCTCGGCACCGTCGTCGACCAGTTGCACGCCCATGACCTGTTGGTCGAGCGGACGGCTGCGGCGGCGGACGGCCCTGTCGCCCGCTGGCTGCAGGCGACCGCCGACCATCCGGTCCCGGCAGCGGCGGCCATCGCCTCCGCCCGCCCGGAGGTGCAGGCCGCCGACGCCCGAAGCGCGCTGGCGCAGGCCGCCGGACGGGCGCTTCAGCGCTGCGGTTCGGCGCCCACGTACGTTGTCGGGGGCGCCGTCGCCCCCGGTCGGATCGTCCTGGTCGCCCCGGCCGGGGGTGCGGCCGAGAGCGTCGCAGCGGGCCGGGAGCGCCGGTTGGCCGTTGCCGCCGGGCTGTCCGGCGGTACCGCGTTCGTCACCGCGCCCGGCAGTCCGGAGCAGGTGCGCGCGGACGCGGCGGCGCTGACGGCCCGGCTCGGCCTGGAGCCGGACGCGGACCCGGCCCCAGCTGCTCCGGGCGCGCTGACGGCGCTGGTCGCCGGGGCCGCCGTCCAGCGGCTGCTCTGCGCCGTCGCCGGGCTGGCCGACCCGGCGGACGAGGGCGACGACCATCGGATCCTGCCGCACCGGCCGACCGTCCTGGTGGCCACCGACCGCCCCTCGCAGGCGGGTTACCACCCCTGGCTCGGTCCCGACCTGCTGGACCCGGATCGGGCGGCGGTGTCGGCCCCGCCCGACACCCTGGCCGAGGCGCTACGGCGGACGGCTGCTCTGGGCGACGAACTGGTCGGGATGCTCGCCCTGCCGAAGCCGGGGGCGCTGCCCCAGCTGCCGGCAGCACTGGCGGCCTGCCCGGTGCCGGGTGGCGTCCTGGTCGCCGGCGCGGCACGGCTCGACCTGGCCCGACTCGACGCCGTCTGCCGGGCGGCCGAACTACGGCTGGCCGCAGAAGGGGTGAGTCCGGACGCGGCTCCGGGCGGCAGCCCCGGGATCGCGGTCGGCGTGGACGCCGGCCATGCCTGGGGACGTGCCCTGCGGCGGTCTGCCGGACTGACACCGCCGCGAGCCGATGGAGACCTGCCGGAGGGGGAGTGGCTCGCGCATCCGCAGGCGCGCCACTGGTGGACCACGCTCACTCGACGGCTGGGTGTCGATGCCGGGCTGCGTGTGGCACGGTGTGCCCCGGACGAGGACGTGTTCAACGCCGCTGTCCGCGATCGTTCGGGAGAGCTGCTGGGTCTTGCCGTGGAGGCCACCCCTGGTGACGCCGCTGCCTTCGCCGCGCTCGCCGCCACGGTGCACTGTCAGGTCTCGGCGCTGGATGTGACGCCAAGTCAATTGGGCTGGCCCAGTGGTGCTTCGGCTCCGATCACCGCAGCCGGGGCGGAGTACGCCGGATGGGAGGACGACGGCTGGACCAGCGGGTGGCTGGCCGGTGTCGCGGCCCGGGAGCCGGCGTTCCAGAAGGCCCTGCGCAGGCTGACCGGGTTGCGCGCCAGGCCGTGGGTGCCCGTCGCCGTGGACGCACGCACGGTGGCGGCCGGACTCCACGGCTGCGGCTTCGCCGTCCTGAGTACCGAGGAGGGTGCCCGGTGACCGTGCACACCGGACCCGCGCCGATCCCGCCCGCGCCGGTTCTGGCCGGACTGCCGCCGGAGGTACCGGTGCTGGACGCGGCGGCCGCCCTGGCGTCCACCGGCGGCACCGCGGTGGTCCTGCTGGAGGAGTGGACGCTGGGCCTGGCCGAGGAGTTGAGCCGCCATGCGCTCGGCCACCCGGTGGTGCACGTCCCGGTCTGCTCGGACGGCGCGCTGACCGTCGTCGGCCCGGTGCTGCGTCCCGGCGCAGCAGCCTGTCTGAGCTGTACGGAGTACCAGCGGCTGGCCACCACCGGGGGCCGCGTCCCGTGGCGGAGCCCGACACTGGCCCTGGCCGGGCTGCCCTCACCCGCCCTGACGGAGGCGATCGGCGCACTGGCCATGGAACTGCTGGCGGCGGAGTTGCCCGTGGCGGAGCCGCCGGCGGCCGAGTCCGGGGCCGACCGGGGTTCCACCGTGTGGATCGTGCACAACGGCCGCGCCACCTGGACCAGTCACCGGGTCCGCCCGATCAGCGGCTGCGAGGTCTGCCGTCCGCTGCCGGCCGACAGCGAACAGCGGGCCGCGATCCCTGACGTGCCGCGCCCGCTGCCCGACCCGTCCGTGCTGCGCGGGGCCAACTCCCTTACCGGACATGCGGTGCTGCGGGACTTCCTGTACGACGAGCGCTTCGGCCCGGTCCGCCGGCTGGGCCGGAACGAGCAGGCCGGCTTCGGCCTCAGCAGTGCGTACGTCACCGACGGCCGGATGGCGGAGGACGGCGGCTACGGCCGGGCCGCCGACTTCGAGAGCAGCGAGCGGGTGGCCCTCTTCGAGGCCGTCGAGCGGCTCGCCGGGATGAGCCCCACCGGCCACCGCACTGCCCTGCGGGCCTCGTTCGCCTCGCTGGGCCCGGAACGCGCGGTGGACCCGGAACGGCTCGGCCTGCCGGACCCCGCCTATCAGGGGCATCCGGCATCGGTGACGGTGCCGTACCACCCGGAGCTCGAACTCGACTGGGTTCACGGGTGGTCGCTCACCCGTGGCCGCTCGGTGGCGGTCCCCGAGCACGTCGCCCACTGGGACGTTCCGGGGCCCGACCGCCCGCGCGTGGTCTACGAGTCCTCCAACGGCTGCGCTCTGGGCAACAGCCTCCAGGAGGCCGCTCTGTACGGACTGTTCGAGGTGGCCGAGCGCGACGCGTTCCTGATGGCCTGGTACGCGGCCACCCCGCTGCGTCGGGTAGCCGTGCCCGACGGCGATCCCGAGACCGTCCAACTCGTCGACCGGGCCGCACTGCTGGGATACGAGACGGTCCTGCTGGACGCCACCAACGACTTCGGCGTCCCGGCGGTGCTCGCCGTCTGCCGCTACCGGGGCAGCCACCCGGATACCCCGTTGGCGTTCCTGGCGGCCGGGGCGCACCACGACCCACGCACCGCCATCCGCTCGGCCCTGGTCGAGGTGGTGGTCAACGTCCACGAGGCCGCCCAGCGGGCGCTCGCCCCCGGACGGCCGCGAGCCCCGGAACGGCTGCGTCCGATGCTGGAACAGCCCGAACTCGTGGTCTCCCTCGACGACCACGTCGGCCTGGGCACCCTCCCGGAGACCCAGGACCGGCTGAACGTCCTGGTCGCCGATGCTCCGGAGCTGGACTGGCGTCGGGCCTGGCCGGGGGCGCCGGAGCCGGTGACCGACCTGACCGCACTGCTGACCGGGACCGTGCGGCGGCTGGCCGGAGCAGGGCTTGAGGTGATCGCCGTCGGCGTGGACGAACCCGGTGCGCGCGACCGGCTCGGTCTGCACTGCGTCAAGGTCGTCGTGCCCGGTTCGCTGCCGATGACCTTCGGACACGTCAACCACCGCACCCGGGGGCTGCCCCGGCTGCTGGAGGTCCCGCATCGACTGGGGCGTGCCGAACGAACCTTGCGCTACGAGGAGTTGACCATCCACCCGCACCCCTTCCCCTGAGGACTCCGCGTGACTCACGGCCCCGACACCGGCGACCGCGTTGCGGACCGCCCCATCGCCGACGGCTCCCTCGACTGGCAGAGCTTCCATGTGTTCCTGCACACCGACATCGCCGAGGCCGATGCCTTTCTGCGGGAGGACCTCGCCCCGCTGCTGGACGCACTGACCGCCGGTCGGGAGGGCGCCGGGTGGTTCTTCATCCGCTACGGCGAGGGGGGTCCGCATGTGCGGGTCCGCGTGCGCGGCCTGGGTGCCGCCGTCGCCGGACTGCCGGCGGACCTGTCCCGGCTGGCCGGGGCGAGGACCGCCGTCGACGGCCCATGGCCGTCCCGCCACGGGGAGGTCCGGGCGGTGCCGTACGTCCCGGAGACCGGACGCTACGGGGGACCGCTCGCCCTCCCGGTCGCCGAGGAGGTCTTCGTCGGATCGTCCCGGGTGGCGGTCCAGGCGCTCCGTCAGATGGCTGCTGGCGAGGCCAGGTTGACGCTGGCCAGCGACATCGCACATGCCACCGCCCTGGCTCTGGGCCTGGATCGGCTGGCCGCCGCCCAATGGCTGCGACGGCACGCGTCCGGCTGGCGCTGGGCCGCCGAAGTCGCCCTGCTGCCGAGCCATGTGGTGCACTCCAAGGTCAACTCGGTCTTCGCGCTGCAGCACGGGGCGCTGTTGCGTCGGGAGGAGACGCTGCGGGAGAGCCTGGAGCTCGGCACCGGCGCGCCCTGGCTGAGCGACTGGGCGGAGCAGGTGCGTGCCGCCGACAGGAGGTTGCGCGAGATCCGCTCGGCGACGACCCGGACCGAAGCCGAAGCCGAAGCCGGGGCCGAAGCCGAAACCGGGGCCGAGGCAACGCTGCTGTGGGTCTGGGGGTCCCAACTCCACATGCTGCTCAACCGCCTCGGGGTCACCCCCGACGAGGAGCGCGCCGTGTGCCGCCTCGCCGCCCGGACCCTGCTCGACCCGGGCGAGGAGCCCTCCTTCTTCCCGAGCGGGCACCTGGCACCTGACCGCCAGTACCTGGAGCGGAGCAAGTTCCAGATCGGGCGGATGACGGACAGCGCGGTACGGTCCCTGCCGACGTCGCCTCCGACCTCCTCACTGACCGTCGGCAACGGCCGACTGGCCCTGGCGGAGACCGCCCTGCCCGCCGAACCGCTGCCCGAGATGTCGCTGCACGCGGCGCTGACCGGCCGCACCTCCGCCCGTGGCCCGCTCACCGGCCCGCTGACCGCCGCCCAGCTCGGCGCCCTGCTGTGGAGCGCGTACGCCGAGAGCCACCGCTCCCGGCGGCAGCTGCCCGACGGCACCGCCTGGACCTCCACCCACCGGCCCTACCCGAGCGCGGGCGCCCTCTACACCGCGCGATTGCGACTGGTCGTCCTCGACGTGGACGGCCTGTCGGCGGGCACCTACGAATGCGTCCCGCAGCGCCGTTCGCTGGCCCGGGTCGGTCCGGCGCCGTCGGTGGAGGAGGTCAGGACGCTCTCCTCGTACTTCAACCGCTCCCCGGACGACCCCGACTGGATCGGCGTCGACGGGATTCCCGTCCTGATCGGCCTCTACCTGGACCTCGACCTGCTGCGTCGGCGCTACGGCCTGCGGGCGCTCCGGCTGGGCCTGCTGGAGGCCGGGCACCTCGCCCAGACCCTGCTGCTCACCGCCACCGCGCTGGGCCTGGCCACCACCACCATGAGCGGCTTCCACGACGACCTCGCCCATGAACTGCTCGGGC
>Ga0302314_10013399_pt1 | contig 14102 bp, 17 predicted proteins | sample III_Palsa_N2_3_FD_200533 | JGI IMG/M metagenome (GOLD analysis project Ga0302314, IMG submission 200533) | Peat permafrost microbial communities from Stordalen Mire near Abisko, Sweden - III_Palsa_N2_3 | ecosystem: Environmental > Terrestrial > Soil > Palsa > Peat permafrost | place: Sweden... | reverse complement strand
GGCACCAAGATGATTCACATCGGCCGCAACACCAAGAGCACCATCGTCTCGAAGGGCATTTCCGCCGGCCATGCCGAGAACACCTATCGCGGGCTGGTGAAGATTCTTCCCAGTGCCGACGGCGCGCGCAATTTCACGCAATGCGACTCGCTGCTCATGGGCCCGCTTTGCGCCGCGCACACCTTCCCCTACATGGAAGTGAAGAACCCCAGCGCCACGGTCGAGCACGAAGCCAGCACCTCGAAAATCGGCGAGGACCAGCTGTTCTACTGTCTGCAACGCGGGATCTCGGCCGAGGATGCCGTGAACATGATTGTCAGCGGCTTCTGCAAGGTGGTGTTCAAGGAACTCCCCATGGAATTCGCCGTGGAAGCCCAGAATTTATTGAGTGTCAGCCTGGAAGGCGCGGTCGGGTGAGCCGCCGTACCTGCAAAATGGCACGCGTATTAACCGGCGCGCAGCGCCGCCTGACTGTCGGGGTCCGCTTCGGACCCCGTAGGAGTTGGCCGTAAGGCCATGAACCATGCTGAAAATAGTTGATTTACAGGCCCGCGTTGCGGGCAAGGACATCCTTAAGGGCGTCAATCTCGAGGTCAGAGCCGGCGAGGTACACGCCATCATGGGGCCCAATGGTTCCGGCAAGAGCACGCTGGCGCAAATCCTCGCGGGTCGCGAGGACTATGAAGTCACCGGCGGCTCCGTGACCTTCGAAGGCCAGGACCTCCTCGCGCTCGCCGCTGAGGAGCGCGCACGCGCGGGGTTGTTTCTCGGGTTCCAATATCCCGTCGAAATCCCCGGCGTGAATAACGTGTACCTGCTGAAGGCCGCCCTCAACGCCAAGAGGAAGGCCGCGGGCCTTTCCGAAGTGGATGCCTATGAATTCCTGGCTCTCATCAAAGCCAAGATGAAAATCATGCAAATGAGCGAGTCCTTCCTGTCGCGCGGCGTGAACGAGGGCTTCTCCGGCGGCGAAAAGAAGCGCAACGAAATTCTGCAAATGCTGGTGCTCGAGCCCAAGCTCGCCATTCTCGACGAAACCGATTCGGGCCTCGACATCGACGCCCTCAAGGTCGTGTCCATGGGCGTGAATAGCCTGCGCGATGCGTCGCGCGCCGTGGTTCTGGTCACGCACTATCAGCGTCTGCTCGATTACATCGTGCCGGACTACGTGCACGTGTTGTCGGGCGGCCGTATTTTGAAGTCCGGCGATCGTTCGCTGGCGCTGGAACTGGAACGCCGCGGCTACGACTGGGTGGTGCAGGAGGCTAAAGTCGCATGAGCGGCATCACTCCTTCATCGACGCCCCCGTTGTCGCCCGCCCTACGCTCCTTCGAGGCGCAATGGTTGTCGCGCGCCGACGAAGTCCGCGAGGGCGATCCGCTGGCCACGCTGCGCGAAACCGCCATGAAGCGCGTCATGCGCTTGGGACTGCCGACCACGCGCGACGAGTCCTTCCGCTACACCAACACGCGCGCCCTCACCTCGCGCAGCTACGAGGACGCACCGCACTCCATTCCCGGAGAGTTGCACACCACGGCGTCGCTATCGCTGCTGAGCGCCGACGAACGTGCCGCGACGGTGCTCGTGGTGAACGGACATCCGGTGCTCCCCATGCACATGGATGCGTATTTCAACGGTATCGAGATCACCAGCCTGCGTGAATTGGCGAGAACTGATCCGGCGTTGATCGCGGCGCATTTGGAGCCGTTGTCCGACGCCGATCAGGCGCGCTGGGGACTGCTCAATACCGCGCTGTTCGCGGACGGCCTGTACCTGCATGTGACCGCGAAGGTGGCGACACCCTTGGTGATTTTGCATGTACTCACGGCCGACGGCGCAGGCCACATGGCGCTGCCCCGGGTCATTATCGACGCGGCGCCCGGCACGAGTGCCACCATCATCGAGCACTACGTCGAGCAAGGCACCACTCCCCCGCTGTGCAACTCTGCCACGCATATAGCCCTCGCCCGGGATGCGCACATCGAGCACTACCGCGTCTTCGCCACCAGTGCCGGCGCCAATCACATCGATTCGCTCACCACCCGCCAGGAAGAGAACAGCCACTGCAAGCAGTTCACGATAGCGTTGGGTGGCGGCCTGGTGCGCACCACCCTCGAGGCCGGACTCGACAAGCCCGGTGCTTACTTGGATAGCTATGCACTGCTCGTCGGCCATGAAGCGCGGCATGTGGACTGCGTGAATATCGCCAACCACAACGCCCGCGACACCCGCAGCCGTCAGACGGCGCGCGCCATTGCCAGCGGCCATAGCCGTGTGATCTTCAATTCCAAGGTCGTGGTCAACGCCGGCGCCGTGCACGCCGAATCGTTGCAATCCAGCCGCGGTCTTTTGCTCTCGCCCACCGCCGAGATCGATGCCCGGCCGCAGCTCGAAATCCATACCGACGAGGTCAAGTGCGCGCATGGCGCCACCACGGGCCGCTTGAATCCCGACATGCTGTTCTACATGCTGTCCCGCGGCATCGATCGCGAGACGGCTCAGAGCCTTTTGGTATATGCCTTCCTCGCGGACGTGCTCACCGACATGTCGGTTCACTCGGCGCGCAAAGCCATCGAGGACGCGCTGATTTCGCAACTGCCGGACTCGCAAATCCTACAGAAATTCAGATGAAAAACACTGCCCTCAAAAAAGACCTTCACTTCGACGCCGCCGCCGTGCGCGCCGATTTCCCCGTGCTCGCCCGCATGGTGCACGGCAAGCCGTTGGTGTACCTGGACAACGGCGCCTCGTCGCAGCGTCCGAATGCCGTCATCAATGCGGTGGACGACTACGAGCGTCATCATCACGCCAACATCCACCGCGGCGTACACACCTTGAGCCAGGAAGCGACCAACCTGTATGAGGCGGCGCGCGATCGGTTGGTAACATTCATCAACGCACGCTCGCGGCACGAAGTGCTATTCGTGCGCGGTACCACCGAGGCCATTAATCTCGTGGCGCAGAGTTACGCCAGACCGCTCTTGAAAAGCGGTGATGAAATCCTCATCACCTATCTCGAACATCACGCCAACATCGTCCCCTGGCAACTCGTCTGTGAACAGACCGGCGCCAAATTGGTGGTGGCACCCATGGACGAGCACGGCGAGGTGCATGTCGCCGAGGTCGAAGCCCTGATGAACGAGCGGACTCGCCTGTTTGCCTTTGCGCATGTGTCCAATGCGCTGGGCACGGTGCTGCCGGTGCGCCGCTTGGTCGCCGCCGCCAAGGCTCGGGGCATTACCACCCTGGTCGACGGTGCGCAGGCCGTGCCGCATTTGCCGGTGGATGTGCAAGAACTGGACTGCGATTTCTATGCCTTCTCCGGCCACAAGCTCTTCGGCCCCACCGGGATCGGCGTGCTGTATGGGCGCGAGGCGTTACTCGAGAAAATGCCGCCCTGGCAGGGCGGCGGCGACATGATTCTGTCCGTGACTTTCAAGAAGACCACGTACAACGCCCTACCCTACAAATTCGAGGCCGGCACCCCGAACATCTCCGGCGCCATCGGCTTGGGCGCCGCCGTGGACTACCTAGAGCGCTTGGATTTGGCGGGAGCGCATGCGCACGAACATGCCCTGCTCGCCTACGCCACCGAGACGCTGGGAAAGATCGACGCGCTGCGCATAGTCGGCACCGCGCGGGACAAGGCGAGCCTCGTGTCCTTCGTCGTGGCGGGTGTGCACCCGCATGACCTCGGCACCATTCTCGATGAGGATGGCGTTGCCATTCGCACCGGCCATCACTGCGCCATGCCGGTGATGGACTATTTCAAATTGGCGGCCACGGCCCGCGCGTCGTTTGCCTTCTACAACACTTTCGAGGAAGTCGACCGTTTGAACGCAGCCATTGGGCGCGCCCGCTCGATATTTGCCTAAAGCCAGGACCCCATGGAACTCAATGATCTGTATCGCGACGTGATCCTGGATCACAATCGCAAACCGCGAAACTTCGGCGTGTTGGAGCCGGCGGATGCGACCGTGGAAGGGTTCAATCCCCTATGCGGCGATCGTCTCACCGTGCGCGTGAAAATGGACGGCGAGCAGATTTCGGACATTCGCTTCGAAGGTCAGGGGTGCGCCATTTCCACGGCGTCGGCATCCCTCATGACCGAAGCGGTGAAGGGCAAAAGCCGCGCCGAAGCTTTGGGGTTATTCGATCGTGTGCATCACCTGCTCACCGATGACGCCGCGTCCAGCGACGAGCTGGGCAAATTGGCGGCGCTATCCGGCGTTCGCGAGTACCCGGCCCGCGTCAAATGCGCGAGCCTGTGCTGGCATACGCTGGTCTCCGCCCTTAAATCACCCGACCCGCAGCAACTGGCTGCCGTCTCCACGGAATGAGTGCAAGGCATCATGTATTCACACGAGAATGAGCCCATCGTCGTACAGCGCGACGTCAAAGCCGTCGCCATCCCCGCGGGTGTGGAAGTCAATCTGAAGTTGGGCTCGGTGGGCTATATCACCCAGGCGCTGGGCGGCAGCTTCACGGTATACATCGACGGCAATTTGTTTCGTATCGCCGGCCAAGAAGCCGATGCCATCGGCAAGACCGTGGCGGTCGCCCCGGACGTGCCTCCCGGTGCCTCTGAAGAAGACATCAAGGCCGTGGTGTGGAAGCAGCTGAAGACTTGTTTCGACCCTGAGATCCCCGTCAACATCGTCGATCTGGGACTGATTTACGAGTGCGATGTCAGCAAGAACGACGATGCAACCCGCACCGTGGACATTAAAATGACCCTGACGGCGCCCGGCTGCGGCATGGGCGAAGTGTTGGTGCAAGACGTGCGCGACAAGGTCGAAATCGTTCCTACGGTGGCGAAGGCCAATGTAGAGTTGGTGTTCGATCCGCCGTGGAATCAGACCATGATGTCGGATGAAGCGCGGCTGCAAACCGGCATGATGTAGCCCCGACAACGCAGGCGAGGATCGATGACGAAGTGGGTTGATGCAGGACTCGTGGCGGAACTCCCCGAAGGGGAGGCGGTATCCATTTCGGTAGGCCGGTATATGGCGGCCGTCGGCCGCAACGGCGATGCCTGTTTTGCCGTCGAGGATGTGTGCACTCATGATGGCGCCGAGCTGGTGGGTGGCACCGTCATCGGTAACGAGATCGTCTGTCCACGTCACGGTGCGCGTTTCTGCCTACGGACGGGGGAGGCTCTGACGCCGCCCGCTTATGAGGCGATTCGTGTGTTCGAAACCAAAGTCGAAAACGGACGATTGTGGGTACGCCCAAGCTGACATTGACACTGATGCGGCACGGCGAGGCGCAGCCCATTGATAGCTGTCCCGAGGACTTCGAGCGCGCGCTCACCAAGCGCGGCACAGCCCAGGCCAAGGAAATGGGCGCCCGTATCGCGCGTCGGCGCCTCATCCCCGACCTCATCCTGGCAAGCCCGGCCGAACGAGCCTGGACCACGGCCTCTTTGGTCGCCGCGGCCTGCGAACTCGATGCCAAGCAAATTCAATGCGCCCGGGAACTGTACCTGGCCGAGCCCGAAACCATTTGGCGACTGGTCACCGGCGCCCACGCCGATTTGACCCATGTCCTCGTGTGCGGCCACAACCCGGGCCTGAGCCAAATCGCCAGCCACCTAGGCCCCAAGCTGCACCTACGCGATTTGTCGACAGCCGGCCTGGCGACTGCCGTATGGCAGGGACCTGTAGCCAGTTGGGCGAGCCTGCAGCCGGAGACGGCTCACAGCTGCGAATTCGACGACCCGGAACACATCTCAGACTGGACTTAGATCGAGCGTCGCTCGCGTCAGGCGCCGACGCGGGCTACGTCTGGTCCCGCTGCAAGCGCATGAGCCGCCGTCGGTCACGCTTGTCGGGTCGCCCTTCGGGCCGAGGCCGGGAAACCTGAGCCAACCGCTGCTGCTCTCGCAGCTGATCGCGACGTTTTGCGCTGTCAGGGGTCTCCACATAGTGCCCCTGCGCCTCGGCGGCCGGCCCCCGCCGCTGGGGTAGCCCCAGCACCTCGAACTCCGCCACGATCCCCTGCAATGACAGGCTCAAGCGATCACCCACCCGGATGCGATGGGCTGGCTTGACCCGCTCGGCATTCAAGTGCACCTTGCCGCCCGCAATGGCGGCGGTGGCCAGGCTGCGCGTTTTGTAAAAGCGGCAGAACCAAAGCCATTTATCCAACCGGTGACCGTCGTCTTCCATAGGACCGGTATAATAGCCGGATGACCGCTCTCAAAGAATTCCGCGAACGCCTCGCGACCGACACCCATGCCCTCGAAGCCGCCGGCCTGCTCAAACGAGAACGCCTCATCGGCTCGCCCCAAGGTCCGGTGGTCACTTTGGCCGATGGACGCGAGATGATAAACCTGTGCGCCAACAACTATTTGGGCTTGGCGAGTCACCCCGACGTCATCGCCGCTGCGCATGCGGGGTTGGAGCGCTATGGCTATGGCATGGCGTCGGTGCGCTTCATTTGCGGCACGCAAAGCGTGCACAGCGAACTCGAGCAGCGCCTGAGCGCCTATCTCGGCATGGAAGACACCATCCTGTATTCATCCTGCTTCGATGCCAACGGCGGCCTGTTCGAGACCCTGCTGGACGACAAGGATGCCGTCATCAGCGATGCCTTGAATCACGCCAGCATCATCGACGGCATTCGTCTCTGTAAAGCCAAGCGGCTGCGCTACGCGAACAACGAGCTCGACGAGTTGGAAACCGCGCTCAAGGAGTCCCAGAGTTCCCGGGTTCGCCTCATAGCCACCGACGGCGTTTTTTCCATGGACGGCTCCATCGCCAGGCTCAAGGAAATCTGCGATCTAGCGGATCGCTACAACGCACTGGTCATGGTTGACGATTCCCATGCCACGGGCTTCATCGGCGCCCGCGGCCGCGGCTCGCACGAATATCGTGGCGTCATGGATCGCGTCGATATCCTGACGGGAACCTTCGGCAAGGCCTTGGGCGGCGCCAGCGGCGGCTACGTCGCCGGTCGACGGGAAATCGTCGCCTGGCTGCGCCAGCGCTCCCGCCCCTATCTCTTTTCCAACAGCATTGCGCCGCCCGTGGCGGCCGCCACCTTGAAAGTGCTGGACCTCTTGGAGAGTTCGCCCGAGCTGCCGCAGCGCCTGCACGCCAACGCACGGCACTTCCGCACGCACATGGAAGGCTTGGGTTTCAAATTACTGCCGGGCGAGCATCCCATTATTCCCATCATGTTGGGAGAGGCGCCCTTGGCCGTGAAGTTGGCGGAACGGTTACAGGACGACGGTGTCTATGTCGTGGCCTTCGCCTTCCCGGTGGTACCGCACGGCAAGGCACGTATTCGTACGCAAATGAACGCAGCGCATACCACGGCGCAGCTGGACAAAGTTATTCAAGCCTTCGGCCGCGCTGGGCGCGACCTAGGCATTATTCAAAGGTAGTTATGAAAGCACTCGTCAAAGCACGCGCCGAACCCGGGATCTGGATGCAGGACATTCCGGAACCCAGCATGGGCCATAACGATGTGCTCATTAAGATTCATCGCTCCGCCATTTGCGGCACCGACATGCATATCTACAACTGGGACGCCTGGGCGCAGAAATCCGTGCCGGTGCCCATGGCGGTAGGCCACGAATATTCCGGCGAAATCATCGAGATGGGCAGCGAAGTGCGCGGCTTTCACGTGGGCGATCGAGTGTCGGGTGAAGGTCATATCACGTGCGGACATTGCCGGAATTGCCGCGCCGGGCGCCGGCACCTATGCCGCAACACGCTGGGTGTGGGGGTGAATCGCGCCGGCGCCTTTGCCGAGTACCTGTCCATACCCGCCTCGAACGTGTTCAAGCTGCCCAACGCCATCGACGATGAGATCGCCTCCATTCTCGATCCGTTCGGCAATGCCACGCATACCGCGCTGGCCTTCAACGTGGTCGGCGAGGACGTGCTCATCACGGGGGCAGGCCCCATTGGCATCATGGCGGTGGCCATTGCGCGGCACTGCGGCGCGCGGCATGTGGTCATCACCGATGTGAACGACTATCGCCTCGAACTCGCGGCGGCCATGGGAGCCTCCAAGACCTTGAACGTGGCACGCGAATCCCTGGATGAGGCCATGAAGGATCTCGGCATGGAAGAAGGCTTCGATGTGGGCTTCGAGATGTCGGGCAATGCGGTGGCGTTGCGCGAAATGCTGCGAACCATGAACAACGGCGGCAGCATTTCCATGCTGGGCATTCCCCCCGGCGATGTGGCCATCGACTGGAACCAGGTTATTTTCAAAGGCCTGGTCATCAAGGGCATCTACGGACGCGAAATGTTCGAGACCTGGTACAAGATGTCCAGCATGCTGCAGAGCGGACTCGATGTTCGCCCCGTCATCACCCATCGCCTCGGCGTCAACGACTACATCGAAGGCTTCGAAACCATGAAATCCGGCAAGTCAGGGAAGATCATCCTTGACTGGGCGGCGCTGTAAGCGACGCCCCGGCGCGCGCGCGGGCGACTAACGAATATCCAGCGACGCAATTTTCCCGTCATGGAGCACGAACGTGTAGTCGAGCTCCGCAGGACTGCCGGGGAAATCACCGGTCAAGCGGGCATGGAGTTTGACGTTCTTCTCCGTGACCGCCGCGCGTAAGGGCTCTACCACGTAGCGATACTTCGCGTTGGTCTGGACCTTCCACGAGCGAATGGCCTCCAGTCCTTCGTACTCATGGTCATCATCGTGAACTCGTGCATCTTTGGTGAAACACTGCGACAACTTGTCCAGATCGCTGTCTTTGTCGGCGGTAAGGTAGTTATTGACGGACGCGGGAATCTTGATCGACATGACACCTCCAAGTTTGTGCGGTCGGGACGTCGCCACCGTAGTTTTGCCGGCACGGGTGCCGCAATCATCCACAAGTACTAATGCGTGTAGGCGCTGTCCGATGGCGTCACTGGAAAAAACCGAGGATGGTGCAGCGCAGCTGCGAGATGGACTGAATTGATATGCTAAACGACGACATCGATAAACTCCCCGCAAAACATCGCGCCAACGACCCTTCGCGCGACCAGCGCTGGACTCTTCGCACTGCTGCACAACTCGTGGCCCATGAACTGATCGCCGAAGACATGCTCGAACAAATCGAGGCCGTCTCACGCAAGTACGCCATCGCCGTGAGTTCGCAAATTCAACGCTTGATTGAGCCGAGCGATGACGCCGATCCCATCGCCGCGCAATTCATCCCCAGCGCCGCGGAACTGGTGACGTCCAGCGATGAACTCGAAGACCCCATCGCCGACGCAGCCTACACGCCGACGCCAGGCATCGTGCATCGCTACCCCGACCGCGTTCTGCTCAAGCCCGTGCATGTGTGCGCCGTCTATTGCCGCTTTTGCTTCCGCCGCGAGATGGTAGGTCCCGGCAGCAAGAGCCTCGATGACTCCGATATGGACAATGCGCTGGAGTACATCGCCTCCCGCCCGGAAATCTGGGAGGTGGTCCTCACCGGCGGCGATCCGCTGATCCTGTCGCCGCGACGGCTGCGTTCCATCATGCAGCGGCTCGACAACATCCCGCATGTGGGCGTGGTGCGCTTTCATTCGCGCGTACCCGTCGCGAAGCCCGAGGCCGTTACTCAAGAGCTCCTCGACGCCCTGAAGATAAACAAGGCGGTTTACATCGTGCTGCACACGAATCATGTGCGCGAACTGTCCCATGAAGCGCGGCTCGCCTGCGCGAAGTTCATCGATTCGGGTTTCCCGATGCTCAGTCAAACAGTGTTATTGCGCGGCGTGAATGCGGACGCGACGACTCTCGAACAGCTGTTCCGAGCCCTGGTGGCCATGCGCATCAAACCCTACTACCTCCACCATGGCGACTTGGCCAAGGGCACCCGGCACTTCCGCACCTCCATCGCCGAGGGACGGCAGCTCATGCGCGAGTTGCGCGGTACGGTTTCGGGTCTGTGCCAACCCACGTATGTACTGGATATTCCCGGCGGCCACGGCAAGGTGCCCGTGGGGCCGGAGTACCTGCGACGGCGGGAGGATGGAGCCTATACCGTCGAGGATTACTTGGGTAAATCGCATATCTATCGGGATTCGGTAGACACCGCAGATTGAGAACCCCGCCTTATCGTGGATTTCAACCGGACTTGGAACCGGACTTTTTATGGCATTTTAAGGTTACGTGAGACACGCTAACCTTATGATACGTATTACTTTATGCCTAAAAATAAAGCGGACTTAAAAGCGGACATAAGTCGCCGACCAGCCCTAACGGTACGCTGGCCCCTTCAACGAAGTGTGCGGCTCGGTACACCAGCAGTACGCGTACAACCCTCGAGGATCGTTCAACTTGGCCACATCTCTAGCCTGAGCCAATACCGGATCCAAGACCTGATCCAATTCGGTAGGCGCACGAATGAGCCCGGCCTCGACGCCGATATGCACCGCCTCCGAGCGTAGTTGCATCATCAATTCCTCGCGCAAACTCGGCTCTGACTCGATGTAATCCGCATCGTAATCGTTGCCCAGCTCCGCAAGCTTGGCCGCCGCATCGCTGGCGTCCTTCAGACCGCCGAGGTGATCCACGAGCCCTATGCGCTGCGCGTCCACGCCGGCCCACACGCGGCCTTGAGCGATCTTGTCCACATCCTCGACGCTCTTCTTGCGGCCCTCGCCCACGCGCATGAGGAACTCGGTGTAAGCATGCTCCACCGAGGTTTGCAGTATCTGTTTCGCCGCCGGGCCCAGCGCGCGGTCCTCACGCATGTCGCCCGCCAGAGGCGTGGTGCCGATGCCATCGACTTTGACGCCGAGCTTCTCCAGCGTGCGCTCGAAGGTGGGCACCACCGAGAACACACCGATGGAACCGGTTAGCGTCGTGGGGCTCGCGAAAATCTCATTGGCTGCCGCGGAAATATAGTAGCCGCCGGACGCCGCATAGGTGCTCATGGACACGACCACGGGCTTGCCCGCTTTGCGCAACGCCTGCACTTCGCGCAGGATTTGCTCCGACGCGAACATGCTGCCGCCCGGGCTGTCCACGCGCAGCACCACCGCCTTGACGCTGTTGTCGTAGCGCGCCTGGCGCAGCAGATCCGACGTGCTCTCGCCGCCGATGGTGCCCGGCGGCTGATGACCGTCGAGAATATCGCCGGCCGCGACCACGATGCCCACGCGCGCGTCCGACTTGGACTTGAGCACCCGCTTGGCGCGAGTGGCGGCCAAGTACTGACTCATGCCGATGGCGTTGAACGAATGATTCTCTTGATCCTCGCCGACGAGGCTTTTCAATTCGTCGGCCATTTGACGCCGGCTTTTCAGGGCAGTCACCAGTCCACGTTGCAGGGCGAGTTTCGCCGCATCGCCGTTCACGGCGGCGAGCGCCGCAGGCTGCTCCGCAATGTATTCATTGAGCGCATTCGGCGGCAGCGAGCGCGCCCGAGTTACATCTTGGCTGTAGGCGTTCCACAGCGCCTCCAGCCACACGGTGCTTTCCTCGCGTTCGCTCGGCGCCATATCGCTACGGGAGAACTGGTCCGTGTAGCTCTTGAAGGTGCCGGCACGAAACACGTTCACATCGACGCCCAGCTTATCGATGGCGTCCTTCAAGAACATGCGGTAGTAACTGAAGCCGTCGACGTACACCAAGCCCAGCGGATCGAGGTACACCTCACCGGCCTGCGAGGCCAGGTAGTACTGGGTTTGATCCATGGAGTCGGCGGCCGCCACCACGCGCTTGCCCGAGGCGCGAAACTCGCGCAGGGCCGCGCCGATTTCCTGCAGCTTGGACAGGCCGGACGGCGAGAGATTATCGAGTTCGAGCACGATCAGCTTGATGCGCGAATCGTTCTTGGCCGTCAGGATGGCATCCGTGACGTCCTTCAGGAGAGTCTCGGGGGCGGGGCCGCCGGAAGCCTCGCCGATGGCGCGGCGTACCGGGTCGCTGGAAAGCTGTTCGACTAAAGAGCCTTCCGGAGAGATCACCAGTGCCGCAGAGCGCGGCACCGTCGGAATCGAGGTATGGAGAGCGGCGAGAATGAAGCCGAACAGCACCAGGAGCAGAATCAGATGGAGGAACTTGCGTACCCCCTCCAATATGCGCCAAACGAGGCCAAAAAAACCCGAGACCGCCGACCCTACACTCATTCAGTGACTCCAGGTCGACGTTCGTTGACCGCTGCCGCTTTGCCGATCAGAGCTTCTCGTCGATGCGCGCTGCCTTACCGGACAGCTCACGCAGGTAGTACAACTTGGCGCGGCGCACGGCACCCCGGCGCTTCACGCTGACTTCGCTGATGGCCGGGCTGTGGGTTTGGAACACGCGCTCGACGCCCTCGCCATGCGAAATCTTGCGCACGGTGAACGAGGAATTCAAACCGCGATTCTTCTTCGCGATCACGACACCCTCGTAGGCCTGAACGCGTTCGCGATCACCCTCGATAACCTTGACCTGCACGACGATGGTATCGCCGGGGTTGAAATCCGGGAGCTTGGCCGTCGCGCGCTCCGCGTTCAATGCTTGGATGATCTTGTTCATTCTCTTGTCCTCATCTGTGACTATCGCTGACCTAAGAGCGCATTTGCTCGTTCGATCTTAAATTCTTCCAACAACGCGCGCTCTTCTGCATTCATGCCGCGCCGCTCCAACAATTCCGGCCGTCTCAACCACGTTCGCCCCAACGCCTGCCGCAAGCGCCAGCGCTGTATGGCCGCATGGTCGCCTGACGCCAACACGGCCGGTACCTCTCGGCCATCGACCGTCGGCGGTCGCGTGTAATGCGGCCAATCCACCAAACCGTCGGTGAACGACTCCTGGACGGCCGACTCGGCACTGCCCAGCGCGCCGGGCAGCAAACGCCCAATCGCATCGATCACCACCAAGGCCGGCAATTCGCCGCCGGTCAGGACGTAGTCGCCGATCGACCATGTCTCGTCGATCTCGGACTCGATGAACCGCTCATCGACACCCTCGTAACGTCCCGTCACCAAAATCAGTCCCGGCCACCCGCAGGCTTCGCGCGCCATGCTCTGCTCGAAACGGCGGCCATCCGCACCCAAATACACTCGTCGGCTACCGGCCGGCATCTTCGCCTCCGCGCGCCGCAAGGTGCTGCGCAGGGGCTCCACTTTCAGCACCATCCCGGGACCACCGCCATAGGGCCGGTCATCTACCGTCCGATGCACATCCGTCGCGTCGTCGCGCGGATCGAAGCACTCCACCTCGAGCAGCCCGCGCTCAATGGCGCGACCGAGCACCCCAAAGCTCAGCGCGTCGCGCAGCATGGAGGGAAACAACGACACCACTGCTATGCGCATGTGAGTTACGCGTCATCCCAATCCACGACCACCTGCCGCGCTCCAAGATCTACGCGGCGAAGGTGTTTCGGCACCGCGGGTACCCAGCGCTCTTTCTCGCCGCGCACCACCATCAACACCTGAGCCGGAGTCTCGATAAAGTGCGTCACTTTGCCCAGCACCGCACCCGCGAGATTCACCACCTCGCAGCCGATCAAATCAGCCCGGTAAAAATCCTTGTCATCGCGCTGCGGTAATTCGCTGCGCGGTACGCAGACCTGAGCGCCCCGCAGAGCCTGCGCCTGGTCACGATCATTCACCCCGGTCAGCTTAGCCGTTATCTGGCCGCCGCTGTGCCCATGGGCTTCGATCCTATACGTGGTCCAGACGCCCCCCAACCCCAGCTGCAGATTCTTATGCTGCAACAATCGATCGGGTGGATCGGTGAATGAACGCAGTTTGACCCAGCCACGGACGCCGAAAGGGGCGCCCACGACACCCAGTTCGATGAGCGAGGAGGTTTCGCCGCTCATCGCGCTCTGGCCTCTATCTGGAGCCCTTAGGCCGCCTGTGCCTGTTTACGGTACGAGGTCAGCAGGAACTTCACGCGATCGGACATGTGCGCGCCTTTGCTCACCCAATGTTCAATACGCTCGACATTCATGCGCAATTTGACCTCGGCGCCGCGAGCAACGGGGTTGAACAACCCTACGCTCTCGAGGCTCGTGCCGCCCTGGCGTTTGCGGCTGTCGGTCACCACAACGTGATAGAACGGGGTCTTCTTGCCGCCGCGTCGAGTCAATCGGATCGTCACCATCGTTAATTCACCTTGCAATGCCTAGCCGCTAATTGTAATGAATACCGGGC
>Ga0302314_10013398_pt1 | contig 14103 bp, 15 predicted proteins | sample III_Palsa_N2_3_FD_200533 | JGI IMG/M metagenome (GOLD analysis project Ga0302314, IMG submission 200533) | Peat permafrost microbial communities from Stordalen Mire near Abisko, Sweden - III_Palsa_N2_3 | ecosystem: Environmental > Terrestrial > Soil > Palsa > Peat permafrost | place: Sweden... | reverse complement strand
CATCCAGCTGCTTGGGCTGCCCGGAACAGGACTCGAGTGCGATCACGGTCATCCTCTTCTCGCCCGGCGCACCACCCACATGCCATTGTCACCGCGGCTTGGGCAGGGCTTCCGGCGCGCACTGCGCCCGCACATCACGGCGGCTGTGGCGAGTGCCGCCACGGCGATCGAGGGCGAAACGGTGAACGCCAGCGCTTAGCCTCCTCGACGGAGCGCTGCAGCCCCGGGGTCGCGGTGCCGGCCTGGGCGCCGACGGTTCGCACCATCGTTATGTCGATGTCGTGGCGGCCGAGCGCGGTGGCGTCGGCCTCGACGGGCCGATTCCGTGGTGCGCGAACGGGTCTTCAACACCGTCGTGCTCCCCTATCAGGGGCTGGTACCTTGCGCGCGGTGGCGCGCGAGCGCGGCCGGTGCTTTTCCTACGTGTCGGCGGGTTCCGCAGGGAATATCTGCGACGCGAGCGTGGGCATCAGTCGGTCGGGAAGGTGGCCAGGACGTCGAAGCGGGCAGGCCCGGGGCCCGGGTAGTCGAGGTGGTCGAGGCGGTCGCGGACCGCCACCACCCCCTGGACGTGCCGGGCTCGGCCGACGATGGCGTGCGCCTGTTCGCGGGTTTGCGCCCGGCCGACGATGGTGGCGACCCCGCCTGTGACGCTGACGTCAAGAGTTCCGGGGTTGGGGAGCGTTTCGCCCGCCAGGATGCTGGTTCTAATTTCCTCGGCGATGTCGGCGTCGGTGCGGCTGTATACGGCGAGCACGTCAGTGCGGCTGACGATCCCGGCCACCCGCCCGTCCGCGTCGACGACCGGCAGGCGCTTGACGTTGCGCAGGTACATGATCCTGGCGGCCTGCTCGACGGTGTCCTCGGGCGCCGCGGTGTACGCGGGGGACGTCATCAGCTCCGCCGCCGCGACGGCGTGCGCCTTCTTCAGCTGCTGTTGGCGGAGGATGCCGGTGATCATGCCCGGCATCTCGTCGTCTCCGTTGCCGAGGGCCAGCTTCGCCAGCAGGTCCGACTCGGAGACGACGCCGATCACCCGGGATGCCTGGTCGAGCACGGGGAACGCGCTGACCCGGTTCGCCCGCAGGGCGGCGGCTATGACCTCAAACGGCGTATCTTCGCTAACGGTGATCACGTCGGGCGTCATGACGTCCTTGACGACGGCGTTCATCGGTCCTCGCCTGCTTCGCTGCGGGTCAGAACTACCTTGAGCGCGGCGCTGGCCTCGGGGTCGCCGAACACGTCGTAGGCCTTCTCGAAGTCGTCCAGGTCGAAGCGGTGGGTGACGAACCGGGCGGCGTCGAGCTGCCCGGTGGCGACCAGTCGCATCAGGGTCGGGGTAGACGAGGCGTCTACTAGCCCGGTGGTGATCGTGATGTCCCGAGCCCACTGCTCTTCCAGGTGCAGCACGGCCGCGCCGCCGTGCACGCCGATGTTCGCGATCCGGCCGCCCGGCCGGGCCAGCCGCACCGCCATCTCGAAGGTGGCCGCCGTGCCCACCGCCTCGATCGCCACGTCCGCGCCGCGCCGACCGGTCAGCTCCTTGATCACGGCCATGGGGTCTTCGCGCTCGTCGTTGACGGTGACGTCGGCGCCGAAGTGACGGGCGGCCTCCAGCCGGGCGTCGGACAGGTCGACGGCGACGATGTGGCTGGGACTGAACAGCCGCGCGGACGCGATCGCGGCCAGGCCCACCGGGCCCGCGCCCACGACGACCACCACGTCGCCCGGGTGGACGCCGCCGGCCAGCACGCCCACCTCGTAGCCGGTGGGGAGGACGTCGGCCAGCATCAGCATCGACTCGTCCGACACCCCGTCGGGGATCCGGTAGGTGGACGTGTCGGCGTAGGGGACCCGGACGTACTCGGCCTGGGTCCCGTCGATGCGGCGGCCGAGTACCCAGCCGCCCTCGTCCAGGCACTGCCCGTAGCGGCCCTCGCGGCAGTACTGGCAGGTCCCGCACGCGCTGATGCACGAGACCAGGACCCGGTCGCCGGGCGAGAGCCGGTGCACGCCGGAGCCGACCTCGTCGACGGTACCCACGGCCTCGTGACCGAGAATCCTCCCGGCCCGAACCTCGGGGACGTCGCCGGCCAGGATGTGCAGGTCGGTGCCGCAGATGGTGGTCGCGTCGACCCGGACGATGGCGTCGCCCTCGTCGATGATCTCCGGGTCGGGTACTTCTTCCCACGCCTTCCGGCCGGGACCGTGGTAAACGAGCGCATACATAGCTGCCTCCGATGGTCGTCTTGCTGTCGGCTCAAGCCTCGCCCCGGCGCCCAGGCCGAGGGCAGGGGGCCAAAGTCCCCGGACGCGGACCGAAGGTCCTGTCCCCCGCTCGGCGCCCATCGGCTCCGAGCCGAAGCTCGGGAAGGCCTGCGGGTGGCCATCCTCGCTGAACGAGGCGGACGCGAGCTGTTCAGCGGCGGTCACGACGCCCTGGCCGCCACGGCCGTGGAATCGCTCCTGGAACCTTGGCTGGCTCCTTGCTTGTGTCTGCTTTATTGGCTCTACAGCGGATAACCCCCGGGCGGCGCCTTGGCGGACGCCGGCCGGGGGCCTTTACGCTTGCTCTTGCTGATCTGGGCTACGGTGATCGGTCACGTGCTGCTTAGGCGGTCGTGACCGGGGTGATGCTCTCGTGCCCCTCCGGCTGCGCCACGGTGCCGGAGCGCTCGGGCCGGCGGCCGAAGGCGAGCAGGTAGGCGGCGGCGAGGCCGAACAGGGTGCCGAGGCCGAACAGGGCCAGCGAGACGATGTAGACGATCTGGGAGACCTTCCACCAGCCGTAGGCGTTCAGCAGCATGCTGCGCAGCGTCTCGCCCTTGAAGACGGTGCTCACTGTCGTGGCGAGCGCGGTGTTCTTCGGCTGGGCGATGGACTCGGCCGACAGCTGGGAGTAGGTCTTGCCGGCGCCCATCTCCTGGATGTGGACGGCGATGAAGTGGTCGGCGTAGGCCTCGGCCTGCTGGCCGGTGAGCATCTGCCGGCCCGCGTACTGGCTGACCGACGGGATCATCGACGGGGCGATCTCGCCGCCGACCTTGGGGTGCGCGAACGCGGCCGCCGGGGGGAAGAAGATCTGCTGGGAGGCGAGCTGGCCCTGCACCGTGTTGTGCACGTAGGCCGACCCCCACAGCGCCAGGCCGCCGGCGATCAGCAGCACCGCCGCCAGGGCGGCGCTCGCCGCGGCGAGCAGGGTACGGGTTGAGAAGCGGCGCATCGGAATGCCTCCTGGTGAGGCGGGCCGCTGTGTACCGGTCCGCTCGGGCTGAACTGTCAGACACGAGTCTTCCGCCGCACTGGCAGGCGGCGTCACGGCCGGACGTCCCCGCCCGGGGGGACGTTTGGCCCTAATGGCAGCGCTCCGGCCGCCGCATGCTGACAGGACAGCAGGAGGTGATCGCATGATGGAGGTATCGGTGCCGGCGCTGGCCGGCCAGCGGATCCTGCACGGCCTGCGGGCCGACCAGCTGGACGCGCTCGCCGCAACCGCGTCGGAGGTCATGTTCCCGGCCGGGCACCGCATCTTCGCCGAGGGCGGCCCCGTGGCCAGCTTCTGGCTGATCGAGTCCGGCTACGTCGCCCTCGACGTACCGGTCCCCGGCGAGAGCCCGGTCATCATCGGGTCCGTCGGCATCGGCGGCCTCCTGGGCTGGTCCTGGCTCCTTCCCCCGTACCAGTGGGCGTTCGGCGCGGTGTGCGTAACCGAGGTGAGGGCATTCGAGTTCAGGGCGGCAGCCGTCCGGGACCGCTGCGCCGCCGACCCGGGCCTCCGGTACGAGCTCACCTGGCGGATGTTCCAGGTGCTCGCCGGACGGCTGCAGGACACCAGGGACAGGCTGATCGCCAGGTCCGCGGGGATGGGACCCTCGGCGTCGTCATCGTGACCTTCGACCCTAAAACCAATCGTGCAGCCGATTTATCGTTGAATTGAGCTTTTCGAAGCTGTCACAAATAAATATTCCGACGCAAGCGAGGTACAACCATGCATACCGCATCCTCAAAAGCGAAGCTGGAGGCAGCCGCCACTGTGGCCGCGTCCTTGCTGCTCGCCGCAGTACCTCCCGCAGCCCTAGCGGCAATTCAGCATCACGAGAGGCTTCCGGCTCGGCGGGCGCGTCGAGCGGCCATTCAGGCGGCGCGTCGCCCTCGATCGGCGATCTGAACACCGGTCAGCGACCTGCGCGGACTGCCCACCGTGCCGGCGGACACCAATCAAGCCGGCTACGAACATGGGCTGCGTCTGCGGGCTGCGCGACGCTAACGGTGACCCCTGGTGAAGAGCAGGTCTTGCGGACTGGAAAAACCGGGGTCCGTTCGGAAGAAGAGCTTTGAAATCTTTTCCCGAACGGACCCTGGATGACTCGCATACCCAGAATCCTTCCCGTCGTCGGTTGCCCGGACCTGCAGGGTGATGACCGCACTCAGGCCGTGGCTTTTGCGGTAGGGACGAACGTTCCGTGCAGGCGCTCCAGATGGCCCTTCCGCAGGGTTGTACGCCTCCCCCAGGGGTAGGTGAGACGCACCGCATTCGCGGGAAATAGCAGAAGGAGAATGACAATGCCCGGAATTATCGTCGGGATAGACGGATCAGATCACTCCAAGGTCGCCCTCGAATGGGCAATGAAGGAGGCGGCGATCCGGCACGCGCCGCTGACGGTGATCATCGTGCACCCGGTCATCGCCGGCTTCTCGGGCCGCGCGGTCGCCTACCCCACAGACGACGCCCTGGTCGACAAGGCGCGCGAGACGGCACGCGAGGAAGTCGACAAGACGCTGGCCGGGCTCGGCGGACCGGGCCCGGAGACGGTCACGGTCCAGGGGGTCAGTGGCTTCCCGGCGGAGGTTCTCATCACCGCAGGCCGGGACGCCGACATGATCGTCGTCGGCTCGCGGGGCTCCGGCGGGTTCAAGCGACTGCTGCTTGGATCGGTCAGCAGCCAGGTCACCCAGCACGCGCAATGCCCCGTCGTTGTCATCCCCTCCGGGGACCGCAGCTGACAGAAACGGCGACAGAGGGTGCAGGGACTGTGGGAGGTTCCCCGGCGTAGGCGAGGTCGGGGAACTTCGCGCTTGCGCCCGCGCCGGCCTCGATCAGCACTTCCATGCTCGCGCTGCATGCGCTGATGCCGGTGCTAGCGGGCGTCGATGGGTCGAAGGAGCCGCTGTGCGCGGCGGAATGGGCCGCTCAGAAGGCACTGCGGCATCGGCCGAGGGATCGGCTGGCCTCCCGGAGCTGTTCCCTGACCGACGGGTGGGCGACGTGATCGATAACCTGTTCCGCCTGCCCGGGCGCGTCCTAGCCTCAGATCACGGCGGCGCCCACCACGAAGCCGTCTGCCCGCCGAACCCGGAATGGGTTCTCCCGTTAACCCAGGTCGCGTTGGCCTAAGCGAACAGGTCGACCTGCAGCGCGCCGATGACGAAGGTCATCCACGGCCGCCGGGCGATCAGGGCCGGGTCGTTGACCGTCTCGGTCCGCAGCATCCGCACGTCCGGGTCGCGGTCCATCCAGGTGTAAAGGTCGGCGCTGCCGAACGCGGACGACCCGGTGACCGGCTGGCCCGGGTCCAGCGCACCCGCCTTGGCCAGGCCGAGCACGCCGTCGCTGAACATCTCCGACCAGACCGCCAGCCCGCGCCTGCGGTGCAGCCCGGCCAGGACGGCGTCCGGGACGGCGCCGATGCCGGCCTGCAGCGTCGCGCCGTCGCCGATGAGGGCGGCTACCCGATCACCGATGCTGGCCGACGTTTCCGCCACCGGCCGCTCCGGCGGGGACGCCAGCGGCGCCTCCGCCTCGATCGCGTAGTCGACAGCCTCGCAGGGCAGCACCGAGTCCCCGTAGGTGTAAGGGACCCGCGGGTTGAGCTGCGCGACCACCAGCCCGCCGATGGACCGGGCGGACTCGATCGCGGCGGGCAGTACGTTCACCTCGGTGCCGAGCGACACGGTGCCGTTGTACGGCGCTGACGTCTGCACCAGCACCACGTCCGGCGGCAGGGCTTCCTTCCGCAGCGCGGGAACCAGCTAGAGCCGGCAGGGGAAGTAGTGCAGCCCGCTCTGCCCGCGCATGCCCGGCCCGACGAACGGAGACTCAAAAGTCACGCCCCCACGGCTGGGCATTCCCGCCTGCGCGTTCAACGCGAACAGCCGGTACCGCGCCAGGGTGCCGTCCAGCACGGCCAGAGCCCGCCACGGGGTGGCGAAGTTGCCGCCGACCACGACCCTCGGGGTACCTGCCAGCGTGCCGAGCACCATCGCCTGTGCCTTTCACTAATGACGCGGATGACGAACCTATGCTTGCCGCAGCCGGTCCTTCAGCGGCTCATGGTCAGGCGGAAGGACCAAGGTCCTATTTCTTCCAGTCGATGGTCCCGGAATAATTAGCCCATGAAAAGGTCTGAGATTGTAGGTGTAGTGTCATAAATGTAGTTGCGACGAGGCTCCTCACCGACTTGATGTCCTGCTTCCCGTGGCACCCAAGACCAAGCAGGGATCGACTTACATGTCGTACCAAACGGTAAATCCGTACACCGGCGAGCTGGTCAAGACTTACCCGTACGCGACCGACCAGGAAATCGACGCCACCATCGAAAAGGCACATCAGGCCTTCCTCAGCTGGCGCACCACCGTGTCCGGCGATCGGGCGAAGATCCTGACGCGGGCCGCGGAATTGCTCCGCGCCGACAAGCGGGCCCTCGCAGAAATACTGACACTGGAAATGGGCAAGATCACCGCCGAGGCGGAAGCAGAGGTGGAGCTCAGCGCCGAGATCCTCGACTACTTCGCCAACCGCGGCGCGGGATTCCTCGAAGACGAGCCGCTCGCAGTCAAGGACGCGAGCGAGGGCACGGTCACGATCGTGCACGAGCCACTCGGGGTCATCTACACGATCGAGCCGTGGAACTTCCCCTACTACCAGGTCATACGCGTCGCGGCCGCGCAGCTCCTCGCGGGGAACACGATCGTCTTGAAGCACGCCGAGAACGTGCCTGCCTCCGCGCTGGCGATGCAGAAGCTCTTCGACGACGCGGGCCTGCCCGACGGCGTCTTCAACAACCTATTCGCGCCGATCAGCGCGACCGAGCACATCATGGCCCACCCGCTCGTCCGAGGCGTCGCCCTGACCGGCAGCGAGCGGGCCGGCACCGCCGTCGCAGCCGCGGCGGGCAGGAACCTCAAGAAGAGCACCCTGGAACTCGGCGGCGCGGACGCGTTCATCGTCCTCGACGACGCCGACATCGACAAGACCGTCGCCTGGGCCGTATTCGGGCGGCACTGGAACGCAGGCCAGGTATGCGTCTCGGCCAAGCGACTCATCATCGCCGACGCGGTCTACGACGAGTTCATGGAGAAATACCGGGCCGGAGTGACCGCCCTCCTAGCCGGCGACCCGCTCGACCCGGCCACGCAGCTCGCGCCGCTGAGCACCCAGAAGGCGGCCGACAACCTCGCCGCCGAGGTCACGATGGCCGTCGAGGGCGGCGCGACCGCGGAGACACTCGGCAACCCCGTCCCGGCCCAGGGATCGTTCTTCCAGCCGACGATCCTCACCGATGTCAGCCCGGACAACCCGGCCTTCCAGACCGAGTTCTTCGGCCCGGTCAGCATGGTGTTCCGGGTCGCGGACGAGGACGAGGCCGTCACCGTCGCGAACGCGTCCCGCTACGGTCTCGGCGGCTCCGTATTCACCCGCGACACAGCCCGCGGCGAGCGAGTCGCGCGCCGGATCGACACCGGCATGGTCTTCGTCAACCACCCGACCGCCGTCAAGGCCGACATCCCCTTCGGCGGCGTGAAGGTGTCCGGCTACGGCAACGAGCTCACCGAGTTCGGAATCCGCGAATTCGTCACCAACAAGGTCATCGACGTCGTCGACATCGACGCCCCGTTCTGACCCACCCTCGTCAAGCGGCATGCCCGCCCCTAACGGGCGGCATGCCGCTGACGCTACTGACGACAGCGCGGGATGACCGCAAGCTGGTGGCCTGGCGTCGATGCTGTCGATCTTCGCCCAGCTCGCCGCGGCTGAGGCGATGCCGGCCGGGGAGCAGCTGCGATCTCAGCGAACCTGGGCCTCGCGCGTCCTGCTATGGCCGGCGGCCGCGGCCGCCTTCCTCATCGTCCTCGCCGCCGGCGGGGGAACCAGGGCTGCCAGAGCATGCGGCGCGGCCGCCAGGGCGCTGTGGCGGCGAGTTTCGGGAAAACCGGTGAAGTCGGCGGCCGGTGCCGGCTACCGGACACGAGGAAGGGGATAGCTATGGCAGGTACTTCGCAATTCACGATCGGGGCCGAGGCGAGCTGCAGCGACGGGACAATCGGCAAGCTATGCCGGGTGATCGTCGATCCCATCGCCGAGAAGGTCACCCACCTGGTGGTCGAGCCGGAGCACCGGCGAGACCAGGGGCGGCTCGTCCCGCTCGACGTCGTCGACGCCGGGGCGGACGGGATACAGCTCCAGTGCACCAGGGCGGAATTCGAGAAGCTCGAACCCGCCGAGGAGAACCAGTTCATCCCGGCAACCACCGGCTGTGAAGGCTACGGCTACGGCCCTGGCCAAATGGGCTACTGGCCCTACTACGGCTACGGCGGCGGCATGGGCGTGGCAGGCCTCGGCATGGGCGGCGGGATGGGCGTGGGCGGCGGAATACCAGCGCATACTGTCACCAGTGACACCGTTCCGCTGGGCGAGGTGGACGTGCGCCGCGGCGACCCGGTCCACGCCACCGACGGCGAAATCGGCCGGGTCCAGGGCCTCGTCATCGACCGTGGCAGCTGCCACGTGACCCACGTGCTCCTGCAGGAGGGCCATCTGTGGGGCCGCAAGCAGGTAGCCATCCCGATCGGAGCCGTGGCCAGCACCGTCGGCGGCATCCGGCTCACGATCACCAGACAGCAGGTGCAGGACCTGCCGCCGGTGGACGCCGGTCACCCAGACCTGAGGACTGCCCCATGAGCCTGTTCCAGAGAGCCCACGACATCGTCTCAGCCAAGGCGAACAAGGCGCTCGACTCCGCCGAGAACCCCAGCGAGATGCTCGAATACTCCTATGAGCAGATGCTTGACCACATCACCCGAGTCCGCCAGGCGCTGGTCGACATCGCCACTTCGCGCAAGCGGATCGAGCTGCAGGAACAGCAGCTGCAGATGACGGTCGCCCACCTCCAGGACCAGGCTCAGGGCGCGCTCGGCCAGGGCAGGGAGGACCTGGCCAGGGAGGCGCTGTCCCGCAAGGCCGCCGCCCAGCAGCAGATCGACGGAATGGGTTCGCAGCACCAGGAGCTGACCGAGCAGGAGCAGAAACTCGAGCAGACCCTCAGCGAGCTGCAGCAGCGGGCAGACATCTTCCGCTCGCAGAAGGAAGTGATGAAGGCGCGGTACACCGCCGCCCAGGCGAGCGCCTCGGTGGACGAGGAGGCAGCCGGGATCTCCGCGAGCGTCGGCGACTCAGGGGCCGCGCTTGCGCGCGCGCAGGACAAGATCGCCAGCATGCAGGCCAGGGTCGGCGCCATGGACGAGCTGCTGCAGTCCGGGGTGCTCGAGGACGTGGGCGGCGACACCGACGACATCCAGAAGGAACTCGACGAAGCCGGATCGGCGGCCGGAGTGGACAAGGAACTGGCCGCGATGAAGACCCAGCTCGCCGCCGGGCCAGCCGTACCCGAGCTCGCCGCAGGCAGCACGTGACGGCGCCCCGATCCAGCAAGGATGACGAGCCATGTTCCCGAATGAGACTTCTCTGACCAGCCTGTCTGTGTGGGCGCGGGGCAGTGGCCTGGAGATCGCGCTGTTCGTGACGGGGACGATCCTGCTGACCCGCCTGGCGACCTGGGCGGGCGGGCGGATCACCGACCGGATCGACGCCAACGCGCGGGAGACGGATTCTCTCGTGCGCTCGGAGGCGTCTAAGCACCGGCACGCGGTGGTCCAGGTGATCACCTGGACCATCCTGGCGGTCATATACTGCGCGGCCGGGGTCCTCATCGCGACGCGCCTGGGCATCCCGGTGGCCAGCCTGGCCGCCCCGGCGGCGGTGGTGGCCGTCGCGCTCGGACTCGGATCGCAGCGCATCGTCCAGGACATCCTGGCCGGCTTCTTCATCATCACCGAACGGCAGTACGGCTTCGGCGACCTCATCAGCCTTTCGGTACCGGGCCTGCCCAACCCGGCCGTCGGAACCGTCGAGGACGTCACTCTGCGGGTGACCACGGTCCGGACCGCCAGCGGCGAGGTGGTCATCACCCCCAACGGCCAGATCTCCCGGGTTACCAACTTCTCCCGCGACTGGGCGCGCGCCGTGGTCGACGTCCCGGTGCCCGCCGCAGTGGACGTCAACCAGGTGAGCGACCTGCTGCGGCTGATCGGCGATGCGGCCTACAAGGAACCGGGCGTGCGGCGGCTGCTGCTCGACCCCCCGGCTGTTATGGGCGTGCAGGGAATCGACCTCGACCAATTCCAGGTCCGCCTGGTCGCCAGGACCCTGCCGGGCAAGCAGTTCGAGGTCGGGCGCGTCCTGCGGGCCCGGATCACGGCCGGGTTCCGGCGTCAGGGCATCAACCTTCCGGCCGACCTGGAGACGGCCGAGCCGACCGAGCCGACCGAGGCCGCCTGATGCGGCGCGTGCGGACCTCGACCTGGATCCTGACCGCGGTCTTCCTCGTCATCGCGGCGACCTACCTGCTGGTCAGGCCATCACCAGCCGCGACTGTTGTCGTCACCCCGGCTACGACAACGTCCCCCGCGGCGGCACCGACCCCATCCTCTCCTGCCCCGGCACCCACCACGTCACCGTCCGCCACCGCTCCGAGCCCAACCGCCCAGACCACCTCTTCTCCCGCGCCGAAACCGGTCGCCACGACCAGGTCGACCATCTCAGCGTCCCCCACCGGGACATCCTCAGCATCGGCCTCGGCCCCCGCTCACGCGAACTCGCCCTCCCCGGCTGTTACGCCAACTCCCACAGCCGCCGGGGCATCCCCTGGATAAAGAGGAACACGTGTTAATTGACGGCGTCAGCGCTCGCGGCGCAATTTCCCATATAGGCAGAAGGCGCGTACCGTCAAGATAACAGCTCCGGACCCTGGCACGGTGCCCCGCGAAATCGCGGTGGCACGGCGAGGGCCCGGATTTTTTATCTAAAAAAAATCCATGTTAAGTCGCACGTTTCGCGGAATTGAGGTTCGTCATGGAAGCCCTGATCGTTGTGCTCGTGATCGTCGTGGTGCTGCTGGTGATCGGCGCGGCGATGTCGGTGCGGGTGGTGAAGCAGTACGAGCAGGGGGTGCTGTTCCGGCTCGGGCGGGTGCTGGGCGCTCGTACGCCGGGGCTGCGGATCATCGTCCCGTTCGTCGACGTGCTGCACCGGGTGTCGCTGCGGATCGTGACGATGCCGATCCAGTCCCAGGGCATCATCACCCAGGACAACGTCAGCGTCGACGTCTCGGCGGTCGCCTACTTCCGGGTGGTCGACGCGGTGAAGTCCGTTGTCGCGATCGAGGACGTCCAGTCGGCGATCGATCAGATCGCGCAGACCACGCTGCGGAAGGTCGTCGGCCAGCACAGCCTGGACCAGACGCTGTCGGAGACCGACAAGATCAACCTGGACATCCGCAAGATCCTCGACGTCTCGACCGTCGAGTGGGGCGTCGAGGTCACCCTCGTCGAGCTCAAGGACATCCAGCTGCCCGACACGATGAAGCGCGCCATGGCCAAGCAGGCCGAGGCCGAGCGGGAGAAGCGCGCCAAGATCATCAACGCCGAGGGCGAGTCGCTGGCCGCCGCGGCGCTCGGCGAGGCCTCGGACATCATGATGGCCCACCCGCTCGCCCTCCAGCTCCGCAACCTGCAGAGCCTGGTCGAGATCGGCGTCGACAAGAACACCACCGTGGTATTCCCCGCCCCGCTCATGACCACCATCGCCGAGCTCGGCTCCTTCCTGGCCGGCGAGAAGGCCGCCGCCGGCCTGCCCGCCGCCCCGCTGGTGGCCAGCCCGACTGCGGCCAGCGCGCCCGTCCTGGTCCCGGCCGCCAACGGGACTCCCCTCAACGGGGCCCCGGCTAACGGAACCCACGCTGACCGGCCGACGATCGAGCCCGGCTAGCACCAGGCACAGGCAACGGCAGCGACCCGCAACCACAGACGACCGAGGAGAAGCAGATGCCAGCCCGGGAAAACCCAGTCAGTGCGCGGATAGTCGCCGGCATCGACGGCTCCGAGTCATCGGCCAGCGCCCTGCGCTGGGCGATCGGGCAGGCCGCGCTCACCGGCGCCGCGGTGGACGCAGTGATCGCCTGGCACTACCCGGACCTGGCCTCCTCCGGCATCGCAGTCGGGGCCGTGGAGCCGACCTACGGGTTCTTCCGGGAGAACGCCGAGAAGATCGCCGCCGACGCGATCAGCGGCGCCGTCGACCCGGCCAGCGACGTGCCGGTGAGCGCCTGCGTCGCCCAGGGCCATGCCGCCCAGGTGCTCCTGGACGCATCGGCCGGCGCCAGCCTGCTGGTGGTGGGCAGCCGCGGGCACGGCGGGTTCGCCGAAGCGCTGCTCGGCTCGGTGAGCCAGCACTGCGTGCAGCACGCGCTCTGCCCCGTGGTCGTGGTCCGCGGCCCGTATCCCGCCTGACCGGCTCCGCACGGCCGGCCGCCCAAGAACTAGCTAGTGACACAAGAGGGAAATGACATGCACGCTCAAACACCCCGCGACGTACCAACCACAGAGGTCAGCACCTTCGGGGCGCCCCCGGGCGGACGGCGGAACCTGCGCGCCGCCGACTGGCTCTACCGCTCGAAGGCCGCCAGCGTGATCTGGCTCATCGCCCGGCTCTGGCTCGGCTACAGCTGGCTCAACGCCGGCTACCAGAAACTATGGGGCAGCGAGAAGGCCGTCTTCTGGAACGGCGGCGGCGCCGGAGTCAAGGGCTTCGCCACCGCCGGGGTCGCCGGGTCCAAGGCCGGGAAAGGCGGCGCATCCTACGGCTGGTTCGCCGCGTTCCTGCACAACTTCGTCATCCCCAACGCATCCTGGATCGCCAAGGTCGTGACGATCAGCGAACTGCTCATCGGCGCGGCGCTGATCCTGGGCCTGTTCACCGGGCTCGCCGCCATCGCCGGCCTGATCCTGAACGTCATCTACATGTTCTCCGGATCGGCCGGGGTGAACCCGGCCTACGCGATCGTCGCCGTCTTCCTGATCCTGGCCTGGCGCAACGCCGGCTACCTCGGACTGGACCGGCTCGTCCTGCCGATGATCGGCAGCCGGTTCCGCCCTGGCCCCCGCACGGTCACGCCCGCGACTTCTCCGCCGACAGCGCCGACCCCTACGCCGACGCCGACGCCGGCACCCGCTAGCTGACGACCCGGGAAATGCGTCGTGATCCTCAGGAACTGCCGCCGGGCGATGCGTCCCGGCGGCACGGCTGCAAGGCCCGGATTTTTTGCGAATCAGCAATGCCTGCGGGGTATCGCGGGCCGGAAGATGGTGAAACCCAGGGATTTTCCCCGCCCGCGCTTGACCCAGCATGGCTGACTGCCGCAGTCATTTCAGCAATGGCGAAGGGACCCAGCTATGGGATTCACCGCACGGATAGCTCTGGCCGCGGCCGGGAGATCGCCGGCCACTATCTCGCTCTCCGGCAAATATCAGGAGGCGCCGTCATGGAAGCCTCGATCATTCCGCCGTCGGCGACGGCAGGCCGGCCCGCGTCGCGGCCCCCAACGGAACCAGCGCTGCAAGCTAGGACCGCGAGCCGGGAGCCGACCGGGACCGAGACCGAGACCGAGGGGCAGCAGATGCCAGGACAAGAACACCGCACCCGGCCCCGCATCGTGGCGGGGGTCGACGGCTCGCCCTCGTCCGTAAGCGCTCTGCGCTGGGCCATCTGGCAGGCCGGGCTCACCGGCGCGGCGGTGGACGCCGTGATCGCCTGGCACTACCCGCCCGCAGGCGGCTACGGATGGGCGCCGACGGGCATGGAAGGCGGCTTCGGATTCGAGGAGAACGCGGAGAAGGTCCTCGCCGACGCGATCAGCGCCGCCGCCAGCGCGGGCAGCGATGTCCCCGTGCGCGCCCGCGTTGCCGAGGGCATTCCCGCGCAGGTTCTCC
>Ga0302314_10013397_pt1 | contig 14103 bp, 9 predicted proteins | sample III_Palsa_N2_3_FD_200533 | JGI IMG/M metagenome (GOLD analysis project Ga0302314, IMG submission 200533) | Peat permafrost microbial communities from Stordalen Mire near Abisko, Sweden - III_Palsa_N2_3 | ecosystem: Environmental > Terrestrial > Soil > Palsa > Peat permafrost | place: Sweden... | reverse complement strand
GACTGGCCGTGCTCGAGACGCTGGATAATGGGAAGTCCATTCGCGAGTCGCGGGATATTGATATTCCGCTGGTGGCGCGGCACTTTTATCATCACGCTGGGTGGGCGCAGCTTCTGGGCTCGCTCGGCGAGGCCGGCTTCGACGGGCCGGATAGCGGCTTCGCGGGGTACGCTTCTGTGGGTGTCGTCGGACAGATTATTCCGTGGAATTTTCCGCTGCTAATGTTTGCGTGGAAGGTTGCGCCGGCGCTGGCTGCTGGATGCACGGTCGTGATCAAGCCGGCTGAGTACACGCCGCTCACCGCGATCATGTTTGCGGAGATCGCCGACGAGATTGGGCTGCCCAAGGGCGTGCTGAATGTGGTGAACGGCGATGGACGGACGGGCGCGGCCATTGTCGAACATCCGGGCATCGACAAGATTGCGTTCACCGGCTCGACCGAGGTTGGACGGATTATTCGGAAGGCCACGGCGAAGACGAGCAAGAAGCTGTCGCTGGAGCTCGGCGGTAAGTCGCCGTTCATCGTCTTTGACGACGCCGATCTCGATTCCGCGGTGGAAGGCCTCGTCGACGGCATCTGGTTCAACCAGGGACAGGTTTGCTGTGCGGGTTCTCGGCTGCTGGTGCAGGAGCGTATCGCCGAGCGGCTGTTCGAAAAGATTCGTGCGCGCATGCAGACGCTGCGGATTGGGTCTCCGCTGGATAAGGCGATCGACATCGGCGCGATCGTCGACCAGGTGCAGTATGACCGCATCGCGTCGCTGGTGAAGACGGGCATCGCCGAGGGCGCGACGTGCTGGCAACCAGACCTGACGCTGCCGGAGAAGGGGTTGTTCTTCAAGCCGACGCTGCTGACCGGCGTGTCCCCCAGCGCGACCGTCGCGCAGGAGGAGATCTTCGGGCCGGTGCTGGTGGCGATGACATTCCGCACGCCGGCCGAGGCAGTCGAGCTGGCGAACAACACGGCGTACGGGTTAGCCGCGAGCATCTGGAGCGAGAACATTAACGTCGCCTTAGATGTTGCGGCTCAAGTCAAAGCCGGCGTGGTGTGGGTGAACGCGACGAATCTCTTCGACGCGGCATGCGGCTTTGGCGGCTATCGCGAGTCGGGCTATGGACGCGAGGGCGGCACGGAGGGGATGTACGAGTACCTCGAGCCGGCGTGGCTGCATGACGAAGTGGGGGCTGCGACTGCCCTGCCTGAGCCGGAGGTTGAGCGAACCCACGTCCCAGAAGCGGGAAATGGGGCACCCGACTCGGTGGGGGGCGCTGAGTTTGGCATCGATCGCACGGTGAAGAACTACGTTGGCGGCAAGCAGGCGCGGCCGGATTCGGGTTACAGCTATCCCGCGTATGGACGCGATGGGAAGCTCGTCGGCGAAGCGCCGCTGGGCAACCGCAAGGATATTCGCAACGCCGTCGAGGCTGCGCGGGCTGCGGGCAAATGGGCGAAGAGCTCGGCGCATGGACGGGCGCAGGTGCTCTACTTCCTCGCTGAGAACCTGGTGCAACGGCGCGAGGAGATCATCGCCAAGCTCGCAGCGTTTGTTGGGCCGGAGCAGGCTGCCGTCGAACTCGACCAAAGTGTTGAGCGGACGTTCACCTATGCTGCCTGGGCAGACAAGTTCGAGGGCACCGTGCACAATCCTCCCGCGCGCATGGTGACGCTGGCGATGAAGGAGGCTGTCGGCACGATCGCGATTCTTGCGCCGGACGAAGCTCCCCTGCTCTCGCTGCTATCGCTGGTGCTGCCGGCGATTGCGATGGGCAACACCGTTGTTGCGGTTCCGAGCGAGCGCGCGGCGACCTTGATGGGCGAGATCTACCAGGTGTTCGACACCAGCGATCTTCCCGGCGGCGTGGTGAATCTCGTCTCCGGGAAGGCCAGCGAACTTGGCAAGACGCTTGCCGAGCACGATGATATCGACGCGATCTGGAGCTTCCGGGATGAGGCGGCTTCCGCGATGGTGAAGGCTGCATCCATCGGAAACCTGAAGCAGGTGTTCAGCAATGACGGACGCGCCGTGGACTGGTTCGATCCCGCGCAGGCGCAGGGGCGGTGGTTCCTGCGACATGCGACGCAGGTGAAGAATATCTGGGTGCCGTACGGCGAGTAGGCCGGTCTGCAACGTGAATGCTCGATATTGCTGCGAGTGCTGTTGGGCTCTAGGGCTCATCCACGTGCGGAAACAGTTTGCCGGCGGCTTCGGGAGTCACGGTCACACTCGCCCAGGCAATGGCCCGCGCCAAGACTGGGTCGCGGCCGGCTGCGAGGTCCTGAGCGGTGGGCAGCATCACCTCATCCGGAACAACGCCCTTGCCTTCGAGGCTATGCCCATCGGACATGATCAGATCGCCGATCGTCACTGAATCCATGGCGGTATAGCCTATGTCGCCGCCTTCAACGAAAAGCTTATGGACGGCTTCCATGGTGTCTCCTGAGCTCAGGTCGCCGATCACTTGGGCCCTTCCCTGCAGTTGCACGGCGCGCGCGAAGATTTCTCCGGCTGATGCCGTGCGGCTGTCGACCAGGACCAGCAGCTTGCCATCATAGAAGCCGCGATGGCTCGCCTTCACGATGAGGGGTTGGGGCTTGTCGCGTGAAATGATCTGTGCCACCTTGGTTCCATCGGGCAGAACATGAGACAGGTACTCCGTTACAGACTTTATCAGCCCACCCTGGTTGCCGCGGAGGTCGATGATTAGCGCTTTGTGTCCTTGCGCCTTCTTGAACAGGTCATCGATTGCACCTTCGGTCCGCTCGAAGCCAGGCAAATGGATCACCATCAGGTCGGGCCCAAAGTCCTTGGTCTGGGCGTCGTAGGACATCCACTGTTTTTCAAGCCCGACCTCTTCGTGCCAAATGAGCGTTTCGTCGGAGAGCGGGGTGGTTGGAGCCTCGAAGCTTGACGCGGCGTCCAGCTTTCGAACTTTCCCGGCAGGATCGCGCAGATACAGGTGCACCATGGCGGTCGGTGTCAGTGAGACCATGGCATACTCCAGCTTCAGCGCGCTCGCTCGATCGGCGGTGAATCCGTTAATGAGCAAGACCTCGTCCCCGGTTTGCAATCCCTTCTTCGCGGCATCGCTCTTGGGCTTGACGTGCGTTACGAAACATCGGTTCCCAATTGCCTGGAAACTCCAACCGTAATCCACCGGCTTGCCCCTCCAGACCGGAACAAAGAAGGTGTGCGAGTCCTTCAGTTGCTCGAGCAGCGCCTGAATCATCGCATTGACGGTCATCATGTCCGGCGCGGCGGCGATGTCTCGCTTGGTCTGAGCTACAGCGGACGGCCAATCCAGACCGTGCATCTTCGGGTCGTAGTAATGCTTTTGCACATCGTCAGCCACGTCGGCGAGCATGGTCTGCGCCACCCTGCGTTCTGCGTTCGAAATGTGTTGCGTGCCCTGCGCGCTGATCTGCGGGGCAAGTCTGTTAGCCGCGATCAGGATCAGGCAGATTATGATCCACCTGATTCTCGTGTTGCCTGGTAGTGACTCTCCATGAGCGTTTCTCAGCGTTTGACTCAAGCAACCGTTCGTCATGCCTCTTGCCTTGTATTCGTGATGTGTTTTGATCTCGCACCATAGTCTACAGGGCACTCCTCTCGCTTCGGCACTACGAACCAGCAGGGGTGCCTGCGCCGTTATGCTGCATCGGACAAGGCACCGAAGGTAACACCCGTGAGGCGTTCTGACTCCGTCCAGAGACGTTTCGCGAGAGCGACATCCTTGGCTGCTGCCGTGATCTTTGCGGGGACGGGATAGCCCTTGAGTTCCTGGAAGCCGCTGGGGCCGTAGTAGCCGCCGGGGGTGGCTTCGGGCGCGGTTGCGGCGAAGAGCGTTGGCAGTGCGCCATGAGCCGCATCCTGTGAGGCGAGCGGTTTGAGGATCAACGTCCCCAAGCGCAGGATGAACGGCATATTTTCGCCGGGTCCGCTGACTTGCAGATTCGTGATGGCATACCCGGGATGGGCGCCGGTGCTGAGGATAGGCGAACCGATGGCCGTGAGGCGCCGCTGCAACTCCTGCTGGAAGATGAGGTCTGCAAGTTTCGACTGCGAGTACGCCCCGAACATCGGGCTGTAGTGGCGCTGGGATTGCAGGTTGTCGAATTCGAGCTTGGCCTGGTTGCTGACGCCGCTCGAAAGCGTGACGATACGGGAGCCCGGCTGCGGCTTGATCGACCAGAAGAGCAACGCGGTGAGCGCGAAGGGTCCGAGATAGTTCGTCGCAAACTGGCGCTCATAGCCGTCGACGGTGAGCTCGCGCGTCGGCACAGCCATCACGCCGGCGTTGTTAATCAACAGATCGAGGCTCTGGCCCGGAAACATCTCGGCGACCCGCTTGGCAAAGGCATGCACCGACTTCAGGTCGGCCAGATCGAGGATCTCGGGAATCAGCTTCGCGTTGGGAACCTGGGCGCGGATGCGGGCGATTGCGTCGTTGGCCTTGGCTTCGGTGCGCGCGGGCAGAATAATCTCCGCGCCGCGCCGGGCCAGTTCGAGGGCTGCTTCCCAGCCGATGCCACTATTTGCGCCGGTAATCAAAACCCGCCGACCTGCTTGCGACGGGATATTTTTCGTGGTCCATTCTGTCTTCATAGGAGTAGTATTAGCGCATTAGTATCCTTTGGCAAGTAGGCACCTTTTTGGCGTGTAGGTACCTTGAGGTAACCAATGGCAAATGCTGGCGTTCTCGAAGCAAATCGATGGAAAGAAATCAACGCCGCGTGTGATGCCCTCTCCGAAACAGAAGAGGATCTGACGCGGGAGATGGTCATGCGCCTGGCGGATAAATGGTCGCTGTGGACGTTGGCAGTATTAGCTGAGGAGGGCGGGCCACTGCGATTTACGCGGCTCATGGAACGGGTGGAAGGGGTAAGTCAGAAGTCGCTGACCAAGACGCTGCGGGCGCTGGAGCGCGATGGGCTGATTACGCGGCAGATCTTCGCCGAAGTGCCCCCGCGCGTGGAGTACACCATCACGGCGCTGGGGCTGGAGCTGCTCTCGCACGTTGAGCCGCTGTGGAACTGGGTCGCGAGGAGTGTGGGGCAATTTCTACGCGCACGCCAGGCATTCGAAACGCGCTAACGCCGTGTCAGACGAGTTCGATTTCGGCCAGCAGCTCCTGCGCTCCGCGTTCAATCAGGGCCTCGGCGACCGATGCTCCGAGGTCGCTCGCGGCGGTCCCTAGCGGAGCCTTCTTGATTACGTGGGCGGCCTGCTCGCCATCGCGCGCGACGACCATCGCGTGCAGGTGCCAAACGTCGTCCACCCGATGACAGTACGCGCCCAGCGGCAACTGGCAGCCGCCACCGAGCGCATTCAGCACGGCGCGCTCGGCCTGCGTTGCATATTCCGTATCGGGGTCGTTGAGCGCGCGGACCGCGTTATAGATGAAGGGATCGCGGTCGGGATCTTCGGTGTCGAGTGGATGCTCGGCGCTGCGGGTCTCGAGACCAAGAGCTCCCTGCCCTGGCGCCGGCGTAAGCTCGTCTACCGAAAATCTGTAGTGCACGTGTTCGGTGTGGCCGAGGCGGTCGAGACCAGCGCAGGCCAGCACCAGCGCGTCCGCTTGTCCTTCTGACCACTTGCGCAGCCGTGTGTCGATGTTGCCGCGCATCTCTACAAAGCGCAAGTCGGGCCGAAGCGCGAGCAGCATTGCCTGGCGCCGCGGGCTGGTGGTTGCGATGGTCGAGTCGGAGGGGAGCATGTGCAGCCCCCAATGCTTTTCGCACACAAAGGCATCTCGCGCGTCCGCGCGGGGCGGGATCGCGGCCAAGGCAAAGCGCTCATGCAGCGTGGTCGGCAGATCTTTGAGCGAGTGGACGGCGAGGTCGATGCGGCCGACCAGGAGCGCGTCTTCGATCTCTTTGATGAAGATTCCCTTGGCATCGAGCGGCGTGCCGTCTTCAAAGGTTGCGGGGGTGACGAAGCCAGGATCCTGCATGCGGTCGCCAACCGTGCGGATGACCTCAATCTCTACTGTGTGACCGTGGCTGCGAAGCTCGGCGGCAACATGGTTGGCCTGCCACAAGGCAAGCTGCGAGCCGCGCGATCCAATTCGAATGGTGTAGGTATTCACATTCGTTAGGATACGCGTTCCGGGCAGCCGCTCGCATGTACCCCGCGTCACACCACACGTTTATGATGGAAGAGTTGGGAAACGGTGATTCGATTGAAGCTGGGACTGAGGGAACTTGGAGCGTTGGCGGTAGTTTTCGTCGGGAGTCTTGCGTCCCTGCTGCACGCGCAGAGCTATGAAGCGGACAAGCCGATGGGCATGGCTGCCCAGCAAATGCCTGCTTATCTCGCCCAGGCTGGCATCGAGCAGCGCCTCGGTCAGCCGCTTCCCATGGCTGCCGTCTTCACGGATGAGACCGGCCGCACTGGCCCGCTCAGCAGTTGGTTCAGCACCAAGCCTGTGGTGATGGCCGAAGTCTATTACCAGTGCGCGATGATGTGTCCGCAGGTGCAGCATGGGCTCGCCACGGGGCTCGCGCAAACCACGCTGAAGCCTGGCAGCGACTATCAAGTGCTGGTGGTCAGCATTGACACGATGGATAAGCCCTCCAATGCGCTCGACGAAAAGAAGACGTTCCTGAGCGAGGCAGGATGGACCAACAATCCGACGGCTGCGAACGCCGTGCACTTCCTAACCGCCGATCAGCCGAGCATCGACGCGATTACAAACGCGACGGGATTTCACTATGTGCGCGTGCCGGGGCCGGACGGCAAGATGGACCAGTTCGCACACTCCAGCGTGATCATGTTCGCGACGCCGGATGGCCGCATGTCGCGCTATCTTTCCGGCATCGACTACTCTGCCCGCGATCTGCGCATGGCGTTGTTGCAGGCCGGCGAGAAGAAGATCAGCAATCCGGTTGACCTGCTCATCCTCTACTGCTGCAACTACAGCCCGGTGGTGGGGCGCTACTCGGTTTCGATTGTGCGGATCCTTGGAATCGCCGGCATGATCACCTTGGTCCTTGTGGCCGCGATGATCTTTCTGCTCACGCGCAAACCCAAGGGGCTGGCTGGTTCCGTCGCGGGACATTCTACCCAGCTGTAGTGCGGCAACTCAGGCAGTGACCGGGAACTCGACGCGGAACTGTGTGGTCGCACCCGAAGGCAGCCTTTTTTCTGTGCTACTTTCCGCGAAGATGTGACCACCGTTTTTCTCTACCAGCTCCCGCGTGACCCACAACCCAATGCCCGTGCCGACCTCTTCCTTGGTGCTGAAGAAGGCCTCAAAGATGCGCGGCAGGTGAATGGGATCGATGCCCTCGCCGTTATCCTCGACCTCCAGCACGGCCTTTTCGCCTTCGCGGGCAATGCGGATGCGAATCTCCGCATGCTCGATGCCCACCGCGTCCGCGGCGTTGGCGATCAGGTTGGTCACAATCTGCCGCAGCTCATGCGGAGCGATGGTGATGCTAACGTCCGGCTCGTAGACACGCTCCACCCTCACGCCCTTGGTTTCGAAGCGGTGGTTAAATATCGAGAGAACTTCATTGACCACATCGGCCATCTCAGTCTCATCGGTGCTGGCACTGGTGCGAACAAAACCCAACGTCAGGCGGGTGATGTTGCTTAGTCGTGCGAGCTCACGCTCGGCCGTGGCCAGGTAGATCTGGGTCTCGGAATCGAGCGACTGGCTGGCCTGCGCAAGAAACAGCAGGTTGGTCACCGACTCCAGCGGGTTATTGATCTCATGCGCCACCGTCGACGCCAGCCGGCCCATCGCCGCGAGCTTCTCGGCGCGCAAGAGCGCGGCTTCTGTCTTCTTGCGCTCAGTGATATCGAGCGTGACACCGCGCCACACGCAGCCACGCCCGGCTACCCGGTTGCCACGCATCTCCAGCGTATGGATCTCTCCATTCGGCCAGGTCACGCGGTGTTCAAACACCACTGGTTCCCACGTGGTTCGCATGCGGAGCATCAACTCGCGCAGCCGCACATCGTCCTCGGGATGCACGAGAGGCTGCAGCGAAGAGAGCTGTTCCAACTCGCTGTACGGGCGTCCATAGAGCTGATAGCTGCCGCTATACCAGCGCTCGCTGCGGCCGCTATTCAGGTCCAGCGTCCAGCACGCGCAGCGACTGCTGTTGAGCGACGACACCAGGTCATCGGTCCGTTCCTGCAGCGCCACCAGCGTCGCCTCCAGCTGCTCCTCCGAGCGCCGTCGGTTGCGGTTCATCAACCACACCACCAACGCCGCCGCCAGCATGATCAACACATGCAGAAATTCGTAGGAGAACGTAAACGTGTGGTCGGCATTGATCGAGAGATAAAGGATGCGCGTCACCACCGCCACCGCGATGGCAACCATCGAAGGCGCAAGGCCGCCCAGGATGCCGACGATCACCACCGCCAGCAGGTTCGTGGAGTTCGGGATCCCGTGCAGGAAGGCCATGTGCTGTGTGAGCACCGTCCCTAGAACGGGCAGCAGCACGGCCAGTGCGTACGCTAATCTAAGGCGCGATTGCCGGCCGGGCCGCAATGGCGCGATGGGACTCATTCAGCTTGCTCTCCTACCAATCACTCTCTGGTTTGATCTCGGGCCCCACTTCAGGTAACCCTCTAAGTTTACCTCAGCATGTTGAACGATTGATGTCATCAACAGACGCTTTGAGGCCCGTTCACCGAAGCGGAATTTCTATGTCGCGTGTCTACGCTTCCCGGGCAAACACTTAGCAACCAGAGACATTTATTAGACGCAGCCCAAGCCTAGTCGTCTGACTCGCGTTCGGCTGCCATCTCGCGCAACGCGGCGATCTGCGGATGCAGCAGCTTGCCGGTCAGCGACTTGGTCAGCCGATCGACCGCGGCCAGTTGCTCCGGCGTCAAAGGCTCTCGCGCCAGTTGATGCATCGCCCGGGCAATCTCCTGCCGCCGCACCTCTTCTGCCACAAGCAACAACTCCTTGATCGACTCCGTGACCGGCGCCTGCGAGATGCGGTCGCTGTAGCGCGCCACCTCGCGGGTCACAATCGACTCGGCCGCCTCGGCCTCGCGATTGCGCACGGCTTTATTTTGCATCGCCACCTGTTGCAGGTCGTCGATGTCATACACAAAGCAGCCGTCGACCTTATTCACCTCGGGAGCAACATCGCGCGGCACCGCGATGTCGATGAAGAAGACTGGCCTGTTCTTGCGGCGCTGCAACACGGCTCGCGCACTCTCTGGCGTAAACACCTGGCCGGCGCCCGTACTCGTGATCACGATGTCGGCACGATGCGCCTGTTCATGCAGTTGATCGAGCGGGATGACGCCGGTCGTGATGGCAGGAGTGCGCAGCGCGTCCGCAATGGCCTGCGCCCTGGTTTCGGTGCGGTTGCAGACAAGAAGCACCGTCGCGCCCTGCTGAATGAGGTGCCGCGCCGTCAGGTCGCTCATCTTGCCCGCGCCCACTAGCAGCACCGTCTTGCCGGAGAGCGAGCCGAAGATCTTGCGTGCCAGTTCGGCGGCTACGGAGGCGACAGAGACGGTGGTATTCCCGATCTGCGTTTCGGTACGCACCTTCTTGGCTACCGAGAACGCGCGTTGCAGCAGCGGATCCAGCATCGTTTTCACCGCACCGACTTCGCGACCCACCGTCCATGACTGCTTCACCTGCCCAAGGATCTGCGGCTCGCCCACAACCATGGAGTCCAACGAACTAGCGACGCGGAACAGATGCCGGATTGCGTCGCGCTCGCGGTATTCGTACACATGCGGCTCGAGGTCGGTCTCACGAATCTGAAGATAGTCGTGCAAGAATTTGATCACGCTCAGTGTGGGCGCCTGCAGGCCGGCGCGGACCTCCGCATTTTCCTGATCGACGCCATCCTGCACAGTCAGAATCTCTACGCGGTTGCAGGTAGACAGGATCAGCGCTTCGCGAATTCCTGGCTGATGGGCCAGCGTGCGCGTCGCGTCGGCGAGCCGATGCCCAGGGATCGCCAGCCGCTCGCGCACCGCAATGGGGGCGGTGGTGTGGTTCACCCCCAACAGCAACAGCTTGCCGTTGTGCGGCGCCGAAGACAAGGCGGCATCGATGGGAAGGTCGCGCGTAAGGTCGCTCATGGCGTCTTGAACCTATGTACGGCAGAGAGCGAGTTCGCTGCCCATACCCCGACCATCACCAGGAACACAAAGCACGACAAGTACACGGCGCGCCGTCCGCGCAATCCGCTGTTGCTGCGGATATAGATCATCAGGATGTACGCAATCCACATCGCAATCGAGAGCAGCACCTTGGGGTCTGCGAAGAAGGCAGGGCCGATGGATTGGATCGCAAGCACCGAGCCGATCAGCAACCCCGCGGTCATACAGGGAAGCCCAAAGCGCAACGAATTTAAGCCGATCTGGTCCAGGGTCTCGAGCGGCGGCAACCATCCCCGCTTGGACTCCGCCCGCTTCTCCTTAAGCCGGCGTTCTTGGATCAGATAGAGCAGGCTCGCGATCAGCGACAGAAACATTGCCGCGTAGGCCGCGAGTAACAGCGCAATGTGCAGCAGGATCCAGCCGGTCCGCACCAGCGGGTAGGCAATTTGCTCATGGCCGGGATGGAACGCTGGGATAATCGCCAGCAGCACCGCAATCGGCAGCAGAAAGATCCCGAAGGAGACAGTCCGGTAGCGCGCCGCCAGGATCAGGAAGCCCACGACCAGCAGGAGGCCGAGCATGGAGAGGGTTTCGTGAGTGTCGACGGGCAGGGCGCGGTGGGCGGCGTAGAGAGTCTCGGCGATCGAGACAAAGTGGAAAAACGCCCCCATGAACGCCGCCGGGATGGCAATGTGGCGCCAGCGCGGGCGGTTATAGAGCGCGGCGGGCAGTACCGCGAGGGCGGCAACGCCGTAAAGAATCACCGCAAGTCGGAGCCAGAGCAGGGTCATACGTTGAGCTTCGCGCGCTGGATATGCGCGAAAATCCAGTATATCTGCATTGCCGCGTCAGTTTGTGATTACGCTCACAGACCGGAACTGGCTAGACTCTCAACGCGAATAAGCGTATCGAATGACTAACCTATAGATCCCATACGCAAGCCCGCCCTCTACGGCAAAAATGCTTACCGCCATCAACACGGCCTCTCGACGCTCCTCAGGGTTTTCTTCCTCCAGGCCTCCCTGGAATCGACGAACGCCTGCCTCATCCCCTTGTTGAGATCTTTGCCGATCTCCTTCGACCACCAAACATTCGGATCCTGGCTCATCGCGAAGCCCTCGTTCGCCACCCACCGGCCAGCTTAATCCTCAGCGCGATGCAAGCTGAACCATCTCGAACGCAAAGTATCCCAACCCTAGCCAGCACAAAACGGACATCGCCAGAACACCCGTTAACATAAAAACCTTGCGCAGACTCACATTCGCGGCCCAGCCTTTGCCTCGCCGATGTGAATTCGATGAAACGATCCTGGGAGTAAACGTATTCTGAAAGTGGAACATAAGCGTACCTTTCGTTCTGAATCTGTGTAAGTGTGGAAGCGACGACCAATTTACACGGATTCAGGTGCGCAGGCTACCGAAAACTTCACATTTATCAGGATTTGCCCGAGTCGTACGCGACCGATTGCTCGAGATACGACTGAAGTTTCCCCTCGATCAGCGAAATAGGCAGCATAAACGGCCGGTCCAGGATCTCGACCGCCAGCTTCCCCTCCCCATAAACATACTTTGCGGTCACGCCATCTTTGCTCAGGGTTCCGGTGGTTCCCGCAAGTTCAATACCGTTGGCGCGAAGACGTTGGGTGGCGGCGGCGAACTGCGCCTCAGACATCGGAATCTCGATCATCCTGCCAGTCTAGGGGCAGCGAAGGATTTCGCCAAGCGGGTGGCACAGGCGTCTGCGATATTCTGGGCTTTCAGATACGAGTGAATGAACCTGTCAACCGAAACCATCGCTACTGCCACGGAACGCGACCTAACGCCGGTCATGCGGCAGTATCGCGCCGCCAAGGACGAGCACCCGGACGCGCTGCTGTTCTTCCGCCTGGGCGACTTCTACGAGCTCTTCTACGAGGACGCGCTGATCGCCTCCCGCGAGCTGCAGCTCACCCTCACCTCGCGCGACAAGACCAAGTCCGTGCCCATGTGCGGAGTTCCCTACCACTCCGCCGGAACCTATCTGCAGCGCCTGCTGCGCAAGGGATATCGCGTCGCGCTGTGCGAGCAGATGGAGGACCCCAAAACCGCGAAGACCATCGTCCGCCGAGAGGTCACGCGCGTCCTCACGCCCGGCACGGCGGTCGACGCGGCACTCGACGCGAGCGAAAGCCAGTGGCTGGCCAGCATCGCTGCTTCGGGCAACGGTCCTGCCGCGGCCGTGGGTGTAGCCGCACTCGATCTCTCCACCGGCGACTTCCGCGCCACCGAGTTTACCGGCCCGTCGGCCTGGGCCCTCGCGCTCGACGAGCTCGCGCGCATGCGTCCTGCTGAAGTTGTCTATGCGCGCGGCAGCGCGGGCTTCGGCGCGACGTCGCAGAGTGTTCGCCAGGGCGTGTTGAAGGATACCGTCGCGGAAGCGAAAGAAGAGCCCGCGCAACTCGACATCTCGGGCGCCCGCACCGAGGTTGAAGACTGGGCCTTCACCGAGGACTATGCCCTTCCCTTGCTCCGCCAGCAGCTGGGCGTGCACTCACTCGACGGCATGGGACTGGGAAATCATCATGCGGCGGCCGTCGCCGCCGGGGCGATCGTGCACTACCTTCGCGCGACCAAGCAAGGTGCGCTCGCGCATCTCGACACGCTGCGTTACTACGAGCGCAACGACGCGCTCGAGCTGGATGCCGTCAGCGTTCGCAACCTTGAGCTGGTCGAGCCGCTGTTCTCCAGCGAAGGCCCGCAGACAACCCTCTTCTGGACGCTCGACGCCTGCTGCACGCCAATGGGTAAGCGGTTGCTACGCGCCCAGCTCCTGCGTCCCATGCAGTCGCTCGACGCCATCAATGCGCGGCTTGATGCGGTTGCCGAAGCTGCCGCCGACCTGCGCCACCGTGAAGGCCTGAGGCGCGCCATGGACGGCATCCTCGACCTTGAGCGTCTGCTTGGACGCGTCTCACTTGAGACTGCTGGACCGCGCGAGGTCGTCGCCCTCGGCAAGACGCTGGCACGCCTCCCCGGTCTGCTCGCTGCTGTTTCAGAATTTGTTACGGCCAATCCCAACAGCCGCTGGGCCGAGCTCGCCACCGGGCTCGATACGCTTGACGACCTCAACGAACTGATCGCGCGGACGTTGGTTGACGAGCCTCCCGTAGCGCTCGCGGACGGCGGCGCCATTCGCGAAGGCGTCGACGAAGATCTGGACGCGGTTCGCAGTCTCTCGTCTACCGGCCGGCAACGCATCGCGTCGATCGAGGAGCGCGAGCGCGAACGCACCGGCATCGGCTCGCTCAAGGTGCGCTTCAACTCCGTCTTCGGCTACTACCTCGAGGTCACCAAGGCCAACGCCAAGTCGGTGCCCGCTGATTACGAGCGTAAGCAAACGCTGGTGAACGCCGAGCGCTTTACAACTCCGGAGCTGAAAGACCTTGAAGTAAAAATCCTGACCGCGCAGGAGCGCTGCAGCGAAATCGAGCGCCGCATCTTCGCCGAGCTTCGTCGCCAACTCCTCACGAACGCCGTGCGCATCCGCGAGACCTCGCGCGTTATCGCACGCATTGATCTGCTCGGCTGCTTCGCGCATCTCGCCGCGCTGCGCGGCTGGGTACGTCCGCAGGTCGACGCCAGCGGCCTGCTTGAATTCCACGCCGGCCGCCATCCCGTGATCGAGCGCCGCCTCGAAGACCAGGGCGCCGGCCGATTCATTCCCAACTCCCTGCACCTCTGCGCCGGCGATACTGCCGCAACGGAACCCTCGCTGCTACTCATTACCGGTCCCAATATGGGCGGCAAGAGCACCTATCTTCGCCAGGCGGCGCTGCTCGTCATCATGGCCCAATGCGGCTGCTTCGTGCCGGCAGAGAGCATGCGCCTCGGATTGGTCGACCGCATCTACACCCGCATCGGCGCAGCAGATAACGTCGCTCGCGGCCGATCCACCTTCATGGTCGAGATGACCGAGACCGCCGCGATTCTCAACACGGCAACGTCGCGCTCGCTGGTGCTGCTCGACGAGATGG
>Ga0302314_10013393_pt1 | contig 14107 bp, 13 predicted proteins | sample III_Palsa_N2_3_FD_200533 | JGI IMG/M metagenome (GOLD analysis project Ga0302314, IMG submission 200533) | Peat permafrost microbial communities from Stordalen Mire near Abisko, Sweden - III_Palsa_N2_3 | ecosystem: Environmental > Terrestrial > Soil > Palsa > Peat permafrost | place: Sweden... | reverse complement strand
CCGAGGCGCGTCCGCCGGCAGCCCCACCAGCAACACGTCACCGTTTTCCAGCGTCATGAAATCATTCACCGCGGCGATCAGGCTCGGCACATCGCGCACCAATCGCGCCAGCGACCAGCTATGCGCTTCCACGCCATCGACCAGCGTCACAATCGGGTGCGCCGCCAACGCCGCTAGATCGTACGCGCCAAATTCCCCCAGCGGCAGAAACCCGTCGCGGCAGCGCTGCCGAATCGCCGGCCGATAGAAGCTCGCGTGCGGCTCGCACACCTCCAGCGCCAGCGCCGCCGCCACCGGCACGCTGTTAGCGTCGCCGAACATCAGCGCCACCGTCGCGGCTACCTCGACCTCCGCCAGATCGTCGGGCACCGGCACCGCCGCACCCGCGAAGCGCCAGCAATTGCGCGGCTTGATATACAGCACCGGCGCCCGGGGCGGCGCGGCATAGGGTTTTTGCGTAAACGCCTCCGCCAGCGCCGCCCGCTGCAACTGGTCGTTCAGCACAACCCCATAGACCGTGCCAGCAATCATGATGAATTCCCCTTGCCATCGACAACCATCTAATTAACATGATAAGTTGTCAAGCCGAGCCCCCTCCCATGACGTCATTACCATGACCCCCAAGCGCAAACTTCCGCCCTACCGCCGCTCGGTCGCCGGTTCGCTGCTGGCCGCGCGCGAAGCGGTGATGACCCCGATCCGCCCGATCCTGCGCGCGGCCGGCATCACCGAACAGCAATGGCGCGTGCTGCGGGTACTGATCGATGAGGGCGCGATCGACCCCTCGCAGTTGGCCGCTTCCGCCATTCTGCTGCCGCCCAGCGTCACCCGCATCCTGCGTGAATTGCTCGAACGCGGCCTGATCGAGCGCATCGTCGATCCCAGCGACGGCCGCCGCTCGATCGTGTCGATCTCCGCCGCCGGGCGGAAACTGTTCGAGGATTCCGCCGAACAAACCTTGAAGTTGTTGGAAATCTACGAGAATTCCTTCGGCGCCGAGCGGCTGCACCATCTCGTGGCGGAACTCGATGCGCTGGCGACCATCATCCAATCGCTCGGCTTCGCCGACGGCACGGACGATGAGCGATCCGCCGCTTGAAAAACTTAACACGATAAGTAATATTGTGACCCAGATAGGGAGTTCCACATGACCAATTCTCGCCGCGACCTCGCCTTGCAAGCCATCGCCCCCCACCTCGACGCCGGGCTGGGCCATTTCATCAACGGCAAATCCGTGCGCGGCGAGGGCGCCGCTTTCGACATTTTCGAGCCCGCCACCGGCCGCGTGCTGGGCAAAACCCATGACGCCACCGAAAGCGAGCTTAACCGCGCAGTCGAAGCGGCGAAGGCGGCCTTCCCCGCCTGGGCCAAGACCAGCGGCGAAAAGCGCAAAGCCGTCCTGCACAAGATCGCCGACCTGATCGAGGCCCGCGCCGACGAAATCGCCGCGGTCGAGTGCCTCGATGCCGGCCAGGCCTGGCGCTTCATGTCCAAGGCCGCCATCCGCGGCGCCGAAAATTTCCGCTTCTTCGGCGACCTGGCCCCATCCGCCGCCGACGGCCTGTCGCTGCCCACCAGCGAGCACATCAATTTTACCACCCGCACCCCGATCGGCCCAGTCGCGGTGATCACGCCGTGGAACACGCCGTTCATGCTATCGACCTGGAAGATCGCGCCGGCGCTCGCCGCCGGCTGCACCGTGGTGCACAAGCCCGCCGAGTGGTCGCCCTACTCCGCCCGCCTGCTGGTGGAGATCGCGGCCGAAGCAGGCTTGCCGCCCGGCGTGTTCAATTCGGTCAATGGTCTGGGCGAAACCACCGGCAAAAGGCTCACCGAGCACCCGGCGATCAAGGCGATCGCGCTGGTGGGCGAATCGCGCACCGGTTCCGCGATCATGCGCCAGGGTTCGGAGACCCTGAAGCGGGTGCATTTCGAGCTCGGCGGCAAAAACCCGGTGGTGGTGTTCGACGACGCCGATCTCGAGCGCGCGCTCGATGCCGTGGTCTTCATGATCTATTCGCTCAACGGCCAGCGCTGCACTTCCTCCTCGCGGCTGCTGGTGCAACGCTCGATCCACGACAGCTTCGTCGCCCGCGTGGCCGAACGGGTGAAGAAGCTGAAGGTCGGCGACCCGTTCGATCCCGCCACCGAAGTCGGCCCGCTGATCCACCAGCGCCACTTCGACAAGGTTTCGAGCTACCTCGATATCGCCCAGCACGACGGCGCCCACATCGCCGCCGGCGGCGGCCGCGCCCCGGAAGCGGGTGAGGGATATTTCTTCCGCCCCACCCTGATCGCCGGCGCCGAACCCTCGATGCGGGTTGCACAAGAGGAAATCTTCGGCCCGGTGCTCACCGTGATCGCCTTCGACGACGAAGCCGACGCGATCGCCAAAGCCAACGATACCCAATACGGGCTGGCGGGATACCTCTGGACCAACGACGTCGGCCGCGCACTCCGAGTAGCAAACGCCCTGGAAGCCGGCATGGTCTGGGTCAATAGCGAAAACGTCCGCCACCTGCCAACCCCGTTCGGCGGCAGCAAAGCCAGCGGCATCGGCCGCGACGGCGGCGACTGGAGCTTCGATTTCTACATGGAGACTAAAAATATTGCGGTGAGCTTCGGACAACATAAAATTCAGCGGCTGGGGGTCTGAAACGGCTATAAACAAGAGAAGAGTGTTCTTTTTTCTGAAGAAAAAAGAAGCAAAAAAGACTTTGTCAGTTTAGGGCGGCAGGCGAACAAACTATTGACTTCGGAGCGCCGCGATCCGAGGGTGTGACCCTGTCATCCCGGCGGACGCTGCTGTGTCGAATAAGCCCGATCAAGATAATTTTCCGATCGTGGGCGTAGGCGCCTCGGCCGGAGGAATCGAGGCGCTCGAAGGCCTCTTTCGCGGCCTCCCGGCCAAGCCCGGCCTGGCCATGGTGATCGTTACGCACCTCAGCCCGGATCGGGAAAGCGTCCTGCACGAAATTCTTGGCCGCTACACCGCCATGCCGGTCAATGTCGCCGCTGATAATATGGAAGTGCAGGCAAACCAGGTCTACGTCATGCCGTCCGACGCGATCCTCGGCATCCAGAAGCGCTGCCTCACCATCACTAAAAACACCGGCCGGCGCGCCGGCAAACCAATCGATATCTTCTTCAGCGCGCTCGCGGTCGACGTCGGCGAACTCGCGGTCGGCGTCGTCCTCTCCGGTGCGGACTCCGACGGAACCCTGGGCGTCAAGGCGATCAAGGAACACGGCGGACTGACGCTCGCGCAAGCCCGCAACGGTTTCGGGCCGCAACACACCGATATGCCCAACGCCGCGATCTCGAGCGGACTGGTGGATTTCGCGGTCCCGGTCGAACAGATCGGTGCAAAACTCGCCGATTTTGTCCGCAACGCCACAATGTTCAACGAAATCGCGGCGAGCTCCGAGCAACCCGACTTCATCGAGCCTGCCATCGATGGCGCCCTGCTGGAGATTTGCGACATCCTGCGCAATCAAGTCGGTCACGATTTCAGCGGTTATAAACCACGGACCTTCCTGCGCCGGGTGCACCGGCGCATGCAAGTCACGCAATCGCGGTCCCCCGAGGCCTATGTCGAACGGCTGCGGCAAGAACCCCAGGAGGTCGCAGCACTGTTCCGCGACCTGCTGATCAATGTCACCAATTTCTTTCGCGACGGCGACGCCTTTGCCGCACTGGCCGCCACGGTCATTCCAAAACTGTTCGAGGGCCGCGGCGCTGACGATACCGTGCGGATCTGGGTTCCGGGCTGTGCCACTGGTGAGGAACCCTACTCGCTCGGCATGCTGGTTCGCGAACATACCGAAACGCTGAGAGCGGTTCCCCGGGTGCAGATCTTCGCCACCGACATCGACGACCACGCGCTGGCAGTGGCGCGCGCCGCCCGCTACCCCGGCCCGTTGCTCGACAGCGTATCGCCGGAACGGCGCAAGCGCTTCTTCGTCGCCGACGGCGGCAGTTTCGTGATTTCGAAGGACGTCCGCGAACTCTGCATCTTCTCGCCCCACAGCGTGATCCGCGACCCGCCGTTTTCCCGCATCGATCTGGTTTCCTGCCGCAATCTGCTGATCTATTTTGGCAGCGACATTCAGAATCTGGTCGTGCCAATCTTTCATTACGCCCTGCGTCCGGACGGCTATCTGTTTCTCGGCCTGGCGGAGAACGTCACCCAGTTCGACGATCTTTTCGTGCCGGTGGAGAAGAAGCACCGCATATTCCGCCGCCGTTCCGACACTGCGGCGAGCGTTCTGGTGCCGATCATAGCGCGCGCCCTGCCGGGCAATGTCGCGGAGCACGGTCAACGGCGTACCCCGCTCGCCGGCATGGCACTCCGGCAAGCGGTCGACGAGCAGGTGCTGGACCGGTTCTCGCCGCCTCATGTGGTGATAAACCGCGACGGCGACGTGGTCTATTACTCGAACCGCACTGGAAAATATCTCGAAGCCCCGGGAGGCGTTCCGACCCGGCAGATCTTTACCACGGCGCGCAAAGGACTCCGGCTCGATCTGCGGAGTCTGTTTACCGAGGTCCTCGAATCCGGCCGCACCGCAACCCGCCATGCGGTTGCATTGGACAGCGAGAGCGGTGGCGTCCAGATGGTCGATCTCACCATCGAGCCATTGAACAAACGTGGCGGCGGCGAGCCGCTCTATCTGGTACTTTTCGCTGACCATGGGCCGGTCTTGACCAAGGAAGAGGCGCTTGACCGCGCTCACTCCCAGGAAAACGGCTCCGCCGCCCAAACCGAGCGGGAGCTCCGCGAAACCCGCGATCATCTGCAATCGATGATCGAGGAATACGAGACCGCTTTGGAGGAATTGAAATTATCCAATGAAGAGCTAGTCTCGGTCAACGAGGAGATGCAATCCACCAACGAAGAGCTTGAGGCCTCGAAGGAAGAGCTGCAATCGGTCAACGAGGAATTGCACACCGTCAACGCCGAGTTGAACGTGAAAGTTGATAGCCTCGATCGCGCCAACAGCGATCTGCAGAATCTATTCGCGAGTACTGACGTCGCCGCCATATTTCTCGACAAGCAACTCGTCATCCGCAGTTTTACCCCGGCCGTCGCCAAGATATTCAACATTCTGCCCAGTGATCGCGGGCGGCCGATCACTGACTTTTCCAGCCGGCTCAGCCTGCCCGGATTTGCCGACGACCTCGCGCAGGTCCTGGCCGGTCAGCAGCCGATCGAACGGCGGGCCGAGACCGACGACCGCTCCGCTCGTTATCTGGTCCGGCTTGCGCCTTACAAGGACGGCGACTATCGGATCGAGGGCGTCGTGGTCACTTTCGTCAACGTCACCAGCCTGGATCATTCCGAGGCGCGCCAGCGCGTGCTGATCGCGGAGTTGCAGCACCGCACGCGCAATCTTCTTGCGGTTGTCCAATCCATCGCGCAGCAGACGCTGGGCAGCGGCGGCTCGCTCGAATCGTTCTCGACTCGGCTGGACGCGCTCGGCCGCGCACAAAGCCTGGCCGGCGGCGAGATGGATGATCAGGTCGATCTCGGCGACATCGTGCGGCTGCAGATCGAGGCGATCGGCGGCACCGATGGCAAAGTCACCATATCCGGCCCGCGGGTTGCTCTTGGTTTCGAGCAGGTGCAAACTTTTGGGCTTGCACTGCACGAGCTCGCGACCAACGCGGTGAAGCACGGCGCGCTCCGGGATGGTCCCGGCCATCTCGTGGTTTCGTGGCAGGTTCAGCGCGGCGGCAGAGACGCTCCGGCGTTGACTCTGGATTGGCGCGAAAGCGATGTTGTGGGTCTGCCGGAACCCGCGAAGAGCGGTTTCGGCAGAGAGTTGATCGAGAAGGCTCTTGCCTTTACGCTGCACGCGAAAAGCGACATTGTCTTCCGGCCGGACGGCCTAACTTGCCGCATCGAGATGCCCCTGCTGCTGCAACCTGCAATGGCTGATCCCGCCAATTTGTGAGATCAATGTACTAATACCAGCCGCCCAAAATTTTGACTCGTGACCAGCGATTTGGGCGGCTGGTATGAGTCTTTGTTTTGCGCGCGCCGCCCGCCAACCCGCGCGCGATACCAGCGGTCAAGAGATAGGGCCGCTGGTATAAGGCGAAAAAAGCAGCAAAAAACTTTTATTCAATTGGACCGAAGCCAAACTGACAAAGTTTTTTTGCTTCTTTTTGTTCACAAAAAGAAGAATCTTTCCTTCATTTTAGCCCATTGACTTCACATGTTATTATTCCAGGCAGACGCTTAAGCCGGAAAACCCGCGCGAAGCGATTTCGCCCCGCCCGAGAGCACGCCGATATCGGTGCCGACCGAAATAAATCCGACGCCCTGGGCAATCCGCCGTTTCGCATCCTCCGCATCGAGCGCGAAGATGCCGGAAGGTTTGCCGCACGCGGCGATTCGCGTGATCGCGCCATCGATCGCCGCCTGCACGTCCGGATGCCGCGGCGCGCCGAGGTGACCCAAGCCTGCCGCCAAATCGGCCGGGCCAATGAACAGCGCGTCGACACCATCGACGGCGGCGATTTGCTCGAGCGCGTCGAGGCCGGATCTGCTTTCTATCTGCACGATCACGCCGGTTTTTTCGTGTGCGGTGGCAAGGTACTGTGTATCCGCGCCGAAGCCGGAGGCACGGCTGGTGGCACTCGCCACGCCGCGGATGCCGCGCGGCGGAAAGCGCGTTGCGGCCACGATTTGGGCCGCCTGTTCGGCGCTTTCGACCACGGGCACGAGCAGCGTCGAAAAGCCGATGTCGAGATACTGCTTGATATGAACCGGTGTGCCTTCCGGCACTCGCGCGATCGCGTGGACCGGAAACGGCGTCACCGCCTGCAATTGCGCGAGCAGGGTCTGCGCCGTATTGGGCGAATGCTCGCCATCGAACAACAGCCAATCATAACCGGCGCGCGCGCAGATTTCGGCGGTGTAGGGGTTGGCCAAGGCTTGCCACAGTCCGATCAAGGGGCGGCCGCGGCCGAGTTGTGCGATCATCGAATTCATTGGAATCCCCAAGGTTTAAGGCAAGTGTTCTTTTTTGAAAAAAAGAACCAAAAAACTTTTATGACAAAGTTTTTTTGCTTCTTTTTGTTCACAAAAAGAAGATTCTTCCCCTTGCCTGGGCCTAAGCAAACCGAAACGATATCGATCCCATCTGCCCATAATCCACGTGGAAACTATCGCCCGCTTTCCCAATCACCGGCGCCGTAAACGATCCTCCTAAGATGATCTCCCCGGCTTCGAGCGATTCGCCGTAAGGCGCGAGTTTATTGGCGAGCCACGCCACTCCCAGTGCCGGATTGCCGAGTACCGCCGCCGCCACACCCGAGTCCTCGATCACGCCGTTGCGATGGATCAACGCCGCAACCCAGCGCAAATCCACCTCGGTGGGCCGCACCGGCCTTCCGCCCAGAACGATGCCGGCGTTGGCGGCGTTATCGGAAATAGTGTCATAAACCTTGCGAGTTGCGCCGGACTTCGGATCGACGCGCTCTATCCGCGCGTCGATAATCTCCACCGCCGGCACCACATAATCAGTCGCATTCAGCACGTCGAAAATCGTCACCCCCGGACCTTCCAGGCGCTGCTTCAAGATGAACGCGAGTTCGACCTCGACCCGCGCTTCGATGAACCGCTTGATCGGAATGTCGGCATTATTCGGAAACAACATATCGTCGAGCAGCGCACCATAATCCGGTTCATCGATGTTCGACGACCGCTGCATCGCGCGGCTGGTAAGTCCGATCTTATGTCCGATCAGCTTGCGGCCCTGGGCCAGCTTCTGCTTCACCCAGGCGCGCTGCACGGTGTAGCCGTCCTCGATCGTCATCTCGGGGAATTCGAGCGAGAACTGGCTGATCTGCACGCCGTCGCGCTCGGCCCGGTCCAGCCTTGCAGCGAGCTGCAAAACCACTTCATCGGCGAGCGGCATCAGCTATTCTTTCTGAAGCGCACGTGAAGGTTGTTGCGCTTGAAGCTGCCCGCCTCGTCGGCCTCATCGATATACATCGACAGCGCCAGGAAGCGGCGATTGAAGATCGGCTCCAAGTGCGCGCCGATCTTGTCGAACAAGCCGCTGAAAAACGCGCGCTTGAATTCCGCGCTGCGGCCCGCGCCCATCTTCACCGTGATGTTGATAAACGCGTCCTGTCCGCTATCGTCGGCGATCACGTAATCGGTCAGACGAATGCCGCGGACGCGGATGCCACCCCAGGGAAACACCCCGTCGGCATCCCGCATCGCGGCCGCGATCAGCTCCAGCAGCGGCCTGATCTTGAAGCCGTCGGCTTCGAGATTGTCGGTCCACTCGACCACGGCGTGGGCCATCAGACGATCTCCATTACCGCCGAAGTGCAGCCGACCGCATAGATCGGGATCGGCGCGTAGAAGAACAGCTCACCTTTGCCGCGCGCCGCCGCCGCGGTGGCGATGAAGGTGCGGATCTCGAACCCGCCCTGGCCGGCGTCGCGATAGATCGCCTCGTCGGTGTAGGACAGGAGCGCCTGCTTGTCATTCTCGAGCCAGCGGCCGAGAAATTCGCGATCCCAATCCTCGTTGATCAGCCCGCTGTCGGGCGTCGCCGGCCAATGCGAAATCCCGCCCGTGCCGATCAGTGCGATGCGTTCCGGCACCGCATCGGCGGCACGCCGGATCGCCTCGCCGAACGCCCAGGTGCGGTGCAGCGGCGTCAGCGGCGGACCCTGGCAATTGATGTTGCCGGGGATGATCGTAAGCTGGTTGTCGGGATCGAGAAAATGCAGCGGCACCATGATGCCGTGGTCGAAGCGCCATTCCTCGGCGTACGAGACATCGACGGTATTCAGCATATTGGTGATCAGTCGCCGTGACAGTTCGGCGTTGCCCTTCACCATGCGATGCGGGATGCGCAGCCAATCCGCATCCTCGATCGGACCGTCATATTCCTCGCCCATGCCGATTGCATACGCCGGCATGTTGTTCATGAAGAAATTGCCGAAATGCTCGGCCGCCAGGATGATCACCGCGTCGGGGCGGGCGGCGTGCAGCGCGTCGCGCAGCCGGCCGAACGCCGCCTGCAGACCGTCGCGCAGCGCTTCCGGGGCGCGATCGGCACGCCCGGTGATCCCGGGCGCGTGGCTCATGATACCGGCGAATACGAGGCTCATTCCACCACCCTCTCGTCCGGCGACGACATCAGCGCATAGACGCCGGCGCGCACCGGCCCGTGCTGCTTGATCCCGTCGCGCATTTGCTGGAGATAGTCATTCCATTCGATGCCGCACAGCGCTGCGAAATGCATCAGAATCTGCCCGTTGACGCCTAGGACATAGATCAACCCGATATCGGCCGACAGCACCGCCTGGCGTTCCTCGTCAGTCAGCCGGTAGTCGGCGACGAACTTCTCCGGCTCGCGGCGGAAGCGCGCCTGCTCCGCCTCGTCGCGATTGAGCGTGTAGAGCAATTTGGAGAGCTGATACAGGCTCATCTCAGCAATTCCCGTGTTGGACCACGCTCGCGTGGTCGGTTTCCCCTGCCGTTGGTGAGCATCTACTTAACATGATAAGTTGTCAAGCCGGCGCCGCTTCGGCGCGGCATCGAATCAATTTCTAGTGCAATCGTGCCGATCGGGTTTACATCTATCGGATCGACAAGGGGTTTCTGATGCGACTAGGCGAGATTCTGGTTGGCCGCGGCTTTGCCACCGTGGCGCAGATTGATGAGGCGAACGAGCGGCAGAAGAAATTCGGCGGTCGTCTGGGCGAGAGTCTGATCGCCATGGGCGCGATCACCGCCGAGCAGCTCGAGCGGATCATGAACGACACGCCGATCTCGCCGCGCACCCTGCCCGACACCGGCATCGCCACCGCCAACTTGCTGAGCCACATGCTCAAGATCATGCATCTGGAGCAAAAGGATACCGCGCCGGACCTGGCCGATCGGCTGAAGCTGCCGCAGATTCTGATCCAGACCCTGCTCGATCACGCGGTGCAGCGGCAATATGCCCAGGCGCTGGGCTCGGTAAGCCGCGGCATCGTCACCCTGATCCGCTACGGCTTGAGCGAGCGCGGGCGCCTTGCCGCGATCGAGGCGGCCTCCAAAAACCTCTATCTCGGACCCGTGCCGGTGTCGCTCAAGGCGTTTCAGGACCAGGTGGTGCGCCAGCGCATCACCAATGAAGCGCTCGACGCCGCGTCGCTACGCAGCGCCTTCAACGGCCTGGTGGTGCCGGAGCATTATCTGAACAAGATCGGCCCCGCCATCAACGCGGGGCGCACGGTGCTGCTGTTCGGCCCACCGGGCAACGGCAAGACCACGATCGCGACCCGGGTCGCCACGCTGTTCCGCCATGTCGTCTATATTCCCTACGCGGTCGAGATCGACGGCCAGATCATGAAAGTATTCGACCCTGGGCTGCACAAACCGGCGGTCAGCGACGATCAGGCGCAAGAGCTTGCCGGCCGGCTGAGCTTGCAGCGCGAAACCTTCGACGAGCGCTGGGTCGCCTGCAAGCGGCCGGTGGCGATCGCCGGCGGCGAGCTCACGCTCGAGATGCTTGATCTGCAATTCAGCGCCGAGGCGAAATTCTACGAAGCGCCATTGCACGTGAAAGCGCTGAACGGCGTGTTCGTGATCGACGATTTCGGCCGCCAGCAGGTTTCGCCGACCGATCTGCTCAACCGCTGGATTGTGCCGATGGAAAGCCGCTACGACTTCCTCAAGCTCAACACCGGCAAAAGCTTCATGATCCCGTTCGACGGTCTGCTGATGTTTTCGACCAACCTCGAGCCGCGGGATTTGATGGATCCCGCTTTTCTCCGGCGCATTCCCTACAAGATCAAGTTGTTCGAACCCACGCGCGCGGAGTATCGGCTGATCTTCGAGAACGTGGGGAAGCACTACGGCCTGGACGTGCCGGACGACGTGTTCGATTACATCGTGGACAAATTGGGCGCGCACAAGTATGGGCTTGCCTATTATCAGCCAAAGTTCATTTGCGAGCAGGTGCTGGAGGCGTGCAAATACGCCGGCAGCGTGCCGCCGCGGTTAACCAAGGTCCGCGCGGGCGAGGCGCTGGCTAATCTTTATGTCGAGATCGAGAACGAGAGAGATGCGGCGGAGTAGAAGTGAAGGTAAAAGTCTTCTTTTTTGAAAAAAAGAAGCAAAAAACTTTTATTCGATAAGACTAGACATTGATATTCTTATTTAGCGCCGCTGCTGGCTGTTCGGCTCCGCTCGCGCAGGCGAAGCCCTCGTCCGCCCAACCGGTAATGCCGCCGATCATCAGTTTGACCTTGCGGTTGAGCCGCGCCAGCCGGAACGCTGCCTTGTCGGCACCGTTGCAGTGCGGCCCGGCGCAATAGACCACGAACAGTGCGTCTTGCGGCCACTCCGCCAGTTTCCGTTCGATGATCTTGCCATACGGTAGGTTGATTGCACCCGGCACGTGCGACTTTTCGAACAGCTCCGGCGAGCGCACGTCGAGCAGCACGAAATCCGCCGCGCCAGCGTCAAACGACGCCCAGACATCCCAGCAATCGGTCTCGAACCCGAGCTTGCGAGCGAAGTGCTCGAGCGCAAGCGCGGGAGTGGCGGCTGGAGTTTCGGTAACCGGGCTCGGCATGGCGCGCGCTCCTCTGATCTGAATTTCAGCTATGACAGGTCAACTTTCAGTCTCGGCAATAATCTGCCCGAAATCGACCCCGACGGCACCATCCCATCATCGCCGCCTTTCCTTGGTCCTGGCCTTCTTCCCGCGATCCGCCTATGATCCGCCGATGTTTCACGATCTCATGCTAATCCTGCTTGGCCTCGCGCTACTGTCGGTCCTCGCCGTGCTCGGCGCCGGCATCGTCGGGCTGGTCCGCGGCTCCGATCCGCGACGGTCAAACCAGCTGATGCAATGGCGGGTCGCGCTCCAGGCCATCGCACTCCTGCTGGTGGTGCTGATCCTGACGATTTTCCGCGACCGGTAGACCAGCCATCCTTTTCCCGGGTTTGACATCCCGCATCATCACTTCATAACGTCTCCAAGCCCCGTTCCGGGGTTACAATCTGTCTCTCCTAGTGGGTGCGAACGGCCGATGAAGCTCTTGGTCCCGGTCAAGCGGGTGGTCGACTTCAACATCAAGGTCCGCGTGAAATCGGACGGTTCCGGAGTTGAAACCGCCGGCGTCAAGATGTCGATGAATCCGTTCGACGAAATCGCGGTCGAGGAAGCCATCCGGCTCAAGGAAAAAGGTGCCGCCACCGAGGTGATCGCGGTCTCCGCCGGCGTCGCGCAATGCGCCGAGACCATCCGCACCGCGCTCGCGATGGGCGCCGACCGCGGCATTCTGATCGAGACCGCCGAAGCGCTCGAGCCGCTCGCGGTCGCCAAGCTACTCAAGGCGATCGTCGCCAAGGAACAGCCCGGCCTGGTGCTCCTGGGCAAGCAGGCGATCGACGATGACATGAACGCGACCGGCCAGATGCTCGCCGCCCTGCTGGGGTGGCCCCAGGCCACCTTCGCCAGCGCGATCAAAATCGCCGGCGACCGGGTCGAGGTCACCCGCGAAATCGACGGCGGGCTCGAGACCCTGGAGCTGACCCTGCCGGCGATCGTTACCGTCGATCTGCGCCTGAACGAGCCGCGCTACGCGAGCCTGCCCAACATCATGAAGGCGCGCAAGAAGACCATCGAAACCATCACTCCCGCGGCGCTCGGGGTCGATCCCGCACCGCGGCTGGTGCAGGAGTCGGTGGCGGAACCGCCGGAGCGCAAGGCCGGCGTGAAGGTGGCATCGGTGGCCGAGCTGGTGCAAAAGCTCAAAGCCGAAGCGAAGGTGATCTGATCATGCCCGTTCTCGTTCTGCTCGACCACGAAACCGGTCAGATCAAGCAACCCTCACGCTCGGCGATCGCCGCGGCCGCGCAACTGGGCGAAGTCCACGCCCTGCTCGCGGGTCACGACCTCGCCGCTACCGCCGCAGCCGCGGCCCAGATCGCCGGCGTCGGCAAGGTTCTGGTCGCAGATGACGCCGGCTTCGCCCATCCCGTCGCCGAGCCGCTGGCAGCGCTGCTGGTCGCGCTCGCGCCTGGTTACAGCCACATCCTCGCCGCCTCCACCGCGACCGGCAAAAGCGTCATCCCCCGCGCCGCCGCCCTGCTCGATGCCCAGTCGATCTCCGACGTGTCGGCGGTGCTCGGGCCCGATCGCTTCGTGCGTCCGATCTATGCCGGCAACGCGCTCGCTACCGTGCGTAGCCGCGATCCTATCAAGCTCCTAACCGTCCGCGCCGCGAGCTTCGATCCCGCGCCCGCCGCGGGCGGCAGCGCCGCGATCGAAGCGATCACTCCCCCCGTCGCGCCCGAGCGCACCGCGAGCTTCGTCAGCCAGGCGGTGGTTCATAGCGAACGCCCCGAGCTTTCCGCCGCCCGCGTGGTGATCTCGGGCGGCCGCGGCATGGGTTCGGCCGAGAACTTCGCCCTGCTCGAGCCGATTGCCGACGCGCTCAAAGCCGCGATCGGCGCCTCCCGCGCGGCGGTGGACTCCGGTTACGCCCCGAACGATTTCCAGGTCGGCCAAACCGGCAAGGTGGTCGCCCCCGAGCTTTACGTCGCGATCGGCATCTCCGGCGCGATCCAGCACCTGGCGGGGATGAAAGACAGCAAATACATCGTCGCGATCAACAAGGACCCCGAAGCCCCGATATTCGCGGTGGCGGACTACGGCCTCGTCGCCGATCTCTTCACCGCCCTGCCCGAACTGAAATCCGAACTGGAGCGCGCCTGACATGAGTTCCGACCCTTCTTCGAACCCGTCGCCCGCGATCGAATGTATCGGCATCATCGGTGCCGGGCAGATGGGCAGCGGCATCGCCCACGTCGCTGCACTGCACGGCATTCCGGTGCGGGTGCTCGACGTCCAGCCATCTGCACTGGAAAAATCGCTCGCCGCCATCACCAAGAGCCTCGACCGCCAAGTCGCCAAGGGCTCGATCGACGCCGCCGCGCGCGACGCCGCGCTAGGCCTGATCAGCTTCGGGACCGACTACGCCGCTTTCGATGGCTGTGACCTGGTCATCGAAGCGGCGACCGAAAAGGAAAGTGTCAAGCAAGCAATCTATCGCGCCGCCCTGCCGCACCTCAAAC
>Ga0302314_10013392_pt1 | contig 14107 bp, 5 predicted proteins | sample III_Palsa_N2_3_FD_200533 | JGI IMG/M metagenome (GOLD analysis project Ga0302314, IMG submission 200533) | Peat permafrost microbial communities from Stordalen Mire near Abisko, Sweden - III_Palsa_N2_3 | ecosystem: Environmental > Terrestrial > Soil > Palsa > Peat permafrost | place: Sweden... | reverse complement strand
CTGTGGCGCGGGTGCGCGCCGAGGGACCGGTCGCGCCGTCGTTCCTACAGCTCGACGCCGGATGCGACGACCTCGGTACGTCGCCGTTCGACGCCGCATACAGCCGATTCGGGGTGATGTTTTTCGAGGATCCCGCCGACGCCTTCGCCAATATCCGCCGAAACCTGAGGGCCGGCGGCCGCCTCGCCTTCGTCTGCTGGCGGTCGCCGAGCGAGAACCCGATGTTCACGGCCCCGGCCGAGGCCGCGGCGCAGTTCCTGGCCCCGCCCGAGCCGACGGATCCTCTGGCCCCCGGGCCTTTCGCTTTCGCCGATGCGAGCCGGGTGCGAGCCATCCTCGCCGAAGTCGGCTTCAGCGGCATCGCGGTCGAGGGGTTTGATAGTGCGATCGGCGGCGCCGACCTCGATGGCGCGACCAACCTGGCCCTGCAGGTCGGCCCGCTCGCAAGGTCGCTGCGCGAGCAGCCGGCGCTCAGCCACGTGATCGTTCCGGCGATCCGCGAGCGCCTGAAGAACTACCTCAACAAAGGCCGCGTGATGTTCCCGGCCGCGGTGTGGATCGTGACGGCCAGGGCTTAGTTCCAGACCGGCGGCTGTCGGCTTCCGTCTCGTTTCCTACTGGACCATCACGGTCTCGACGCCGCCTGAAGCGTTTTGGCGCATGACCATCAAGGCTTTGCCGACCAGGTTTTCCTCAGGGACGAACCCAATCCCCTCGTCGTCGCCGACCTGGGCGTCGGTCTTGCTGTCCCAGCCGCAGCCGCCGAGCTTCGGATCGTTCGGCGGTAGGCCGGGGTCGAAGCGGCTGTCGGCGGAATTGTCCCGGTTGTCGCCCAGGACAAAGAAGCAGTGCGGGGGCACGACATAGACACCGGTGTTGTCCTGCGGGTCGCCGCCGCCGTGGTTCTCGATGAGATAGGAGCGGCCTTCGGGTGTGGTTTCACGCAAGACCTCGGCCCGCCCGGGGGGCCCACCATCAGTGGTCGCGATCGACCGCACCGGCTGTTGCGGCAGGGACTTCCCGTTGATCGACACGATTCCGCGGGTGATCTGCACCTTATCGCCGGGCTGGCCGATGAGCCGCTTGATGTAGCTGGTGCGACCGTCGCGCGGGAGTTTGAACACGACGACGTCGCCCCGTTCAGGGGAGTGGAACCTTATCCTGCCAGATATTCCCGGGGGACTGCCCCAAATCGAGTGCCGGCCGTAGCCGTAAGCGGCTTTCGACACGATCAGATAGTCGCCTTGCTGGAGAGTCGGCTCCATCGCGGCCGAAGGCACGGTGTAGGGTTCATAGACAAGCGTTCGGACGGCCAGCGGGGCCACAATCATAAGGCAGACCCCGGCCAGGACGGCCGAAACCATGACGATCGCAACCCCTGTCGGCTTCATCGTCCCCCCGGTGCTTAATGCGTCAGTTCCAGATCGGCGGGCGCCGGTCCTTCCACGGCGCCTCTTTCTCCAGCTGCCCTGCCAGGCGGAACAGGGTCGCCTCGTCTGCGTAGCGGCCGCTGAACATCATGCCGATCGGAAGGCCCGATTTCGACCAGGCCAGCGGCAGGGACATCGACGGCTGGCCGCTGACGTTGAACGGCGGGGTGAACGGGAAGGCCTGGGCCTGACGGCGATTCACTTCGCGGGGATCGAGGTAAACCGTGTCGATCCAGCCGACCTGCGGCGCAGGCATGCCCATGACCGGGGTCAGGAAGACATCGCAGGTCTCAAAGAACTCGTTGATCTTCCGGCCCCACAGGCGGCGGTCGATCATGCTCTGCATGGCCTGGGCGCCGGTGACCTTCAAGCCCGACTTGTAGCTGGCCCAGGTCAGAGGCTCGAAGTCATCTTCCTCCGGCTCGCGCTCCAGTCGCTCGATCCAGCGGGCAATGTCGGCGGCGAAGTTGGCCGCCCCGGCCCGTCCGGTCTGGCGATAGAAGTCGCGCCAGTCGAGGCCCATGCCGCGCTCCTCGACGTCATGGCCGAGGCGGCGCAGGAGGTCCGCTGTCGCATTGAGCGCGTCCACGACCTCCGGGTCGAGGACCTGGCCGGACGGCGTCTCGCCGGAGAAGGCGATCTTGAGCCGTCCTGGCGAGGCGCCGACCTCCTCGACATAGGGTCGGGCCTTGGGCGGCGCCGGATAGGCCGAGCCGGGAATCGGCACGCCGGTGTGGTCGAGCATGGCGGCGCTGTCGCGCACTGTGCGGCTGACCACGTGGTCGACCGCATTGCCATAGGCGTTGGCGTCTGGGAGGGAGGGGTTGCGGTCACGCGTGACCTTGAGACCGACCAGGCCGCAACAGGCGGCGGGGATTCGGATCGAGCCAAGGCCATCGCTGGCGTGGGCGAGCGGCACGATTCCGGCCGCAACCGAGGCGGCCGCCCCCCCGGACGAACCGCCGGAGATGTGGTCGCGGTTCCACGGGTTGCGGCAGGGGCCGAGCCGGGACGACTCCGTGGTGCCCGTGATGCCGAACTCAGGGGTGTTGGTCTTGCCGAGCAACACGACGCCGCTGGCCCGATAGCGCGCGGCCAGGGTGGAGTCCGCCCCGTCGACGAGATCGCGCATGTAGCGGCTGCCGCTGGTGCGGGGCCATCCCGCCACCGGTACGCCAAGGTCCTTGATCAGGAACGGCACGCCGCGGAAGGGGCCGTCGGGCAGATCGCCCTTGGCGGCGGCGCGGGCCTCGTCATAGGCCTTGTAGACCACGGCGTTGAGCGCGCCGTTGTGGCGCTCGATCCGCTCGATGGCCGCCTCAACCAGCTCCGCCGGAGTGACCTCTTTGCGCGCGACCCGCGCGGCCAACCCGACGCCGTCGTGTTCGGCGTAGTCGTCTGCCATGCCCATGACTGTTCCTCCGCTCGTTTGGCGCAAAGCTATCGCTGCGGCGGGGCGTCGACCATGGCTCTCTGGCGATTTTCACGGGCCGGGGTAGGGTCGGTGCGCCTCTGGGGCTTGGCTGACGCTGCGTCGCCCTCAATATTTGTGTGTCAAAGCTCCGCGAGGAAGGAAGAGTCATGTCCGCAGCCTACATCGTCGCCGCCACGCGCACCGCCGGAGGCCGCAAAGGCGGCAAGCTGGCCGGCTGGCACCCGGCGGATCTGGCCGGCAAGGTGCTGGATGGGCTGGTCGAGCGGGTTGACGCCGACCCGGCGCTCGTCGAGGACGTGATCATGGGCTGCGTCACACAGGCCGGCGAGCAGGCGATCAACGTCGCGCGCGGCGCGGTGCTCTCGTCGAAATTCCCCGAAAGCGTACCCGCCACCAGTGTCGACCGGCAGTGCGGCTCTTCGCAGCAGGCCCTGCAGTTCGCCGCCCAGGCGGTGATGAGCGGGACGCAGGACATCGTCATCGCCGCCGGCGTCGAGAGCATGACCCGCGCGCCGATGGGCAGCTCCGTGGTTCCCCTTCTCAAGGCCGGCTTCGGCCAACCGATGAGCCCGGCGCAACAGGCCCGCTATCCAGGCATCCAGTTCAGCCAGTTCGCAGGCGCCGAGATGATGGCCAAGAAGTACGGCCTGACGAAGGACCAGCTCGACCAGTTTGGTTACGAGAGCCACCAGAAAGCGATCGCGGCCACCCAGGGTGGGGCGTTCAAGGACGAGATCCTGCCGATCGCGGTCAAGGACCCCGAAGGCGTCGAGACGCTGCACGCGGCCGACGAGGGCATCCGCTTTGACGTCAGCCTGGACGGCATCCGGGGCGTGAAGCTGCTGCAGGAGGGTGGCCGGATCACCGCCGCGACCTCCAGCCAGATCTGCGACGGCGCCTCGGGCGTGCTGGTGGTCTCGGAAAAGGGCCTCAAGACCCTCGGCGTCGAGCCTTTGGCTCGCATCCATCACCTGTCGGTGATCGGCGGCGATCCGGTGATCATGCTCGAGACGCCGATCCCGGCCACCAAGCGAGCCCTGGAAAAGGCCGGCATATCGATCGACGACATCGACCTTTTCGAGGTCAACGAAGCCTTTGCTTCGGTTCCCGTCGCCTGGCTGCAGCAGACGGGGGCCGACCCGGCCCGCCTGAACATCAATGGCGGGGCCATCGCGCTCGGTCATCCGCTCGGGGCCTCGGGGACCAAGCTGATGACCACCCTGATCCATGCGCTGCGCGCCCGTGGCAAGACGTGGGGCCTGCAAACGATGTGCGAAGGTGGCGGCCTCGCGAACGTAACGATCGTCGAAGCGCTCTGAGGCAAAGCTTTATCCGACCCCATAAATCGGTGATTGATCGGCAAATCATCAGGTCTTGTAGGTAGCCGCGCGGCCAGCGCAGGTCTCTAATAGGTCCATCGGGGTCATGGTCCTGACGAGGACGCCGTTTTGCGGCTCCTTGTACCGCCCAGACTCCGGCGTTAAGGTTTCGTCAACCAATACGCGGGGACGCTTTATGCGAGGGATCCTAACCTCCGCCGTGGTTTTCATTGCGCTAGCCGGGGGAGCGGCGGCGCAGCCCGCGCAGCCGCCTGCCGGCTCGCAGGGCGACTACAGCGTCGAGGACGTCGTCAAAGGCTTCTCTCAGAAGCCGCCGGCTGCGGACAAATGTAATCCGGACGCAGATGGCGTCTGTCAGCCGTCAAAGGACAGCCGAGGCTTCAGTCTCGAGGACTCCTCCACCCCCGCCCCGCCGATCGGCGCTCATGCGCCCGCCGCGACCAAGTCCCATGCGCCGGCGCCGTCTCGAACCCGGGTGGCGACCGTCGAGCGACGTCACGAAGAGGCCGCCGTTTCGACGACCTCCGCGAGCCGGCGAGATCTCCTGATCAGCTTCCGCTCGGGCTCCTCGGAGCTGACCGATCGAAGCAAGACCAACGCCCGCACCTTCGTCGCCGCCCTCAATCGACCGGAACTCGCCGGCGCGAGCTTCGAGATTGGCGGCCACACCGACGCCACCGGGTCGCCGGCCCGCAATCGGATCCTGGCCCAGCAGCGCGCTGACGCCGTGCGGCAATTCATGATCGACCAGGGCGCAGATCCGAACCGGCTGAAGTCGGTGGGCTACGGCTCCGACCAACCGGCGGATCCGAAAAATCCCGACGCGGCCGTGAATCGCCGGGTCGAAGCGCGGCGTCTCAACTAGATCGCGCGCGGCGTCGTCGGGGGTGGCGAAGCCGCGCAAGGGAGCGACTGTCTTATGTCAGGGGGGCGAGCAAGAAGGCCGAAGCCAAGGGGCGCGTTCGCGCTCGCCATGGCGCTCGGCGGTTTGACGGCGCCTGGCATGGCGCTAGCTCAGGCCGCCCCGCCGCCCGCGGCTGGCGCCTTGCCGACGCCGCAACAGCTCAACCCCGCCGGGCAGGTCCAGGCCCAGCCACCTGCACCCAAGCGTGATCTGCTCGAGGCGCCGGGCCAGGGCGCCTGTCCGCTGGCGACCTCGACCCTGACCTTCAAGCTGACCTCGGTCGAATTCCAGGGCCTCAAATCGGTTCCGGCCGAAGATCTCGCGCCGGCCTGGGCCGCCTACGCCGGCAAGGACACGCCGATGTCGGCGGTTTGCGAGATTCGCGACCGCGCCGCGGCGATCATCTTCCACAAGGGCTACCTGGTCAGTGTCACCATTCCGCCGCAGCACATCGAAGACGGGCGGCTGATCATCAACGTGGTCGAGGCCCGCATCGCCTCGGTGCGGGTCGTGGGCCACGCGGGGCCGGGGCAGGCCAAGGTCGAGGACTATGTCGAACACCTGCGTGGGTTGGCGCCGTTCGATCTCAGGACCGCCCAGCGCTATCTGCTCCTCGCCTCCGACATCCCGGGCTTGCACGTCACAGCCTCGCTGACCCCGTCTTCGCAGGGGCCGGGCGCGGTCGACATGATCGTCAATGTCTCGAGCCAGCCGATCGACGGCCTCGTCAATGTCACCAACTACGGCGCCAAGGAATTGGGGCCGTGGGGCGGCCTGGCCCGCCTCGACCTCAACAACCTGACCCCCCTGGGCGACCGCACCAGCCTGGTGGCCTACAGCACCCTGTTCGACGATGAGCAGCAGGTAGTGCAGCTGACGGAGGAGATCCGTCCGGGCTCGGAGGGGCTGGTGCTGCGCGGCTCGATCGCCTTCGGCTGGGATCACCCGGGCGCCGAGCTCGCGCCGGTCGATCTCAAGGGTACGTCGTTCGTCGGCACGTTCCTGGTCCTCTATCCGCTGATCCGAGAGCGCCGGGACAACCTCAACGTCTCCGCCGGCTTCGATTTCGTTGATCAGACGACCAAGCTCGGTGGCTTTGCGGCCGACCTCAACCACGACAAGCTGAGGATTTTCCACGCCCGCATGGACGGCGACGTGCGCGCCGATATCGGCCTAGGTTCGGACTTCGAGGCCGGAATCGAGATCCGCCAGGGGGTCAACGGCCTTGGGGCCAGCTCGCCCTACGAGACCGACGTCTCGCGCATCGGCGGCCGCTCCGACGCCACCGTGCTGCGCGCCGACGGTCATTGGGTCACGCAGTGGACGAGCAAGTTCTCCACCGTGGTCTCCTTCCAGGCCCAGTGGGCCAACCTGCCGGTGCTCTCTTATGAGGAATTGCAGGTTGGGAACCTGACCATCGGTCGCGGCTATGATCCGTCGTCGGTGGCCGGGGACAACGGCGTCTCCGGCTCTTTCGAAGCGCGGCTCGGCCCCTACCGGCTCAACTCCTGGGCGACGGTGCAGCTCTACGGGTTCACCGACGTCGCCCGCGTGGACAGCCTGGTCGATGCGGCTGATTTCAGCCGCACGATCGTGTCGGCCGGCGGTGGTCTGCGCATCGGCCTGACGCCCCGGCTCAGCATCGATGTCGCCTACGCTCACCCGTTCGACGGGGTGAGCGCCGTCCAGCCAGTCGCGCCGCCCGACCGCGTGCTGGTCAGCCTCGTCGCCCGTTTCCCGTGATGCGGAAGGCCAACGCCATGCCTCGGTCCGTCCGATCCCGCCGCGATCAACTGATGATCGGCAGCGCCCTGTGCGGGGCTGTCGCCGCCGCGCTGCTGGCCGCGGCGCCCGCGCGCGCTGCTACCGCTTTCCCGCAGCCCGTGCCGGGTCTGGTTCTCGCCAGCGGCGCGAAGGGAACGAATCTCACTACCGCCAACTTCGATCTCCCCGCCAACTCAATCTGCGCCGGCGGCGCGGCCTGCACGGCGACGACTCTCGCCACCAACGCCACGGGCCCGGTTACGCCGCCTGAGACGACGATCGCGATTGGCTCCGCCAGAACGATCATCAACTGGCAGCAGTTCGACATCGCACCGACCCAGACGGTCGACTTCGTGTTCACCGCGCGCAACGACATCGTCATCAACCTGGTCACCTCGCCGACCGCGTCGGCAACCCAGATCGACGGCGCCCTCAACGGTCTGGTGCAGCCGACGGTGTGCGCCGCCGTCTGCAACCCGACTCCCGGCGGCAATATCTGGATCATCAATCCGGCGGGTGTGGTGTTCGGCGCCAACGCCGTCGTGAGCACCGGCGGCCTGCTGGCGACCACCTCCAGCCTGACCGCGGCCGACGAGACGACCTTCCTCAACGGCGGCTCGGCCACGACCTATACGTTCTCCGTGGCGCCCACGAATCCTGCCGCCGCGGTCACCGTGCAGAATGGGGCGAACCTCACCGCCAGCGGCGGCGTGCTGGCTTTCGTCGCGCCGGTGGTGACCACTCAGGCCGGGGCGACGATCACCCAGGCGACTCCCGCCGCAACCTGCGTCGCCGGAACTACATGCGGCTCCGACGTGCTCTATGGCGCCGCCAACGCCTTCAGCATCACCTTCCAGGCCAACGCCAACAACGATCTCGACCTATTCTCGTTCGTGGTGCCAACCGGCGGCGGCTCGGCTTCGACCACGCCGCTCACGCTGGGCGCGGCGACCGGCGCCGGTAATGTCTACATGGCCGCGGTCAACCAGGCGGGCGTCGTGGGCGCCGTGGTGGCGCCAGGCGCGATCACCGCCACCGCAGCCGGCGGCAGCGACGGTGACATCGTCCTCTCCGCAGGCGGCGGGGTCGGCAACAATGCCGGAACCATCACCACGCCGGCGACGGCAGGGGCGGGTGCGAGCAACGTCACCATCGGCGGGGCGTTGACGGCAGATAACGAGATCGACCTGGTCTCGAACGGGTCGTTGGCCTTCACCAACACCGCCACGACAACGACCGGCGACATCGATCTGACCGCAACCGGCGCGATCGCCGCCGGAACCGCCACGCTCACTTCCGGCGGCGCGGTGGCCGTTACGGGCGCCAGCTTCGACATCGGCACGGCCACCGCGAACCTCGGGGGGGTCACCCTTACCGCCAACGGGACCGGCGCCGCGCTGGCCCCGAGCACGGTCGGCGTCGTCAGCAGCCTCTACGACACGATTGTGAACACCACCGGCGACTTCGACGTCACGACCGGTATCACGACCGGGTATTTCGCCAACATCACCATCACCGCGAGCGGGGCCGTGAACGCCGGGGCCGCAACCTTGTCGGCGGGCCTCGGCGACATCACCGTTAACGCTGTCACTTTCGACATCGGCACGGCCACGTCGCAAGTGACCACCCTGACCGCGACGGGGACGGGGACGAGCGCGGTGGAGACCGCCGCGACCTCGACGCAGGGCGACCTGGACATCACCACGGCCGGCCCGCTGGCGGCCGGAGCCGCGACCCTCACATCATCCCTCGGCAACGTATCGGTCAGCGCCGCCAGCTTCGACATCGGCACGGTGATCGGGGCCAACGCCGTCACCTTGGCCGGGACGGGGACCGGCGCGAGCGCAATCAACACCGCCGCGACAGCGAACAATGGCGCTCTCACCATCACCGACGCCGGAACTCTGAACGCGCCGAACGCGACCCTCTCTTCGCCCAATGGCCCAGTGAGCGTCACGGCGGCGAGTTTCGATATCGATACCGTAAACGCTTCCGGGGCCGCGACCCTGAGCGCTACGGGCCCTGGCGCAGCCGGGACTGGCGAGATCGACCCTATCACCGCCGGCTCGATCACCATCAACACGACCGGCGCCTTCACTCTGCTCGGCGCCGCCACGGCGACGACCGGCAATGTCAATATCACCGCCGGCGGCGCGGTGACGGCCACCGGGACGACGATCCAGTCCGAGGCCGATGACGTCAACATCACCGGGACCAGTTTTGCCCTCGGGACCGTGGACGCTGACTTCGAGATCAACCTCACCGCCAACGGAACGGGTCCGGCGCTGGCGCCGAGCAGCGCCGGCGTGCTGTTCGCCAGTCTAGGACCGATCGTCGTTAACACCACCGGCGACTTCGATCTCGCGACCAGCGCTTCGGCGGGTTCCGGGCTGACCGGACCGCCCGACATCTCGCCCGACATCGACATTACCTCCTCCGGTGGCGCCGTGAATGCCGGGGCGGCGACGTTGTCGACCGCGCAAGGCGTGATCAACGTCAACGCCGCCACCACCTTCGACATCGGCTCGGCGACCTCGGTGGTGACCACGCTCACCGCCACCGGCGCCGGGGCGAGCGCGGTGGAAACCGCCGCCACCTCGACCGGCGGCGACCTGGACATCACCACGACCGGTCCGCTCAACGCCGGCGCGGCGACGCTTTCCTCGACCCTCGACACCGGCAACGTGAACGTCTCGGCGGCCAGCTTCAATATCGGCACGGCGACGGCGCCGAACGTGGTCACCCTGACCGCCACCGGCGCGGGGGCCAGTCAGGCTGGAACCGTCACCGGCGAGTCCGGCGTCACGGTCAATACGGGCGGCGCTTTCACCGTCACGAGCACGCTCACGGCCACCACCGGCGTCCTCTCCGTCACCGACGGCGGCGCCTTCACCTCGACCGGCGCGCCGGTCACGGCGCCCGGCGGGCCGGCGACGATCACGGCCACCACCTTCACCATCGATTCCATCAGCTCCGACATCACGACGCTCAACGCCACGGGCGCGGGAACGAGCACGATCAACATCTCTGCCGCCTCGACGACGGGTGATCTCGACATCACTACAGCCGGCCCGCTGGCGGCCGGCAATGCGACCCTGACGGCGGGCGAGATCTTCACCAACTTCGGGCCGATTCTGGGCAATGTGAACGTCCAGTCGACGGACTTCGCCATCGGGACCGCCACAGCCCCGGGCAAGGTCAATCTGACCGGAACCGGCGCGGCGGCCAGCACGGCTGGGACGCTGACCGGCGGTACGGGCGTGACGGCCACCATGGTGGGGCCGTTTGCCATCACCACGGCCGCGACCGCGACCACCGGCAATCTCACCGTCACCGACGCCAGCGCCTTCACTTCGACCGGCGCGACGCTCAGCGCGCCGGCGGGCGACGCCAGCGTGACCGCCGACGCCTTCGCCCTCGGCGGGGTGACTTCCGACGTCACGACCATCAAGGGAACCGGCCCGGGCGGCGACTCGATCGCCGGAACCGTGACCTCGACCACCGGCGACCTGAACGTCACTGCGGCCGGCCCGCTCACGGCGCCGACCGCCACCCTCACATCCAGCGCTGGCGCGGTGAATGTCTCGGCGGTCAGTTTCGACATCGGCACGGTCGACGCTGCTGGCGCCGCCACCCTGACCGCGACCGGCCCCGGCGCGGCGGGAACCGGCGAGATCGACCCGATCACCGCCGCCTCGATCACCATCAACACCAGCGGCGCCTTCACGCTGCTGACCAACGCCACGGCGACCACCGGCGACCTCGACATCACCGCCGGCGGGGCGGTGACGGCGACCGGCGCGACGCTTCAGGCCACCCTCGCCAACGTCAATATCTCCGGTACGAGCTTCGACCTCGGCACGGTCACCGCCGGCGGCGCCGCTTCGCTGACGGCGACGGGCGCGGGCGCGAGCCAGGCGGGTACGGTCACCGGCGCGACCGGCGTCACCGTCAACACCGGCGGCGCGTTCACGGTCACTGGCGCGCTGACGGCTACGACTGGAAACGCCCAGATCACCGACGGCGGCGCCTTCAGCTCGACCGGAGCCACGGTGACCGCGCCGGCCGGCGACGTTACAATCAGCGCCACCACCTTCGACATCGACTCGGTGAGCTCGGATCTCACCACCCTCACGGCGACGGGGACGGGGACCTCCACGATCAATGTGGCGGCGACGTCGACGGGCGGCGATCTCGACATCACCACGGCGGGTCCACTGGCGGCGGGCAATGCGACCCTGACGGCGGGCGGCGCGGTGGATGTCACCTCTTCCAGCTTCGATATCGGCACGGCCGATGGCGGCAGCCTCGACCTGATTGCCAACGGGACTGGCGCTTTGTTGGCGACGAGCACGGCGGGCGTGCTGACGGGGCTGACCGGGATCACGGTCACCACCACCGGCGACTTCGACCTGACCACCAGCGCCACCGCTGGCTCGGTGCGGACGCCGGGAAGCATTCTCGTCAACACGGCCGGCGCTGTGAACGCTGGCGCCGCGACCCTGACCGCCCTGCGCGGCGACATCACCGTCAACGCCGACACCTTTGACATCGGGACGGCCAGATCGCTGGTGACCACCTTCACCGCGACCGGCGCCGGCGCGAGCGCGGTGGAGACCTCCGCCACCTCGACCGGCGGCGATCTCGACATCACCGCGGCCGGTCCGCTGAACGCCGGCGCGGCGACGCTCTCCTCGACCTTCGCCACCGGCAACGTCAATGTTTCGGCCGCAAGCTTCGACATCGCGACGGCGACGGCGCCGGCGACCGTCAATCTCACCGCGACAGGTGCGGCGGCCAGCGACGCCGGCACGGTCACGGGCGGGACCGGTGTCACGGTCAACACCGGCGGGGCTTTCACGGTTACGGCGGCGCTGACCGCGACGACCGGGAACCTGTCTGTCACCGACAGCGGCGCCTTCACCTCGACCGGCGCGACCGTCACGGCTCCGGCGGGAACAGCGATCATCACTGCCGACACCTTCACCATCGACACGGTCAGTTCGGACGCCACGACGCTCAAGTCGACGGGCGCCGGAACGGACACGATCAATGTCTCCGCCACTTCAACGGCGGGCGACCTCGACATCACGACAGCCGGCCCCCTAGCCGCTGGAGCGGCGACGCTCTCCTCGACGGGCGCGGCCGGCAACGTCAATGTCTCGTCGGCGAGCTTCGACATCGGGACGGCGGCGGCCCCGGCGATCGTCAATCTCACCGCGACGGGTGCGGCGGCCAGCGACGCTGGGACGGTCACCGGCGGGACCGGCGTGACGGTCAACACTGGCGGCGCATTCACGGTGACTGCGGCGCTGACCGCGACGACCGGAAACCTCATGGTGACCGACGGCGGGGCCTTCATCTCAACCGGCGCGACGGTCGCGGCCCCGGCGGGGACGGCGAGCATCACGGCGGACACCTTCACGATAGATTCCGTCAGCTCGGACGCCACGACCCTCAAAGCGACCGGCGCGGGGGCGGATACGATCAACATCGCCGCGACCTCCACCGCCGGCGATCTCGACATCACTACGGCCGGCGCGCTCGCCGCCGGCGCGGCGACCCTCACAGCCTCGGGCGGCGTAAATCTCACGACCGCCAGTTTCGATATCGGGACCGCAACAGCGGGTGGCGCGGCGAGCCTCACGGCCACCGGCGCAGGTCAGGCCGGAACCGTCACTGGCGGGACCGGCGCAACAGTGAATACCGGTGGGGCCTTCACGGTCACCGCAGGACTCACGGCGACGACCGGCAACCTTTCGGTCACCGACGGGGGCGCCTTTACCTCGACCGGAGCGACGGTCACGGCTCGGACCGGGACAGCGAGCATCACCGCCGACACCTTCACCATCGATTCCGTCAGTTCCGACGCCACGACCCTGCAAGCGACCGGGGCGGGAACGGACACGATCAACGTCGCCGCGACCTCCACGGCGGGCGATCTCGACATCACCACGCCTGGCGCGCTCGCCGCCGGCGCGGCGACGCTGACGGCCTCGAATAATATCAATCTCTCGACGGCCAGTTTCGACGTCGGGGTCGTGAACAGCCCGGCGGCGATTTTCCTCAACGCGACCGGCGCGGGCACGGTGGGAACGCTCAATGGCGGCGTGGGCGTGATCAGCACCGGAGGTGATTTCACGCTGGTCACGGCTTCCAACACTGGCGACCTGACGGTCACCGCGGGCGGGGCCTTCAACGCCGCCGGGGCGACGATTTCGGCGACAAACTCGGTGATCAAGGTCACCGCTTCGACCTTCGATATCGGCACGGCCTCCGCCGCGGATATTTCGTTGACGGCAACTGGAACCGGCCCCGATGCAATCGAGGTCTCGGCGACGGCCACTCAGTTCGACGTGGACATCAGCACGGCCGGGCCTCTGACCGCCGCCTTGCTCTCCTCCCCGTTTGGAAACATTCAGGTCAGCTCGACCAGTTTTGATATCGGCTCGACCACCGCGGCCGGTTTGGCGACCTTGACCGCGACGGGAGACGGCACGGTGGGAACGCTCACCGGCGGTGGCTACCCGAACACGAGCGGAACCGTGCCGCCCGGGCCGCAAGGCGTGACGGTCTCGACAGGCGGCGGCTTCACGGTTCTGAACGCCGTCGACGCCGCAGGCGGGAATCTGTCGATCGCGGCCGGCGGCGCGCTGACGGCGACCAACGCCACACTGTCCGCGCCGGTCGGGACCGCGACCGTTACGGCCGACACCTTCGATATCGGCCAGGTCACCGCCGTGGCGACCAGCCTGACGGCGACGGGCGCTGGCGCCAGCACGCTGGAGACTTCGGCGACGTCGACGGGCGGCGATCTCGACATCACCACCGCAGGCCCGCTGAACGCCGGCGCCGCCACGCTGCTCGCGACCGGCGGCAATGTGAACCTGTCGGCGGCCAGCTTTGACGTCGGCGCGGCCGGCGCCAGCGCAGCGGTCAATCTGACCGCAACCGGCGCGGGCGCCAGCCAGGCGGGCGACGTGGCCGGCGGGACGGGGGTCACCGTCATGACCGGCGGCGACTTCACGGTCACGACTTCATTGATCACGGAGACCGGAAATCTGGCCGTCACCGATGGCGGCGTCTTCACCTCCACGGGCGCCACGATGGCGGCCACGGGCGGTGCGGCGACGATCACCGCCGCCGGCTTCACAATCGATTCCGTCAACGCCCAGGCGGTGACACTCCAGGCCACCGGGCCCGGAACCGATACGATCAACATTGGCGCGACCGC